>Ga0134123_10002216_pt1 | contig 12739 bp, 15 predicted proteins | sample KB303_FD_96460 | JGI IMG/M metagenome (GOLD analysis project Ga0134123, IMG submission 96460) | Terrestrial soil microbial communities without Nitrogen fertilizer from Kellogg Biological Station, Michigan, USA - KB3-0-3 | ecosystem: Environmental > Terrestrial > Soil > Unclassified ...
GCCATGCGCGCGATGCGCGCCGCCTCGAGGCTGCCGTCGGCGTAGACGCCGTTGACGATCGGCAGCGAGCCCGATTGCTCCCTGGAAATCTCCAGAATCCGGCGTTGCTCATCGAAGGTGCACGAAGCCACCTCGGAAGCGTGAGCATTCACCGTGATCGCGGAAATGCCCTCGACGGCCGCGACGTCGCGCAGGTGCGCCCGATACGAGGCCTCGTCGATCGACAGGTCCTCGTGGAACGGCAGGAGGACGGCGGGGATGACGCCTGCGGGGACGTACATCAAGGTATCTTAGCGGCGATGAACCATCCGCGGGAGGTGCGGCGGGCGATCCGCGAGCGGCGCCATACCGGGCATACCGCCGGCCTCGCCCGAGGCTACGTCCAGGGCAACGTCTGCATCCTGCCCCGCGAATACGCCGGGGACTTCCGCCTCTTCTGCGAGCGCAACCCCAAGCCCTGCCCCCTGCTGGCGATGTCCGAGCCCGGGAATCCGCGGCTACCCGCCCTCGGCGAGGACCTCGATATCCGCACCGACGTCCCGACATACCGGGTCTTCCGGCATGGAGAACACGAGAAGGACGTTACGGATCTGCTCGAACTGTGGAGCGACGATCTGGTCACCTTCATCCTGGGCTGCTCGTTCTCCTTCGAAGAAGCGCTGATGGCCGACGGGTTGCGACTGCGCTACGTCGATCAGGGCCGCAATGTGCCGATGTACCGCACCAGCGTCGACACCCAGCCCGCCGGCCGCTTCCGCGGCAAGCTGGTCGTGTCGATGCGGCCCTTCAAGCCCGCCGATGCGATCCGCGCCATCGAGATCACCTCGCGCTATCCGCGCGTGCACGGCGCGCCGGTGCATATGGGCTTTCCCGAGCAGATCGGCATCGAAAACCTGGCTCGGCCCTGGGCCGGCGACCCGACCGAAGTGCGCGATGACGAGGTGCCGCTGTTCTGGGCGTGCGGCATCACGCCGCAGTCGGTGGTGCTCGATGCCAAGCCGTCGCTGTGCATCACGCATTCACCCGGTCACATGCTGGTCACCGACCTGGAGAACTCTAGCCTGGCCGAGGCCGCGCCGCGAAGTAAGATATGAACGACCTGCAGGAGATCGATCGATGAAGAAGCTCGCGTTGCTCGGTGCGGCGCTCCTTGCCTCGAGCTGTGCGCTCGCGCAGACCTACCCGGCCAAACCCATCCGCCTGGTCACGCCCTACTCCCCCGGCGGCGCCGGCGACTGGGTGGCGCGCGCGACCACCGACCGCATGGCGCTGGCGCTCGGGCAGCAGTTCGTGCTCGAGCCACGCCCGGGCGCAGGCGGAAACATCGCGGCCGAAAGCGTGGTGCGCTCGCCGGCGGACGGCTATACGTTGCTCTTTGCCACGCCGCTTCTCGCCATCAACGCCACGCTCTACCGCAAGCTTTCGTTCGACGCGTCCAGGGACCTTGTCCCGATCGCCGTCATCGCGACTGGTCCCTACGTTCTGTACGCGAGCGGCAGCCTGCCGATAAAGAGCGCCGGCGAACTGGTGGCGATGGCGAAGCAGAAGCCGGGCTCGATCAACTACGCTTCGCTCGGCATCGGCACCGGGCCGCATCTCGGCGGCGTGCTGCTCGGCCTCACGGCCGGCGTCGAATTCACGCATGTGCCTTACAAGGGCTTCGGTCAGGCGCTGCCGGATATCGCTTCGGGCCAGGTGCACTTCACGCTCAACGGCATCGGCGTGGCCGATGCCTTCCTCAAGGACGGGCGCGTGAAGATGCTCGGCTTCACCGGGCTCACGCGCATGAAGGAGTACCCGGACGTTCCTACCGTGGCCGAGACGGTGCCCGGCTACGAGGTGTATGGCTGGTACGGCCTGGCGGCGCCCGCCGGCACGCCGCCGGCGATCGTCGAGCGGCTCAACGCCGAGGTGGCCAAAGCCACGACTTCAGAATTCGCGTTGCAGGTCGAGAAGCGCGGCCTGATCCCGCAGTCCTTCAGCCCCGCCCAGACGCGCGAGTTCGTCGCGCGCGATTCCGAGCGTTGGGCGCGCGCGGTCAAGGCTTCCGGCGCGAAAATCGACGAATAGAATTAGCGCTCGAAGGAGAAACCATGAACAGCGCAGTGGAAATGAAGCCCGCGTATGCGGGAATGGATGCCGGCGATGGCCGGCCCGGGCTGAGGGGCATCCACCACCTGGCCATCGTCACCGAGGACATGCGCGGCACCCTGGATTTCTATGTGCGGGTGCTGCGCATGCCGCTCGTGCACGCCCTGACGACTTCGTCGAAGCCGAGCACCCACGGCAAGGGCGGCCCGCCGTTCCGCGCCATCCCGCACCTCTTCCTCGACATGGGCGGGGACAGCCTGCTCGCGTTCTTCCAGTACCCGAAGGGCGGCGTCGGCGCGTCCGATCGCGACCGCATCGGGGCGATGCAGCATGTGTCCTTCGCCTGCGGGCCGAAGCGCTTCCAGGAGATGCTCGAGCGGGTGAAAGCGGCCGGCGTCGCGATCGCGGGCGGCCCGGTGATGGTCATTCCGCCCGCGGTGCATTCCTTCTACTTCTTCGACCCGGTCAACGGCACGCGGCTCGAGATCGTGGCCGATTTCGACGGCGACGAGCGCGACCTCCACCTGGTGAAGAGCGTCGACCAGAGCGAGGCGACGCTGCGCGCCGAGCTGGCGAAGATCAGCGACGATCCGGCCTGGATCGACGAGATGATCGCGACGCGCTCGCGCGGCGAGTGAAGCTCTGCCGGTACGGCCCCGACAAGCTCGGGGTGATCCGCAGCATCGGGAAAAATGAGGCGGTACACGACGTTTCCACGATCGCGGAGAAGCTGCCGCGGCACTCCTGGCCCTATCCGAGCGGCGACCAGCTCATCGCCCGCCTCGACGGCCTGCGCGCAGAGATCGAGAAGCTCGCCGACCGCGCGAAGCCGCGGCCGCTGAGCGAAGTCGATCTGCTTGCCCCGATCGCCAACCCCGGCAAGGTGGTGGTGGCGGGAACGAACTACGCCGACCACATCGCGGAAGCGGCGCGCGACCAGACCATCGCCCATGGCCGCCAAGTGAACCGCACGCTCGAGGAGAAGGGCGTTTTCCTGAAGGCGACCTCGTCGATCGTGGGGCCCTCGCAGGGCGTGGCGCAGCGATTCGTCGACCGCCGCAACGACCAGGAAGTCGAGCTCTGCGCGGTGATCGGCAAGGCCGGCACCCGCATCCCGGCGGCCCGCGCGCTCGAGCACGTCGCCGGCTACATGGTCGGCCTCGACATGACCGTGCGCGGCAGCGAGCACCCGTCGCTGCGCAAGTCGATCGACAGCTATACCGTGTTCGGCCCCTGCCTCGCCACCGCCGACGAAGTCGGCGATCCGCAGAGCCTCGAGCTCAAGTGCTGGGTGAACGGCGAGCAGCGCCAGAATTCAAGCACGCGACACATGATTTCCGGCGTGGCGCGCCTGATCGAGTACGCGAGCCAGTTCTATACCCTGCACCCCGGCGATGTCCTGATGACCGGCACGCCCGCCGGCGTCGCGCCGGTGAAGCCCGGCGACGTGATCGAGGCGGAGATCGAGCGTATCGGCCGGATGCGCGTCGCGGTGCGCGAGGGATGAACGGCTATTCGGCCGGCTTCCACCCCGACGCCTTGACGATCCGGCCCCAGCGCTCGTAGTCGGACTTCACCAGCGCCGCGAACTCCGTCGTGTTGAGCTCGCGCACCTCGAGGTCGAGGCGCGCCATGCGCTCGCGCACCGCGGGCGTGCGCATCGCCTGCACCAGCGCTTCGTTCAACCGCGCCGCCACCTCGGGCTTCATCCCTGCCGGGCCGACGACCGCAAACCAGACCGGCAGCTCGAGCGCGGGGTAGCCCAGCTCTTTGAAGGTGGGCACGTCGGGCGCGCTCGGAATGCGCCCGGCACCGGAGTGCGCCAGCGCCCTCGCCTTGCCGCTCTTCAGGTGCGGCTGCAGCGGCCCCAGGGGCGCGATCGACGCGGCGATCTGCCCGCCCACCATATCGGCAAGCGCCGGGCCGACCCCTTTGTAGGGCACATGCACGAGCGGAATGCCGACGGTCTGCGCGATCAGGCCGCCGTAGAACTGCACCGTGGCGCCGGCCCCCGACGAGCCGAAGCTCGACTTGTCGGGATTGGCCTTGGCCCACGCGACGAACCCGGCGAGATCCGTCGCCGGCACGTGGCTGCCGATCGCGAGCGCCATCACCGTGCCGCCGGCGTGCGCGATCGGCGTGAAATCGGCGAGCGCGTTGTAGAGCGGCTTGGCCGTCGTGTGGGGATAGACCACCAGGCTGGAATCGACGATCGCGGCGAGCGTACTGCCGTCGGGCGGCGAGGCCTTCAGAGTCTGCATCGCCAGCACGCCGCCGGCGCCGGTGATGTTCTCGACGATCATCGGCCGGCCGCCCGACTTCGACAGCTCGTCGGCGAACACGCGCGCCAGGATGTCCACCGCGCCGCCGGGCGGGAACGCCGAGATCATGCGCGCCGGCGCCTGGGCGAGCGCGGCGCCGGGAAGCAATGCCAAGGCGAGAAATAGATGCCTGAGCTTCATCGCATGTGGCCGAGGATGCCGGCGTCGATGCGGATCGCGGCGCCGCTGATGTAGGAAGCATGGTCGGAGGCGAGGAACGCGACCGTGCTGGCCACCTCGTCGACGGTGCCGGCGCGCTTGATCGGCAGATCGCTCGCCAGAATCTCGGGCCAGCGCTCCTTGTCGCCGAAGCGCTTCTCGGCGCGCCCGAGCATGCCCTGCATGAAGCGGTCGGTCATGATCGGGCCCGGATTCACCGCCACCACGCGCACGCCATGGCGCACGCTCTCCGCGCCGACGCACCGCGTGAGCATGTTGAGCGCCACGTTGCCCATGCAGCCGGCGACGTAGCCCGGATCCGGCAGGTCGGCGGCAGCGCCGATCACGTTGATGATCACCCCCCTGCCGCGCTTCTTCATGCGCGCCAGGTACGCACGGGTGAGATCGATGTAGCCGAAGACTTTCAGGTCCCACGCCTTGCGCCACGCCGCGCCGTCGATCTCCTCGAGCGTGCCGCGCGGGATGCCGCCGGCGTTGTTCACCAGGATGTCGACGTCTCCGGCCGCCTCGACTACGACATTGATGTTCCCGGCGAGCGAAAGATCGAACGCGAGGGCGGACGCGCCCATCTCGCCGCACACACGATTCAACCGCTCCGCGTCGCGCGCAACCAGCTTCAACCGCACGCCCTCGGCCTTCAGCGCGCGCGCGATGGCAAGCCCGATGCCGCGCGAGCCGCCGGTGATCAGTGCGGTGCGCCCCTCAAGCTTCAGATCCAAGCTGTCTCCTCAGGAATTCCAGGGTCCTCGCCCTCGCGACCGTGGCGGCATCGCTCGCCCGGTCGCGGTCGAAACCATGCGGGGCATCGTAGCGATAGACCGGCAGCCGAGGAAACGCATTTCGAATCCTTTCCACGTCGGCGACCGGGATGAGGTGGTCCCTGTCGCCGAAGTGCAGCATCGCCGCGCACTGCGGCGCCCGGTCCAGGTGGTCGACCACGTCGCGTCCATAGTAGGAAACCACCGCGGAAACGGCCAGCTCCCGCCCGGCGAGCCACGCCACCGAGCCGCCGACGCAGTAGCCCACCACGCCGACCCGGCCGAACTCGCGCAGCCGCTCGACGCACGCGTCGACGTCCTTCATCACGTCGGCCCAGACCAGGCCGCGGCGCAGGCGCCGGGCGTTCTCCAGCGCCTCGCCGTCGTGGCTGTCCCAGGCCGCGCCGCGCTGCTGCCGGTCGTAGAGCGCCGGCGCGATCGCCGCGTAGCCTTCCGCGGCGAACTCGTCGCAGAGGCCGCGCACGTACGCGCTGAGGCCGAAGGCTTCCTGCACGACGACGACGCCTCCCCGAGGGCGGCCCTTCGGCATCGCCAGGTGCGTGTCGAACGTGTGCCCGTCGGCGGCCTTCAGCAATGCGCATCCCCCGGCGACAACGCCTTGAAGAAAATTTATTCTAGCGGGGTCGTTCTATCGAGAACTTCGACCGATGGAAAAGAAAAAAGTGACACGCTGGCGGGCTTCCGGCCTGCATCTGCTCATCAGCATCGCGGTCGCCGTCGGCGTGCTCGCCTTGATGCTCTCGCTCTGGTACCCCGGGCCGCTGTTCGAGGCGGCGGGCGGCAACGATCTCCTTTTCATCCTGGTCGGCGTCGACGTGGTCGTCGGCCCGCTCATCACCCTCGTCATCTTCCGATCCGGCAAGCGCGGCCTGAAATTCGACCTCGGCGTGATCGCCGCGCTGCAGATCGGGGCTCTGATCTACGGCATGCACGCCGTCTACCTCGCGCGACCGGCATTCATCGTATTCGTGGCGGATCAGTTCCAGGTGGCGAGCGCCGCGCAGCTCGACCCCGAGGAGCTGGCCAAGGCGAAGTACCCCGAGTTCAGGCAGCCGCCCCTCGGCGGGCCGATGCTGGCCTTCGCCGTGGTGCCGACCGACCCCGTGGAGTTCCGCCAATTCGTGATCCTCGGCGCCGCCGGCCACGACCTGCAGGAATTTCCGAGGCTCTTCGTGCCTTACGCCGAGCGGACTGCTCAAGTGCTGGCGAGGTCCTTGACCCTGACGCGGGTGCGCCAGCTGGAGCCGCAGACGGCGAAGATCGTCGACGCCTGGTTGGCGCAGTCAGGAACCAGGGAGGCCGATGTCCGTTACGTGCCCTTGCGAGGCCGGACAGCGTGGATCGCAGTGCTGATCGACGCCAAGACGGCACAGCCAGTGAAGATGCTGATCACCGATGCGCCAATGAAATAGGAGCTTTCGTCCCGCCCTTGGCCGGCGCTGGCGTACACCTCTTCAACTCCGTTGTTCCGCAAAAAAATCATCGGTTCGCATCAAGGTTCCCTGACAGGACCTTCTGTAGCGCGAGGGTAAATTTGGATTGGATTGATGACAGAGACGACGAATCCAAGCAACAAGCATGAGTGAGAGCAATCAGGCGCCTTTCCGATTCCTCAGTGACGAGGAGTACAGCGCCTTGGACGTTAGGGGCAAGGCGATCTATCTCATCAGGGCACAGCGGCAACTCAAGGTTCAGTACGATGTGCTGACCCGCTACCGTGAGAGCTTTGCCAAGCAAGTGGCGGCCATCGTGGAACCTGGCGGCGGCGATTTGCAGTTGCCCGACTCCGATAGCCTTCAGTAGTCCCTTGAACCGCCGGAGCGCCCGCAAACTGCTAGATGTTGGTAGGCCGTGGCGGATTCGAACCGCCGACCAACGGATTAAAAGTCCGCTGCTCTACCAGCTGAGCTAACGACCCATTTTTGGACTGCAGAAGGGGCTGAATTTTATCAGCCCGCGCGCCAATATTGATACTTCATCGTCGCCGCCGAGCCGGCGACGATGGCGACGAAGGTCATGATCGACCCGAGCGCCAGGGTGGAGAAGCCGGTGATGCCCTGGCCGATGGTGCAGCCGAGCGCGGTAATCCCGCCAAAACCCATTAACACGCCACCGACTATGTGATTCGCAGTGTCCTCGGCGTCGCGGAAACCCTCCCAGCGGAAAGTCTTCGTCGCCAGCGCGTAAGCGGCCGAGCCGGCGATGACGCCGGCAGCGGAGGCGATGCCGTAGGTGATCACCCGCGACTTGTCGGTCCAGAACATCAGGTACTCGAGGGTGTAGGCGAGCGGCGAGACGAAGGAGAAGGACTCCATGCGCCCGGTGTTGGTCCGGACGAACGCCTCCTGCAGGGTCTGCGGATCCTCGGCGACATGGCCGATCACCCCGCTCACGTACCAGCCGCCGACCACGACCAGCCCGGTGACCACGCCGCCGAGGGTGTAGTCGAAGCTCGAGCGGAATTCCCTGCTCCAGTAGACGAAGACGATCAGCGCGCCGCCGATCAACGCGGCGAGGATCGCCCGGTTGACGCCCAGCAGCGCGGGCAGGTCCTGCCCCTGCGGCAGCGTGACGGTCGCCTTCTCCAGCACATCGACGCGGAAGGCGCCGAGCAGCCCCTTCAAGGTCATGTAGGCGGCGATGCCAAGAAAGACGTAGACGATCACCGATTTCAGGTTGCCGGCGCCGATGCGGATCAGGGTCTTCGAGCCGCAGCCCGAGCCGAGCGTCATGCCGACGCCGAACAGGAAGCCGCCGACGATGTACGAGAGCCAGGTGAAGTTGGGCCCGGGGTAGATGGATTTCGAGAGATCGATGACGCCGGCGGCCGCAAGCGCGCTCGCGCCGAGCAGCGCGACGGCGATGGCGAGGAGCCACATGCGCATTCTCGACAGGTCGCCCATGTTCACCCAGTCCGAGACCGCGCCCATGGTGCAGAAGTGCGTGCGGTTGCCGACCGCGCCGAAAATGAAAGCGAGAAGGAACGCGCCGCCGGTGACGAGCGGCGCGAGGCTGGCGGGGTTTTCGGTCAACGCTTGGTGAACGCCGCGAGGCGCTGCTTCGCGCTCGAGGCCGCGCTGCTGGAGGGATACTTGCCGACCAGGTCTTCCAGCGTCTTCTGCGCCGACTTGCGGTCGCCCATCGTTTCCTGCGCGCTGGCGATGGAGAGCATCGCGTCGGGCGCTTTCTGGCTGTCGGGCCACGCGGAGAGCAGCTTGCGCTGCGCGTTGATCGCGCTCTTGTAGTCGCGCTGCCCGGAATGCGCCATGCCGATCCAGTACTGCGCGTTCGGCGCGAGGGCGCTGTTCGGATAGGTGACGAGGAAGCCCTGCATCGCGGCGACGGCGAGCGAGTAGTTGCCGAGCTTGAACTGGTCGAGCGCGGCCTGGTAGGCGCGCGTCTCCGCGGCCGACACTTCCGGCTCGGCGCTCGCCGCCGGCTTCTCCGGCAGCGCGGCCTGCGCCTCGCGCGCCTTCTCCAGCTTCAGCAGGCGCGTGTCGATGTCCTGGTAGAGCTCGGTCTGGCGCTTGGCCAGGTTCTCCGCCTGGTTGGCGAGCACCTCGACCTGGCCGCGCATGCCGGCGACGTCGTTGCGCAGCTGCTCCATCTGCGAGGCGAACTCGAGCAGCGAGCTGCGGTCGCCCGCCAGCGTCTCGATCTTGGCCAGCCGCTCGTCGATGCTGCGGTTCTGCGCCTCGAGGCTCTGGCGCAGGAGCTCGATGCGCCGGCGCGCCTCCTCATCGTCGAACAGCGCGGCCAGCGCCTGCCCGGTGAAGGCGCAGGCGACGACGAAGAGGGCGACCCGGTTCAGCATGGAGCTCAGTACTCGCCGTTGTAGAGCATGTCGTCGCGGCGGTTCTTGGCCCAGCAGCCTTCCGCGTGGTCGCTGCACATCGGTTTCTCTTCGCCGAGGCTGACCGACTCGATCTGGCCGTCCTTGGCGCCGAGCAGGATCAGCGCGCGCTTCACGGTGTCGGAGCGGCGCTGGCCGAGGCCGACGTTGTACTCGCGGCTGCCGCGCTCGTCGGCATTGCCCTGGATCAGCATCTTCGCCGACGGATTCTCGCGCAGGTACTTGGCGTGCGCCTCGACCAGCCCTTTGTATTCGGGCTGGATCTCGAACTTGTCGAACTCGAAGAAGATCTGCCGCTTGGAGAGGATGTTGTTCGGGTCCTTGAGCATCGCCGAGCTGTCGCGGCTGCGCGAAGTCAGGTCGACGGTCGGCGCCGGCTTGCGCGCTCTCACCTCGGGCGCCGGCGCGGCGGCGGCATCGGGCTTGGCCGCCGGCTTGTCGGCGTCGCCGGTCGTGCTGCACGCGGCGAACAGTGCCACCAGGCTGGCGGCGGCGATGATTGGCAGGATTCTTGTAGTCATGGTGTTCCCTCCTCTCTTTGCTAATCGATGAACGGCCCCCAGGCCGGCTCGCGAACGTCGCCCGCCGGCGTGGTCAGGCGCTGTTTGACGCGGCCGTCGGCGGAGACCGCCGAGAGCACGCCGCGGCCGTTGATGACCGTGGCGAGCAGAATCATCCGGCCGTTCGGGGCGAAGCTCGGTGACTCGTCTCGGTCGCTGTCGGTGATGATCTGCACTTGGCGATTCGCGAGGTCGAGTAGGGCCACCTGGAACTTGCCGCCGTTGCGCGTGATGTACGCCAGCGTCTTGCCATCAGGGCTCGGACGCGGCGTCACATTATAGCTCCCCTCGAACGTGATCCGTTGCACGTCGCCGCCGGTTGCGCTCATGCGGTAGACCTGAGGGGTGCCGCCCCGGTCGGATGTGAAATATATCCACCTGCCGTCCGGAGAGAAGCGGGGCTCGGTGTCGATGGCGGCCGAGCTGGTGAGGCGCTTCAGGCCGCTGCCGTTGGGGGCCATGACGAAGATCTGCGAGCCGCCCTCGCGCGACAGGGTCACCGCCAGGCGCGAGCCGTCCGGGGACCAGGCCGGGGCGGAGTTCGAGCCGCGGAAGTTGGCGGCGACGGTGCGCTTCGCGTCGGCGATCGAGTGGACATAGACCACCGGCTTCTTGTTCTCGAACGAGACGTAGGCGAGGCGCTTGCCGTCGGGCGACCAGGTGGGCGAGATGATCGGCTCGAAGGACTTGAGCACGGTCTGGTCGCCCAGGCCGTCGGCGTCGGCGATCTGCAGCTCGTAGGCGCTGCCGCGCTTGACCACGTAGGCGATGAGCGTCGAAAACACGCCCTTCTCGCCGGTGAGCTTCTCGTAGACGTAGTCGGCGGCGCGGTGGCCGACCGCGCGCATGCCTTCCTTCGTCGTCGGCAGCGCCACCGCGCCGAGCCGAGACTGCTTCACCACGTCGTCGACGCGCACCCGCGTCTCGAAGCGGCCGTTGGGCAGCGCGACCAGCGAGCCCACCACCAGCGCGTCGGCGAGCCGCGCGCGCCATTCCGCGTAGTTGATCTGCGACGCCTCGTTGAGCGCGGGCTGCAGCGACGGCACCTCAAGGCTGCGGAACAGGCCGCTGCGCTCGAGGTCGCCGCGGATGATGGCCGAAAGCGAGGGCGGCAATGCGTTCTCGCCTGCGAAGGGCGCCACCGCGATCGGCGTGCGCTGCGCGCCGGCGCCGGTGATCTCGATCGCGAGCTGCGCCGAGGCGCTCGCCGCGGCGAAGCTGTACATCAGGAAGCACCAGCGAGCGAGCAAGACTCCTCCTCGGTTGTTCTTGTGGCTACGAAAGCATTTTATTTGTCCAGCGGGCGGAAGCGAAGTTCCAGCTGGCGTTCGAAAAGGGCCGGGTTGTCGGGCTTGGGCAGCGGCGAGGACTTGAGGATGGCGCGGTAGACGGCCTCGTCGTAGGCGGGGTGGCCGCTCGAGCGGCGCTGCTTCACCGACAGCACCTCGCCGGTGGGCAGCAATGCGACGTCGAAGATCGCTTCCGGATTGCCCGGGATACCCTGCGGCAGGATGATGTTGCCGCGGATCTTGCCGCGGATCTTGTCCTGCCAGGCCGCGAGCGCCCTGCTGCGCGCGTCGGCCTCGCGCTTGGCGATCAGCGCCTTGAGCTCGCGCTCCTTGCGCTGCGCGTCCTGCTCGGCCACCGACTTCTGCTCCATCGCCAGCTGCTCGCGCATGCGCTTCTCGAAATCGCGGTCGCGTTTCGGCTCGGGCTTCGCCTTGGGCTTGGGCTTCGGCTCGGGCTTCTTCTGCACGGCGATGTCGGGCTTCGCCACCGGCTTCTCGGGCTCCACTTTCGGCGGCGGCGGGGGCGGCGGCTCGGGCTTCACCTCGGGTTTCACTTCCGCCTGCGGCGGGGGTGGCGGCGAGGTGTCCCACAGCTCGACCTCGACCGTGGCCGGGGGATGGCTCTGGAAGCGCACGCCGAGGAACATGACGGCGATCAGCGCCGCGTGCATGGCCGCGGCGAGCACAAACGAGCGCAACAGCGCCGGCTCGCGTCGCAGCGGGAATGCGAGGGCGTCGGCGCTCACTTATTTCTCCATCGGCTAGCGGGTCTTGACCTGCAGGCCGACCTTCTGGATGCCCTGGCGGCGCAGCTCGTCCATGACGGCGAGCACCGCCTCGTAGCGCGCGTTCTTGTCGCCGCCGATCAGCACCGCCGGCTCGCCTTTGCCGCGCACCGACTTGATGAAGGCGGCGAGCTCGCCGCGCGAGACGGTGCGCTCGACGACGATCGCGCCGGCGGCGTCGCGCTGGCGCACCACCAGCTGCTGGTCGGCCTTGACGAACACCTCGATGGGGACGATTTTCGGCGCGCTCGCCTTGTCGACGGTGGGCAGGTCGATGACCGCCGGCGTGACCAGCGGCGCGGTGACCATGAAGATCACCAGCAGCACCAGCATGACGTCGACGTACGGCACGATGTTGATGTCGTGCATCGTGCCGCGCCGGCGTTGAACGGCGGGCATCCGCCTACCTTACGGCCTGCCGATGAAGGATGTTCGAGAACTCCTCCATGAAGCTCTCGAAGCGGTTGGCGAGGCGGTCGATGTCGTGCGAATAGCGGTTGTAGGCGACCACCGCCGGAATGGCGGCGAACAGGCCGATCGCGGTCGCGACCAGCGCCTCGGCGATGCCGGGCGCGACCTGCGCCAGCGTCGCCTGCTGCACGTTCGCCAGGCTGCGGAAGGCGTGCATGATGCCCCAGACGGTGCCGAACAGGCCGACGTAGGGGCTGACCGAGCCGGTCGAGGCGAGGAACGACAGGTGCCGCTCGAGGAAATCCATCTCGCGCTGGAAGGTGGCGCGCATGGCGCGGCGCGCGCCATCGACCATGTCGCTCGCTTCGGTCTGCGCGCTCTTCTGCCCGCGCAGCTTGGAGAACTCGCGGAAGCCGGCCTCGAAGATCCGCTCCAGGCTGCCGATCGAATGGCGGTTGTTGACCGCGCCC
>Ga0134123_10002217_pt1 | contig 12736 bp, 28 predicted proteins | sample KB303_FD_96460 | JGI IMG/M metagenome (GOLD analysis project Ga0134123, IMG submission 96460) | Terrestrial soil microbial communities without Nitrogen fertilizer from Kellogg Biological Station, Michigan, USA - KB3-0-3 | ecosystem: Environmental > Terrestrial > Soil > Unclassified ...
ACCGAGTGGGCGTCGGCCACGCCGGTAATCACCAGCGGACTATGGGCCGACTGGCCGCTGACGGTGCACACCGACCTGGCCGACCACTCCGGCAACGGCCGGGACCTGGTCGCCGGCTCCACCTCCACCACCACGGAGTCCGACCCGCCGCTAGCCGAGTCCGGGACGCTGACCATCACGCTGCCCGCACTGACCGCTACGTTCGCCGGGACATCCACCTCGGACGGGACGTTCGTGGCCACTCTGCCGGCGCTCACCGCCGCAATGGCCGGCTCGGCGAGCTCGACGGGCACCCTGGCCGCCACGCTCCCGGCAATGTCCGGCGGCGTCTCGGCAGCGCACGACATCGACGTGGTCGCCAGCCTGGCCGCGCAAGAGTCTGCCCTGTCCGCACTCGGAGCCCGCCGCTGGGCAGCCACCCTGGAGGCACAGTGACCGTCTGGGTACTCAGTCGACTGTCCCGCGAATGGGTGGGCCCCATCACTGTGACCCGCGACGGCGTCACCGTCACCGGCTGGACCCTGACGGTCCTGCCGCGCAACCAAGTCCCCGCCACCGCCGAGGACATCGCCGAGGACCCCACCGAACTCAACGGCGGACTCGGGGTCCTCGTCGGCCCCGACACCGATCACGTCCTTACCCAAGGCGAGTACTCGATCTGGGTGCGCTACGTGGACAACCCGGAAGCCCCCGTGCTGACCAGCGTCGGACGGCTCATCGTCACCTGACTCCCAAACCGACTCCCGCCGCGTTCAAAGCGGCGGGACGAGTGGCCCCCCGATCTCCCCGGCACCTCCCCGCCGGCTGGAGATCGGGGGGCCCCTTTTGCGTGCGCCGGAGAAGTACAGAGATCGCCAGGCCGGCTTCCTTAAATCCCCCGCGCGGGTGAACACTGGCCGGCATGCCTGCCTACTGGTACCTGCGGGACCTCGCCGGGACAGCGGTGAGCGAGTTCTTCGAGTCCGAGAGTCAGGCGCTCGAGGCGATGGGGGCCAGTGAACTGCTGCGGGTGTGCCCCGACTCGGGGCGTTTGCACAACGGCTTCGGGTTCACGCCCCGGGAGCGGCCGCGGATGGGGGAGCGGCGCCAGGACCCGGCGTGGATGATGCACAGCCAGGTCTTGGTGGCCAGGCTGAAGCGGGCCTACTTCACCAGTTGACGGCGCGGCACTTGCACGGCCAGCGCAGGCAGTCCGGGCAGAAGCACATCACGGCTCCTCGGTCTCGATGATGGGCATGTCCCCGACCAGCCGATCGCAGGCCTCCGTGGTGGAGCGCAGCACGTTGGCCAGCAGTGCCCACTCGTGACGCTCGACCGTGCCGCACATCGCCCGGTAGCACAGGTCCGGCCAGTCGTCGGCTTGGCGACCCAGGTGAGTGAGCAGCAGCACCACATCCACGACTTCGGGGGCGGGCGCGGTGACCGGCTGCTGCGGCCTTGACCGAGCCAACTGCCCCGCCGTCGCCTCGAGGGCCTCCGCCAGCATGTCGGCCACTTGCTGCGGCGTGTGTCGCTCGATCTCAGGCATGACAGGTCAACCTCGGGTGGAGCCCGGTGGGCGCATCCGATCCGCGTCGCATGCGCCCACCGGGGTATGGAGCCAGGGCGGGGCCGGGGGAACCCCGCCCTGGCTGCTTGGGGCTGCGGCGGACACCTGTCGCGTACGTGTCCGCCGCAGCGGTGCCAGACCGGAGCAGGCAGTTTGGGCTGCCTTGCGGGCGCTCAACGGTCCGGATGATCATTTCGAGTATCCGCACTGTCCGGGGGTCTGCCCGCAGTTCCCGTTCGGTCCCTGCCCCTTTCGGTCGCAGCCGGCGATGGCCAGCGCGGCGAAAGTCAGGACGACGGCGACCAGGGCTTGGGGCCGCACCGAGGGGGAGTTGGCCCTCGGTGCGGCCGTCGGCGTCGACTGCCAGGTCGGATCGGTCGACGCCGCTCGGGCCGGAGGCTGTGGGTTCTCAACGGCCCGAGTGGTCAGGGGGGTCGCAAGCGCCACGACTAGGCGGGTCACGGCGACCGCCGCACCACCCAGGCGCCGGCCTCCCGCAGTGCGGCTCGGACCTCGCCCAGCTTCTCGGCGCTCAACACGAACGGCTCCTTCGGCGGGGTCACGACGACCTCGCCGTCGTGGACGGTGCACTTGAACCAGTCCTTCCGGCCGCGGTGCGAGAGCAGGGGGACGACGACGTCCCAGGAAGGCGGCGGGGGTGAAGCGGTCATAACGGAACGCCGCCTTGCGCGTCCCCGATCGCGGCACCGATGGCAGCTCGTAGCTCCTCGGCGCTCCTGACGCTCAGCGGCTCGGACGAGTGGACGGCGATTGAGATGCGTCCGTCACCGAGCGACTCGACTACAGCGAGGGCTTCGTCCCCGTCGCCCGTCACGAACCATGTGGCCATCGTGTCTCACCTGTCGGGTAGCGTCGTCTGGCAGAACCGGTGCGTTCTAGAACATGATGAGTGTTCTAAGAACACATTGCAAGACCCGGTCCGGGGGATAGCGATACCGGTTGCCGCATGCCCGTAAGCTGTGTTCTATGGCCGAGAACACCGTGAACTACGCACTTGTGCGCGAGCTTGGCGCCGAGTTGCAGCAGGCGAGGGAGCGCGCCGGCAGGAGCCAGCGCGAACTCGCCCGCGCCGCGGAGATCTCGACCAACAGCCGCATCTCGGAAGCCGAGTCCGGCAAGCGACTACTCACGCTCGCCGAGTTCGAGCGGATCTTCGACCGACTGGAGTTGGCCCCGGCGGAGCGTGAACGCCTGCTTGAACTGGCGCGCTCGGCCGAGGCTCCCGGCGAGCTGAACGTCGGTCAGTCCGGCGTCGGCCGGACTCTCGCCCAGTTGATCGAGTACGAGCGGGCGGCCACCGAGATCATCGACGCCTCGCCGCTGCTGATCCCCGGCCTGCTCCAAACCAGCGACTACGCCAGGGCGATCATGGGTGATCAGCCGGACTCCGAGCTTCGCGTCGCGCTGAGGTCTGGCCGGCGAGACATCCTCACTCGCCGCAACCCGGTGCAACTGTTGGCGCTGATCGACTCGGAGGCGTTAGTGCGACCGGTCGCGCCGCCACCGGTGATGGCTGATCAGTTGCAGCATGTACTGCGCCTGGCCGAGCAGGACAACGTGACCGTCCAAGTGGTGTCCTCGACGACACCGGGCTACCACCCGATGCTGGCCGGCCCGTTCGAGGTGATCAAGTTCGCGAAGGCTCGGCCTATAGTCCTCCTCGATCACCACCGGTCGTCGGCCTTCCTGCGGCAGGAAGACGATGTAGTGGAGTTCGTTGAGGCGGCGGAGACTATCCGCCGGAAGGTGGCAATGACCCCACGGGAGTCCCATGAGGTCATCGCCCGGATCGTCCGCGGAATGGAGACGACAAGATGAAGGTACCCCTGGTGTGGCGCAAGTCCACCTTCAGTGGTCCTGAGGCGAACTGTGTTGAAGTCGCAAGCACGGGCGCGGTGCGGGACAGCAAGGACCCCACTGGGCCATCCCTGCGGGTTGACATCCCCACCCTGCTCGCGGCCGTGAAGGACGGACGCATGCGCGGATGATCTGTTAATCCGTCAACCAACCGGCCCCCTCCGCATCTGTGCGGAGGGGGCCGCTTTGCTTTGATCAGCAGGGCTCCGGCGGACAACGTGTTGTAGGCGAACGATCGCCGCCTCGGCCATCCCCACCCCGTATACCGCGAGGGTGACGGCGAGGTCGCCGGCGTACTGGAGGGCGTAACGCAACCTGGCGGCCTGCTTCACCGGTTCACCGTCCGACTCGCTCGCCGAGCGTTTCGCTGCCGCTCGAACTTACGCGAGATCCGCACCGCGCCCTCGATGGCCACTCCGAACGCCGCCGTCGACACCACGCCCAGCGCGACGACGGCCGCGATCTCGCTGCCGCCGCCGTAGAGTATGGAGAGGTGGACCTGCCACCCGATCCAGCCGAGGCCAGTGCAGACCACCGCCAGAAGGATGGCATGCCAGAGCAGCTCGGCGATATCGCCAGCGCACTGGATGGCGACGCGGACCCAGTCGAAGCGGCCATGATCGAAGTGCCGGAAACGGGCCGGATTGACCGTGTCAACCCCCGAACTTTCCGACACTATCCGGGACGATTCTGGCTGGTCATAGTACGTTCCGGCACTGTCCTCAACGGTCCGCGCATAGCGAACAGTTAAACTGTCCGACCCATCCTGACCTGCGGGAGCCAGCCCAGAACCATGATCGAAGTGCCGGAAACGGGCCGGATTCATATTCATCACATCATCCCGTCGAGTACCGCGGCCTGCTTGTCCGTGCGCACGCCCTTCTCCAGGTAGTGCCGCTCGGTGATCCCGGTCGAGGCGTGGCCGAGTTGGTCGGCGATCTCCCGGACCGTGATGCCGGCCTCCTTCAGGACGGCGGCGACAGTCTTGCGCATCACATGGCTGGTCACCCACTCGTAGCCCGCCCGGTCCAGCGCTTCCCGCAGCGGCCTAGTCACGCTGTCGTTCGACCGCCACCACCCCGTGGGATCCGGGAACAGCGGCCCCATCCCGCCACTCGCGAGCTTCCTGGCCCGGAGCATCGGTACCACCCACTCCGGCACCGGAAGCTTCTGCGCCTCCCCCTTGGTCGAGCCCCGACGGCGGCGACGGATCACACCCTGACCCTTCACCCGCGTGGTCCGGTGCGCCACGACAACTCGCGTCCGCTCCCCGACCTTGCCGAGCAGCACGTCATCCCCGCAGCACCCCAGCATCTCGGCCAGCCGTACCCCGGTCGCCAGCATCCCCCGCAGCACGTCGCCGAGCTCGAGCTCCACCGCCTTGCGGTCATCGTCCAACTTGGCGAACAGGTCCTTGCGCTCGGCCGCGGTCAGCGCGCGCACCTCCTTGCGTTCGATCCGCTCCAGCCGCGCCAGCTCCCGCACCGGGTTCTGATCCATCGCCCCCATTCGTACGGCGGTTGAGCACACGCAGTTCAGCACGTTTCGGATCCCGGCGAGTTTGTCGTCCTTTGCGCCGCCCCTGCGCTTGGCGGTCATCAGGGCGTGGCACCGCGGGGTGTCCACCTCCCGCATCTGCAGTTCTCCCATCGCCGGCAGGATGTGCATGTCCAGGTAGGAGCGGTACGCGGCGGAGGTCTTGGGGGACTTTCGTCCCTCGTCCACCTGCAGTTCGATGTCGGCGAACCACAGCTCGGCGACCTGTTTGAGCTTGCTGGACGACGTCACCTCGCCCCCACGGGCTTGGTTCGCCAGGTCGACCACGGCGGCCTGGAGTGCGTTCTCGGCGGCGGCCTTCGTCTTGCGGACCCGCTTGACCCGCCGCACGTGCCCGTCCGCCCCCCGGAACCGGCACGACGCCTCCTGTGCAATGCTGCCGTCCGCGCGGGTGACCTTCCGTGTCTTGATGTTTCCGTGGGCACCTACCGGTAATGGGGGCCTAGCCATCGTGACCTTCCGCGGTGGCCGCTTTTTCAAGGAACTGGTTAAGGGCGTCCGAGAAGCCGGAGCTGTCGAGATTCATTGAGCGCACAGCCAGCTCGCTGTACATCATTTCCTTGATCCGCCCGACCGAGGCTTCCAGGCGTCCTATCCGAGCTTCATCCAAGGCGCGGTCCACCGCACATTCCCTGCGTAATTGATCGATCTCGCTCTGGAGTGCCTTGTGGTCAGACCATGTCTGGAAGAGGTACAAGATGACCAGCCCGGACCCGAAGATCACCAGTGCAATGAACAGGAAGAGCTTCACCGTGGTGTTCGTCGCGATGAATATGGAGGCGGTCAACAGGAGGATGATCGCCAATGAGGCCGATACAACAATCTTGCGAATGATCGTCATTAACAACGGCTCCTCCCGTTACGCGCCGTGCGTACGTGGCCCAGGGGTCGCTACTCCGTTGAGACCCGTTGCGACCTTTATGGAACCGTGACCGAGCGTTTGACCTGCATGGGTTCAGTTGGAACCGGATAGGTCAGACCGGACACGCTCTGTTAGGGATTGCATCAAATTGCCCGCCTCCCGATCTGCCGCTTCCCGCGCTTGCCGCACCTTGCGATTCACGACCAGCCCGTAGGCGAACGCTTCCTTGCTGAGTCGATCGCGGGCAAACAATGTGCCTAGTGCCTCGAGATGCTCGTCCGTTCCGAGCCTGCTCCGATCGGTGACGATCGCCAGCAGCGCGTCGTCGTCGACGTCCTCCAGTGGATCAACGTCCCGATCGATGCTCGGCCCCAGGTCAGCCGAGATTGGGGCGGCGTCGAGGTCGGGGATTCGGCCGCCCTCGAGGATCGCCCTGGGTGTGTCCTTGTCCCACGCTTCGGGGAAGTGCTCTCCCAGTGCGCCGCCGACAGCCTGCAGTGCGGTGATGCCTACCAGGGGCTTGGCTTGCTCGATGAGCTTGAGACTGCTGACGCTCACCTCCGGGTGGGCACGCGCGAGGTCCGTGCGCCAGCGGAACCCGGCACGACGGCGTGCGTCAGCGACCGCTTCGCCGAGTGTGCGGCGTGCGGACTCCGAGTAGTCCGCGGTACGTAAGTTCCGCGTCGGCGGCATGGTGCCAGAGTCTGCCAGAGTTCGGCAGAGTCCGCCGCCTCTGCGGTGCGTGCGCTTAAGGCGCAATGACCTGCGATACGTCCCCGACAGTGTTCGCATGGCTACCAGAGTAGGTCAGAGTTCGGCAGAGTGGCAAGGCCTAGTCGGGCAACAGCCCCGACATCTAGACCGAATCTATCCGACTCTGCTTGACAGGATCGGTCAGAGTCGGGCAGGCTGTCGTCATGCCCCGGTTGAATCGAGAGTTGACCGTCAAGCTCATCGACGTCGAGTTCGGCCTCTCGGCTGCCATTCACCGCGGCGAGAAGCCGCCGAACGGCATCCGGCTGCTGTCTGATCGCACGGACATCCCCAGGCGGACACTCTCCGGCGCGGTGTACTGCGGCGACCAGATCGCCGAGCACCGCATCAGCCGCATCGCCCGCGCCCTCAATGTGAAGCCGGACGTCCTGAAGTCCGAGGACAAGAAGGACGACGGCCCCAAGGAGGAGAAGGCCCACCCCGACAGGCGGGGCGACAGCAAGGGCAAGGGTCCGAAGCGGCCTAGCGGGGTGGCCGCATGAGCGACGCTCGGGTCCGACCCGTCTCCGCAGAGCACTTCGCGGTGCGCCGAGGGTTCAAGACCGCTGAGGCCGCCTGGCTCCTCGGGCTCCCCTACAACAAGACCCTCGAGCTGATCCACGCCGGGGAACTCGGTGCTCGGCGATTCGGCAAGTACCTGATCGTTCCCAAGGCGGAGATCGACCGAGTCCTCGCTGACTCTCGAAACGCGGGCGCCGCATGACCCCCGAGGTTGAGGCACCGTCCCCGCTTCCCTCGGTGATGGCCTCCCCGGACCCGTCTACCGCTTCAGGCGGGTCCGGGGACGGCCAGGGCGACCGGGTGTGGTTGCCGTGAGCGCCGACTTGATCCCGTTCGACTATGCCGGCAGGGCCGTCCGAGTCGTCACGGTCGACGGCGAGCTGCGATTCGTCGCCGCCGACGTGTGCGCCGTGCTTGAGCACGGCAACACCACGATGGCGGTCGCCGCGCTTGACGACGACGAGAAGGGTCTCAGCACTGTTGAGACCCCCGGCGGTTCCCAGCAGATGGTGACTGTGACGGAGCCGGGCCTCTACTCGCTCGTGCTGCGCAGCCGCAAGCCCGTGGCGAAGGCGTTCCGCCGCTGGGTCACGCACGAGGTGATCCCGTCGATCCGCAAGACCGGTTCCTACGGCGTCGCGCAGGTCCCGGACATGAACACCCCGGAGGGCCAGCTCCAAGTCGCCGAGATGCTGGCGGCCGGCGCACGCAAGCAGATCGAACAGGCCGCCGAGATCAAGCGACTCACGCCGAAGGCCGAGTACGTCGACGCCTACGTCAACGGCACGGAGGACGCGACCATCCTGCGGGTTGTCGCGAAGCAGTTGAAGGTGCGCGAGCAGTGGCTCCGCAACCTGCTGCGGGACAAGAAGATCCTGTCCCGCCGGATCGTCGGTACGCGCTGGTCGAACAGGGAGCGTCGCACGGTCACCGACTACGAGTGGTCGGCCCGCGCGGGGTACGAGACCTGGTTCGTACAGCGTGACCAGCCTGAGGCGCCACGTCTCCACAACGGGCAGATGAAGACGACCTTGTACGTCACGCCGATCGGCAAGGTGAAGCTCGGCGAGTTGGTCACCCGTGAGGGTGAGGCGTCGTGATCATGCTGCTGATCTTCCTCGCCGTGTGCCTGTTCGCTGACTGGCCTGGATTCGCTGCCTTCACCTGGCGCGGCATGTTCCATCCATATCGCGATCGCGATACGGACGACCCCCAGACGTAGTTCGGGGCCGGCGTCGCACCGCCGACCCCACTCACCGGAGCCCCCGACTAGAGAGGAAGAACCCTCCGATGCCTCCCAAGAATCGCACACCCGACGAGGTTGTGCAGCAACACTGGCCGTATGACGGCCCGCACTCCGACGCCACCATGGCCTCTGCGGCGCAGGCCATCGCCGAGTTGGTGCGCTACCTGAACAACGCCGCGTGGTCGGTGAAGCTCGACGGCCCGGGGCTGTACAGCGTGCTGTCCCCGCTGGCGGGCGGACTGCTGAGCCTGGACCAACTGCTCGGCCAACTCCACGCCGCAGCGCACTCGCTCGTGGATGACCCGACGCTCTACGACGACCGCAGAGACCGGCCGGGGGAGCACACGGCGGTCGACGTCGCCGACGCCATCGGAGACGCGCGGGTACACCAAGAGTTCCGGCTCGGCATCGAGACCGCGGCGCAGTACGCCTGCCACCTCGGTCACGACGCGTCGGCGGTGGCGTGATGACCTACGACGAGATCCCCGAGGGCCTTATCGAGGCCGCACAGCGGGACGTGGCCGCGTGCAACGAGAACGAGCGTCGTCGCGCCGAGATGTACGCCCGGGTCCTGAAGATGGACGGCCCTCTCGGTGAGCTGTTGCGGACCGTCGCCACAAACGTCGCGGCGTGGAACCAGGCCTGCGAGGCGGGTGTGACCACCGATCAGGAGTCCATCCGCATGGAGCGTATCGCTGACGCGGCGCTGGCGTGCACTGACTGGCTTCTGGACGGTGCGGCATGAGCGACCGGCGACGTGACTACGGACCTCAAGGCGCGTGCGCCCCGAAGGCCGCCCTGCTGCTGGCGATCCCGCTCCTGCTGCTGCGGTTCGCGTGGCGGATGGCGAGGCGTGCATGAGACAGCGACTTCCCTTCTATCTGGGCGCCGGCCTGGCGGTCTTCGCGGCGTACATGCAGTTCTTGGCCATGGGATGGGAGCCGGCCGCCACCGCTGCGCTCCTGGCCATCCTCATCGGCATCTTCGCGGTGACCGGGTTCGAGGCGTGGCTGCATGAACGGAACTGCGAGCCCGAGTTCCCGGAGCACCGTGGCTGGTTCGACGCCGAGGAGGTCCGGGCGGTACTCGGCCCGCAGGCCGACGACACCGTGCAGATCCCGTTGTGGACAGACCCCGATGACCTCCCCGCAGTAGACGGGGATGAGGGGGTGGGGCCGGACGTCGGGGTTCCGGCCCCGCCCGCCGACGCTACGCCGCTGTCCATCGAGGCCGAGGCACTCGCCGCAGTGGCGCAGGAGCGGGCTGTGCTGGATGAGATCGCCGACCGCTACACCGCCCACGTCGAGGCGACACAGCGAGACATGGCTGAGGTGGCCGCCGAGTTGCGTGCCCGGTTCGACCAGGCCGAGTGGGAGTTGGGGGTGTACCGGTGACCCCCCAGTTGCTCGCCGCCCTTCGGGACGTGGACCGCAGAGAGGTTGACCACCTGTCCCCGTACGTCGGCCAAGGCGACTACGTCTGGCACTGCGGGGGAGTGGTTCCGGCCGAAGAGCAGGACGCACTGCGGGAGGCGTTCGTCCTGCGGTTGACCGTGGAGATCCCCGCCGCACTGGACGGGAAGCCGGGGTGCGCGGTGCGGCTGTCCCCGGCTGGTGAGGAAGTCCTGTCCCTCTGGGACGCACAGTCCTCCCCGGCGTCCGGACCGGTGAACTCATCATTCATCGGGGTGCAACCGGGCGCCGGGGAGCCAACCCAGAGGGGAGAGCGGTGAGCACCATCCGACAGGTGGAGCTCGGCTATGCGCCGTGCACCGTGTGCGATCAGGACGTGCGGCTGCGGCTCAGCGACGGCACTCGGACCCGGCGCGTACCTGTGGGAGTCCACGGCCCTCGTGGTGACCGGTGCCCCGGCAGCCGTAAACCCGGCAAGACATTCCTGGAGTACACCGGTCTGCCGACGTGGGACCGGATGTCCGACTTGGACAAGGGCTGCGCGTTGATGTTCTTGTGGAAGTGCCACTGGGAGCGCAGCTACGCCTACGCCCGCGACAACTACCCGTGCACCTATCGGGGCGATCAGATCCTGGCGGGACTGACCCGACTCGAGGCGTGCCGGCACGCGATGGCTGTGACCGGTGGCTACCGCGCCATCGACCGGATGCTCGGAAACGACGAGTTCAAGCGGCTGTACGACCTGGCGCTGACCGCTGATCGGGCCGTGTCGTGAAGCGCCTCGGCTTCTTCACCGGCTTGGCCGCCGGCATCTGGATCGGCTGGACCTCAATCTTCGTCGCCTCCTACATGCGGGGCAAGAACGAGGTCGGCGGGGTGGTGGATCGTGGCTGAGCGACCAGAGCCATTTCCGGCGCCCGATGGCTTCGTGCGATTGGCCCGCGCTGAGGGTGACGACTGGCGGCTGGAGCCCGACAAGAAGTGTCGGCGGCCGAATTGCGCCCGCCCCTCGGTGGCGGCCATGAATCGCGGCTACCGCAGGGCATTCCGGTCGCCAGTGGACTCGTGGTGGCCCTACTGCTCCGATCATCTGTACGGCCGTTGGATCGAGGATGGTCAGGTCATGTGCTGGGTCTTGGCGGACGCAGGTGAGGACGATGCCTGACCGTCCCGTCGAGACCGAGGCGCAGTTCCAGCAGCGCGTCCTCGAAGCCGCTGCCCTGTACGGGTGGAGGGCCAACCACACCCGCAAGGCCACCGTTCGGGCGGGGCGGATCGCGACACCGACGTCATGCCCAGGCTGGCCGGATCTGGTGCTGTGGCACCCGGGTCGGGGCGGGCTGATCTTCCGTGAGCTGAAGACGGACCGGGGCGTGGCGTCCACCACGCAACTCGAGGTCCTGAGTTCCCTGGCAAATTCGGGGGCAGACGTAGCCGTATGGCGGCCGCGCGACTGGGACCTGATCGTCGAGACGCTTCGTGACGGTCCGCCGGCTGGTATCGACTGGCGCCACATCGCCGTCCAGTTCGCTCGCTACGGCGGCTCCTACCACGGACTTACCGAAGCCGAACGCGCCGCTCTGATCGCCGAAGTGGACGGCGAGAACGAGGCGGAGTGGGGAACGAGCTACGAACGAACCGCGGACGCGGCAACTGGATTGGAGAACAGGTGAGTACCGACGATCTGGTGCTGAAGGCGGCCGCGCTGAAGACGATCAGCGACTTCACCAAGGACCGCTACGACGAGACCCGCGCGGAGTTGTCCGGGGTCATGAACCGCGGTGACCGACTGATCGCCCGCAGCCCGTTGACCGAGGAGAAGTTGGGCGCCGTCTACATGACTGACCCGGCGACAACCTGTCGGGTGTCGGACATCCCGGCGCTGACTGAATGGATGACCGAGCACTACCCGGAACTGACAGAGAACGGGTACCAGGTGATCGGCTCCGAAGCGGAGGTTGTCGCGGTGCTGTTCGAGCACGCGCCGCATCTCCTGCGCCAGGTCCGCAAGGTCACCGGCGAGGCCCTGTCGGAACTTAAGGCGGCGTGCGTGTCGCTCGGCACGGTGATGGGACCGGGCGGGGAGGCCGACGTTCCGGGCCTGGAACTGCAGGAGCCCGAAGCCTTCGTGGCGTGCAAGCCGGCCGAGACCGCGCTGCAGTCCGTCATGGACCTCTACCGCGCAGGTCGGCTGGACCTCGACGGCACCGTCCGCCCTGCCTTGGAGGAGGCCAGCAATGGATAAGGACCTGGCCGCCGCGCTCCGGGCGCCATTCCCCGAGCAGGCGATGGGGAAGCTGCCCAAGGTCACGTGCCCGACGTGCTCCAGCCCGAAGGAGGAGTGCACGCAGCACAAGCGGCAGAAATGCCGCACCTGCAAGGCGTACATCACCACGCAGCACATCCACGTTGACTTCGTCGGCCACGCCCAGGTCACCGAACGGCTGCTCGACGTGGACCCGGACTGGGACTGGGAGCCGTTGGCGTTCACCGGAACCGGCCTTCCGGCCACCGACGACCTCGGCGGGATGTGGATCCGCCTCACCATCGGCGGCAAGACCCGGCTCGGCTACGGCCACACGCCCAAGCGTGGCGGGGACGCGGTCAAGGAGACCATCGGCGACGCCATTCGCAACGCCGCGATGCGGTTCGGTGTGGCGCTGGACCTGTGGAAGAAGGAGTCGCCTGACCCCGTGGAGGACGTTCCGTCCCGGCAGGTCGAGCGGCCCAAGCAGACTCCCGAGGACCGGGCATCCGAACTGCGCGGCCAGATCGGTGTCATCGGCAAGCAACACGGCAAGGACCCGGCGGCCATCGCCGCGATGTTCGGCGAATGGTCGCGTGGTGCCGACATCCGATCGGCCACGGTCGCTGTCCTTGCCGAGTTCAAGGACCACCTGCAAAACGGGCAGGGGGTGTGGGAATGACCGAGGTGCTCAACCCCGCCGACCTGGAGA
>Ga0134123_10002218_pt1 | contig 12736 bp, 23 predicted proteins | sample KB303_FD_96460 | JGI IMG/M metagenome (GOLD analysis project Ga0134123, IMG submission 96460) | Terrestrial soil microbial communities without Nitrogen fertilizer from Kellogg Biological Station, Michigan, USA - KB3-0-3 | ecosystem: Environmental > Terrestrial > Soil > Unclassified ...
CCAATGCACAGGACGACGTCGGCAAGGCGATCGAGGCGATCGTCGGCAAGCGCGACGTGGCGCCGGCGGAGATGGAGAAGGTCGCGGGCCTCCTGTTCGGCTCGAACGAGGGCGCCGGTCAGGTGCCGGCGCGGCTGGCGAACCACATCGTGGAGGTGTTCGGCCCGAACTCGCCACAGGTGGCGCAGCTGAAGCAGGGCCTGATCTCGCATCTCCTCGATACGCCGGCCGGGATGGAGCCGTTGAGCGCGGAGAAGGCCGCCGACAAGATCCACCGCTTCTTCAGCGGCGGCAAAACGGTGACGATCGCGCAGACGCTATTCTCGCCATCGGAGCGGGCCCGATTTCTGGCGCACGCGAATCGCATGCGCAGCGCGGCGGATCCTGCGCCGGCGAATCATGTCGAGAAGATCGTCGCAAAATGGGCTGGCCGAGACGGTGGCCTCAAGGCCTCCCCCAAGACCATCATCGACGACCTCATGGGCAGCACCGGCACCAAGGGCACGGCTCCGGCCGTGATCGACTATCTGAGGCGGCATATGTCACCCGATACGGTTGCACAGCTGAAGCAGGCAATGTGGCACCGTATCACACAATCCGACGGCGCGATCCCGTGGAAGGACCAGAAGGTCGGTGAGCGCATCATCAAGTTCCTCGACGGCGACGGCAAGGGCATGGCCGAGGCGCTCTACACCAAGGCTGAACTGAAGGGCATGCGCGAGCTCGGTAACGCCCACATCAAGCTGTTGCCGATCGAGGGCACCACGAACCCGAGCAAGAGCGGCTACGTGATCGCGCGGACGATGAAGTCGGCGGCACACAGCCTGCTGCCGTTCCTTGGCTTCCATGCTGGCGGGCTCCCGGGCGCTGCGATCGCGCTGGGCGCGAAGGGCGTGGCGCAGAAGATCATCGACAAGCGTGGCGCGGCCTCTGCTCGCGAGCTGTTCTATGGACCACAGCCGCGGCGCGCGTCCTCGAGGCTGCCGCAGTCGTTTGGCGCGATCGGCGCCCCGCTGCTCAGCGAGAACCGTCAGTCGAGATAGCGCGAGAGGAAACGGGGAGAGGCCAGCAGCAGCGCGATCACCACGAGGCCGAAGCCATCGGCCACGATCACCTTCGCAAACTGGTGCACGAAGAACATCATCGTGATAAGGATCACGACGACAGAGATCTGAAGGACAGGGCGAACCATCGTGGCATCATCCATGAACCCGGAGTTGGCGCAAGCCATCCTCGCTTCCGCGAAGCGATTGGGTGTGGACCCGGTCGATATCGCGACAGCGATGTCCTACGAGACGAGCGGTACCTTCAGCCCATCGAAGTGGGGAGGGAAGGATGGCAACTACCTCGGCCTCATCCAGTTCGGGCCCGAAGAGCGAAAGAAATACGGCGTTCACGCCGGGCAGTCTGTCGGCGATCAAGTGGTTTCGGCGGAAAACTTTCTGCGAGACCGAGGCGTCAAGCCCGGCATGGGACTACCCGATATCTATTCGACGATTAATGCTGGCTCACCGGGCCTCTATAACCGATCCGACGCAGCCAATGGCGGTGCTCCGGGTACGGTCATGGACAAGGTTCGTGACCAGATGGGGCCGCATCGGATAAAGGCCGCGGCCCTGCTCGGGGCGGACCCCGGGATGATTCCAGCTGCGCAGCCCCCCGTCGCTGGGACAGCTGCAGCGCCGGCGGCGGCGGGGACTACGAGCCCTGCCGCTGCTGTGCCTTCTGACAATGGTTTCGGCGCGCTGATGGCGCAGCTGCAGCAGATCCCGAAGCTCGTCGGCCAAGGCCAGCAGGTCGCGGCGCCGGCACCTCCGCCCCTCCCCGACAACATGGCGGCGCGTCTCGCGCTGATCGCCGCAGCAAAGCAAGGGTACCAAGCATGAAGCGTCTCAAAATTTTCGAGTGGCTGATCCTGCTCACGATCACGTTCGGCGCGCCGCCGCTGAGTGCTGCGATCTGGCAGTGGTCGACGACCGCGGCGACGAACGCGACGGCGGACCCCAGCATCAACTGGGCGGAGGGCATGTCGCCCTCGTCGGTGAACGACAGCGCGCGGGCCATGATGTCCGCCATCGCCGCATGGCGGAACGACATCAGCGCGGTGAACGCTACCGCCGGCACCTCGACCGCCTATACGCTGACGACCAGCGAGGGCGTGACGCAGCCACCGACTAACGGGCAGATGATTGCGTTTCTTGCTCACGTCACCAACGGCACGGCTCCCACCTTGTCGGTCGATGGCGGCACGGCCTACCCGATCATGCTGAATGGGGCGGCGGCGCCGAGCGCGACGATGATCCTGAACACGCCCTATCGCGTGGCATGGAACACCGTTTTGCAGGGGTGGCTGCTCGAGGCCGGATATGGCAACCCGTATTCGGTGCCGCTCGGCGGCATCATGTGGTCGACGGTTTCGAGCCCGCCCAACAGCAGCTTTATTGCGCCGTCCGGTCAGTGCATCTCGACCACGACCTATGCGGCCTACTGGGTCGCGATGGGCTCGCCCGCGAGCGGCGCCTGCCCCGGTGGGCAGTTTGCGGTCATTGACATGCGTGGGCGCGTTGCGGCCGGCTTGGACACATTGAACGCCTCGGCGGCGAATCGGCTCACGAACTCGTCCACGGGCTGCGGCGTCGCGTTCACCTCGGTCGGCGCGGTATGCACCGAAAGCCAGTCGACGACGCTGCTCACGGCCAACCTGCCGGCATATACCCCGGCCGGATCGGTCAGCACGCCGTCGATCTCCGGCTCTAACGGATCGGTGGTCGCCACCAACGGCACTCTGGGCAACAGTGTGCCGCAAGGCGGCGGTTCCTGCTGCGCGCCAAGCACGAACACCAGCTTCTTTGCTGCTACGTTGTCGTCGACAACGCCAACCTTCACCGGCACGGCGCAGGGCGGCACCAGCACGGCGTTTTCCCGCGTGCAGCCGACGATCGGCCTCATGCCCTACCTGAGGATCCTCTGATGTCTACTATCCAGACGGACATGCGCGATCGCATGGAGTGGATGCAGGCGAGCCGGATTCCCTATGAGGCCTCAGCGGGCATCACCGCCGACAACGTGCAGGACGCGATCGAGGCGGTGCAGGCGAACGTTGTTGCTGCGGGCGCCGTGCCGCCGGCGATCGTGCCGACGGCCGTCACGTTCGCGCAATCGCCCTACACGGTGCTGCCGACCGACTATCTGCTCGAGGTGAACACCACGGGCGGCCCTGTCGTAATCCAGACGCAGGCCTCGGCCTCGCGCGGCAACAAGCCGTTCACGGTGAAGGACATCGCCGGCAATTCCTCAGTGAACGCGATCTCGGTCAACCGCACCGGCGCGGAGACGATCGACGGCCTGACGGCCTACCCGATGTCGACCGACTTCATGTCGCTGACGTTCAAGCCGAAGCTCGCCGGCACAGGCTACGAGGTGGAATCATGAGGCAGGCTTTCCGGATCGCTGTCGCTTGGCTGGCCCTCGCAGGCTCGGCGCTGGCACAGCAGCAGATGGGCGCCGGGCAGGTGCTGGGCAACAATACAGCCTCGCGGGCGCCGGCGCAGGCCGCCACGGTTACGTCGATCTTGGATCAGGCCTTGGGCTCCACGCGCGGCTCGATATTGCGGCGCGGTGCGTCTGGCTGGGAGATCGTCACGCCCGGCACGATAGGCCTGCCTCTGGTCTCGGCCGGCGCCGGCGCTGACCCCCTCTATCAGGCCCTCGGTGCGACCGGAGGCGGGACCGGGCAGACGGTTTATGCGGTGGGCGACATCCTGTATGCCAGCACCACGACCGCGCTGAGCCGGCTGGCGGACGTCGCTACTGGCAACGCCCTGATCTCTGGCGGCGTCGGAACGGCGCCATCATGGGGCAAGATCACGTCGGCCCACATCACCGGCAATGCGCTGACAAAGGTGGACGACACCAACGTGACGGCGACGCTGGGCGGCTCGCCATCGACGGCGCTGGTGAACGCCGCATCGATCACGCTGGGCTGGACCGGCACGCTCGCTGTCGCGCGTGGCGGCACCGGCGGCGGCACGGCCTCCGGCACCTTGCTTGACAATATCACTGCATTCTCCAGCACGGGCTATATGCGGCGCACTGGCGCGGGGGCTTATGCCTTTTCGTCGGCTGCGAGCAGTGCGCAGTACCTCGCTGGCACCGCGACAAACGTGCCGATCGAGCCCAGCATCATCTACCAAGCTGAAGTAAACTTGGGGAACAGCGGGTCTGGTACCTTCTCCATAGACTTTTCCATATTCATCAACGCGATCGTCACGATGACCGGGAACGTCACGACCCAGACCCTCACCAACGTGACGGCGGGCAAGGCCGGGATGATCCTGTTCGCGCAAGATGGTACCGGGTCGAGGACCACGGTATGGAACACCATTTTCAAGTTTGCCGGCGGCGTCGTCCCTGCGCTATCGACGGGGGCCAACGCAATCGACATCCTGTCCTACAGTTGCCGGACGACCACGTTCTGCACGGCCGTTCTCCTGAAAGACGTCCGCAACCCATGAAAAAGATGTTTTGCCTGATTGCTGGAGTGATGGCGCTGGCGGCCTCGATGTTGCCTGTCGGGGCCAACATGCCGGGCACGTATGGCCTGATAGGGACCGCGCCTCTTAGCTGCACCGGGGGCTCGATTACGACGTCCGGCGGGAAGACGATTCACACGTTCTCGAGCGCGTCGAACCTCGTCTGCACCGGGTCGGGGACCATCACCTACATGCTGCTCGGCGGTGGAGGCGGAGGCGGCGGTATTCAGGATGCCGGCGGTGGGGGCGCGGGCGGCTATCTTACCGGATCCGAATCTATCCTCGCTGGCACCTATGCAATCGGCTTCGGCACCGGCGGCACCGGCGGCAACACGGTGGGTGCAGGCTGCACCTCGGGAGGAAGCACAACCTACAACGGCAAGACGGCCGGCGGCGGTGGCTGCGGCGGCGTTGGTGGCGCTGGTTTGACGGGCGCGAGCGGCGGCGGCGGGTCCGGCGAAGGCGCCTTCGCGGGCGGCACAGCCAATGGCGTTGGCCAAGGCTCTGCTGGCGGGGCTGGCGTCACCGGCGGTGGTGGCGCCCCGCGTGCGGCCGGCGGTGGCGGTGGCTGTAATTCCGGCGGCAGCGCGGGAAGCGGCGCTGGCGGCGGAGGAGGCGGCGGCGGTTGCTCCAACTCCATCACCGGGTCTGCGGTAACCTACGGCGGCGGTGGCGCTGGCGGCAACGAGAACGTGACCAATTCATCCGTCGCTGGTGGAGCAGGCGGCGGCGGCGCTACAGCAGCAGGCGGCGTCGGCGGCAACGGCGGCAATGGTACAAATGGGCTCGGCGGCGGCGGCGCAGGCGCCACGCGAAACATCAGCGGCGCTGGACCTTATTCGGGTGGCACCGGCGGCAACGGGGTCGCGATCTTCAGTTACACAACGCCATAGGAGCGGATCATGGTTTCAGTGCCAAAGGGCGTCTATTACCGGTTGGGATCGTCGGGGCCCGCGGTCAAGGAAATCCAGCTGGCGCTGGCGAAGCTTGGCTATCCGCTGAGCGGCACCGGGTTCTTTGGCAACGCGACGGACACCGCGGTGGAAGCGTTCCAGAAGCGCGCCGGCTGCACGGTAGATGGCATCGTCGGCACCAGCACGGCCGAGGCGATAGACAAGGCGCTCGGCAGCAATCTCGACGCGGTGCCGAAAACGGTTGTCTCCGAGATCGAGCGTCCGCTGTGGCTGCAGGCCGGCATGAAGCTGATCGGCACGAAAGAAGGCGCCGGGTCGAAAGACAATCCGCTGATCATCGACTGGGCGAAGGACGAGGGCGGCGACATCGCCAAGACCTATACGCACGATTCGATTCCGTGGTGCGCGCTGTTCGCAAACCACTGCCTCACCAAGGTCGGCCTGAAGGGCACCGAATCGCTGTGGGCCCTCGACTTCGCGGGGCAGTGGCCGGCGGTGAAGTTGATCGGCCCGGCCGTCGGCGCGTTTGCTCCAATGGTGCGCGATGGCGGCGGGCATATCGCGATCGTGGTCGGCAAGGACCAGCACGGCAACGTCATGCTGCTGGGTGGCAACCAAAGCGATGCGGTGAACATCAAGCCGTTCGCGCGGACGCGGCTCAACAAGGGCTTCTGGTGGCCGTCGTCGGTCCCTCTCCCGCAGAAGATTGGATTTTCTGATCTCCCTGTCGTACAGAGCGACGGGAAGATCTCACACAACGAAGCATAGAAGGGCAGGCGAATGGCGTTTTCAACCGAAACGATCGGTCAGCTGCTGGCGTCTGGCCGGCACTATGTCAGCACGACGGTAGGCTTCATCGGCGGTATCGGCATCATGTCGGCGGCTCAGTCGAAGGGGCTTAGCGACGCCTTTCAGGAAATCTTCGACGGCCTCAGCATGATCGTGCACGGCTCGACCTCGGCATGGGGCATTCTGATGGTCGCCTTCCCGGCGATCGGCGCCATCATGGCGAAGTTCGCCAGCAAGAGCGCGAGCCTGCCGAATCAGGCCGCGGCCCTGAAGCATGCGGCCGAGGATCCGAACACGCCGGTGCCGATCGAGGCGCAGAAGTCCATGATCGAGGCCACGGCCACGATCGCGAAGACGGAAGACAGCAAGGAGGCCAAGGTGGCCATCCTCGAGGCTGCCGCTCCGCTGGCCGTGAATGACATCAAGGTGGCGGATCCAGAGCTGGCGGCAGCTGTTCCGGCGCCCAACGTGAAGGCCGCCATATAGGAGGTGAACTTGACGTATCTCAGAAAGGCCCTCGCCGGGCTCGTGTTGCTGGCGCTGGGCGGCTGTTCTACGCTGGCGACGGTCCAGCAGGTGGCCACAGCGACAGCGCCACCCGAGGCGGTTATCCCGGCGGCGAACACGTTCGACATCCTGAAGGGCGCCGCAGTCAATTACGGCCGCTACTGCATCCAGCAAAAGATGGCGCCGGCGGTCTGCGAGGCCGGCATCCGGCGCAATGTCATCAAGGCGGTGCGCGTCGGCGCCGGTGCGCGCGACAGGATGGTCGCAAGCTATGAAAGCGGCTCGCCGGTGGCGGCCTCGGTCTATAACCTAGTGGTAGGAGCCATCGGCGACCTGAAGAACTCGCCGGCGGCCTCGACCCAGTTTACGGGGATACCCCTGCAATGAACCCGACAGCCATCGTGAACACGGTGAACACCGTGGTGGATCTCGTGCAGAAGTTCCTGCCCCTGATCCACAAGGACGACAGCGGGACGATCGACAAGGTGATCGACACGCTGCAGGCGATCGCGCCGCTTGCCATCGATCAGGTCGGCGTGACCTATACCGGCGTGAAGAACATCATCGCGTCGGTCGGCAAGCACCCGGCCACCACGGCCGAGCAGCTCGCTTCACTCAAGGCGTTCAGCAAGCAGGTCGACGATGCTTGGAACGAAATTGAGAAGCAGCTCGACCCTGACGCCTGAAGAAAGCGGGTAGCCGGTGCCCCTCGAGCTCATCGAGATGGTGAAAGCGGGGGGCGCCATACTCGCCCCGGTCTTTGTATATCTATGGTGGTACGAGCGAGACGAGCGGCGGCAGCTGCAGGAGAAAAATGAACTTTTGTCCGAGCGTACCGTTACCGCCATGGTCGAGTTCAAGTCCCTCCTTCAGACCGTTGTTGATATATTCAACGGCAGAAAAATATGACGCTGATGTCATGGCTGCACTCACTGGTGAACTCGCACGTCCGCTCGGAGCGATTCGAGGAGGCTCTCCACGAGACCGATGACTTCACGAACAAGGTGCGCAGCCTCCGCGAGCAGCTAAACCCGTACACCCTTGACCGTGATCCGTTTGCTGCTATTGCGAAAGCACGTCGATTCGAGGAAGAGCAAGAACGGAATATTCACAAGGGGCCACCTCATTGAACTCGGGTTTCCTGCTGGAACTTGTAAATGGAAATTGGGGAATAGCGGCTTCGTCTCTTGCGATCATCTGCGCCGTCTACCTGATCCACGAAACACTCTCCCGCGGCATGCCGTCATGGCACTGGCGCCGCAAGATCACGATGGGCATGCGGGTGGCGATCGCGATGCTCACACTGTCGGCCGGCGTCGCGATTCGCTCGGCCGAGGTCTATCTCTGGCGTGCGATGAGCGGCGAGCTCCCCGACCTCAGCCAGTTCTGGCTGATTGTCGGCAGCGGCATCGCGCTGATGGGCTTCCTGTGCTGCATCCGTGAGATCTCGAGACCTCTCTACGGCAACAGGCCGTGGATATGGACGCTGGCGGCGATGGCCGTTTTTACGATAGGGTCGGTCGTCCGTCAGCTTTACCTGTGAGGGCTCGCATGAACGACACCGCGCAAATCATTGTTGCTGTCGCTACATTGGTCACTGCGCTAGGCTCGTTCATCATGAGCTGGGTCAACCGGGGGACGATCAACAGGGTGCAGGAACAGACCAACGGATTGATGAAGAAGATGGAGATCGGCGCCGAGGCCCGGGGCAATCTTCAGGGTCGGGTCGACGAGAACGCAGAGTTTCCCAAGGGCCGCGGCTAACAGGAGGATCCACGATGTCTTTTCTCGCATCCGCTTTTCTAGGTTTGGTGAACACGCTACTGGCTTGCGCCATCGTCTGCCTGATCGCTTGGTGTTTCGTCTGGCTGTTTCAATGGTTCGGCGTCAATATCCACCCGGAGGTCTTGAGGTGGGGCAAGGTCGTGGTCGGCCTGATCTGCATCGGCATCATCGCTGCCTTCATATTCTCGCTGCTGGCGGGCGGTCCAGTGTTCAGCCCCTTTCGCTATGGGTACGGACGATAGACCGGCGCTTCCCGCGGCAGAACCGTTCTGGCCGAACGTGTGTCGCGGGTGCTGATCTCACGAATTGTTACAGCCGCAAACCCTATAGGATAAGGGCCGCGGCGAATGTGATGCGGCGTTTCTGACGCACGCAACACGGCGGATTCCATCCGAAAATATTTTTTCCACAGGCCTTTGTCGGCAGATCCCTGCGGCATCACGCTGTCTGGCGCGGCAAAACGGGAGGCCGCGGAATCGCCTCTGCTATAATGGTCTCACGCGCAGGCAATAGTGCCGGCGTGGGCTGTTTGAAAATGTGGAGAGCTAAAATGTATGCCATCATGGCAAAGGCCAGCACGTTTGTGCCCGCCATTTATTCCGTCTACGTTGAAGTCTCGCACTACCCGAACTGCGGCTTCAAGCCGACCGAGAAGATGGTCGGCCGACTGGGCGCAGCCAAGAACATCGAGGATGCCCGCAAGCTGATCGCCAACGACAAGAGGGCGATGGGTGAGACCTATGGCGGGCTGATCGCCCCGACCCGGCTGACGGGCCGCACCTATCATATCTTCAAGTCGGTCGGCGGCTGGGAGGCCGCGCAATGAAGAGCGACGGCTGGGTAATCATCGTGTTCGAGACCGATCAGCGTCAGTTTGATGGCGAGGTCGCCTTCGTGAAGGGCCCGTTCGACGAGTACGAGAAGGCAAAGGACTGGGCGGAAAACAACACGGACAGTCCGGGCGAGGTTGGGTGTGAGGAGTGGCAGATCGCGTTCATTGAAGCCGCTTAACGAGAGAGGCCCCGGGAGCGACCCCGGGGCCTTTTTCTTATGAGAGCGATGGCGCCGGCAGCCCCAGCTTGGTGGGAACGACGGGAGGATCCTGCAGCTTCTCCTGCATGAGGCCCTGCTGCAGCGCCTCCGTCTCCGCGGCCTCGATCGTCTGCCTGATCACCCGGTAGCGGATGATGTAGCCCTGCAGCGCGGTGTTGAGGCGATCGCGGTGGGTGGTGACCGCGTCGATCTGCCGGGTGAGGAAGTCGGCCTGCGTCTTGATCTGGCCCTTCAGCGCCTCGTTCTCGGCCAGCAGCTTGTTGGAGATGTCGACATGCTGGGCGAGCGAAGCCTTCAGCGAGGCGACCTCCTCTTCCATGAGGACATAGTCACTGGCCGCCTGCAGGATCTTGTTCTGGCCGATTTCCGGCAATGGCTTGGCGGTACCTCGTTCGGGATTTTCTTTTGTTGCGGGCATTCTCTCTCTCCTTTCTGACGTCGATATCGCGAAAGCGGGCGCGATGCTTCCCTGTGGATTCTATGATGTCTTGGATCAGCTTGCGCTTCACGCCGAACTCGGCGGCGATCCGGTCAAGCAGGCCGTTCGTCCCGCGGGAGAAGCCGGCGTCCCGTCGGATGAACATATCGGTGAAGTAGATCCGGTAAACCATCCGGATCTGCGCGCGGGTGAGTTGGGTGGTGTATGGCTTGGGCCAGCGTATTGTCCTCACAGCTGCAGGCGCCCCTGTGCCTCCTCGGCCGCGGCCTTGACGCGGTAGTCCTCGAGGATCGCCTCGAACATGGCGATCTGCTTCCGGGCGGCCTCCGGCGACATCTGGCCCTGTTCGACGCGCCGCGGGAATACCCTGCGGCGGAAGCCGAGCTCTCGCTCGACCGCCGCCAGCAACTCCTTAGCGGAGAATGTCGGATTGCTCATTGCCCGTTCTCCCAAGTACTGCATCGAGGGTTTCCTGATCCATCGATTCGATGATGCGGTCGCGCTGGCTTTCCGACCCGGCCATGAGCACCGAATCGCGGCCGAAGTCGACAAGATCGCCGGGCGCCGGACTGTTGACTGCGCTGACGACCGCACGCTTGTCAGCGCAATCGATATAACCCTCGAGGCGGGCCGCCCGGATCTCAAGATCGAATATCCGGATGAACATCTCGCGAGCCCTGCGGTCCCTCATGCGGATCACGGCCTCGGCCGCCTCGGCCCGTCGCAATGATTCTTCTTGGCGACGCAGCAGATCCTGAGCCGTGCTGTGGACCTCCTCGTTCCGTTTTTTCAGCGCAGCATTGCTGGCGTCGATATCCCTGATGATCGCCTCCCGCATCTCGAGCTCGTCGTGCAGGGATCCTATCTCCTTCAGCAGATCAATCTTGGCCTGAGGGATTGAGCGGGTCGAGGTGGAACGTGCCGTCTTCGCCTTCTTCGTCGCTGTCATGCTTCTTGCCTCGTTTGGCGCCGGCCTTCTTCGTCTTCGGCGTCTTGTTGTAGGGGTCGTGCAATTCGGGATGGACCCCCTGCTCCCGCAGTTTCTTCCAGATCTCGTAGGTATCCATCGCGTCGGACAGCGCACGGTGCCCGGCTTTCTGGACGATGTTGAAATGGGCGCAGGCTTCCTCGAGCCGAGGCGCCTTGACGTGGCCGCGCTTGTCGAGGGCGTTCACGATCCGGCGCGAGGCCTGCATCAGGCACAGGCTGCGCGATTGCATGTAGTGGTCGTCCTTGCCGGCGCGGCGCAACTCGCCCCGCATCAGCTTCATGTCGAAGTTGCGCAGGTTCCAGCCGGCCAGAACGCGGCGGCTTTCGATCGCGCGCGCATACAGGTCGAGCGCTTCATCGATCGGGCCGCCATGCTCCTCGAGATATTCCGTGGTCAGCCCGGTCTTCTCGATCGCCTCCGGCGACATCATCCAGCCGCGCGGCTTGATCAGGAAGTCGTGCTGGGACTGGATCTCGGTGGTGTCGCCGTCGACAAAGATCATCGCGATCTCGGCGAGGCGAGGCTGGCCTTCCTCGTGGGCGCGCTTGGTGAAGTCGAACAGCTTGGTCGCCTCGGCGTCGATGAAGAGGAGTTGCATCACGATGTTCCCTGTCTGGTCATCGCCGACTTCGCTTCCTCGGTCAGCTGCTGCGAGGAAATGCCGAGCATGTCAGCGACACGCTCGAGCACCTTGTTCATGGATTCGGTAAAGGCCTCGTGGCCCATGGCCATGTGGGATTGGGATTTCGCCGTCCAGATCGTGACGATCGAGCCCGAGACCTTGATGATGGCGTAACCATCCAGCGCGCGGGCGAGAATGGCGACACTCTGCGCCTGAGCCTCGTTGGCGCACAGGATCGAGTGCTCGTCCGCATAACCTTCCTTGATGAGGCTGGCTTTGCGCAGATGCTCCGACGTCGGGTAACGATCGGTGCCGTCGGCGCGCAGACGGTGCTCGTCTGGCAGATTCTTCCATGCCAGTTCGACGCTTTTGAAGTAGAGGCCGTGGGCCTTCTCCGAGCGGGCGCGGTGCGGGATCAGCGCGTATTCGGCGCCCGGCCGGAATTGCCGGCTTGCCAGTCCGCGGTATCGATCGAGCGGGATCATGGCGCCGCCGTCCCAGACGAATGCTACAGCCTCGATTTTCACAGTTTTGATTCCTACTGATGACCGGGCTTTAAGTTCGAGCCGGCGGAAGCGGCAACCACTCGTCGCTGTCGTCAAGGCTGACGGTTCCGATTTTGGAATAGTCTTGATGGTTGATCGGGTGCGCGCATTCGCCGAACTCCCGCTTAAACACGGGGCGCCACATATGCTTGGTCGGCGGGTCAGTGTCTTCATTCAAACACACCCCAGCCGCTTTGCTTTCGGGGTCATCCCCGTAAACGAGACTTCTCCCCTTGTAGAGAAAGAAGAATTGATCCCCGATCTTTACGCCTAGCTCGGCGATATCGTTGACGATCCATTCGACGTCATCAGCCTTCAGCATTGCTCTCTCCAAATGTGCGGATACCTTGCCAGTCTGGACTATGAACAACCCGGCCAGATTCATTGGATTTTAGAAAAACATTCGTCTGGTGAACAACACACGCCATGGCGCTGGCAGTAAGGGCTCGGACAATCCTTCCAACGGTCGGAGCGCTGACTATCACAGTGCTGGCCAAGGCAGTCGCTCTTGTGTCCGATCTCATTTCCGTAACTGGCGACGGCACCGCAATTGGGACAG
>Ga0134123_10002219_pt1 | contig 12726 bp, 9 predicted proteins | sample KB303_FD_96460 | JGI IMG/M metagenome (GOLD analysis project Ga0134123, IMG submission 96460) | Terrestrial soil microbial communities without Nitrogen fertilizer from Kellogg Biological Station, Michigan, USA - KB3-0-3 | ecosystem: Environmental > Terrestrial > Soil > Unclassified ...
CGCCGTTGCCGATGCGCAGCGTCACCGGGATGCCCTGCGCGCCCGCGGCGCCGAGGCGGGGCAGACCGATGGTGAGGTTGGGCAGCTGGCGTTGTGCGAGCCGCGGCAGCTCGAGGTTGGCGCCGAAGGTGTTGGTGAGCTGCCAGCTCGGCACCTCGTGCGCCGGCACGGTGCGGTCGAGCTGCACGTTGGTGACGTGGTACGAGTGCTGGTTCCAGATCGACCGCGTGCCCATCCAGCCGGGGTGCCCGAAGGCGTGCAGGCCGCGCGTCGAGCCGTCGCCGTAGCGGTCGCGGCTCGAGCCCATCAGGATGTCGGCCACGCCGTCGTTGTCGAGGTCGGCCACCACCGGCAGCTCGGTGCCGGTGAGCGAGGTGTTCTTGCGCTGGAAGCGGACGGCGCCGGTCGGGCCGTCGAGGATGAACAGCGAGCCTTCGTCGTTGTAGATCACCTCGCGCTTGCCGTCGCCGTCGAGGTCGAAGGCGGTGGCGGCGGTCATCGCCGCGTAGTCGAAGGTCGGCTTGCGCCACAGCACGCCGAGGCCGGCGTTGAAGGCCGTGAGGTAGTCGTCGCCGGCGACGAGGATCTCGGGCACGCCGTCGCCGGTAAGGTCGGCGATCGTCGGCGGGCCGCCCCAGAAGGTGATCATCGAATTCTCGTTGATCGGCGGCTGGATGGGCACGATCCGCGTGTAGCTGCCTTGCGGCGAGGCGCCGTCGTGCTGGATGACCTTCACGAAGCCGGCCGAGACGTAGACGATCTCGGGGAAGGGATCGGTGTCGAGGTTGCCGACGGCGGCGAAGCCGTCCTTGAGCATGTTGTCGTGCTCGACGTAGTCCCACACCACCTGCAGCACGCCGTCGACCAGCCGGTAGACGGTGTCGCCGGCGACCACCTCGTTGCGGCCGTCGAGGTCGACGTCGGCGATGATGGCGTGCTGCTGGTCGTAGAGGTAGCCGGCGCCGAAGGGGCCGTAGCAGTTGTTGTTGCGCGCCGCGTTGGCGGTGCCGATGGCGAGGCGCTTGCCGGTGTTGGAGAGCACGGCGCGGCCGACGACGATCTCGGGCACGCCGTCGCCGGTGAGGTCGCCGACGGCGCTGCCGCCGCGCCAGTCGCCGCCGGTGCCCTCGATGGGCTCGCTCACCCAGCGCACGAGGCCCTTGTTGTCGAGGGCGAGCAGGCGGTTGTCGGTCTGGACGGCGAGGACCTCGACCACGCCGTCGCCGTCGAGGTCGGCGGCGGAGATGTTGGCTTTCTCGCTCCCCAGCGGGTTGGCGGCCGTCGAGCGGAAGGACCACAGCGGCGAGCCGTCGAGGCCGGAGACGGCGAGGATCAGTCGGCCCTGAGCGTCGGAGGCGTGGGTGACGACGTCGGGGTTGTCGCGGCTGTCGACGACGCCGTCGCCGTTGTCGTCCGAGAGCTGCACCACCGCCGGCGCGCTCTGCACGTCGACGTCGGGCACCCACCACTTCTCCACCGGCTGGAGGGAGGCCCCAGGCGTCGCCTCCTCGCAGGAGCCGAAGAGGGCGCGCTGGTTGTCGTCCTCGCGGGTCTCGGCGATGGTGTTCAAGGCGTCGGCCTCGGCGAGCACCAGCGAGTGTGCGAAGGCGAGGGTGCCGTCGACGGCGAGGGTCACCGGCGTCGTCGCGCCGTTGGCGAGCGGCTGGTCGAGCACGGTCGAGGCGAGCTCGCGGTCGACGGAGGCGGCGAAGCGGCGGTCGCCGTCGCGATCCTCGAAGAGGCGCACGAGGTAGGCGCCGGCGGTGGCCGTGGTGCCCTGGTTGGCGACCGTCAAGCCGACGGTGCCGGCGAGCTTGAGGTCGAGCGGCGAGTGCGTCGCCTGGGTCAGGTCGACGGCGGAGACGACGAGGTTCGGCCCGCTGGCGCGCTGCACGGTGACGCGGCGAACGGTGCGGTTGTTGCTCTCCGAACGCTCGAGCATGGCGTTGTCGGGATCGGCGACGACGACGAGGTCGGTGGCACCGCCGACGGCAGTCCACGGGATCTCGACGGTGGCGTTGCCGGCGGCGGGGATGGCGGCGACGGTGGCGCGGCCCACCTCGGTGCCGCCTGCCTCGGGATCGCCGGCGAAGAGCGCCACCGGCGCGGCGGTCGACGCCAGCGAGCCGGCGTTGCGCACCGTGATCCGCACCGTCGTCGCGTCGCCGGCGAGCGGGCGCTCGGGATTGAGCGTCACGCCGTCGTAGCCGACGGCGAGGTCGGGCAGGGCGCGCAGGTAGTGGCGGGCGCGGTTGTTGTTCTCGTCGCTCTCCTGCACCACGCCGGCGCGGTCGACGACAGCGGTGAGCAACACCGACGACGCCGTCGGCGTGAAGCTGCCGGTGAGGGTGGCGGTGCTGCTGGCGTTCACGTTCGCCGAGGCGGTGAGCACCGGCGTGCCCGTGGTGTTCTCGCCGTCGAAGAAGTCGACGACGGCGTTGCCGGCCTGGTTGCCCTTGTTGCGCACGAACAGCGAGATGGTCACCGGCTGGCCGGGCACCGCGTCGGCGGGCGTGGTCGTGAAATCGGCGTCGGCGAGCGCGAGGTCGGCGAGGGTGTCGTCGACGACGAAGAAGGTGTACTCGGCGACGTTGTCCTCCTCGGTCGCCTCGGCGATGGCGGCCGCCGGGTCGAGCTCGAGGCGGACGGTGTGCTCGCCCTCGGGCAGCGACACGTTGGGGACCGTGAGCAGCAGCGAGGCGCCGGGGTTGAGCAGGCCGAGGTTGCCGGTGGCGAGGGTCTGCACCGGGACGCCCGCCACCACGCGGGTGAGGCGATAGCCGAACGAGCTCACCGGTTGCTCGCCGAGGTTCTGGATGGTGGCGAGGATCGAGAACGCGGTGAGCGGCTGCGGCCGAGTCGGCGAGACCGAGAAATTGGCCGGGAACACGGCGAGGTTGGGCAGCCCGGTGAGCGCGATGCCCACCGAGCGCACGTTGTCGAGCTCGCTGCCCTCCGCCACCGCGCCATCGGCGTCGGCGACGGCGAAGAGCAGCAGCTCGTCGTGGTCACCGGCGGTGGAGACGGGAAGCGTCGCGGCGAAGGTGGCGCCGGCGGCGAGCGCCGGCACGGCGGCCTCGGCGCGCACGTCGGTGCTGGTGGCGCTCGCGGCACGCAGCACGAGGCGCGAGGCGGCGGCGCCCTGCGGCCCGCTGTTCTGCACCGTCACCGAAACCTGCACGGTCGTGCCCGCGGAAGCCGTCCCCGGCGCCGTTAGCGCGGCGATCACCAGGTTGGGCCGGTAGGCAGAGAGCGCGCGCACCACCTCGGCGGTGGTGTAGGCGTCGCCGTCCCAGCTGCCGTCGGGCCGCTGCGCAGCGAGCAACGCGGCGACGACGTCGGGCTGCGCGGCGGTGAACTGGTAGCCGGAGCCGATGAGCGCCCGATAGGCCACCGCGGTCTCGAGCGCGGAGCCGAAGCTGCCGTTGCCCTGCAGCTTCCCGAGCAGGAAGGTGCGCGCGTTGGCGATCACCTGCGGCGCCACCGCCAGCGTGCGCACGTGGGTTACCGCCCACAGCGCCTCGCCGGTGTAGTAGACCTGACTGGGGTTGCCGGGCAGGTAGCCCCAGCCGCCGTCGGTCGCCTGGCTGGTGCGCAGGTAGTCGAGCAGCGGCACGACCTCGAGCTGGTGCGCCTGCTCGTCCTCGGCGTAGGCCTCGATCGCCTGCGTGGTGTCGAAGAGGTTCGAGTAGTAGCTGCCGAAGGCGCCCATGCCCTCGCCGTTGCGGAACTCGTCGAGGGTGGCGATGAGCGGGATGTAGGGCGCGCCGGCGCGGGCGAGCGCCTGCACGCGCAGCGCACGGTAGTAGGCGGCGGTCTCGGGCAGCGCGGTGAGGTAATCGGCGCCGCGGCCGATGGCGGGGTCGGCGGGACCGCCGGTCAGCGCGAGCACGGCGGCCGCGGAGTCGCGCGGCAACAGCTCGGCGCCGGGGCCGAAGCTGCCGTCAGGGTTCTGCTGCGCGATCAGCCAGGAGCGCGCCTGGCTCAGCGCACTGTCGACGCTGGCCCTCGCCGGCGCCGCGGACAGCACCGCCAGCAGCAGCAGCGACGAGATCGGCGGCGCCCATCGCCGCCATGCGCTCGCCGCGCTCGACTTCGAAAAGAACCGCGCCCTACCGCCCATGAGCCGCCTTCCGCAGTGCGAGAAATGGTTTCGGTGTTGTCTACGACTCGCTCGTTGTTACGTGACTTCGAGGCGCGGGTTTCATTCGCGCGCACGCAACCAACGAATTTCGCCTGTCGACAAGTAAGAGCTATTGGACGAGAAAATCCCTTCGCTGCGATGTCGCGAGCGGCGGCTTCGCCGGAACGAACGGTTTGCGAGTACACCACCGCATCCGCTCGCTTTCGAGGCCGTCGCGTGAAATCGTTTTGATCTGTGGAGTCCCGAGAAAGGTGAAACCGGAGCGAACCTCCGGTCCATCTCACCCAGGCGGCGGACTGTAGACGAAGGCCCGCGAGGTGTCAACAGTGCGTTGGAAGCGCGTCGCCAGCGGCTGCCCGCGGGTCGCCAGCGGCTACAGCGTGTTGTCGCAGAGTGAAAACGGTTCCACAGCGCTCTAACAGCGCAGTGTGCGCTCGCCGGCAGGCTATCCCCGCCTCAGACCGCCGCGTCGCCTGCCGGATCGCCGCTCGCGCCGGGGGGCTTGGCGCCCTTGCGGATGAACCACAGGTTGCGCGCGTAGATCGAGAGGCCCGCCGCCTGTCCGACGGTGAACACCGGGTCGTGCAGCGAGAAGACGGCGTAGCGCAGCAGCACCGTGCCGCCGCCGAGGCTGAAGTACCAGAAGGCGGTCGGGATCACGCTCCGCTTGGCGCGCTCGGAGGCGAGCCACTGGACGAAGAAGCGGCCGAAGAAGAGGGCCTGTCCGAAGAAGCCGATGACGGTCCAGACGCTGTGGACGTGGAGTTGCACGCAGAGATCTCCTCGACGGCGGCGACCGCCACCCAGCGGCGCTGCAGCCACCAGACGCCGAGCAGGTCGGCGATGCCGCGCCACAAACGGTTGCTGATGTTGTATTTGCTCTTGCCGAAGCGACGCGGCCGGTGCGCCACCGGCAGCTCGGTGATGCGCGCTCCCTCCATGCGGGCGAGCGCGGGCAGGAAACGGTGCATGCCGGCAAACGGCGGCAGCCGCTTGACGATGCGCGTGCGGTAGACCTTGAGCGAGCAGCCGACGTCGGCGATGCCGTCGTCGAGCACGCGGCGGCGGACGCCGTTGGCGACGCGCGAGGAAACCTTGCGCACCCAGCTGTCCTGCCGCCGCTGCCGCACGCCGGAGACGACGTCGAAGCCGCGCTCGAGCTCGGCGAGCAGGCGCGGCGCGTCGGCGGGGTCGTTCTGCAGGTCGCCGTCGAGGGTCACCAGCAGCTCGCCGCGCGCCGCCGCGAAGCCGGTGGCGAGGGCAGCCGACTGGCCGTAGTTGCGGTCGTGGCGCAACGGCCGCAGCCGCGGCTCTTCGCCGGCGAGACGCGCCAGCGTGGCCGCGGTGGCGTCGCGGCTGCCGTCGTCGACCACCAGCAGCTCGTAGTCGAGGCCGGCGAAGGCAGCGCCGATCTCCGCCACCAACGGCGCGAGGTTGGCTTCCTCGTCGAAGACCGGCACGACGACGGAGATCCGGGGGGGCGAGCCGGGCCGGGGATCGGTCATGGCTGGAGGTGTGGAGGTCGCCCGGAGGGAAATCCCGCGGCGGGGGGCGAGTATGCCACGCCGCTGCGCGCGATTCAGGCGGGCCGGCGGTGCCTGCGATCAGCCCGGCTGCGTCGTAGGCGGCGCGCTGCCGGAAAGCTGATGACGCAACCACGCCCGCGCCATCCGCCACTCGCGCCGCACCGTCGACTCCGAGATCTCGAGCGCCGCGGCGATCTCCGCCATCTCCATGCCGGCGAAGAAGCGCAGCTCCACCACCTCCGCCTGCCGCGGGTCGAGGGCCGCGAGCCGAACCAGCGCGTCGTCGACGTCGAGCAGGTCGACCTGCGGCGCGGCCGCGAGCTCGGCCTCGGCCACCTCGGTGATCGGTACCGGCGCCTCCGCACCGCCGCGCTTCTCTGCCTGCCGCCGCCGCGCGTGGTCGACGAGCACCCGCCGCATCGCCTGCGCGGCGACAGCGAAGAACTGCACGCGCGCCTCCACGTGCACGCGCTCGCGGCCGGAGAGGCGCAGGAACGCTTCGTGGACGAGCGCCGTCGCCTGCAGCGTGTGCCCCGGCCTCTCCTTGCGCAGGTGCTGGGCGGCGAGCGCGCGCAGCTCGTCGTAGATCTGCGGCAGCACGCGCGAGAGCGCCCCACGGTCGCCGGCGCTCCACGCCGCGAGCGCGGCAGTCACCTCGCTCTGCGCCGAAGCCACTGTCGCCTCGCGGCCGCCCTCACGCCGCCTTCGGCAGCTCCGACGTGCAGTGCGGGCAGCGCACGGCGGCGAGCGGGATCTCGGTGGCGCAGAAGGGGCAGCTCTTGCTGCTCGGCGGCAGCGGCTCCTCGCGGCGGAGGCGGTTGACGACGCGCACCACCAAGAAGACGGTGAAGGCGATGAGCAGGAAGCTGATGACGTTGTTGAGGAAGACGCCGTAGTTCACCGTCACCGCGCCGGCGGCCTTGGCCTGCTCGAGGCTCACGTAGGGACCCGGCGGCGTGCCTGCCTTGAGCAGCGCGAACTGGTCGGCGAAGTCGACGCCGCCGGTGAGCAGGCCGATTGGGGGCATCAGCAGGTCGTCCACCGCCGACTTGACGATGGTGCCGAACGAGGCGCCGATGATGAGGCCGACGGCCAGGTCGACGACGCTGCCGCGGACGGCGAACTCGCGGAACTCCTTGAACATGGCGTGCCCTCCTGGGACCCTCAGGGTTGCCGGCGATCCTATCGCCGCGTGGCGCTCGCGGTTGCCGCATAGACTCCGCCGCGTGCTTCGCCACGAATCGCTGCTCGACTCGCTGCTCGAGCTGCAGATCCTCGACCGCGTGCCGCGCAGCGGCTGGGCGCTGCGCGGCGTGCCGGAGCCGGAGAGCGTCAGCGAGCACGCCTTCCACGTCGTGCTGCTGGTGTGGGCGCTCGCGGCCGAGGTCCCGGACCTCGACGCCGCGCGCGCCGCCGAGCTTGCGATCGTGCACGACCTCGCCGAGGTGCGGCTCGGCGACCTGCCGCGCACCGCCGCGCGCTACCTGCCCGACGGCGCCAAGCACGCGGCGGAAGAGGCGGCGCTCGCCGAGCTGCTGGCGCCGCTGGGCGACCGCGCCGCCGCCCTCTACCGCGAGTACCGCGCCAAGGCGACGCGCGAGGCGCGCTTCGTCGCCGCCTGCGACAAGCTGCAGCTCATGGTCAAGGTGACGCTCTACGAGTCGTGGGGAGCCGGCGGGCTGGGCGAGTTCTGGGACAACCCCGAGAACTTCCCCGACGACGAGTTCGCGCCCGTCTCGGCGCTCGTCGGCGCCTTGAGAGAACGCCGCGCGCCCGGCCGCCGCTCGAGCACGTAGACGCGCAGCCGGTTGCCCCGATAGGGCGAGGACAGCACGCCTTCCACGTGGCCGAAGGTCGCCTTGATCTCGTAGCGGTCGAGCAGCGTCGCGTTGTCGGCGGCCGAGATCAGCGGCCCGCGCTCGCTGCGTAGGTTGGGAACCAGCAAGTAACGCGGCCGCGCCCGCAGGACGTGCCGGCGCGCCGCTTCCCACTTGACCACGGTAGGCCTGCCCAGTCGTGCGAGCTCGAGCGGCGCCACCACCGTCTCGGCGACGACGAGCACACCGGAGCCGCGGGCGCCGTGATTCGCCAGCCACTCCACCGCCTCGCTGCGGCTGTCGACGAGCGCCCGGCGCTCGCGCGCGTAGACGAAGTCGACGCGGAGGAAAAGCGCGAGGAGGAGCGCGGCCGCGAGCGCCGCGACGAGGCGCGGCCACCGCAGCCGCTGGCCAACCCACGCGACGAGCAGCGCGAAGGCGACGCAGCCGAGCGCCGCGAGCGGCAGCAGGTTGCGGAAGGCCTGGAAGGCGTAGCGCGCGTGCAGGCCGACGAGCAGCCCACCGAAGAGCAGCCAGCCGAGCGCCGGCCGCCGCCAGCGCCGCGTCGCGACGCCCACGGCGAGACCGGCGAGCGCGAGGACCAGGAACGTGACGCCCAGCTCCGCCGACTGCGCCGGCAGGTCCCACTCGGCGTAGTGCACCACCTGGTCCCAATACGAGCCGAGGCGCAGCGCGGTATACATGTCGCGCTGAAAGATCACGCGCTCCCAGACTTCGCCCGGCTCGACGACGAGCGCGGGCATGGCGAGGACGGCGGCGGCCGCGCCCGCCGCGCCGGCCACGGCGGCGACACGCAGCCGTTCGCTCCACCTCCACGGCAGAAGCAGTAGCTCGAGCACGACGGCGAGGCCCACCAGCCCCGCCGGGTACTTCGACACCGCCGCGAGACCACAGAAGGCGCCGGCCGCCGCGATCCGCAGCCACTGCCGCGGCGACGAGACGCCGGCGACGATCGCCAGCGCGGCGATCACGAAGAAGGTGGCGTAGACGTCGACGGTGACGATGGCGCCGCGCAGCACCAACGCCGGCAGCAGCGCCGCCGCCAGCGCGGCGACCGCGCCCGCCGCATCGCCCGCGAGCCGCCGCGCGTAGAAGCCCACCAGCACGACGATGCCGGCGCTGAGCAGCAACGACAGCCAGCGCGCGACGAGCAGCAGCTCGGGCGGCCGGATCACGTCGTAGGCAGTCACCGTGCGCAGCTCGGCCTCGAGCCGCGCTTTGGTCTTGCCGGGAACGGTGAGCTCCGCCAGCCGTGCCGCTCCGGCCATCGCCCGCACCGGCAGCTGCGGGTAGTTGTTCTCATCCGCCTTCCACTTGCCGGTCAGCAGGAGCTTCCTCACCGGATGGAGCAGGTGGCCCTCGTCGACGTAAGAGAGGTAGGGGTAGCCGGCGCGCACGGCCGGGAGGCGCAGGCCGACGCCGATCAGCACCGTGGCCGCAACGATGCAGAGCCAGATCCAGCGCCGGTGGCGAATCTCTTCCATCGCCGATCTCTACGGCCGCCGCGGATGCTCCATCCAGGCGCGATCGCGCCTACGCGAGCTCGGAGCCGGGGTCGCCCTCGAAGCCCTCGAAGGCGCGCTCGCCGTGCCGGGGCTCGAGCTCGCGGCGCAGGCTGACGCCGCGGCGGGCGAGCAGCCGCTCGAGCCGGGCGACGAGGTTCTCGCCGAGCAGCGACTGCCCGGCAGTCACCACGTCCTCGAGCACCTGGCGCAGCTCCTGCCTGCCGCTCCAGTAGCGGCGCGCCTGCGGCTCGAGCTGGGGCCCGAGCGCCTGCGTGAGCACGGCCGCGGCGAGCACCAGGTCATCCATGTAGCCGAGGGCGCCGACGAGGGCCTCGGGCAGCAGGTCGAACGGCAGGATGAAGTAGGCGAGAGCGCCGCCGATGAGCCCGCGCGTCGCGCCCGGCACCTGCGGGTCGAGCGCCAGGCGCACGAGCAGCATGAAGACGTCGGGCACCAGCAGCAGCAGGTCAGCCGCACCGCGGCCCAGGCGGCCGCCGCGCTTCTCGATCGTCGCGACGACGCGGCCGCGCAGGCGGTCGTAGAAGGCGAGCATGCGCAGCGGTGCCACGTCGCCGCCGCGGCCGCGCACGAATGCCTCCTCGGCTTCGGTGGCGGCGAGCGGCGCGGTCAGGCCATCGCCATGCGGCGGCGACACCGCGGGGTCGGCAGGCACCGGCCGCTCGAGCGTGTCGAGGCCTTCCTCCGCACCGTCGAAGTCGTCGGGGTCCTCGAAGCCGCCGAGCTCGTCGTCGTCACGGTCGTCGCGCACGGCGTGATTGTAAACCCCGCTCGGCCGCGCCGCGGCTCAGAGCCGGATCACGTAGGCGAGCGCGAAGCCCACCTGCGCCGCCATCATCATCAGGTACATGTGGGTCCACGACGGGTGGTTCTCCACCTTCGCCAGCGAGTCCGGATCGCGGAGGATGAGCCACACCGTGTAGATGCCCCACAGCGTCAACAACAGCCCGAGCGCCGTGAGCAGGATGGGGTCGCCGGTGAGGATGGGGTGCTGCGGCTGCTGCGGGTCGCGCACCCAGGCGCCCACCGGCAGCAGCAGCCAGGGAAAGACGAAGAAGGGCGCGATGATCCACGCCGCCTTGCGCACGCCGTAGAGGATGGGCGGCGTGCGGCAGCCGCCGGCGCGGTCGCCGGGGATGTCGGCGAAGTCCTTGGTGGAGGCGGCGCCGACGAGGAAGAGCGCGAAGATGGCGCCGATGAACCAGGGCTCGGTGTAGCCGACGGTGGCCACCATCGCCCACCCCGCCACCTTGAGCAGCATGCCGCGGGGGATGGCGATGGTGACGTTGGCCCACATGCCGCGCGCCTTGGTGCGCCCCCACGCCGGCACCGAGTACATCAGCGTCGAGACGAAGCCGAGCAGGTAGATGAAGAAGGTCTGGTGCCGCGGCAGCGGCGCCGCGATCTTCGCGCCCCAGGTGGTGTAGGGATAGACGACCACCGCCCAGGTGGGGACGAGCGCCAGGACGTAGAAGGTGATGGTGAAGATCCACACGCCGCGCAAAGACAGCTCGCCGGTGCAAAGCGGCCGCGACGGCTTGTTGATGCGGTCGATCTCGAGGTCGTAGATCTGGTTGATGGCGTTGTTGGCGGCGTTGAGGAACGCCGCGCAGAGCGAGCCCAGCGCCACGGTGAGCACCACCGACCAGGTGAGCTGCCGAGCAGGGTCGGGGTTGTGCACCGAGCCGAAGGCGCAGACGGCGCCGGAGACGATGCCGAGCAGCGGCGGCAGCAGCGTGAACGGCCGCGCGAGCTGGACATAGAGGGCGATTTTGGAGCGGCGCGCCGGCGCGGCGGCGCCACCGGTCGCGGGAATTGCCGTGGCCGAGGCGGGAGTGGTGCTCATCGGGTTCACAACAGTGTAGACAACGCCGCCGCGAGCAGCGCGCCGATCAGAGTGTTGAGGAAGTTGACCGCCTCGTTGTCGAGCAGGCCACGGCGCTCGATGGTGGCGCCGACGACGCTCTCGAGCAGCGAGCCGAGGAAGGCGGCGACGACGACGGCGAGCGCGCCCATCCAGGGATAGAGCCCGCCCCAGGCGCCGAGGGCCGCCACGATTACCGAAGCGACGACGCCGGCGAGGGTGCCCTCGAGCGACACCGCCCCTTGCGTGCCGCGCGCCACCGGCCGCAGCGTGGTGACGAGGAAGGTGCGGCGCCCCCACAGCTGGCCGATCTCGCTGCCCGCGGTGTCGGCGGCGGCGGTGGCGAGCGCGCCGGCCGCGGCGAGCGCGAAGACCAGCCGGAAGTCGGTGGTGGCGGCAAAGGTCGCCGCGAGCGCCGCCACGCCGCCGTTGGCGATGGCGTGCCGCGCGCTGCGCCGGCCGCCCTTCTCCTGCGCCAGCTTCGCCGCCGCCTTCTTGCGGTAGCCGAGCTTGGTGCAGGCGGTGCCGATGACGAAGAAGGCGAACAGCAGCAGCCACTCCTGCCATCCGAGCGCGGCCCAGATCGCGGTGCCGATCACCCACCCGACGACCGCGCCCGAGCGGTCGACGCCGCGGATCGCGAAGGCGAGCGCGCCGAGCCCGGCGTTGACCGCGGCGCCGACGGCGAGACGCGGCAGCAGGCCGGCGGCGAGCGCCGCCTCCCAGCGCCCCTCGGTGAGCAGGATGCAGAAGAGCAGCAGCCCGGCGAGCAGTGGCACCGAAATGTTGTCGTCCAGCGCCTGCGGGATCGATTCGACCGCCGCTCCGAGCAGCGCGGTGGCGAACCCCGCCGCCAGTGCGAACTCAATCGCGTAGCTTCCTGGCGCCGTCCACAGCAGCAGCCCCGCAGCGCCGGCGGTGCCGAAGAGCACGTAGGCGAAGCTGCCCATCCAGCTCTTCTTCGGGTTCCACGGCAGCTTGCGGCGGCCGAGCGCCATGCCGGCGAGCGAGGCCATACCGTCGCCGAAGGCGAGCACACCCCACACCGCGGCGGCGACCTCGAGGCGGCGGTGGAAGGTGAGGATGAGCAGCAGCACCGCCACCGGGTAGAGCACGATCCCCCACGAGCCGCCGCGCGCGGTCTCCGCTTCGCGCCACAGCCGCCGGCCGCCGAGCCGCGGCAACAGAAGCAGGTTGAAGAGCACGGCGACGAGGGCGCAGACGGCGCCCCACAGGGGGCCGAGGAAGCGCAGCAGGAAGGCGAGGCCGCCGACGACCATGTGGACGAGCTTGCGCAGCACCTCGCCGCTGCTCAGGCGCGAGGCGCCCGGCGCGGCGGGAGTCAACGAAGCGACGCCCGTCGCGCTCACGCGCGCCGCTTCCATGCGCCGGTCTCTTCGAGCCAAGCGATGGTCTCCGCCATCCCCTGCGCCAGCGGCCGCGGCGCGTAGCCGAGCGTGCGCACCGCGGTGTCGGAGCGGTAGGCCCAATCGTGATGGCACACTTCGACGAGGTCGGGCGTCAGCTGCGGCGTGCCGCCGAAGATCTGCGACCAGGCGCGCATCAGCCAACCCATCGACTTGGCGAGGCCGCGCGGCAGCCAGCGCTTCGGCACCGGCACGCCGGAGAGCCGCTCGACCGTGGCGTAGAAATCGCCGAGGCTCACGTTCTCGCCGCCGAGCACGTAACGGCCGCCGGTGGGCGCGCGCTCGAGCGCGGCCTGCACGCCGGCCGCGACATCGTCGACGTGCACGTAGCTCCAACGCCGCGCCGCGTCGCCCACCAGCGCCGGCAGCCGGCGGTGCAGCGCCTCGACGATGCCGCGCACGAC
>Ga0134123_10002220_pt1 | contig 12725 bp, 9 predicted proteins | sample KB303_FD_96460 | JGI IMG/M metagenome (GOLD analysis project Ga0134123, IMG submission 96460) | Terrestrial soil microbial communities without Nitrogen fertilizer from Kellogg Biological Station, Michigan, USA - KB3-0-3 | ecosystem: Environmental > Terrestrial > Soil > Unclassified ...
AAGACGTTCCGCTTCAGCCCTGAGGTGGAATGGCCGGCGGGCGGACGCGATCTGTACCTGCTCGAGATGCAGGCCTTCACCAATCCGCTCGTCGTCGCCTTCTATGTCATCAGCATGGTGATTGTCGGCTCGCACCTGTGGCACGGCGTCTCGAGCGCGTTCCAGTCGCTCGGCCTCGACAAGCCGGCGTGGACCCGTTTCATCCTGCCGGCCGGCAAGGTGCTCGCGGTGCTGATCGCCGCGGGCTTCATCGTCATCGCGGTGTGGGCGCACCTGAACGGGGTGCGATCGTGAAACTCGACGCCCGAATCCCGGCGGGGCCGATCGCGCAGAAGTGGGACCGGCACAAGTTCGAGATGAAGCTGGTCAACCCGGCGAACAAGCGCAAGTACACGATCATCGTCGTCGGCACCGGCCTCGCCGGCGGGTCGGCGGCGGCGTCGCTCGGCGAGCTCGGCTACAACGTCCTCAACTTCTGCATCCAGGACAGCCCGCGCCGGGCGCACAGCATCGCCGCGCAGGGCGGCATCAACGCGGCCAAGAACTACCAGAACGATGGCGACAGCGTCTATCGCCTCTTCTACGACACGGTGAAGGGCGGCGACTACCGCTCGCGCGAGGCCAACGTCTACCGGCTGGCGCAGCTGAGCGTGAACATCATCGACCAGTGCGTCGCGCAGGGCGTGCCGTTCGCCCGCGAGTACGGCGGCCTGCTCGACAACCGATCATTCGGCGGCGCGCAGGTGTCGCGCACCTTCTACGCGCGCGGCCAGACCGGCCAGCAGCTGCTGCTCGGCGCCTATCAGTCGCTGATGCGCCAGGTGCACGAGAAGAACGTGCGGATGTTCGCCCGGCGCGAGATGCTCGACCTCGTGGTGGTCGACGGCCGCGCCCGCGGCATCGTCGTCCGCAACCTGATGACCGGCGAGCTCGAGAAGTACGCCGGCGACGCCGTGATTCTCGCCACCGGCGGCTACGGCACGGTCTATTACCTGTCGACCAACGCGGTCGGGTCGAATGTGACCGCCTCGTGGCGCGCGCACAAGCGCGGCGCGCTCTTCGCCAACCCGTGCTTCACCCAGATTCACCCGACCTGCATCCCGGTCACCGGCGATCACCAGTCGAAGCTCACGCTGATGAGCGAGAGCCTGCGCAACGACGGCCGGGTCTGGGTGCCGAAGACCAAGGGCGACAAGCGGCCGCCGGAACAGATTCCCGAGGACGAACGCGACTATTACCTCGAGCGCAAGTACCCCTCGTTCGGCAATCTCGTCCCGCGCGACGTGGCGTCGCGCAACGCCAAGCAGGCGGCCGACGAAGGGCGCGGCGTCGGTGACAGCGGGCTGGCCGTCTATCTCGACTTCCAGGACGCGATCAAGCGGCTCGGCCCGGAGGTGATCAAGGAGAAGTACGGCAACCTGTTCCACATGTACAAGAAGATCACCGACGAGGATCCGTACAGGGTGCCGATGCGGATCTATCCGGCGATCCACTACACGATGGGCGGGCTCTGGGTCGATTACAACCTGATGAGCACGGTGCCCGGGCTGCACGTGCTCGGCGAAGCGAACTTCTCGGACCACGGCGCCAACCGCCTCGGCGCCAGCGCGCTGATGCAGGGGCTCGCCGACGGCTACTTCATCATCCCCTACACGATCGGCGACTACCTCGCCAACGCGACGCTGCCGAAGCTGACGACCGATCATCCAGCGTTCACGGCGGCTGCAACGGAAGCCCAGGATCAAATCAACCGGCTGCTGGCGGTCAAGGGCAAGCGCGGCATCCGCGAGATTCACCGCGAGCTCGGGAAGATCATGTGGGACGACGTCGGCATGGCGCGCACCGAAGCGAGCCTGAAGCACGCGCTGGTCGAGATTCCCCGGCTGCGCGACGAGTTCTGGCGCAACGTCTCGGTGCCGGGCAGCGCCGACAACCTGAATCAAAGCCTCGAGTACGCCGGCCGCGTCGCCGACTACCTCGAGTTCGCGGAGCTGTTGACGACCGATGCGCTGCACCGCCGGGAATCAGCCGGCGGCCATTTCCGCGAAGAGAGCCAGACCCCCGACGGCGAAGCGATGCGCGACGATGCGAACTATTCGTACGTCGCGGCGTGGGAGTTCACCGGGGTCGGCAAACCGCCGGCGCTGCACAAGGAGCCGCTGGTCTTCGACGAAGTGCACCCGACGCAGCGGAGCTACAAGTAGGGGCTGGAGGCGAGGGGCTGGGGGCTGGCTGGCTCTCGGGATGATTGTCGGCCAGTCCCCGGCCCCCAGTCCCGAGCCCCGTCAAGGATCAACGTGAGACTGAATCTGAAAATCTGGCGGCAGCCGGGACCGGGGACGTCGGGAAAGCTCGTCGACTACGCCGCCGACCACATTTCGCCCGACATGTCCTTCCTCGAGATGCTCGACGTCGTCAACGAGGGCCTGATCAAGAAGGGCGAGGACGCGATCGCGTTCGACTCCGACTGCCGCGAGGGCATCTGCGGCATGTGCAGCCTGGTGGTCAACGGCATCGCTCACGGTCCCGACCGCGGCACCACCGTCTGCCAGCTGCACATGCGCCGCTTCAAGGACGGCGACACGATCACCATCGAGCCGTGGCGGGCGAAGGCATTTCCGGTGGTGAAGGATCTGGTGGTCGACCGCAGCGCCTTCGATCGCATCATCGCCGCCGGCGGCTACGTCTCGGCGAATGTCGGCGGGGCGCCCGATGGCAACGCGATACCGATTCCCAAGGACGTCGCCGAAGTGGCGATGGACTCGGCGGCCTGCATCGGCTGCGGCGCCTGCGTCGCCGCCTGCAAGAACGCGTCGGCGCACCTCTTCATGGGCGCGAAGATCTCGCACCTGTCGCTCTTGCCGCAGGGGCAGCAGGAGCGCCACCGCCGCGTGCTGGCGATGATCGAGCAGGCGGACAGCGAAGGATTCGGCAGCTGCTCGAACGAGGGTGAGTGCGAGGCGGTGTGCCCGAAGGAGATTCCGATCTCGAACATCGCGCGGATGACCCGCGAGTACGTCAAGGCGCAGTTCGCCCGATAGCGGCTGCGCGCCGGTGCCCGCATGCGGGACACCAGCGCGCAGATCCTGTTACTGGCAGTACACGTTCTTCCCCTGACTCGTGAGCGAGTCCACCGCAGCCTTCGCCTGCACCAGGCCAAAACCGAAGCTCGCGTCCCGGCCGGCGGCGCCTTCGTCCTTGGCCGTCGCGTCCAGCACCTGCCGCACATCTGCTGCCGACAACCCGGGATTGCAGCTCCAGACCAGCGCGGCCACCGCCGAGACATGCGGCGTCGCCATCGACGTGCCGTCGAAGCTTTCGTACCCGCTGTCGGGTGCTGACAGGCGGCTGACCACGTCGCCGTTCGCGCCGAGGTGACCCTTGGCCGCCGCGCCGTCCGCGCAGCTGAGCGTCGTTGCCGGAATCGAAGTGCGCGGCCGATCGCCGAGGGTACCGGCGAAGACGCCGCAGGTGGCGTCGGAGGCGGCGCTGTTGTAGATCACCGCTGCCCGACCGCCCCCGGCCTGGACGTTTCTGACTTTGTCGGCGAACGAGATGTCGCCGCGCTCGCACAGCACGACGCGGCCGCTCCAGGCGCCGGCAGCGGTGCACCGTCCACCGTCGGCGAGGCCGCCGAGTGTCCCCGCGGTTCGCGGGGCGCCGTCGATGCGGCCGCCCTCCCAGGTGATCGCGTCGGCGGTCAGGTTGTTGAGGTCCTTGTAGGGAACCGTCGACAGCACGCTGACGCCGGGCGCCGCCAGCTCGACGTCCGCGTTGCGCTGGGAAAAGCTCGCCAGCGTCTCGGTCGCATCGAGCGCCGCAACCGAGACGACCGACGCATATCCGGCCGGGTACGAGACCTTGGTGTTGCCGCCGTTGCCGGCGGCCGCGATCGACAGCACGTTGTTCGCATACGCGTTCGCGAACGCGATCTCTTCGGTCCGGCTCTTCAGGGTGCCGCCAAGGCTCATGCTGACGACGTTCGCGTCAGCCGCCGTGCACGCGTTCAATGCGTTCACCAGATTCGACGAATAGGTCCAGCCGCAGGCGGCGCCGTTCAGGTCGTCGTTGCCGAACACCTTGACGATGTGAAGTGCCACGTCTGGATTGGCACCGACGACGCCGACGCCGTTGCCGCCGATCGCGGCGATGGTGCCGGCGACATGCGTGCCGTGGCCGCAGCTGTCCTTGTTCCAGGTGCCCGAGCCCGAATCGGTCACCTTCGCGGTGACGTCGTCCTTGAGATCCTGGTGCTGCTGCGAATATCCCGAGTCGATGATGCAGATCTTCCGGCCCGCCGCGTTGGTCGAGCTCACGAGGTTCGCCTGCACCATCTGGATCCCGTAGGGCATCGTCTCTCCGGCCACAGTCGTGTTCGCGAACGCCAGCGGCTCGCGGACAACGTCTTCCTCGACGAACTCGACATTCGGGTTGCGGGACAGGCCGTTCAGAGCCGCCGCGGGAATGCGGACGGCGACTGCGTCCTGCGGGCCGAGCGTCACGACGACCTGGCCGCCGGCGGCGCGCACGGCCGCCGCGCCTGCGGCGGCGCGCCCGGGACGGAATTTGACGATGTAGCGATCGCCAGTTTGGGCAAGGCCTGCACTGGCCGTGAAGCCGGCGAGCGCAACGGCGGCCACACACGCCCGCAGGGCGATTCGTCCTGAGATCATTCGTCCACCTTTCGGATTTGGAGGGGGAGGAGATGATCTTACGACAGCGTCCGCGGGCGCGATGCGCCTTTGTCGTCGTCGCTGTTCACGTGGATGGTCAGTATTGCACTCAACCGACCCAGCCGACCGTCGCGTAGAGCTTGAAGTCGGCGACGAGCTGCAGCGTTCCGCCGGCCGCCTCGTTCGCCTCCCGGATGCGCGCGACGCCGCGCGCGAATTCTTCCGCAGACAACACCGAGAGCTGTGACGTGAAGCTGCGCGCGACGACGCCCTCGTCGCCTTCGGCGAGCGCCTCGCTGGCCGGAACCGTCACCTCGATGTGATCGGCCTCGAGCGATTCGGCCCAGGCGAACCCGGCCCGCGCCAATTCGCCGCGCAGCGTCTTCACCGGCGCGTAGCGGACGCGATCGATGGCGCACGTCTCCTCGAAGTAGTCGTAGACCCACCAGCTGTCGCCCTCGCGGTGCGGATCCTTGCCGATCGTCAGCACGCCGCCGCCCGGCCTGAGCACGCGGCGCGCCTCGGCGAAGAACCGATCGCGATCGGAAAAATGATGCAGGGCGTTGACGCAGACGAGGCGATCGAAGGCCTGGTCGCGCCATGGCAGCGCCTCGGCGCGGGCGCGGACCAGCCGCGCGTGCGGCGCCGCGCGGCGCGCGCGCTCGAGCATCGGCATCGACGGGTCGATGCCGGCCAGACGACGGTCCTGTACCGCCGCCAGCCAGTGACCGGTGCCGCAGCCGACCTCGAGCACGGAGGCCGCGTCGCCGACAAAGGCGAGCACCGTCTGGCGGATGCCGTCGTAGCGGTACCGGCCGTAGCGGACGTCGAACCGCGCGGCGATCGCGTCGTAGTCCGTCGGGCGCCCCGCGCTCACGGCTCGTCGGGCTGCGGTCGCGCCGGCAGATCGAGGACGTCGCGCGCCGTGTCGAGGTCTTCGACACGGACGAGCAGCTGCGCGCCGTTGGCGAAAGTCATGTGCGGCCGCAGCCCCGCCACGTCATCGCTCCGGACCAGCCCCTCGATGCCGGCGGCGTCGAGCGCGCTCTTCGCCAGATCCGCTTCGGTGCGCGTGGCGAACGTGTGCACGACCGCCAAATCGTCGGCCATCCGCGTATTCTAGCGCCGCTCTACTCCGTTCGCAGGGCCGCCATCGGATCGACCGACGCGGCGCGCCGGGCCGGCAGGTAACTCGACGCCAGGGTCGTGACGGCGAGCAGGATCGCCGTGGCCACGGGTGTGATCAGATCGTTCGTGATGACGCCGAGCAGCCCCGCCTGCATCGCCCGGCCGAGCAGCAGCGCGAGCACGAAGCCGATGCCGACGCCGAGCGCGGTCAGGCGCCCCGCCTGCGCGAGGGCGAGGCGCGTGACGTCGGTGGTCGTCGCGCCGAGCGCGATCCTGACGCCGATCTCGCGCACCCGCTGCGCGACCAGATAGCTCATCACCGCATACAGGCCAAGCACGGCCAGGACCAGGGCGAGGCCGGCGAAGGTCCCCATCACGCCGGCGACGAACCGCAGGCCGATGGTGCGTTCACGGATCGCCTGGCGCATCGGCATCACGTCGAACGCCGGCTGCGCCGGGTCGACCTGCGCGATGGCCCGGCGCACGTCGGGCGCGATCGCCGCCGGATCGCCCTTGGCCCGCACGGCGAACATCATGTCGGGGGGCGGCCCCTGGACCAGCGGCCGATAAAACGTCGGCGCGCTCTTCCCTTCGAACCAGTCGTGGATGACGTCGCCGCAGATGCCGACGACCGTCATCCATGGCTGATCGTTGAAGCGGAACCGCGCGCCGATCACGCTGCCCTCGGGCCAGAACTTCTTCGCCATCGACTCGCTGACCACGGCGACGTGCATGGTGTTCAGCTGGTCCGCGCGCGTGAACCCGCGCCCCGTGAGGATCGGGAGACGCATGCCGGCGAAGAAGTTGTCGCTGACGGTGCGGTAAGACACCAGCGGCCGCTGCATCCGTTCGACCACCGGACGCCCTTCGATCTCGATGTAGCGCGACGCCCCCGAGTCGCTCGACGGCAGCACGTTGGCGGCCACTGCCGCGTCCACCGACGGCAGCGCGGCGATGCGATCGAGCGTGTCGATCGCGAACCGCCGGCGGCTGTCGACATCGGGATAGCGCACCTCGGGCAGCGCCGCCTTCAGCATCAGCACGCCGTCGGGGTCGTAGCCCTGCCAGCCGGTGACCAGCGTCGTCACGCTGCGGACGCTGAGGATGGCGCACACCAGCAGCGGCAGCACCAGCGCGATCTCCGCCACCACCAGCGTGCGGCGCAAGCGCTGGCGTCCCGGCCCGGTGCCGCCGCGGCCGTCGGTCTTGAGCGCGTCCGACACCGAATGGCGCGACAGGTGCAGCGCCGGCAGCAGGCCGAACACGACCGCCGCCACGACCGCAAGCGCGACGGTCGTCGCGACCAGCGGCACGTCGACGCGCATGCTGTTCCAGCCGGCCACGTAGCGAATGACCCGCGCCGGCATCGCCGTGCGGATGATGGTGAGGAACACCCATGAAACCGCCAGCGACAACGGCACCGCCACCATCGCGAGCAGCAGGCTCTCGACCAGCGACTCGCGCACGATCCGCGCGCGGCTCGACCCGAGGGCCAGGCGCACCGCCGTCTCGCGGCCGCGCTCGGAGCCACGCGCCAGCAGCAGGTTGGCGATATTCGCGCACGCGATCAGCAGCACGAACAGCGCCGCCGCCTGCCACAGCGCCAGCACCCGCTCGGTGCCGTCGTCGCTCATGCCGCGGCTGATCGGATAGAGACGCGCGCCGCGGTCCTGGTTCTCCTTCGGAAAATCGCGCACCAGACGGGCGGTCTCGACCGCGAGTTGCGCGCTCGCCTCGTCGAAGCTCCTGCCGTCGTGCAGCCGGCCGACAACAGTGAGGTAGCGATCGCTGCGGGTCGGCTCTTTCGACGGATCGAACGACAGCGGCGACCAAATCTCCGCGCCCTGCGGGAAATCGAAGCCGGGCGGCATGATGCCGATCACCGTCATCTGCGCGCCGTTGGCGAGGATCGGCCGTCCGATGATCGACGGATCTGCGCCGAAGCGGCGCTTCCACAACCCGTCGCTCAAGACGATGACCTTGTCGCGGCCGCGCGTCTCCTCGTCGGCGCGGAAGCCGCGCCCGAGGACCGGCTCGATGCCAACCGCGGCAAAGAAGCCGCTCGATACGCGGAAGCCGAGCGCGCGCTCCGGCTCGTCGCGTCCGACCAGGTTGGCGTCCCACCATTCCATCGCCGCGAGGTGATCGACCGTGCCGGCGAGATCGCGCCGCCAGTCGAGGAAGTTCGCCGGCGAGACGGTTTCGCGGCGGGAGCCGAAGTCGACCGGCGCGATCTCCGAGATCGTGACGATGCGATCGACCGCCGGCATGTTGAAGGGACGTACCAGCAGCGCGTCGATGATGCCGAAGACGGCGGCGTTGGCGCCGAGCCCGAGCGCCAGGGTCAGCGCCACTGCGGCGGTGAGGCCCGGACGCTTCAGCAGCGAGCGGGCGGCAAGCCGCGCCTCCATCGCCAGTCGATCCATGAGATCCAAATACGAGGCCGCGGCGGATAGGTTCCGCGGCGCGAACTGGAGCTCGGGACTGTGGGCTCTCGAGCCTCTACACGTTGATCACCGACACGAGCTCTTTCACCGCGCCCGCGGACTTCTTGAACGCGGCATCCTCGTCCGGCGTCAGCTTGATCTCGATGATCTTCTCGAGTCCGCGCGCGCCGAGCTTGCACGGGACGCCGACGAACAGATCGCGAACGCCGTACTCGCCCTGCAGATAGACCGAGCACGGGAGGATCTTCTTCTTGTCGAGCAGGATCGATTCGACCATCTCCACCACCGACGCGCCCGGCGCATACCATGCGCTCGTGCCGACCAACTGCGTGATCTCGAGCCCGCCGCCGGCGGTCCGCGCCGAGATGCGGTCGATCGTCGCCTTGTCCATCAGATCGGTGATCGGGATGCCGGCCACCGTCGAGTAGCGCGGCAGCGGCACCATCGTGTCGCCGTGGCCGCCGAGCACGAAGGCATGGACGTTCTCCACCGAGACGTCGAGCTCCTTGGCGATGAACGCGCGCATGCGGGCCGAATCGAGCACGCCGGCCATGCCGATGACGCGCTCGCGCGGGAACTTCGACAGCTTCAACACCGCCTGGGCCATCGCGTCGAGCGGGTTCGATACCGGGATGATGATGCAGTTGGGTGAATGCTTGACGACCTGTTCGGTGACCTGCTGCATGATCTTGTAGTTCACGTTGAGCAGGTCGTCGCGGCTCATGCCCGGCTTGCGCGGCACGCCGGAGGTGATCACGACGACGTCGGAGTTGGCGCTCTCGGCGTAGTCGCCGGTGCCCATCACCCGCGAGTCGGAGCCGTAGACCGGGCACGCCTCGAGGATGTCGAGCGCGACGCCGGCGGCCTTCTGATCGGCGATGTCGATGACGACGACGTCGGCGAGCTGTTTCTCGGCGACGCCGCGGGCCACGGTCGCGCCGACGTTGCCCGCGCCGCCGACCACAGTCACTTTTCGATTCATTCGGTCCTCGCAGTCGAGTCGTTACATGTTGGCGATGATGGCGTCGCCGAACTCCGACGTCTTCAGCTCTTTGGCGCCTTCCATCAGCCGTGCGAAGTCGTAGGTGACGCGCTTGGCGGCAATCGCGCCGTCCATCCCTTTCACGACCAGGTCGGCGGCTTCGTTCCAGCCGAGATGCCGCAGCATCATCTCGCCGGAGAGGACGACCGAGCCGGGGTTGACCTTGTCCTGATCGGCGTACTTCGGCGCGGTGCCGTGCGTCGCTTCGAACACGGCGTGGCCGGTGACGTAGTTGATGTTGCCGCCGGGGGCGATGCCGATGCCGCCGACCTGCGCCGCCAGCGCGTCGGACAGGTAGTCGCCGTTGAGATTCGGCGTGGCGATGACGTCGAACTCGTCGGGCCGCGTCAGCACCTGCTGCAGCGTGATGTCGGCAATCGCGTCCTTGATCACGAGGCCGGCGCCCGGCTTCCCCGCCGGGATCTTGCACCACGGACCGCCGTCGATCTCCTCGGCGCCGTAGAAGTCCTTCGCCACCTGGTAACCCCAGTCGCGGAACGCGCCCTCGGTGAACTTCATGATGTTGCCCTTGTGCACCAGGGTGACGCTGCGGCGCTTGTACTTCACCGCGTAACCGATCGCGCTGTGGACCAGGCGCTCGGTGCCGAGCCGGCTCACCGGCTTGAGGCCGACGCCGACCTCGACGCCGACGTCGCGGTGCGGCGCGCCGATCGACTCGAGCTGCTGCTGCCACTCGCGCGCCGCCGTTTCCGATCCGAAGCGGATGTTCTTGAACGCCTTGGGGAACTCCTGCTTCAGGAAATCGAGCACCTTGGCCGCCTCGGCCGATCCGCCAATCCATTCGATGCCGGCGTAGATGTCTTCGGTGTTCTCGCGGAAGATCACCATGTCGACCTTTTCGGGATGCCGCACCGGCGACGGCACGCCCTTGAACCAGCGCACCGGGCGGAGGCAGACGTACAGGTCGAGCAGCTGGCGCAGCGCCACGTTCAACGACCGGATGCCGCCGCCCACCGGCGTCGTCAGCGGACCCTTGATGCCGACGTAGTACTCGCGGAAGGCCTCGACCGTTTCGTCGGGCAGCCAGGTGTTGAACTTCTTGAAGCTCTTCTCGCCGGCGTAGACTTCCTTCCAGGCGATTTTCTTTTTGCCGCCGTAGGCTTTTTCGACCGCCGCGTCCAGCACGCGGACGCTCGCGCGCCAGATGTCGGGCCCGGTGCCGTCGCCTTCGATGAACGGGATGATCGGATCGTCCGGCACGACGAGCTGTCCGTTCCTGCGGGAGATGGCTGTGCTCATGGCAAGTCTTTAGGTCAGGTCACCTGCCGTCCGCGGAAGATTTCCGCGAAGGCTGTGGAAAACTCTGTGGAAAACGGCTCACGTTTACGCGGTTGTGACGTTGGTTTCGAATGTTTTAGCGGTTTGCACCACTGCAGGGCGAGCTCAGCCTCCGTGGCTGCGCCGCAACGCCGCGCAAAACCTCCGGATTATACTTATTGAAGTTGGGGGAGTCGAACGATGTGTGAGAGATTGCGACACGCGATTCTGATCGTGACGTTGACCGCGGCGCTGCCGATTGCGCTGGCCGCCTACGGCGTCCAGGACCACCAGCACCCCGCCGAAGGCGGTGCGCATCAGCATCCCGAGGCGGCGAAGCTGAAAAACCCGGTGGCATCCAACGCCGAGTCGATCGCTGCCGGCCAGAAGCTCTACGCCAAGAACTGCGCGAGCTGCCACGGCGAGAGCGGCAAGGGCGACGGCAAGATGGGCGCGCAGCTGAAGCCGCTGCCGTCCAACCTCACCGATGCCGAGTGGAAGCACGGTTCGACCGACGGCGAGATCTTCACCGTCGTCCGCGACGGCATCCGCACGACGCCGATGAAGAGCTTCAAGTCGAAGATGACCGAACACGAGCTGTGGGACGTCGTCAACTACGTCCGCAGCCTCGGTCCCACGCGGTCGTAACGGCCGTCAGCTGTCAGGATCGGCAGCCGGCCTCTGACAGCTGACCACGCTCCCGATGAAAATCGTCGTTGCTGACGACCTGCCGGCGTCGGCGCTGGATCTCATCCGCGCCGAGCCGGGCTGGATCGTCGATGCGCGCAGCGGGCGCAAGCCCGACGTGCTGGCGGCCGATCTCGCCGACGCCGACGGCCTGCTGGTCAGGAGCGCCACCAAAGTGGACGCGGCCCTGATGGCTGCCGCGCCGAACCTGCGCATCATCGCCCGCGCCGGCACCGGCGTCGACAACGTCGACGTCGACGCCGCCAGCGCCCGCGGCATCCTCGTCGTCAACGCGCCCGGCGCCAACAGCATCAGCGTCGCCGAGCACGCGTGCGCGCTGATGCTGTCGCTGGCGCGCGCGGTGCCGGCCGCCGATCACGCGATGAAGGACAAGCGGTGGGAGAAGAAGCGATTCATCGGCACCGAGCTGCGCGACAAGACGCTGGGCGTCGCCGGCCTGGGGCGCATCGGCCAGGAAGTGGCGCGGCGGGCGCGCGCCTTCGGCATGCGGGTGGTCGCGCACGACCCGTACATCTCGAAGGAGGTCGCCGGCGGCCTCAACGTCGAGCTGATGACGCTCGACGAGGTGTGCGCCACCGCCGATTTCCTCACCCTGCACCTGCCGTCGACGGCCGAGACGCGGCACCTGTTCAACGACGCGCGCTTTGCGAAATGCAAGCCAGGCCTGCGAATCATCAACACCGCCCGGGGGGAGTTGATCGACGAAGCGGCACTGCGCCGGGCGATTGAATCGGGCGTCGTCGCCGGCGCGGCGCTGGATGTGTTCGAGGCCGAGCCGCCGGCCGACTGGTCGCTCGCGCAGCTGCCGCAGGTGATCGCCACGCCGCACATCGCCGCGTCGACCGAAGAGGCGCAGGAACTGGTTGGCACCGACACGGCGGCAACCGTGCGCGATTTCCTGCGCGACGGCATGGTGCGCAACGCGGTGAACTTTCCCTCGATTCACCCCGACGAACTGCAGCGGCTGCAGCCGTGGATTCGTTTGTCGGATCACCTGGGCAGCCTCGCCGCGCAGATGGGCACGGCGCGGATCGAGGCGCTCGGCCTGCGCTACTACGGCACCCTGGCGGAGAGCCGCGGCGTGGAGGTGCTGGCGGCCAGCGCTGCCGCCGGCGTGCTGCGGCCGATTCTCTCGAGCGGCGTCTCGATCGTGAACGCCCGCGCCGCGGCACGCGCGCGCGGCATCGAGATCGTCGAGTCGCGCAGCAGCCGCTCCCGCCACTTCACCAGCCTGGTGTCGATCAAGCTGCATACCGACGCCGGCGAGCGCTGGGTCGAGGGCACCGTCTTCGAGCCGAACAGCCCGCGGCTGGTGTCGGTCTGCGGCGTCGACGTCGAGGCGCCGCTCGGCGGCACAATGCTGGTGATTGCGAACGACGATCAGCCGGGCGTGATTGGCGAAGTCGGCACGATCCTCGGCCGTCGCGGCGTCAACATCGCGAGCTTCGC
>Ga0134123_10002221_pt1 | contig 12722 bp, 8 predicted proteins | sample KB303_FD_96460 | JGI IMG/M metagenome (GOLD analysis project Ga0134123, IMG submission 96460) | Terrestrial soil microbial communities without Nitrogen fertilizer from Kellogg Biological Station, Michigan, USA - KB3-0-3 | ecosystem: Environmental > Terrestrial > Soil > Unclassified ...
AGAGGTCTACAAGGCTTTCGACGTCGTGCTGCATCGTCAGGCGGCGGTGAAAGTGCTGCCGGGACCCGGTGCCGGCGACGACGCGGACGAGCGGGTCCAGCGATTCCTGCGTGAAGCGCGCGCAGCGTCGGCACTCAACCATCTGAACATCGTGACCATCTACGACGCGGGCAGTGCCGCGATCGGGCAGGGCGAGACGACGCACTACATCGCCATGGAGCTCGTCGAAGACTCCACGCTGCGGGCGAAGCTCGGCGCACCGATCGACGAGCTGCTGCCGATTTTCGTCCAGATCGCCGACGCGCTCGCGCAAGCGCACGAGGCCGGGATCGTCCATCGGGATCTCAAGCCCGAGAACATCCTCGTCCGGACCGACGGCGTCGCGAAGATCGTCGACTTCGGCCTGGCCAAGAGCTTCGCCGGCGAGTCGCAGTTCGAGACGCACAAAGGAGTGCTCGTGGGAACGTTGGCGTACATGTCCCCCGAGCAGGTCAAAGGCCACCGTGTCGACGGCCGTTCGGACATGTTCGCGTTCGGCTCGATGTTATTCGAGGCGCTCACCGGAACCCTCCCATTCGTCGCCGAGTCGGCGCTCGAAACATTGCAGCGGATCGCAAACGACGCCCCGCGGTGGCTCGGCCAGGGTACGGGCGCACTGCAACAGGTCGTCGAGCGATGCGTGGCAAAGCATCCGGACGATCGCTATCCGACCATGGCGGACGTCGCGGCGGCTCTCCGCGCGACGCGGACGGAAGCGGCTCCCGCCGCCCTGCCCGCACCGTCCGAGCCGGCCGCCGAGCTCTCGACGGCGGCGCGGGAGGTAGTGAACGTTGCCGCCGTCATCGGGATGACGGTGTCCGTCCGCGAGTTGCGGGATCTGCTCGGCGACCCCGACGCTCTCGATGACTCGCTCGACGAGCTCGTCGGGCACGGCATCCTCGTCGAGCAGGACACGCGCCGCGGTACGTTCCGTTTCGCGTCGGCGGCCGAATGCGAAGCCTTCTACAGCCGCATTCCGCGCCGCCGCCGCAGGGAGATTCATTCCGCCTGCGCCGCACACGGAGAGCGTCTCCTCGGCGCTCGCCTGGCCACGACCGCATTGCTGAGACATTTCCAATCCGCCGGCGCTGCCGCAAAGGTCGTCGGGTACGGTCTGCCGCTCCTGCGGGACCTCGTGGAACGGTTCCGGCCGAAGGAAGCGATCGACGTCGCCGATCTCGTCTCCGAGGCGGCGGGCGACGACCTGGCGCCGGTCCTCGAAGCGACGGAACTGCTCGCCCGCGCGTATGCGCAGCTCGGCGACTTCGATCGCGCCCTGGAGCGCCTCGAGGCGATCCGGCCGGTGCTCGAGGCATCGCCGGACGCGTCGACGCGACTGGCACGAACGGCCGCGCAGGTCGCCTGGGAGGCACGGCGCATCGACGTCGCGGAGCGATGGATTCGCCGCGGCCTGTCCGTTTCCGACCAAGCCGGCGACGCCGCGGCCATTCGCGAGATTCTCGCGCTGGCGACGACGATCGCCAGGGTGACCGGGGATCCAGCAGCCGCCGATGAATATGCGCTCCGTCTCTCGCGTATGGCCGAAAGCCCGCCGGCCAGGGCCGATCCGCGCGGCGGCAGAATCGTGGTGCCGTCGATGCGATCGTTACCGGAGATCGATCCTGCACAAACGGACCAGTTGTGGCGGACCGAGATCGTTTCACCGATCTTCGAGACTTTGACGCGCGTCGCCGCCGACGGACGCATCGTTCCGTGGCTGGCCCGGTTCGAGCCGAATGCCGATTCGACGGCGTTCCGGTTCTGCCTGCGCGAAGGCCTCCGCTTCCACAACGGCCGCGCCGTCACGTCCGGAGATGTGGCGTTCACCTATGCGCGGCTCCTGCGGGAGCCCACCAATGCGTCGCGCTGGACTCTGGCGCCGATCCGGGGTGCTCGCGCCGTCGCAGACGGATCGGCCGAGGGGCTGGAGGGGTTCATCTGTCACACGGACCGGGAGTTCACCATCGAGCTCTCCGTCCCGGTGGCCGTGTTCCCCGCGATTGCGAGCGTTCCAGGCACAGCAGTCGTTCCGGTGGGGACGGGCACGATGTCGGGGACCTGGAAAGAGACGTGCGTCGGAACGGGCCCGTATCGGGTGGCGCGTTTCGAGCCGGGCCGGCGGCTGGAGCTGGAGGCCAATCCGCATTACTGGCGCGACGGCCTTCCGCGCACCGGCCGCCTCGCGTTCGCCATGGGCCTCTTCTTCGGAGATCCTCCAGCGGTTTCGTTCGCGCGAGCTGACGCTGGCGCGCTATCTCTCGGATGACGACTTCTGGAGTCTTCGCCGTGACGTCGAACTGCGCGCGCAGTACGCCGAGTCGCCGCGGCTTTCGACCTACTTTCTCGTCGCCAACCGGTGGAAGGGCCCCTTCGCCGATCCGGCGCTCCGCAGGGAAGTCTTCGGGCTGGACGTCGAGGCCGTGCTCCGCGCATCGCAATTGCCGCTGATTCAACGCGCGCACACGTTGGCGCCGCCCGGACTCATCGGCCACGTGCGGTCCCGGACCCACGCGCCGCCGTCATCCAGTACGGCCCTCTTCCCGAAGATCCCTGTGACGCTTGGCGTGCTCTCCGATATCGTTCTCCAACACCGGCCGGTCGTCGAGCGCCTCGTGCAGGGGCTCACGGGGCGCGGCTTCATCGTAGAAATGGTGGAGATCCAGGCGAACCGTATCCCCGCGACGCTTGTGGCATGCGATCTCTTCGCCGGACGGTGGTACGCCGATTATCCGGACGCGGACTCATTCACCAATACGCTGCTCCACTCGCAGCACGGGATCTACGGGCCGCTCTGCGGCGATCCGAAACTCGACGCGATCATCGAGCGTGCGCGCGCCGAGACCGACCCGCGCGTCCGGCGCGACGACTACGCGGAGATCGAAGAGGTGCTGCAGCGGGATGCGATTCTCCTGCCGCTCTTCCACGAGAGCGCCTACTGCTTTGCCCAAGCCGACGTTCGCGGATTCGAGGTCAAATTCCCCTATCCCGGGGTGTCGTACGAGGAGCTCTGGCTGTAAGGCCTCCGCAGGAGTGGAGTGACCCGCCTGAATGCAGGGCGGCGACGGTTCGGAACCGCCACCGCCGCGCCCGCATTTGTGTTTTGATCCTGGCGCGCATGGATGAGGAGCGCCTGGAATCAGCCGTCGTGTTTGTCGATGGAAACAAATTCCGGAAGTGACTCCCGAGATATGGCGTGATTTCCTTGCGGCGTGTGAACTTTGCTGACAGACTGTGCAACGCTCGCACCGGCTGAGGATCTCCGGATGACACGCTTCAGGAGGAGACACCATGGCGACTCGCACTGGCCCGACCGGGGCAACAGGACCGACTGGAAGCACCGGTCCAACCGGTCCGCCGGGGGCCAAAGGTCCGACAGGTAGCCCCGGCTCGACGGGCCCAACCGGAACCAAAGGTCCAACCGGCGCGCCCGGAGTCAAAGGTCCGACCGGCGCGCCCGGAGGTACAGGTCCTGCCGGAGGTACAGGTCCTCCCGGAGGTACAGGTCCTCCCGGAGGCACAGGTCCTCCTGGAGGCACAGGTCCTCCCGGAGGCACAGGTCCTCCCGGAGGCACAGGTCCTGTCGGAGGCACAGGTCCCGCTGGCGACAAAGGTCCGACTGGCGCGCCCGGAACCACAGGCCCCGTCGGAAGCACAGGTCCTGTCGGAGGCACAGGCCCTGTCGGAGGCACAGGCCCCACCGGTACCAAAGGCCCTACGGGTACGACCGGACCGACTGGACCGACCGGCGCGCCGGGACCCGTGGAAGCGTCCAGCCCCAATCCGCAACAGATTGCAATCCTGCGTTGGTACGGGGCCAACCAGGCCGGGATTGAATACCCCCTGGGCGCACCTCCCCAGCCGGATGCGTCCCCGACCGACATGGCGTTCGACGGCTCCCATCTGTGGGTGACCGATGTGATGCATCAGACGGTCGTCAAATTGAGCGTCGCCGATGGGACCACGCTCGGGACGTTTCCCATGCCGTCGATGAACCCGCACGGGAACGGCCTCGCCTGCGACGGTTTGGCGATCTGGGTCGGCAATTCGATCGCCAACACCGTCACCAGACTGCGTCTCAGCGACGGGACAAATCTCGGATCGTTTCCGGTACCGGGAAATCCCTCGTGTCTCGCGTTCGATGGGGTCTCGCTGTGGGTTGCGACGAGAAGCGGTCGGGTGACGAGGCTACGCGTCAGTGACGGGAGGATCATCGACGGATTTACGATCGCAGGACCGGTCAACGGCATCGCGTTCGACGGCGCGAACCTCTGGTTGTCGAGCCAGGGCTTCGTCGCCAGGATGTCCACGGCGTTCCCGCCGCCCGGGTCTTCGCCCCAGCAGTTTCCGGTCGGCGGGCCGACGGCCGGCATGGCTTTCGACGGCGCCAATATCTGGCTATTGACCCAGCAACCACCAAACACCGTCGTCCTCAAGCTGCGCGCGAGCGACGGAGCAGCCCTCGGGACGTTCCCCGTGGGGCCGTCGGAACCGCCGGGACCGATGCCGATGCCGAACAACGCGATCGCCTTCGACGGTGCCAATGTCTGGGTGACGACTCCGATCTTCGGCTCGCAGCAGAACGTTCCCCCCTGGCTACAGAAGATTGCCAGCCCGGCGGAATTCGGCGCGGTCACCAAGCTGCGCGCGAGCAACGGAGAAAATCTCGGAATGTTCATGGTGGGCCGAACGCCCCTGGGCATCGCCTTCGACGGCGTGAACATCTGGGTGGCGAACCAGGGGAGCGGCACGGTGTCAAAAATCTAGGGCCGTGGCGGATGCGGTCGATTTGCCTCTGCATGATCGTCAGGAACGAGAGCGCCGTCATCGCGCGGTGCCTCGAGTCGGTGCGACCGCACATTGACTATTGGATCGTCTGCGACACCGGCTCCACCGACAATACCAGGGAGCTTGTTCTCGAAACGCTTCGCGACGTGCGTGGAGAATTACACGAGCGGCCGTGGGTGGACTTCGCTCGCAACAGAACCGAGGCGATCGCGCTTGCAAAAGGGAAGGCGGATTACGCGCTGGTGGTCGATGCCGACATGGTCGTCAACGTGCACCGCCCGTTCAAGGATGACTTGACCGCCGACGGCTATCGGATCCGATATGAGGGAGATCTCGATTACCAGCAGACGATGCTGGTGAGCAATCAGCACGACTGGACGTATATCGGCGTCACCCACGAATACATTCACTCGCCCACGGCCGCGGTTCAGGACTCTCTCGATGCGTTGACCCTGACCCACCACTGCGACGGGTCGAGCCGCGCCGGCAAGCTTCGCCGCGACATTGCGCTGCTCGAGGAGGGATTGCGGCACGAGCCCGACAACGCGCGCTACATGTTCTACCTGGCGCAAAGCTACCGCGAGGCCGGCCGCCTCGAAGAGGCGCTCGAGACGTACCGGCGCAGAGCTGCGGCCGGCGGATGGCGAGAGGAAACCTGGTACGCGCTCTATCAGATTGCGCGCCTGCGGCAGATGCTCGGCGTCGGCTGGAGCGAAGTCCTCGAATCCCTGCTCGCAGCTTATGAATTCAATCCATCGAGGCTCGAGCCGCTGTACCTTCTCGTCCGGCACTATCGCGAGCGCGAGCAATACCACACCGGCTATCTGCTCGCGTGCGTTTATCCGGAAACCGCCTATCCGTCGAACGGCCTTTTCGTCGAGCGGGACGTGTATGCCTACAAGCTGCCGCTCGAATACGCCATTTGTTGTCATTACGCCGGGCAGTATTCCGAGGCGCTTCGGGTGAACGACGAACTGCTCGATCGCCCCGGCGTCCCGGCAGACTACGTCGAGACCGCGATGCGCAACCGTCGTTTCAGCCTCGACGCGCTGCAGAAACAATAGAAACGATGCGCGGGGCTGCTCAGCCAGCCCGGGCATCGATCCTGGAGGCGCCTGGCATCGTTGCGGAAATTCGGGGATCGATGCCATGAGCGTCTACCATCGATGCTGGAAATTCGGGGATCGATCCCAGAGCCGCCTGGTGTCGATGCCGGAAATTCCGGGATCGTTACCAGGGGCGCCTGGCACCGATGCCAGAAATTCCGGGATCGTTACCAGAGGTGCATGGCAGCGATGCCAGAAATTCGGGCATCGATACCAGGACCGTCTACCATCGATGCTGGAAATTCTGGCATCGTTACTGGAAATTCTGGCATCGTTACTAGAAATTCTGGCATCGTTACCAGGGGCGCCTGGCACCGATTTCGGAAATTCGGAGGCACGCCGGAGCTCGCGGGTCATCGGTCCCCGATCAGCACCTCACGGATCGCAGTGATCGACGGCGAGAAGAAATAACCGCCGCCGGTCTGGAAGATCCATTCCTGCCTCGTGGACGGTGTGGCGGTTTCGAGACCGGAGCCGAAGATCACACAGGTGCGCTCGCGCTCTTCGCCGGGGCGGCCGTTCATGCCCACGATCATGTCGTCGCCGCCCGGCATGCGCGGCGGCTTCGCGTCGCCCATCCAGTTCCCGCGCAGGAACTCGAACTGATCGACGATCGAGGTCTGATACGAGACCCACATCAGGCCGCGGTTGCCGTCCTCAGGGTCGGGCCCGAACGGATCCGGGAGCGGGAGGCCGAACGGCATGCCGCGCCGCAACAGGCGGACGGCGTACGTCGCATGCGTTCCTCCCTGGTCGTTCGACACGTCGCGCGTGTTCACCTTGCGGATGTGCGCCGCGAGCGGACAGGTGAGGCCGAGCGGATCGGCCTTCGCGTCGGGATACGGGTCGCCGCTGCCGTACCGCGGCAGGCGGTGCAGCGACGCTTTCTTCGTGTCGGAGCCATAGAAGAAATGGTTGTTCGCGTACTGGTCCTGACCGAGGGTCGGATCGTCGGCGTCGGGTGTGCGGGCCACCGGCGCACCGCTCCTCCAGCGGCCGACGAGGTGCGCCGCGAATTTGTCGGGCGTCATCCCCTCGAAGCCCTGCTGCGTCGCGAGCTCCGCCGCGGTCTCGGTCATGAACGTCCAGAACGCCTTCACATCCGGGGAAGACGTTCCCCTGGATGTCGTTGATGGCGAGACGCGGCTCGGCCGGCGCCTCGGGCACGTTCGGCCCGGTGTGACGCGGCATGGCATCGAACTTCGGCAACTGGCGCAGCAGATCGGTCGGCGTGTTCATCATGGTCGTTCGTCTCCTCAGCGGCTGCGGTGGCGAGCCATCCGCGGGCGGCGTGTCGTCGCGGTCGCGAGCATTGCGGCGGTGGCGCTCAGGATCTCAGCCTGCGGCGGCGGCATGCCTCCCTGCGGGTTGCCGCCCCACGCGAACGCGTGGTACCTCGCGGCGTCGCAGGGGGTGGCGATGTCGATCGGGCGGCGCAGGAACAGCGGCTGCGATGAATCGACGCAACACTGTCCGATGGCCGGAATCGAGGCGTTGCTGTACCTGCCGATCGACGAGCCGAGGCCGACCAGCTTGACCTTGATGTGCTCGGCGATCTGGCCGCCGTAGCGGATCGGCACGCCCGCGACGGTGATGTCGCCGACGACGTAGCCTTCGCCCTTCGGCACCTCGAACACGGCGCGCTCGATCAGGCCGCCCTGCTCGCTGCCGCGGACGACGCGGAAGAGCTCCTGCGGGATCTGCTGTCCGGAGGGATCGTGGAAGCCGGTCAGGTTGATGCTGTCCATGTAGAGCCCGACCGGATTGCGCAGCGTGATGGCCGCGCCGAGGCGCGCGAGGTCGTTCACCGTCGAGGAAATGGTCGGATCGCTGGTGCGATTGGGGCCGCCGAGGCGGCCGGCGCAGACGAGCGCCTCCCCGATGACGATCGGGTCGTTGGTCAGGCTGTGGAAGATTTGTAGGGGTTGTAGCCTCCCTTCCGGTAGATGACGACCGGGTTCTGCGGATCGGTTTCGTCGACAAAGTCGAACGGGCAGCGGAGATCGTCGAGCGTGACCTCGGGGCTGATCAGCTCCTGGTAGAGCGCCAGCACTTTCTTCGGATCGCCGACGGTCGGATATTTCGGATTGCCGTTGACGTCCGCCAGCTCGTCGCCATGCAGCGCCTGCCAGTACTCCGGCGGCTCGGAGGTGAAGGTGACCTTCACGATCTTGCCGGCTTCGTTCTTCTCCACCCGCCATTCGCAGTACTCGTCCAGGGGACGGTAAAAGAGCGTCTTCCAGATCTCTCCGGTATAGAAGCCGGCGCGGCTCGGATCGTTCGACTCGGTGAGCGGATAGAGCTTGTCGTCGGCGAGCTCGAATGCGCCCTCCGTCCCGTAGAGCACGCGTAGCAACTTCGGGAACGCGGCCCAGACGACTTCCTGCTCGAGGTGCGGCCCGGGCTGCGGGTTCGTGACGAGGTTGTAGAACTGACACTCCGCGCCGGGGGGCAACTGCTGCTGCACCTGGGAGATCATCTCGTCCACCCACCCCGACATGGCATTGCTCCAGGCTTCGAGTTGCCCGGGACTGTCGTCGAAGGAGTCTGTTTCCGTTTCGTCGCCACGAGACGCGGTGTAGCACAACCGTAACTTCTGTTATCGCTATGGCGACTATGATCGTCGCTATAGCGAACATGAAGAACATCCTCACCGCACTCGCCCTTCTCCTCGCCGCCTCCGCCAGCGCGGCGCCGCGCGCATCGATCGACGCCGCGATTCGCGGCACGGGCCAGCCGCTCGAGCTCGAGCTGCTCGTCCGCGCCGGCGAGAACGACTGGAAAACGGTCGCGCACCGGGCGTTCGACGCCGCCACCCGGCGCGTGCGCTTCGACGCGCTCGAGCCGGGCGTCTATCAGCTGCTGGTCCAGGGAGCGCAGCCGACCGAGCAACTAGCCACGAAGATCGTCCTGGGCAGCCGGGACAAGCGCAGCATCGTCATCACCGTCGAGCCGGTCGAGCTGGCCGGCCGCGTGACGTACGGCGGGACCGGCATCCCCGGCGTGCTGCTCCTGCGTCACACCGAGTTTCACTGGCGCGGCGGCATCGCCGTCGGCGCAGACGGCACGTTCCGCGCGCCGCTCTGGCAGCGCGGCGAGTACACGTACGAGATGCGCGGGCCGGCGCTCAGCACGGCGTTCCACGATGTCGTCGATCTCACCGGCACGAGTCCGGTCGCGCTCGACATCCCCGACGGGCGGATCCGCGGAGTGGTACGCGAGGCGAACGGCGCGCCGGTCGCGCGGGCTGCCGTCATCGTCGAGAGCGACTCGATGGCCCGCATGTACACGGACGCGGACGGACGCTTCGACTTCACCGGGGTGAAAGACGGACGATACAAAGTGCGCGTCGCGTCCCCGGCGCATCTCGATCCTGAGCTGATCGCGGTGCGGATCGACGGCGCGAACCGGCAGCGCGAGCTCGCCATCGACCTCGACCGCGGCCGCGCCCTTTCGGTCATCGTGGTCGACCCGCAGCAGGCGCCGCTGGCCGGCGCGATCATCTTCGTCGTGGCCGGCACGAAGGTCTGCTCGCGGACGCTCACCGGCGGAGACGGGCGCGCGAACGTCGCCGCGCCCGCCGGCAAACACGCGACGCTCTTCGTCGTGCCGCGCGCCGGCTCGTTCGGCGTGCACCGCGTCGCGAAGAGCGAGCGCGGTCCGCTCCGCGTCCAGCTGCCGGCAGCGTCGTCGTCGCTGCTCATCCGCGCGCAGACGTCCACCGGCGCGGCCATGCCGCCGTTCTCGCTGCTCATGCGCTACAACGGCACGGTCGTCCCGCCCGAAATCGCCGACGAGCTGGCGTCCGCGCAGGGCCTGGATCTGGCGAAAGGCGAGGGGACCGACCTGCGTCTCGACAGGATCCCCGGCGGCAGCTACGAGTTCTGGCCGTACCGCACGAGCGAAGAGGCCGAGGCCATCCTGTCGATCGCGGACGACTTCGCCGCGCCCATCCACATCAACGTGCGAACCGGGGAAAACAGCGTGGCGGTGAAGTTTGCGGCGCGGTGACTTCCCGATCCGGATTGTTCTCGTGAGCCGCGGGGCTCGAAAAAAGGAGATCGAGTATGACCAAACGAATTGCTCTTCTGGCCGGCTTCACGCTGATCGTGCTCATCGGCGCCGCGCCGGATGCCATGGCCAATCACTGTTTTCGCTGCAGGTTCTATTTCACCGAAGGGGAATGGGACTGCTTCCCGCTGCCCGGCCCGGTGCTCGGCGGCAAACCGTTCTGCGCGGAGGGCGGGACGTGGTGCGAGACGTGGGGCGAGCAGTGCGCGCCGCACACCGCCAGCGCCGCCCCGCTCACGTCCGAGTACACCGTCGCATCCGTGGAGCGTCTCGATGAGCCGGGCAGCCGTGCAGACGAGACGCTGGTCGCGCAGACCCGGATCGCTCAACCCATAACACGCTGATCGCAATCATCCACGCCCCGCGGCTCCCGGTTTCACGGGTAGTGCACGACGACGAGAAAATTGCATGCCGCGCTTCCCGTGTTCGTGAACTCATGATCCACGTCGCCGGCGTACGACGCAGAGTCGCCGGCGGCGAGGTCGTGGTCGGCGGGGCCGATGCGGGCGTGGAGCTGGCCGGAGATTACGGTCAGGTGCTCGAACCAGCCCGCGCGATGCGGCGGAAACGAGCCGGTGCTCTTGCCGCGGGGGAGGACGTACCAGAGGATCTCGATCCCGCGGGCGATGGAGAGCGACGACAGCACTTCGCGGCGCACGCCGGAGGCGTCGGTCAGGACGTGGCGGTCGCGGCGGCGGATGATCTCGGCGGGCCTGGACTGGATGCCGAGCAGCTCGCTGAGGTTCACGCCGAGGGCGTCGGTGATCTGGGAGGCGACGGCGATGGTCGGCGTCTTGTCGCCGCTCTCGATCTCGCTCAGCATGGCGCGGCTCACGCCGCTCTTCTCCGCGACGTCGGCGAGCGTCAGTCCGAGGTGCTGCCGGCGGGCGCGGACGTTCTCCGCGAATCCCGCGGCGGCCGCGGCGCGCTGCGCCTTCTGTTTCCGTTTCGACGCCACGAGCGCAGTGTAGCGCTGGACGGAACGCTCTACGCTTTTCCTGTAGAGTGACGGTGTTTTCGCCATGCACAAACTCCGCTTTCTGTTCTTCTCGCTCCTGTTTTGCCTGTTCGCCACGTCGGTTGCCTTCGCGCAGGAGGCGGATCTCGTCGTCGTCAAGACGGGGCCCGACACCTCCGCCGCCGATACCGACGTCACCTACAACGTCGACGTCACGAACATCGGGCCCGACGACTCGGCGCCGATCACGCTGAACGATCCGATTCCGGCCGGCATGACCTTCGTCTCGGCGGCGCCGCCGGGATGCACGACCCCGTCGGTCGGCTCGGGCGGAACCGTCACCTGCGCGATCGCGACGCTGACCGCGGGCAGCACGGCCAGCTTCACCTTCGTCTTTCACATTCCGCCGGCGACGCCGCCGGGGACGACGTTCACCAATATCGCGACCGCCTCCAGCGTCACGGACCCGACCGACGAAAACAACAGCGGCGTGGCCGTGACGTCGACGCCGCCTCCGGCGACGGGCGACATGTCGATCCTGAAGAACGGTCCGTCCACCTCGGGTCCGGACACCGACGTCGTCTTCACCATCGACGTCTCGAACCTCGGTCCCGATGCCGCGACGACGGTCAACGTATCGGATACGCTGCCGGGCAATCTCACCTTCGTGTCGCTGGTGAATACGGGCTTCGCGATGGACTCGTGCACGACTCCGGGGGCCGGCTCGGGCGGAACGATCACGTGCCTGTCCGCGTCGTTTCCGTTCGGCCCGACGGCCACGCTCACCCTCACCGCGCACATTCCGGCGGGCACTCCGTCCGGAACGACGTACAACAACCAGGCGACCGTCACCGCGGACAATGATCCGGAGCCCGCCAACAACACGGCCTCGGCAGTCGTGACGGTGTCGAGCGCCGACGTCTCGGTCACCAAGACCGGCGACGCCACCGTGACCGCGGGAAACGACGCTACCTATACGATCATCGTCGCGAACGGCCAGGGCTCCGACACCGCGACCGTGACGCTCGATGACGACCTGCCGCCCGGCACGTCGTTCGTTTCGTTCACGCAGGACAACGGTCCCCCGGCCTCGTGCTCCACACCGCTCCCCGGCAGCACGGTCGGCACGATCTCGTGCGGCATCGTCCTGCCCGCGGCGACGTCGGCGCAGTTCACGCTGGTCCTCGAGGCGGGAAACACGACGTCGATCACCAACACCGCGGAGGTCTCCTCCAATGTGTTCGACACGAATCCGTCGAACAACAGCGACAGCGCCACGACCACGGTGACTCCGAGCGCGGACCTCGGCGTGTCGAAGAGCGGTCCCGGCACGGCGACCGCCGGCGCGAACGTCTCGTACACGATCACGGTGACGAACAGCGGACCGTCCGATGCGACGAGCGTTTCGCTGACCGATACGCTGCCTCCGGACCTCACGCTCGTCTCGATGACGCAGAACAGCGGACCAGCGTTCAGCTGCGCCGGCACCACCTGCACCATCGCGACGTTCCCGCTCAATGCGACGGCGACGTTCACGCTGGTGGCGCATGTCGCGTCGTCGGCGACCACGAGTCCCGTGACGAACACGGCGAACGTGTCGGCGTCGACGGGCGATCCGAATTCCGCGAACAACATGTCGTCGACGTCGGCCACGCTGACGCGCAACGCCGACGTGAGCGTGGTGAAGAGCGGACCGGCGACGATCATCGCCGACGCGAACATCACTTACACGGTCACGGTCTCGAACGCCGGTCCCTCGGATG
>Ga0134123_10002222_pt1 | contig 12717 bp, 13 predicted proteins | sample KB303_FD_96460 | JGI IMG/M metagenome (GOLD analysis project Ga0134123, IMG submission 96460) | Terrestrial soil microbial communities without Nitrogen fertilizer from Kellogg Biological Station, Michigan, USA - KB3-0-3 | ecosystem: Environmental > Terrestrial > Soil > Unclassified ...
CGACGAGGATCTGGTCGCCTTTGGCCTCGACGCTTCCCGGTAACGTTCCGTGTACAGAATCGTATTTCAAGAGATAGGCGAGCGTCTTCGCATCTGTGAGGTCGTTAATCGCGACAAAATGCAAATCAGGATCCCCGAGGGATGCCCGCAGGACGTTCCGTCCAATCCGTCCGAACCCGTTAATACCGATCCGAATAGCCATAGTAAGTGGTCCCTCAAGAAAAAATGAACCGGTTGAATCCACTGGCTTCAACGAAGCCGATAGTATCGACGCACCTGGGCCTTGTCAAGGCATACCAAGGCGGTAATCCCACGTCGGATCACAGAAATTTCATTGCCACCTGAATCTGATGTTGACGGAGTTCGGGAGAGGTCCGTGGACCTGTGCCTTGCGTCTCTGTCGCTGGGTTCGTTAGAGTTCGTCGATTCCGGCGTCAGACCATTTTTGAGGTAGCGGTGAATCTCTTCGAGCAGACCACGATGGTGTTGGAGTGGCCCAGACTGCTTGAGGCTCTTGCAGGGCATGCTCGTTCAACGATGGGGGCGGCAGGCTGTCGTGCTCTTGAATTGACGACCAGTCTCCAAGATGCACGACGGCGTCAGCAGGAAACGACGGAGATGGGACAGCTGCAAGCCTCCGGCGAGGACCTGCCGACCTTGGCATTCCCGGATATTCGTGACCCGCTTGCCCGGGCGAGGAAAGGGGCAGCGTTGGAAGCCCACGAACTCCGGGATTGCGCGGTAGTGCTGGGCTTGGTAGAGGAGAGCGGTCGCTTTGTGGGGCGGCATCAACACGATGCTCCCGCACTGGCCTCCGTTGCGAATCACCTGCCAGGGGTCAGGGAATTACACTCAGTCAAAGCAGCGTTGGATGCGGTGATCCACCCCGACGGCTCGATCAAGGAGTCTGCGACGCCGGAGTTGCGGCGCTCGACCCAGCAGGCCCAGTCGCTCAAACAGCAGATGCGGAATGACCTCGATCAGATCCTGCACTCGCGTCGCTATCAGGACATCCTGCAGGAACTGTATTTTGCCCAACGAGAAGGCCGGTATGTCATTCCGGTAAAAGCCGACATGCGGGGACGGGTGCCGGGGATCGTCCATGACATCTCGGCCAGCGGGGCTACGGTATTTCTCGAACCGCGCGAACTGGTCGAACTGAACAATTCGATCAAAGTGGCGGATCTTGAAATTGAACGGGAAGTGCGGCGCATTCTTCGTGAATTGTCCGCCCTCGTCGCCGCGCAATCCGAAGTCGTGCTGGCAGGGCTTGAGGCGTTGGCTGTGCTCGACGGTATTTCGGCGCGTGCATCATTCGGTCGCCAACTAAAAGCGCATCCTGTCGGGCTCAATGCAGAAGGGCGCGTACGGCTATTGCGCGCCAGGCACCCCTTGCTCGTATTGTCGAAAGAACAGGTGGTGGCGAACGATATTCTTTTGGGTGACTCGATCCAGGTCCTCGTCATCTCCGGCCCCAATGCGGGGGGAAAGACCGTGACGCTCAAGATTGTCGGGCTCTTTGCCTTAATGGTCCGGGCCGGATTGCACCTGCCCTGTGATGCGGGATCCGAGATGGCGTTCTTTTCCAACCTCTGTGCCGATATCGGCGATGCCCAAGACCTGGCTCGCGACCTCTCCAGTTTTTCGGCACACATGACCCAGATGATTCAGTTGCTGAATGAAACGGATTGCCGGCGACGAGAGGACGAACATGGGGCTCCGCGACAGTGGTTGGTCCTCCTTGATGAACCAGTGACCTCGACCGATCCGACAGAAGGTGCGGCCCTTGCCGAAGCGCTGCTCTGTCGACTGTCGATGTTGGGGATGAAGGTCGTCGCGACCACGCACTATGGGTCGCTCAAGGCCTTGGCCCACACGATGCCCGGCTTCGCCAACGCCAGCGTCGAATTTGACGTGGCGACGCTCTCGCCGACCTATCGGCTCTTCATGGGGGTGCCAGGCGGGTCGTCTGCGCTTGAAATTGCCGGTCGGCTAGGGATAGACCGGGCTTTGCTCGATGAGGCGAGGCGGAAGCTCCATAAAGACGAGCGGGCTATGGAAACGATGCTGCACGACCTGCAAGCGACGCAGCGGCGGTTGGCCGATGATCTGGCGCGGGCTGTCGACGCCAGGCGTGAAGCGGAACAGGCCGAACAACGAGCGAAGGCTCAGCTAGCCCATCTGGAAGAGACTGAACGCGAAGCACAGAAGGGCCTCAAACGAAAACTCAGCGAACAGTTCAGTCGCGCGCGAGCTGAAGTGCAAGCCACGGTCGATGCCGTCAAGGGCGAGCAGAGGCTGATCAAAGCCAAAGCCGCGAGGCAGCGATTGTTTGAGCTAGAGGCGGAGACGAGAGCCGAATTGGCCCCGGCTGGTGCGTCGATTCCACTTGCACAGTTAGGGGTGGGGGATCAGGTCGAGATCGGCGGGCTCGGCATGACCGGTATGCTCCTCGAAGCGCCACAAGGCAAGAAACGGGTAAGGGTGAAGGTGGGCGAGGGAGAAGTGCTCGCAACAGTGGCGAATCTTGTTGGCCTTGCACCAGGGCAGGGAGCGTCGAAGCCAGCGCCATCGTCGAATGCTCGACGGTTGTCGTCAGGCGGTGGATTGGGGCTTGATGAACAGACGGCCGTGGATGTTCGAGGAAAGGCTGCGGACGAGGCGTTGGATGACGTGATTGCGGCGCTGGATCGTGCAACCTTGGCAGGCGTGCCGTTTCTGCGCATCATTCATGGCCATGGCACAGGGAAACTCAAAGTGTCGTTACGAGACTATTTGAAAGACTCACCCTACGTGGCAGAGTTCCGTGCGGGAGATCGGGCAGAAGGCGGGGATGGCGTTACCGTTGCTCGACTTCGATGATGGTTGATTTTATGGGCGGTGAATCGGTGAGGGCGTCCAGGGCTTCGGGTACCGATTGCACCGTCGACACCTGAATCGAGACCGGAAGGTTCCCTGCATGTTCGCCGGTAGGTGAGTGCTTCGAGACCACTACCCGGCGGAGTTTAGCCGCCCTTGCCGCTTGCACTTTTAGCGGAACAGATCCGACAGGGCCGATCTCACCATTGGGAGTCACCGTTCCTGTCAGTACGTGACCGGTCGACACTGTCTTGCCTTGTGCCATGGCTGCGACGCTGAGGCTCACCATCGCCGACACGCTGTGCCTGTATAGGGGACGGAAAGTTCGACTGTCCAGGAGTCGATGGAGATTTCCAGAGATCGCGCGCTCCGTCTGATCCCCTGTTCAATCGATGTCTGGGCCATACGTGAGAATCGGCCGGGTGTCGTGCGGAAGTGCAGCATCAGACCAGTCTGGTCCTGTCGTTCGTCGAACGAGACCCGTACATAGGAGACCGTGCCGATCTGGTTCTGGCCGGTAGTCACGCCCAAAATGGGAATCAATTGTTCCCGCGGGGCACCGAACACCTGTCCTTCAATCAGGGAGGCCACCAGCAATAACACTGCGAGGCAGGCGCGCTTCTGTGTCGATGGCGACCAGCGGAGCATGGAGCCCTCATACTCGAGTAATTCTGTGAATGAACGTGTGTGCTATCGGTTGTGCAGGGAGAGTCTTCAGAGCTCGCATATGCGGTGCGCGAGGATGAGCGAGAGTGGATACGGACAGACAGTATCCGACAGAAAGAAGCGAGGATCGTCATCTCTACCGCACGTCTTCGTTACGTGCTGTTTGTGGTGGTTACAGGGGAGGGAGGATCCAACATCCTTCTTGCTCACCGAGGCCGCGTGATCGGCGCGATCAGATTGTGTTCCCTCCCTGCATACAGTGAAGGAGCAGTCTGGTAGCTCTCTTAAAGCCAATACGTGGAGACCATCGGAGACACCTTATCAGGGACTCGCACGTTATGAAGGATCGATTGCGAAATAATCGGAGGGCAGGGTGGGTGAAGAATATCTGCCAGCCGACGGGCGAGTGAGAAAGTCGCGTGCAGTTTCGAGATTCAGACAGTGGAACCGCGCTCTTACAATGAAACGCAGATCAGTATAACCTCCTATAGGGTGAACGGTGTGAGAGACAACCGATGAACGAAGGGCCCATCATTTTCATCTTCAGGGCGATGATGTTTTTTTCGATTGCCCTGTTCGTGGTTGGTGTCTTCAAGCCGGAGTTGTTCCGTTTCCGGCAGAAGCAAATCAACCGTATGACGATTCTTGGCGTCGCAATCGGCCTATTCATCGTTGGTGTGACTGGCGCAGGCACGAATCAATTTGCGGGCCAAAGTAATGCTGAAGCTGTGAATCGCGGCAAGATGATTGGTCAAGCTGTGTATGATGTCGACAACAGTGCGCGACGTTGCGAGCCAGGAACAAAGCCTGGCAATGCAGGCTCCAGCAATGATGAACAGACATCGGCGGGTATTCGATACATGGTGAAAACGCCGGCGAACTACAATTCACACATCGCCCATCCTTTGCTCATGGTGTACGCACCAGGAGGAAGAAATCGATATGAGTCGGAAGACTATATGTATCTCACACAAGCAGGAACCGCGGCAGGTTTTGTTGTGGCATATGCAGATCACCGCACAATGACTTCCAAAGCTATTGAAGAGCTTGCTGAAATCCCGGGACTGATTGAAAAGAAATGGTGCATCGACAAAAAACGGATTTTTCTCACCGGTCACTCCGATGGCGGAACTGTTGCGATGGGTATTGCGTTTCTCGCCGGTACCAAACATATTCCCGCGGCGATTGCTCCCAGTGCGGTGGGTATTAGGGGTGATGACTTGAAAGAGCAGAGTTGCCCTGGCCCGCTTCCGGTTATGGTCATGCACAGCAGCCATGACACCCATTTCCCGGGTTATGGGAAAGAGACGATACAATGGTGGGCTGCTTGTAATGGTTGCGATACTGCCGGTCCGGTAAGAGACGGAGACGGCTGTGTCACGTACGCGTCTTGTAAGAATAATGTCACAACACGCTATTGCGAAGGGACAGGGACGCATCCCGAGTGGCCGGGAAACAACAAGGCAATTCTTGATTTCTTTAGGGCAGTGAACAAATAGCTCGGAAGTTGAATTGACGCGTAGTGGATTGAATCGGCGATCGCGCAATCCAACTTTCTCGAAGGCTTCTCGGGCGGACGATACGAGGGTACGAAAGGCGACTAGGCCAACGATTCGACGGCCATGCGTAACCGCTCAGTCAACTCTGTTGCCGCGAGATGGTTTTCCTGAGCACGCTTGGTTTCGATCGGTTCTCCGACAATAACGCGCAACCGGGGGAACGAGATTTTGCCTCGCGACATGGCTTGTGCTGTGCCGATGAGGCGGACCGGCACAAGCGGTGCGCCCGTCACGAGTGCAACGCGTGCGGCACCGCGGTGCCAGACGCGGTCTCCGCGGACGGCGCCCTGGGGGAAGATCGCGACCGCCTGTCCTTCATCGAGCGCGTGCCGTACCTGCGTGAGCGCACGTTGGTCGCTGCGGCCACGCTCAATCCGGATCGCGCCGAGTCCATCGAGTGCCCAGGCGAGCAGTCGCGATCGCCAGAGTTCCGCCTTCGCGACGAAACGCAATTCACGCGACAACGCCGCCCCCAGGACGATTCCATCGATCACCGAGTCGTGATTCGGCGCGACAACTGTGGGCCCGGTGATGGGAAGGCGATCGGCGCCGACCACCTCGAGTCGATATATGGCGCGTATCAGATTGCCGAAGAATCGGCGAACCTGTTCATAGGTCGGAGCGGAGAACGGCAGGAGGGTCTCATCGTTGTTTGCCCGACGGCCGGCAAGAAACTCCATCATTGATTCCATCAGCCCTCCTCCTCATCCTTGACTGCTGCGCTCACGCGCTGCGGTAGTCATGTGGCCCTGTTCTCTGCACCGCAGGGTTAGGCATCATGTCTGTGTAGTTTCTCTCGTCTCCAAGCTCCCCAGGCAGAGTAAAATCCCAACGGCGCACTCATGGCGCAAATCCATGCCAGAGTGGGCGAATCTGATTCCGTGAACAGCCAACTGGCAAGCACAGCATAGATCACCCCTCCGACACAGTAGACGTACCAAGGAATTTTGCTCTTTCTGCTCAAGGTCCTGTCGGTTTGCGATGTCATTCGAATGCCCTCACGCGTCTAGTGATGCCTTGGGACCAGATGACAAGCCCTTTACGAACTGGGGGGCGCCCACCATCTCTGTAGCCACTTCGATCGTATGAGTTTGAGTACGAGCCAGGTACAGAGCAGCACACCGATCAGTGGTCCTGCGATGGAAAGCATCAGTTTCTGATAGTCGATCATGTGTACCCGTAAGAGATACTGCGGACGCTTCAGAAGATTCTGCTTTTCGGACGCGATGGTGACCGTATAGACGCCCTCATCCAGCTGGACTTCTCCCCTGAGCACTCCGTCCGGGTGGTAGCTCGGACGCACGTCCGCCACAATCTGACTCTCCGTCTCATCCTTACCGGCACCCTTGACGACACGCATCCCGACCGGCTCATTGCGTAACATAGGGTCCACGAGATCCACGACTAAGAACGTGTGGCCTTCCTGGGGGATCTCTGTGCAGTATTGATCTTTGAGTTCGTGTTGCGGCTGATAGGCGCTGAAATGCACCAGACTCTCCCCCGCCTGGCGCACGCACGGGTCCTGATCCATCTCCGTGCCTCCATGTGCTGCGGCTACGTCTGGGTGGTACAGTGTTGCGACCAGCAGGAGCACCGTTGCGCCTGCTCCTGTCACGTGCCTTATCATGGCCGGACCCTCCTGTTGTGAACGTTACGATGAGTTCCTGCTCGATCAACCCAGAGTGACGCTGCTCCGTGCTGCGTTCCTCGTCGCTCCAGACAGCCCCGCCCCTTCATTCTGGTCGTCCGCTTCTGTTCCTCACCGAGAAGACAGGCCTCTCCGGGGTGTAGGGAGGGGCCTGTCTACCTCAGCGGGAGACGCCGTGCCTGTCACGGCGCCACCAAGATGCAACAGATACAGTGCGCATGAAGGACCTGTCCTTACACGGTGGTCACTGCCGGATTTGATGTCGCTGTCTGCGACGCGAGCCGCCGATGTGCAGTAATCACATTATCGACAATCGCCCCACAGTTGATGCAACGCCATCCGGCAGACTCATGGTCACCCGACTCGAGCCCTCCAAGGTCTTCAAACTTCTCGCGGACCATCAATCCATTGCACCGTGCGCATCGCATCGCATGCCTCCTTCATTGACGAGACCCTGTGTCTCCCGCTTCGCACCTGTGTCTCCAGGGCTAAGGCTGGAGGTAGCCAGTGCCAAGTGCCAGGCACATGACAGTCAAGGCGCCAAGAATGATGAACATGATGTGCTTCATGGTGTGATCGTTGTTTTGCGCAGCTGTGGTGGTCATTGGAATTCCCCCTTTTTGGGTGTGGATCAGTTTTGGATACCAGCACTGCACCGCATTATTCTTCCCTGCCTTTTTCACGGCTCATCCACTCCTGTATGTATGGCCAGCAATGGAGGATCTCGATACCTCCTTTCTCACACGCGTTCAGGAATCGAACGATCTCGACATCCACGAGCGTCACGCCGTTGAGGTCTAATGCAATCCGCGACTGAGTGCCTGCCAGTTGTGTCCTTAATTCATCCAGATGCTCCGATTGCAGCCGACCGCTCACCCGAATCATCGTCTTGAGTCTGTGAGTTTCTCTTTCAATATGGATGGTCATACGCGACTCCTACAATCAAGATGACAATATCTAATGCAATGAAGAGACCATATATAAGTATTTGATATGATTACAGGAAGAGCGAATTATGTTGCCGAACTATCAGCAATTGCCGAATGTTCGGCAAAATTGGAAGCGGAGCGCAGAAGTTCTAATTTCCCGAATGGACGATGATGTGGAGAGCGATAAAGTGGAGCGAAGTCAGAATAACGGTCGACAGGTTTTACGGTTGACGTGCAAACAACTTGTGATTTTTACCGTGCATAGTCAGCTTGTCGAGTTTTGAATCGGTGCTTGTCAATTCCCAGGGCCGTGATTTTTGATTCCAGCGTCTGCCTCGGGAGTCCCAGTTTGGCCGCGGCCCCGGTAGCGCCGCTGACCTGGCCCGCACAATCCGCCAATGCGGCTTCAATGATTTCCCTCTCATGCTCGGCCAGTGTGGTGCCTAAGGGAACCACCGACCCCGACAGCCTGTGCCCTTCCAGTTTCAGCCAGGTCTCGTCGACAGAAAATGTCTCACTATCGCACAGCACGACAGCCCGCTCGATGACATTCTGCAACTCGCGAATATTGCCGGGCCAGTCGTAGACCTGAAACAGCTTCATGGTCTCTTTCTGGATGTTCTTAATCTTTTTCCCGGCCTTCTTGGCATACCGTTCAACCATGTAGGTCACGAGTAACGGAATATCGTCCGTCCGTTCACGTAAGGGAGGTATCTGGATTGGAAAGACATTCAGTCGATAGAAGAGATCCTGGCGAAATGTCCCTGCCGTCATGGCCGCCTTCAGGTCGCGATTCGTGGCGGCCAGTACGCGTACGTCTATGGGAATCGGTTGACTGCCCCCGACCCGTTCAATTTCCCTCTCTTGGAGTACTCTCAGCAGGGCGATTTGAGTCTCGGCCGGCAGGTCCCCGATCTCGTCAAGGAAGATCGTTCCGCCATCGGCGAGTTCAAATCGTCCCAGACGCCGTTGCAGCGCACCGGTGAATGCGCCTTTCTCATGTCCGAATAGCTCGGAGGCGATGAGCGAAGGTGGGATCGCGGCGCAATTGACGCGAATAAGCAGCTGGGACGACCGCTTCGAACGCTTGTGGATGGCCCGAGCGATGAGTTCCTTGCCCGTTCCGGTCTCACCCAGAATGAGCACGGTGGAATCCGAGGGCGCCACCTTGGTGACTTGCTTCAATACTTTGCGAATGACTTCCGAAGAACCGACGATTTCTTCAAACATCGAAGAGTGATCGATCTCTTCGCGCAACGCCAAGTTTTCTTTTTGAATCCGTTCTTCATCTCGTTTGCGATCGTCGATGTCTGTTCCTGTGGAGTACCAGCGAATGATCCGTCCCTCTTCGTCTCGCAAGGGGTTATAGCGGATCAGAAACCACCGGTATTGCCCATCTTTATGGCGAGCCCGTAGCTCCAATTCAAACGGGGTTGCGCGTTCGAGCGCATGCTTGCGCTCGTCCCGCGATCGTTCGAGATCATCGGGATGAATGAATCGCGCGCGAAAGTCATCCGCCATGACGTCTGCTAAGCTCAGACCGCTATACTCGAGCATAAATCGATTCGCATAGAGAATTTTCCCATCGGGTCCGTGGACAGCAATGCGTTGATCGATGGCATCGGTGATGCGTCGCAGCTCCCGTTCATCTTGGCGGAGCTTCTCTTCCCTATACTTATGCTCAATAGCTACCGTCGCAAGATGCGTGATCTGTCCGATGAGGTGTTGATGGTACGCACTAGGGCTACCAGGTTCGCGCGAGTAGATCGCGAAGGCGCCCAATACTGTGTCACCGGATGACAAGATAGGCGTGGACCAACAGGCCCGCAGTCCGTGTGCCATGGCCAGCGCGCGCCATTCGTAGGTGTCCCATCGTGTGTCCGACGCAACATCGGCAGCAATCACCTGTTCTTTGAGAGATGCCGCCATGGCGCAGGGACCCGAGAGGAGATTCACGGGTCTGCCATGGATCGACTCGTTATAGCTGAGGGGAAGGCTGGGTGCTGCACCATGCTGCAGCCGATTGCCGATAGAATCTACCAACACAATCCCACAGAGAGTTCCGCTTGCGATCTCTTCGATGAGTCGGCACAAGGCATCAAGAAATTCCGTGAGCGTACATCCGGTGGCCAGCATTTCGAGAAGGCGGTTTTCTCCGGCAAGCAATGTTTCAGCCTGTGTGCGGTATTTGCTATTGGTTTGAGGGAGGTTATCGGGCGTGGCTGATCGTTGATCGGCTTCGTCGTAACGGTCGGTTTTCATATGCCCTCCCCCAAATAACGGGTAGGTTCCGTCAAGATCAGCAACGTAGGAAGCTATTCCGGCTACCGCCTCGCCGGCGAAAGCGGCTCGGTCAAATCAAACAAGCCAAATCATACGCCCCCTCCTTGCCAAACACCACTGGCTCTATCAGGACCCGTAAGCCTTTGCTGCGATATTCCGTTCACAGGTCAGCCGGTGTGGGAGCGAACGCTTCCTGGGTCATTTCTTGATTCTGGGTCTGACCACGATAGTCCTTAGGGACACCGTATTGATGATCGGGTATCGAGCCAGGCATGACCTTCATGAGCGCGCTGTTCCCTTGCTTTCCTGTTCCTCGCTTGTCGCAACCTTCTCACTAGAGCTGATACTTCGCCATGCGATATCGGAATGTATTTCGGGTGATCTTGAGGAGTCGGCTTGCTTCGGAAATGTTACCGCCTGTGCGCTGCAGCGCTTCTTTTAATAGTTTTGTTTCCATCTCCTGAATAGAGAGGCCGAAGGCCAGCAGCGATGTTTTCTCGATCTCTCCGTTCGATCTCGCCACCGAGATGTCGCGTACAGAGACAGGGAGATGATCCGGCTGGATCATCTCGTGCTTACACGAGATTGTGAGCCCTTCAACCACGTTGTGCAGTTCCCGCACATTGCCGGGCCAGTCGTGGTCCTGCAAGATTGCCAGCGCGGCTGGAGTGATCCCTTTGATGCGGCAGCCATGATCACGGCGTGCGACTTCCAAAAACGATGTCAGAATTGGTTCGATATCTTCGGGGCGCTCACGGAGCGGCGGGATGCGCAGCTGGTAGACGTTCAGTCGATAATAGAGGTCCAGGCGGAATCGTCCGGCTTTGATCTGTGCCGGTAAATCCTCGTTTGTCGCGGCGATCACGCGAATGTTGACGTGGATGCTGTGGGTGTCGCCCAGCGGATCGACCTGGTGATTCTCCAAGACGCGCAGGAGCTTGACCTGCGCGGAAGGACTCATCTCACCGATTTCGTCGAGGAAGAGTGTGCCACCTTCCGCGAGTTGGAATCGGCCCGGTTTGGCCTGCTTCGCATCGGTAAAGGCACCGCGCTGATACCCGAATAGTTCAGATTCGAGGAGCTGCTCGGGAATGCCGGCACAATTGAGCGCGACGAAGGGGCCCTTGGACCTGGGGCTCGACGCATGGATTCCATGGGCAAAGAGTTCTTTGCCAGTTCCACTTTCGCCGGTGATGAGGACAGTGGCGTCGGTTTGGGCGACTTCGGTTGCCAGATGTTTCAGTAGTTGTATCTGAGGGGAGCGGCTGACGATCTGATCGAATGCCGCGGGATGCTCCCCCCGAAATTTGGGCTCTAGTGGTTCGAAGATATGGGTCTTGTGGATGGCAGTCTGGAGGTCCTTCACCGTGATCGGTTGTGCGAGATAGTCGCTGGCGCCATGGTGCAACGCCTCCACTGCAGCTTTTGCTGATCCGTCTGTCCCAAGGATGATCACAGGGAGGTGCTGAGCGATGCCTCTGGCCTGAGACAGGACCACCTGGCTCATAATCCGTCCGTGGCTCTCGTCACACAGGGCAAGTGCGAGATGGGCCTGGTCTTTCAGAACGCGGAGACCCTCTTCGGTCGTGTGAGCCAGAAGGATCGTGGCACGGCGGGCGTCCAGGGCTTGTTCGAGCAAAGGTCTGGCGTGGGGATCGGTCGAGATGAGCAGTATGATCGGAGGATGCATATGGTTCCAGCCTCCCCGCGAACCACCAACTACTGGAAACAGCCTACTCCTCTTCCCGTCAAGAGAAAAGGGGGGTTTCTATGAGGTTAGGCCCCTTGACTGACGGTGGTGGTTTTCTTGTGCAATTCCCACATTGCGAAGGAGGCCGCTCCGTTTGGCTCGTTTGAGGGGACTCCCCTTGAAATCGCTCGCAAATTGTTCCTCGCTGACCTGAGCCAGAACCTGGAGGTTGGGGGCGAGGGTCAAGGGAGTGGGGGCAAAGGCTGGTTCATTCGTCGTATCAGCCTGTAGGTTGAAGGGACAGATGTCCAGGCAATCGTCGCAGCCGAAAATGCGATTGCCCATCTGAGAGGCGAGCTCGTCGGGGATCACTTCCCGGCCGCCACGCAGTTCTATCGTCAGGTAGGAGATACAGAGTCGGGCATCGACGACATAGGGTTCCACGATGGCGCCGGTCGGGCAGGCCTGAATACAGAGGGTACAGCTTCCACACAGATCTGTGGCCGGTTCATCCGCTTTGAGATCCAGGGTCGTCAAAATCTCTCCGAGCAGGAGCCAGGAGCCATATTCGGCCGATACGAGATTGGAATGTTTCCCAATCCAGCCGAGACCGGCTTGCTGTGCCCAGGCCTTTTCCATGATCGGGCCGGTATCGACGTAGGCACGCGTGGTGACACCTGGCGCCAGGGCTGCGATCTTCGCTTCGAGTTGCGCGAGTTGCTGGATCATTACCGTATGGTAATCCCTTCCCCAGGCGTAACGGGCTATGCGTCCCATTCCAGGTTGCTCGTTCGCACGATGGTTCGTGTAATAGTTCATGCCGACCGATACCATCGATCGGCATCCGGGCAATACCAATTGCGGGTTGCTTCGACGGGAGGGGTCGCGCGTCATCCAGGCCATGGTGCCGTGGTAACCCAGTCGGAGCCATTCCGCGAGACGGCTGAACAAGCGATGGGATAATGGGGCAGTGGGGGAGGAGGGTAGTGAAGAGGGGAGTACAACTGGTGGTTGGCCGATGTCGTCTACTCGGCTGATACCAACGGCGTCGAAACCCAGGGCCCTGGCTTCACGTTTGATCGC
>Ga0134123_10002223_pt1 | contig 12715 bp, 10 predicted proteins | sample KB303_FD_96460 | JGI IMG/M metagenome (GOLD analysis project Ga0134123, IMG submission 96460) | Terrestrial soil microbial communities without Nitrogen fertilizer from Kellogg Biological Station, Michigan, USA - KB3-0-3 | ecosystem: Environmental > Terrestrial > Soil > Unclassified ...
CTGGTTTGAATTTCAGGATTTCCAACACACCGTGCAGGACCGATTGCGCCGGACTGCCCCCGATTGCAAACACGCTCCATACCTGACCATTGACCTGCACCTGCTCTTCGGAAATGATCCCATCTGACGTATTCGGCAAGCTACGCCCCGCCCCCGAAGATTGTTCGCGCGGCGCAGTTACGGTAACATAACCAAGTTCAGAAAGTGCAGCCGCAGCCGCCCAAAGGCCCGGCGAACGGATCCCATCGTCATTTGTCAGAAGAATTTGTGGTTTGTTCATAATGGCCAATCATAATATTGGAATGAATGGAGTCCCGCATTTGCCATGAAATTCAAACAAAAAAGGAGCGGCTAAACCGCTCCAATTTTCTCCGTGGCGCCCTCGGCGCGACTCGAACACGCGACCTATTGCTCCGCAAGCAAGCGCTCTAATCCACTGAGCTACGAGGGCAGGCAAGCCGGTATTCTAACGCGGTTGGATACGACGGTCAAGAGCATGTCGTCAAATTTTGGATGTCTAAATCGGGTGGTTGTGCATGAAGCGCACGAATTTCGGGACCAACGCCGGGTCAAAGTGTTTACCAGCCTGACTTTCAATATAATGCAGGGTATCCTGTTTTGACCAGGCGCCGCGATAGGGCCGATTCGATGTTAACGCATCGTACACATCCACCAGGGCAAATAACCTTGCCGAATAGGGAATGGTCTCGCCATGCAGATGATCCGGGTAACCCGTGCCATCCCATTTTTCATGGTGCCAATGGGGAATCTCCAGCGCCGGTGTCAGATAGGAAACTGATGAAAGCAAGTCAACCGCTATGCCCGGGTGACGACGCATGATATTCCATTCATCCTCAGCCAGCGGACCCGGCTTGAACAGGATACGGTCCGGGATCGCCACTTTGCCAATATCATGCAGGATTGCTCCGCGCCGGATATGGATCAAGCTGGCATCTGCCACCCCGAACTGAGCCGCCAGCTTGACAGTGGTCTCTGAAACGCGTTGCGTGTGCTCCTCGGTTTCCTTGTCACGTAAATCCAAAGCACGTGACAGACCTTCGATCGTCGCATCGTATGCCATGCTGAGTTCAACATTCGTCTTTTGCAAATCCCGAAACATGCGGGCACTATCTACTGCAATTGCAGCCTGGCCGGCGATCATATTGAGAAAGTTCAACCAATCCGCCTCGGCTTGCAGGGTGGAGCGATGAAACATTTCGAGCACTCCCAGAACACGGCCCTTGGCGATCATGGGAACGCCATAGTAAACAACAAAATCCTCAGCCTCGAAAAGCGGTGAACGCCCAAAATCCATTCGGTTCTCTTTGAGGTTGGGAATATTCAGTGTTTTTCGATCCAATGCCACCCGCCCCGCACAGCCTTCACCGAGCCTTAAGTGGGTATATTGTAAACTGTGGGAACGAAACCCCTTCGCGGCTGTGAATTCGAGAATGTTCGTCTTCGGATTGAGCAAAAGGACCGCAACAGCATCGATCTCCGTAAGCAGGGTCAACTGATCCAGCAGCATGGCCAGCAACAGATTCAGATCCAGGCCGGAGGCGATCGCCAGATCAATCGACCGGAGCATGGAGAGTTGCCGCATCTGTTGCATCATTTTGTTCTCGGTCTCTTTGCATTTTGTAATGTCGCGGGCCGTGAATATGACCCGTGATTCCGAGATCGGCACTAGACGCGCATCAAACCAGCGAGCGTGATTTGAGATCGTAAGTTGATATTCAAGAGCACTATTTTTGCCGGAGGCCATGACCGCATGAAAAGCCTGCTCAAACTTTTCAGTCATAGGAATCGAAAGGATGTCCTGTATTTTCCGACCCACGACAAGACCGGGATGGCTGGTTTGGTAGAAATATCCGGGCTTGGATTCCAATATCACCCCACTCTTATCCAATATCAGGTTTAAATCAGAAAATGCCTGAAGGGTCTCTTCAGGATTGTCACCGGGACTTAAACCATGCGCAAAATCATTTTCCATAGGGCCTAATTTGAACCGCTGGGCGCGGGACACGGTGATTCCCTTATCACCGCGCCCCTGCTTCCGCCGCGCCAGCCGGTATATACCTCAGTACATTGCAACGAATACTCTCTTGCTGATACGGTCACACACTCTTGAGGGCTCGATTGACCTTTTGGGCAAGATCGGTCAATGTATCCGCGTGGATCGATTGGATCAGCAGCTTCTCCTGGTCAGTCAATAGAAAGGGCTGGCCCAGGTAACCATTTGCCAGCGCCTCTTCCGGTTTGCGAAGTAATGTTTTACGAAATTGATCGCTGACGATCGCAGCCGCAAACAAGCGTTGCAGACCTGTGCGCTTGCCGGTCGTTTTACGGAAATCGAAGGATGGAGCGGATTGGTTATCAAATGTAAGCATCGTCATATCGGTTTCTCCAGTCACACCATTTTTTTGAGAAGTGGTTGCTTTCTAGATGGGGCCGGTTCCGCCGTCTGAAGGAGACCTGGCGATTACAAAGGCTGCCCACATCAGGACCAGATAGGCAAATTGGATATGCTGACGATCAATTTTGTTGATGAGATTAACGAGTTGAGCAAGTTTGTTGTTCATGGGAATACCTCTTTCTTTGATTTAGTATGCCCACATATTACTACCCCCCAGGATGCAAAACAGGGTGCAAAATTCCCCGCAAAAAGGCCCAGATTCAGGCTCAAACCATCAGTTCATGGTAAATCTGTTCTGTCACGTCAGATGGTAGAATCCCTAACTCATCCATTGCCGCCCGGCAGGCTCGATAGCGCCGGGCTACCGATGAACGCTCTCCCAACGCCGCATACGCCCGCATTTCGATTTGATAGATTGCCTCATGATAGTGATTCTGCTTGAGTGCCAACTGACAAACAAACAGGCAGCGCTCAGCCTGATTTGCATTTAGATACAAATATGCCAGTTCCTCCAATGCCGAAGCATACATACGCACCAATCTCTCCCGATCAGAAGCAGCCCACTCAGCATCCACATCTGCGAGATAAGAGCCCTTCACCAGATCAACGGCTTTTTGGAGATGGTCTATGCGAGCCAGGGGATCCGTTCCACGATGTGCATGCTGTATGTGCGAATCGAATGCTTCTACATCATACTCGTAATCCATTTCACGGTTGAAACGATAATACTCATCATCGAAGACGATTACATCACGCCCAACAGCGCGGCGCAAGCGATAGATCTCATTCTTGAAACGCGCTTTTAGGGCCTGCGGATCTCTGGTTTCGGGCCAGAGTGCGGCTCCAACCTGTTCCTTGGTAACGGCATCCTGGCGATGCAGGAAGTACAGGAAAAGATCGCGTACAGATTGGGTGCGCCAGTCAGACATTTCAATATTTCGACCCTGGACAGATATCTCGGGATTTCCAAAAGCCTGCACAACAAGACTGGCAGAGGGAACCTGAATCAAATTTGCATGACGGCGCAGATTTCTACGAATGGCGGGTAGTTTTGTATTCAGTTGTCGCGCCTTCTCCAGCAAACCGCTCAATTGACGACCAATGTGAGGGTCTGTCTGTAAGTTCTTTAGCCAGGGTACTGCCTGTCGAAGGGTGACGAGTAGGGCATGATCGGGGGTTGTGCCATTGGTAAGGAGCGCGCGAATCTCCTCGCGGGCATTATCGCTTTCATTTTTACGGTCATAGGCAACAGCAAGCCACACGGTACACCATTGCAACTCCAGATCCCGGCCGTCTTGAATAAAGAATTCTTTACAATCCTTTAAGTGAAGAATTGCCTTTCCATAATCGTTTTTGAAGAGACAAAACCGGCCCTCCAGTAAAGCCCATAAACCGCGCTCATATGCGGATTGGCCCGTACTCATTTTTTTTCGAAACGCTTTTATGATTCGATATACTTCATCCAGATTCCCTTGTGCCAAGGCCAAATTGCCCCTGGCTACGACAAGGTAATTGATTGTGAACGAACTCTGAAGATTGCCCGCTGCAATTTCAGCCTGGCGATAGGCCTGAAAAGCGGCGTCAAATTCCTCCACCTCGGTATAAAGGTCACCCAGACCGGCAAGAATAAGGATCTCGGCGCGATGGTTATGACTCTTGCGGGCACATCCCAAGCCGGTTTCAAATGTTTCTGAAGCAAGTTCATATTCACCCATTTGATGATACAAAACCGCTAGATTATTTAGTATCTCAGCCTGCGTATAAAAATCATTTTCGGCCTGCTTCAGATTTAAAGCCTTGCGGTAGGATTTTCGGGCGGAATCAGTGTCACCAACGGCACCATGAACCATGCCAGTTTCCATCAACACCATTGGTATTCTCGCGCTTTCATTCATCGCAGAATAAAGGGACAGGGAGTGTTCCAAAGATTCGACAGCCTCCCGCGATTTACCCAACCGATATAAATTCAAGCCTTTCAGCCGCAGGGCTTCAGCGTAATAGAACTGGAACGAATCCGCCGTTTCAGCCATACGCAAGGCATCCTGTACATCTTCAAGCGAGGCAGTGTAATCCCCCAGAACACGAAGTGTGTTGGCGCGCCGAATTAAAGCAAGGGTTAAAGCAGGGATATCGCGACTCTTGCGATAACTCGCAACAGCCTTGTCCAAAAGCATCTTCGATTCGGGCAGATTTCCTTTCACTGCCAGGATTGAACCACGCAGAGAGATCAACCCAGGCCGTGTTTGAACTGTGGCCGGCGGCAAACTATGCACCCAACCTTCAAGCGTGGCCAGTGCATTTTGCAGCATGGCAGTGCCGGCGTGTTCCACCACATCGGCCGCGGCATCGGGGTTATTTAATTGCCTGCACGTATGGTAGGCCTTCTCCCATTCACCGGCCTGTTCATAGGTCTGGACCATGCGTTCGAGCATCGGTTTAATTTCCTGCGGATATTCCTCCTTCAAACGTGTTTGCAGGAATTCGCGAAAAAGAGGATGATAACGAAGCCAGCGGCCATCCTCGCCCAGTGGAAGCACGAAAAGGTTTTTTTCAAAGATAAAGCCCATTAAGGTGAACCAGTTCTGTGGTTCGGGATAGAGCGGGGCAATGACGTTCTCGCAAAATTCCGCATTGAACTCCTCCGGCAGAGAAGTACGCACGAGAAATCGACGGATGTGCTCAGGCTGCTGATCGAGTACCTGATGACCGAGATAGGAAAATGTGTCGACACCGGAGACGCGCACACCGTTCAGGTTCGCAAGCACCATGCCAGTGATCCAGCCGCCCGTTTGCTCAACGAGTTCGTTTGCCGTTTCATCGGAAAGATGTTGACGGTGATTCTGGGCATATAAGGCTTGCACCTCGCGCGCGGAAAAAGCCAGCTCGGCGTGACTCAAACCAGCCACCTGTTCGCGCGCCACCATAAGTGTGACATCATCCAGGTCAGGCAGGGAACGTGAAGAGATAAGCACATGGCAATTCTCGTCAACCAATTGCAGGAAGCGATTCAGCAGGGAGGAGATAACCGGCGCATCATCCAGGAGATGGTAGTCGTCAATGATGACCAGATAATCCTCCTCCACACACTCATAGAGTTCGTTTGTCAGTGTGACGAGCAGGGTTTCAGAATCAGCTTCGATTGATTTCAATTGATTCAGAAGAATTTTGGATCTTTTGCCGACCCCCGGAAAATGGTCTGCCAATGACGCGATCAGGTAGGCAATGAAGCGTTGGGGGTTGCGATCAAGCGGATCCAGCGAGAGCCAGCAGATGGGCATCTCAAGATTTTGTGCCAGATCAATGAGCAGGGATGTTTTGCCATAGCCAGCCGGGGCTGAGAGCAGTAACAGCTTATTATTGAGCAAACCTTTCATGCTCTCCAGCAAACGATGGCGGGAGAGTATTTCAGGCCGCCGCTGTGGAACGATGATCTTGGTTTTGCTAATGGGTATGGGTCTTACAGTCATGGCTTCAGAGGAACCTCCCTCCATTTTACTTACATTTCATGGAGAATTTCCATCCGAATTTCATCACAATTTAGTTGCTGAATTTTGAGACCTCCCAGCCGCTTTCAGTCCTTCTTAGCCCCTAAAAGGCCAGTGGACTTCTTAACACCTTGCTTACCGCACCCGCTATGTTCCGCGAAATTCAGCCAACATTCGGCTATGGATTTCAGGCGCTGTCGCCAAAATGGATTGTGGCTCGGAAATATAATCACTCGCGCCTTGAATATTGGTAACGAGCGCACCAGCCTCTTCACAGATCAATCCGCCCGCGGCAACATCCCACGGCTTGAGCGAAAGCTCCCAAAACCCATCGAAACGACCGGCAGCCACATACGCGAGATCCAAAGCGGCCGAACCCAGACGGCGCACGCCCTGGGTCAGTTTTCCAAACTTTATGAAATTGGCAAAATTATCCTGTTTGGTATTCCAGGTATCATAAGGGAAGCCTGTGACCAGCAGACTCCGTTTCAACTCGGAGGTGGATGCCACGCTTAATCTTTTTCCATTCAAATAAGCGCCTTTGCCGCGTTCAGCCGTAAACATCTCATCGCGCAAAGGATCATACACCGCCCCCAAGGTAAGCCGCCCCTGGGAGGCGTAAGCAATGGATACACAAAAGATGGGCACGTGATGGGCATAATTTACCGTCCCATCGAGCGGGTCGATATACCAGATGTTCTCGTCATTGCCCTCGATGATCCCGCTTTCTTCGGCAAAAATATGATGCGCGGGAAAGTCTCTTTGCACTTCACCCAGCAAATATGCTTCGGACCGATGATCCACCTCGGTCACCAGATCAATTTCGCCCTTATAGCCCACCTGGTGTTCCGTGTTATAGCCTGCTTTCAGAATCGCGCCCGATTTGCGTGCCAGGTTTTCAAGATAAGCCAAGGTTGGTTGCATATATCCCTTAAATGTTAAACGGCGGGCTGCGCCCGCCGCTTAACGATCAATACTATTTTTTTAGTTCTTCGATCGTATTATAGATGGAGTACAGTTCCGCCTGAATTTCATCACGGTCACGCACCGATTGTTGCAGCAGGGCTTCAAAAGCCGGCTTTTGATCCGGCGGCAGCGTGGGCAATAAACGTTCAGCCCGCGCGATCTGTGTATTCTTATGGCGCAGTTTATTTTCGAGCCGCGTGCGATAGCCATTATAGAATTTTTCCATATCCAGCGGCTTTGGCGCAGTGAGAGGCTGTTGGGTCACCAGTTCTGCAACCGTCAGCAAAAAATCCTCGGTATCAATGGGCTTTTCCATAAAACGTGCCGCACCCAGGCTCAAGGCAAAGTCCTTGTCTTCCGGCGTCACGTAGGTCGCCGAAAGAAAAACCACCGGGAGGCCGCGGGTTTCAGGGTTCAGCCGCAGCTTCTGCACGAACGCATATCCGTCCATCTTAGGCATCAGGATATCCGTAATAATCAAGGCGGGGCGTTGGCGGGCGATCACTTCCAATGCCTCTTCGCCATTACGAGCCGTAATGACTGCGTAGCCTTTGAATCGCAACGTAACTTCGAGCAACTCAAGGACATTCGGCACGTCTTCAACAATCAAGATGGGTCCATATAAATCATTCATTGGGTTATTTTAGCCTCATTCGGGATGCAAAACAAGCCCGCGCAACTTTCATCGCCGTAAACCCTCGCCTGCACTTGCGTCAGGTGCAGGTACCGATCAAACTCAGGGCAAGCCTGCTGCTGTTTCGAATTGCCTTGTCCAATCTGACAACGTTCCTCATTCGCTCCACACGCGCGAACCCAGCGCCGAGCGGATGAATTCCACAGCCAGCAACGCCGTTTGATTCTGCACATCGAGAATCGGATTCACCTCCACCATATCCATGCCGATGAGCTTGCCGGTCTCAGCAATGACCTCGCAAGCCAGATGCGCTTCACGGAAGGTCAAGCCGCCATTGACAGGTGTTCCCACTCCCGGCGCATGACGCGGGTCAAGCGAATCCATATCGAACGATAAATAGATGCCATCCACATCGCGGCTGACGCGTTCGATGGCTTTCTCCAAGGCGGTCACCATGCCCAGGCGATCGATCTGCTCCATGCTTTGCACCATCACACCGGCCTCGCGCAGGTTGCGTTTTTCGCCGGGATCAAGATCACGCGCACCGATCACAGCCACCCGCTTCGGATCCAGAACTGGAGGCGTTTCATCCCAAAGCGAGACCAGGCGTGAATCGCCGAGTCCGCATAACGCCGCGAGCGGCATCCCATGAATATTTCCTGAGGGCGTTGTTTCAGAAGTGTTGAAGTCTGCATGCGCATCCACCCAAATCACACCGAGTTTCTTTTGTTTCGCTGCGCCGCGGATCGACCCCACCGACAAACTGTGATCGCCGCCCAGCACCAATGGGAAACGCCCTCCTTGAATGGAAGTGGCCACCGCCCCAGCCAGGCGGCGTCCCATCGGAATGATGCAATCGATATATTTTAGTTTCGGGTCCGTGATGCTGCACATTTCCTGAATGGGCACGTCGATATTGCCCTTATCTTCAATGGCATAACCCAATTCCTCCAGTTTATTTTGCAGATGGGCATAGCGAATCGCGCTGGGACCCATATCCACACCGCGCCGTCCCGCGCCCAGATCAACAGGCACACCGATCAGATCAATTTGCATGAGTCACTCCTGAAAATTTATGCGTTACCCGGGTTAAGTGATAAATCTGGTCACCCGGTTTTTTCCCGCGTCTTTGGATCGATACAAGGCTTTATCAGCGGCTTGCAAGATGGCATCACCGGTTGCGCCATGCTGCGGGAAGGTCGCCACGCCCGCAGAAAACGTGGCGGACAATTTCATCCCTTCAAAATCGATCACGCTTTCTGAAAAATCCTGCCGCCACATTTCAGCGCGTTCAAACCCAATTTCATGCGAAACATTCGGCATGAGGATGACAAACTCCTCGCCGCCATAGCGGCAGACCACGTCCCCACGCCGCGAGTGATCAATCAGAAATTGGGTGATGACCTGCAAAACCACGTCACCGCATTTGTGACCATAATTGTCGTTATATTGTTTGAAATTATCCACATCCATGATCACGACCGTGACCGGTGTGTTCTCGCGCTCGGCGCGCGCCACCTCCTTGTCGAGAAACTCGGAGAGATAGCGGCGGTTAAACGCGTTCGTCAACGGGTCACGGATCGCCTGTGCCTCCAGTTCATCACGCAGTATGTTGATCTCGTCCAGTTGTTTGATCAGCGCCTCGTTGGCATATTGCAGGTCATTTTCGAGCCACTTATGTTCGGTAATGTCATGCGCCACAATGACGCGTCCTTCCAGCCGGTTAAACTGATTATACAAAGGTGAAATATCGATTTCCAAAATTCGCGGCGGATCACCGGGAATCTGGATCTCCTCATGGGTCTCATCCGAAGTCAGGAACCGATTAATCAGTTGGGGCCATTCATGGAATACGTCCAACGGGTCCATCCCGATGATCTCATCCAGGGATTTGCCAAGTGCTTTTTGCGCCACAGGGTTGGCGTCCAGCAGGCGGTCATGCGCATCCACGACGAAGACCATTTCCGGGATGTGTTCCATGACCGTATGACGCGCAATGGGAATCAGGTCGAAGAGCCGCAGACCGAAAACGCCAATAGTCAGCAGGAAAGCGGTCGCGGTAAAAGAGATCGGGGTAAAGTCGACCAGCAGGGCTAAAGAGGGGACAATCCGCGGTGCAAATTGATAAAAGACATTGACGACCAAAGGGATGAGGACGGCCGCCACAAGGATCGTCAGTTGTTTCCGATAAATATTCCGATAATTGATGAAGCGCCAGATTAGCACAGCCATCCCTGCCAGATTAAGCCCATACGCCTGGATCGCAGAGACCAGATACCACGGTCCGCGTTCGATAAGAAGCGGGCCGCCGCTTTCAGAAACCGGCCGAATGGAAGAATAGTAATAATGAAACCAGTTATCTGAAATCAAAAGTATCCATGAGATCAAAGGGATCAGAAAAAGCAAGGCGCCGGTGTATCGATTCAACCATCTGTCCACCTGAGCGTATTGCACTGTAAAAATGAGCCAGAACGCCGGCACGGTCAGAATCCCGAGATTCTCCATTCGTAACCAGAAGCGTTTGCCCTCCAGTGTGGGCCAGAGCGTGATCATGGCATAGCAGAGCGCCCACACCGCCAGTCCGGTCAGCATCCATATCATGGCATCCCGGCCCGGTGCTTTATGTTTGCGCCAAAGCAGAATCGCCACAGTAATTGCAACAACTGCATTTACGATCAAAATTACAACGAAAAAGACCCACTGACCATTCAAGGAAGCAACAAGATCCTTTCAAGAAAAAAGACGGGTAACCCCGTCAGATGAATTTTACTATGCGAGGGGCAAATATTCTACATATTTTCCACACAAACGCCCCAAAAAATTTCAGCAGATATTCATTTTCAAACTCTATATTGTTATGAAAAGGAGCTATGATATTTTATGTCCGCGAATTCTGTACCTGCTGAGCCTGAATTCATGCCAGCAAATATGACCTCTGTGTCTGATAAGCCAAAGCGATATCATCCCGCACTGGTCGCCCTACACTGGCTGATCGCGATTTTGATCTTTGGAGCTTTTTTTCTAGTGCAAGGTGGCGAAAATGAACGCGGCAGGTTTCGACCCGGGCAGGGATTTCAGCCAGGCAATCCGCCACAGACTTTCGGCGATGATGAAGCACCCCGGGTATTCCCACCCGGCGGCTTTCCTGCCCAGGAGGGAAGTCAGGGCGTCCTTTCAGCCCTTGGCATCCACATGATCTTTGGTTTGATAGTCCTGGTCTTATTGATCATCCGTTTAATTGTGCGTTGGGGGACCAAACATCCCGAATGGGCAAGCGCTGGGAATAAATTCTTCGATTGGGTCGGCGGTTTGACTCATTTCGGGCTGTATCTGCTCACCTTTGGCATGACCATCACTGGTATCATTCTGGCAGACCAGCGCGGCATCCTCGCGCGGACATTCGGCATCGGCTCAACACCGACCCCTAGCAGTTTTGGTAGGGGCGGCTTTAGCCTCGGCTTTTTCCACGGTGGCATCTGGACATTATTGCTACTGCTTATCATATTGCACGTGGGCGCGTCGTTATACCATCAGTTCATTCGCAAGGATAATTTGCTGGCATGCATGTGGTTCGGAAAGAAGAACGAATAACCAAAAAGAGAGACGATTTCACCGTCTCTCTTTTTTAATTTAACCGCGAAGGCGTGAAGAGCACGAAGGAACTCTAGAATTAAAGAAGGGATGATCGTTTGGGATAAGGAGTATCCCCTGAAAGGTTGAGTACAAATCGTTTCACCCCATGTTTCATCAATGGCACATTCCAGTTGAGAAGAAATCCAATTTTGCATCCGGTTAATTTCATGTAGGTCAATAACTGCGCTTCATGGACTGGCAAAAGTGATTCCACCGCCTTATTTTCAACAATGACCAACTTGTTTATGAGCGTATCGATTTTGTAGCCCACATCAATCTTTTGATCATCGTAAATCAGAGGAAGTTTTACTTCAGTCTCTGCATCCCAACCGCGTTTTTTTAATTCATACACATGACAATACTGATACGCCGACTCCAGCAGACCAGGTCCTAAAGCCTTATGCACCTTGATCGCACAATCAACAACATCTGTGGCAATGGCTTCAATATCCACCATCTCTTCCTCCTTCTTACACCAAGAAAACTTAGCGACCTTCGCGCCTTCGCGGTTAAAAAAAATTACGCGGTTCGGTAATATCCCACATCCACAGAATAGACTCGACCCCGCTTAATTACCTGCTTCACTAAATTCGTTCCATACCGATAACCGAGGTGACGATAATCCGGCACAGACAGGATCAACATGTCAGCCTGTTTGCCGACTTCGATGGAGCCGACCGTATCGGACCTGCGGATGGCGTGCGCGGAATTGATCGTGGAGGCGGCGATGGCTTGCGCAGGCGTCAACTTCATGGCGCGGCAGGCAAGGGCGATCACAAATTGCATGGATTCGTTCCACGTGGTGCCGGGATTGCAATCGGTGGCCAGCGCGAAGATCGCATCCGCTTCGATTAGTTTTTTCGCAGGCGTGTAATCTTTTTCGGCGAGTCCAAAGGGCGTGCATGGGAGTGAAACTGCCACCGTATCGGATTTCCCCAACGCGGCGATATCGGCATCGGAGGTTACGACAAGATGATCAGCGGACGCAGCACCCAACTCGGCTGCAAGACTCGCTCCGCCGAGATTGTCAAATTCGTCAGCGTGGATCTTGATCGGGAATCCCAGTGACACAGCTTTGGTTAGGATCTGACGCGATTGGTTGAGGTCGAAGGCTTTGGTCTCGCAGAACACATCCACAAAGGGAAGTGGGAGGTGCGGTGCATGAGTCCCCCACCATTGGCAAAGCACCGGCAACATCGTGTCGCACACGAGATCGGTGTAGCCTTGCGGGTTATCTTTATATTCAGGCGCGATGGCGTGCGCGCCGAGGAACGTGATGGCAAGATCGAGCGGGGACTCGTCGTCGAGGGCGAGCAAGGCTTTAAGGAGGCGCAGCTCGGTGGCGGTCTGTAATCCATAACCCGTTTTGGCTTCGGCGGTGGTGGTGCCATGGATGAACATACGCAGGAGACGCGACCTGCTCTGTGTGATAAGCGTCTCCATGCTGGCGGCGCGGGTCTGCCTGACCGTAGAAATGATGCCGCCACCCGCCGCGAGAATATCGAGATACGGCATGCCGGACATCCTCAACTCGAATTCATTGGCACGGTCGCCCGCCCAAATGAGATGCGTATGCGGATC
>Ga0134123_10002224_pt1 | contig 12714 bp, 11 predicted proteins | sample KB303_FD_96460 | JGI IMG/M metagenome (GOLD analysis project Ga0134123, IMG submission 96460) | Terrestrial soil microbial communities without Nitrogen fertilizer from Kellogg Biological Station, Michigan, USA - KB3-0-3 | ecosystem: Environmental > Terrestrial > Soil > Unclassified ...
AGGGTAAGGGTGAGGCCGTGCGACCGTCGAGATCTCCGTTGCCGATTGGAGAGGACGGACGGCCTCACCCCAACCCTCTCCGCGGACGGAGAGGGGGCCGCGCAGCGTCGGGCGACGGCCGTCTCCAGAGGGCGAAGTCCGTCCAGTTCCTCGCCGGGCTGGTATCCTGGGGCGGTTCTTTTTCCGTCTCATCGCCCCAGGAGGTGGTCAATGGCGTCGCACGCGTGGCGGTTCGCCGGCTGGTCGTTGGTCCTCGCGCTCTCCCTCGCCTGCAGCTCGTCGATGACCCCCGAAGGGGGCGGAGGGCAGGTGACGGGAGGAAGTCCGGGCTCGGGCGGCAGCCCCGGGTCGGGCGGCAGCCCGGGCAGCGGGGGAAGCCCGGGTAGCGGCGGGAACCCCGGCACCGGCGGCGCCAGCAGCGCCGGACCGACCTCGGCGCGCATGTTCGCGGCCATGCTCGGCCGCACCAACTTCATGATCGGGCTCGGCAACGACTACGACATGGGGCCCATGTCCAGCCACGACCGGGACGGCGCCTTCACCCTGGGCGTGACCCTGGATCTCCACTACGGCTACCTGGTGGGCCTCATGGGCAAGGGCGGGTGGACCGACTGGAACCAGGATGGCTCGTTCGTGGACATCCTCTTCGGCGCCGCCGACAAGAAGGGCACCGTCCCGATGTACACGCTCTACTCCTTCGCCGCCGAGGGGGAGGGCAACACCAACGCGCTCGTCAGCACCGACTACATGCAGCGCTACTGGGGCGGCGCCCGCAAGCTCTTCCAGCGCCTGGGCAACTACGGCAAGCCGGCGGTGGTACACCTCGAGCCCGACTTCTGGGCGTACATGCAACAGAAGGGCGGCGGCGATCCCACGAAAGTGAAAGCGCTGGTGAAGATGGCCACCGAGTGCGCCGACCTGGGCGACGACGTGGGCGGGGTGGGGCAGTGCCTGGTGCGGCTGGCCCGCCAGTACGCCCCCAAGACCGCCATCGGCTTCCACGCCTCCGAGTGGGGCGGGCCGCCCGCGCAGATCGTCTCGTTCTTCAAGGGCATCGGCGCCTCGTCGGCCGACTTCGTGGCCACCGACGCCCTGGATCGCGACGCCGGCTGCTTCGAGGCCAAGGTCGATCCCAACTGCCAGCGCGGCGGCAACTTCTACTGGGATGAGACCAACACCACCCACCCCAACTTCCACGATCACCTGGCCTACGTGAAGACCATCACCGACGGCCTGGGCAAGCCGATGCTCTGGTGGCAGGTGCCGCTCGGCGTCCCCTCGACCATGCCCGGCGGCACCAAGGATCACTACCGGGACAACCGCGTGCACTACCTCTTCGGCCACGTGCAGGAGTTCATCGACGCGGGCTTCGCTGGCGCCGCCTTCGGGGTGGGCGCCGGCAACCAGACCAGCATCGCCACCGACGGCGGTCAGTTCAAGAACGCGGTCAACGCCTACTACGCGAAGCCGGTCCCGCTGCCTTGAAGCGGGCGCCGGCGCTGGCCGTCGCGGCGAGCGCCTTGCTCTTCCTCACGGTGGCGTTCCCGATCTGGCGGGGGCTGCCGGCCACCTACCCCCTCGACGGCCAGACCGACTGGGCGCTGGCGCGGGCGTTCGTCGCCGGCGACAACCCTTACACGCCCCAGGGCCTCGCTCGCCATCACGTCGTCGACGGGGGCCGCGTGGCCCACCCACCCACCTGCGCCCTCTGGTTCTTGCCGCTGGCCGGCCTGCCGCTCGAGCGCCTCAACCAGAGCTGGGGGGTGTTCATCATCGCTCTGCTGGCGGCGCAGCTGGTGCTGGCGTGCGCGGCGCTGCGCCTGCCGCTGGCCGGCGCCTTCGGCTTCCTGGCGGCGACGGTGATCCTGCTGCAGGGCTGGTTCATCCAGCACCTCGCCATCGCGCAGACCTCGGCGCTGGTGGCGTTCCTGCTGGTGCTGGGCTGGTGGAGCCTGCGCCGGGGCCACGACCGCACGGGCGGAGCGGCGGTGGGGCTCGCCTGCACGCTGAAGCTGTTCCCCGGGGCCCTGCTGGTGTTCCTGCTGGTGACCAGGCGATGGCGGGCGCTGGCGGCGGCCGGCGCCGCCTACCTGGCCGTGGCCGCGGTGGTGACGGCGCGCTTCGGCCTCTCTTGCTGGTGGCTCTTCGCGGCGCAGAGCGAGCGCGTCCATCCCTGGCTGGGCAAGCGCTACAACGCCTCGCTCGAGGCGGTGCTCCTCCGCCTCACCCACCCCGGCGCCGCCGACGCCCCCGTCGACGGCTGGGTGCCCGCGGTCTATCCCTACCTGCTCGCCGCCCTCCTGGGGGTGACGTTGGGGCTGGTGGGCAGGCGCGCGCACGAGCCGCGGGGGTGGGATCTCTCCTTCGCGCTCATCGCCGTGGTGGGGGCGTACCTCAACCCCTGGGTCTGGGGCCACTACGAGGTGCTCCTGGCCTGGCCGGCGCTGCTGGCAGGAGCGGCCATCGTGCGGGGCTGGCCATCGCGCCCTCTCGTCGCCGCCGCCGCGCTGCTGGTGGTGATGGGGGCCGAGACCCTCCGCTTGTTCCCCCAAGCGGGAGCGCCGGCCGCCGAGCTGGCGAGCTGGATCTGCTGGCCGGCGATGATCGCGGCGCTGGCGGCGCTGCTGTGGCGGCGCGATCAGGGGCGAGCCCGCGCGCTGACAGCCGCGCCCTGAACCGGTCGGGGCGGAACGGCGGAAATCGCGGGCTTGCGCGCTGGCCCGGCTCCTGCTTCTCCGCCTCGCCGGAGGTTCGGCTCATGAAGACGACGAGACTGTGGCTGGGAGCGCTGTTGCTGGCCGGGGCGTGTGGAGGGAGCACCAGCGCCAAGCGCTCTTACGGAGGGAGCTCGCCGCCGCCGGCCGAGCCGGGCAACCAGGGCGACCGCCACAACGCGGTGGGGACCAACCCCTTCGTCTCGGCCGCGCACAACCCCTTCTCGACCTTCGGCGCCGACGTCGACACCGCCAGCTACGACATCTTCCGGCGCGACGTGCAGCAGGGGATGCTCCCGCGCGCCGACGGCGTCCGCCTCGAGGAGTACGTCAACTACTTCGCCTACGAGTACCCCGGCCCGGGACCGGACGCTCCCCACCCCTTCCAGATCTCGCTGGCGGCCGCGGCGAACGTGTTCGAGCGCCCGACCATGCTGGTGCGGGTGGGCATCCAGGCCACCAAGCCGCCGCCCTTCCAGAAGCGGCCCGCCAACCTGGTCTTCCTCATGGACGTCTCGGGCAGCATGCAGGAGGAGAACAAGCTGCCGCTGGCGAAGAAGGTGGCCATCGAGGCGCTCGGCGTGCTCGATCCCAACGACACGATCGCGCTCGTCACCTACGCCGGGAGCACCGGCGTCGTGTTGGCGCCCACCCCGGTCGCGCAACGGCAACGCATCATCGACGCCATCGGCCGCCTCGAGGCGGGCGGCGGCACCGCCGGGGCGGCCGGGCTCGAGCTGGCCTACCAGCAGGCGCAGGCGGGCTTCCTCGAGGGGGGCATCAACCACATCGTCCTGTGCACGGACGGAGACTTCAACATCGGCCCCTCCAGCGACGCCGAGCTCCTCAAGCTGATCCGCGAGAAGCGCAAGACGGGCGTGACCATGACCGCGCTCGGCTTCGGCGTCGGCAACCTCAACGACGGGATGATGGAGGCCGTCAGCAACGCCGGCAACGGCATCTACGGGGTGATCAGCGACGCCGACCACGCCACCCGCTACGCCCACGAGCGCCTGCTCGCCACCATCGATCACGTGGCCAAGGACCTCAAGATCCAGGTCGAGTTCAACCCCGCCCGCGTCGCCGCCTACCGCCTGCTGGGCTACGAGGATCGCCTCATCGACAGCCACGACTTCCGCAACGACGCCATCGACGCCGGCGAGATCGGCGCCGGCCACCGGGTCACCGCCCTCTACGAGGTGCTGCCCGTCGGCGCCACCCTTCCGCTCGGGCCGGGGCAGCCAGCCATCGTCGACGGTGCGCCCGCGGATCTGCAGCGGGAGGTCGGCGCCAACGATCTGTTGCTGGTGAAGGCGCGCTACAAGCACACCGACGCCACCGACACCACGCCCGCCCTCGAGGTCTCGACCGGCCTGGACGCGCTCCACGTGGAGGAGACGCTGAGCGCCGCCGACGCCGACCTGCAGTGGGCGGCCGCCATCGCCGCCTTCGCCGAGATCCTGAAGAAGAGCCCCTTCGCCGACCGCGGCTTCCTGCCGCAGATCGAGCAGATCGTGACGGCGCAGGCGGGGCGCGATCGGGACCGGGCCGAGTTCGCCGCCTTGTTCGCGAAGATCCAGCCGCGGCTCTGAGCGCAGGTAGCCGCTCAGTCGAGCAGCTTGCCGAAGAAGCTCACCAGCTTCGTGCGGTAAACGTCGCGAGCGACGCTGTCGTACTGGCCGTGGTCGGCGCCCTCGACCACCAGCAGATCCTTGGGATCGCGGGCGGCGGCATAGAGCTCGCGGCCCATGGCGATGGGGACGGTGTGATCGCTGGTGCCGGCGACGATCAGCACCGGGCGGGGCGCGATGGCAGCGATGGCGACGCGCGGCTGGGGCTCGTCCAGGCGCAGGCCGCCGCGCTCGAGCGCCCAGCGGGCGGGCAGGCGGCTCAAGGGACCGTAGTGGCCGAATTGCCAGCGGCTCTGGGCGGCCACGTCGGTGGGGGTGCCGGCCAGCGCCACCACGCGCAGCCGCGGATCGACGGCGGCCACCTGGGCCACCACGTAGCCGCCCATGGAGAAGCCGAAGACACCCAGGCGCTGGCGATCGATCTCGTCGCGGCCGCTCGCCCAGTCGATGGCCGCGGTCAGGGCGCGGCGCTCGCCCTCCTGCCAGTGCACCTCGCCCTCGCTCTCGCCGTGCCCGGGCCAGTCGAAGAGCAGCACGCCGAAGCCGCGCTCGACCAGGACGCGGGCCTCGGGCAGCACCTGCGAGCGATCGGCGCCGGCGCCGTGGGTGAGGATCACGGCGGCCCGGTTGCGCGGGGGCACGTACCAGCCCCGCACCCGCGGCGAGCCCAGGTCGACCTCGACCACGCCCGGCAACCCCGCGCTGGCGGTGGCGATCTGCAGCGGCAGGCGGCGGGGAAAGAACAGGTTCTTCTCGGCCCGGTAGGCCCGCATCCCCATCAGCACCGCCAGCGGCGGGAAGCAGACGGCGGTCAGGGCGGCGGCCCATTTGATCAGGCGTCGAGGGGGCATCGCCGGAATAGTAATCCGCTGGACGCCGAGTCGACAGTCGACAGTCGACAGTTCCGGAGCCCACAGTCGGGGAAGTCGACGGTCAGGAGGCGGGCTCCCGAGGCAGGCTCCGGAGGCGATCTCCGGGCGCTGGACTTCCGCGTCCGTCGACTCCGGAACTGTCGACTGTCGACTGTCGACTGTCGACTTCCGCTTAGTACCGATAGCCGATGCCCAGCGAGGCCCGGTACGTCTGCACGCCCAGGCGGGGGGCGGAGAAGTTGACGTCCTTCAGCTCCTGCTGGCGGCGGGAGTAGAAGTTGGCCAGCTCCAGCGTCCCCTCGAGGGCGAAGCCGCGGCCGAGCGGGAAGAGCAGCCACGCGCCGACCGTGGTGATGAGGGCGTTGGGGCGCACGTCCAGCCGGCAGCTGTCGCCCAGGCAGCTGCCGGTGTACTGGACGGTGTGGTGGAGCAGCCCCCAGCCCACCGAGACCAGCGGGGCGATGGAGAGGTGGTTCCAGTCGAAGACGTAGAGCGCGGTCAGCTCGGCGGACAGCTGGCTGAGATCGTGGCGTGAAACACTGGCGGGCGGGCGCAGCGAACGGCCCATGCTGAAGCCCAGCCGTGGCACCAGCGTCACCCGCGGCAGCTCGAAGGCCCAGCCCGCCTGCACGCCGTACATGTTGGAGAAGCCGCTGCCGAGAGGTCCCTGCACCGAGCCGGCCACCGAGGGGCCGAAGGCCAGCGTGGCCTCGGTCTCGCCCTTGCGGATGACCTGGGCGATGGGCAGCGGGCGCAGGCTGCCGTCTTCCAGGGTGGTGTTCTGGCCCGCGCGCAGGGCCACGTCACCCTGGTAGACGTTGGTGCGCGTGCGCAGCCGGACCTGGTAGCGCTCGGCCGGCAGCGACAGCATGGTGTTGGGCGCCTTGGTGGTGGCCTCGATGATCAGCGCCGACGCGTCGTCGGACATCACCAGGTACTCGCCGGGGACGGCCAGGGTCAGGTGGGCCTGCTCGCCGCCGCTGCGCAGATCGCTCAGCACCGGATCGGCGCGCCCGTGCAGGTCGTAGTCGTAGGTGGCGTGCTGCGAGCCGGCCAGCGTGGTCATCGAGGTCTTGAGGGCCTGCTCGTAGGCGTAGGCGTAGGCCTCGCCCAGCGTGACCAGCCGATCGCGGTTGACGTCGGCGGGCCCGCGCAGCGCCGCCAGGAAGTGGTGGGTGAAGACCGACGACTTGAGGGCGTCGGACTCCTGGGCGTCCTCGCCCGCGGTCGACGAGGTGATGACGGCGTAGCCCTCGAAGCGGAGCTGGTTGTCGACCCCGATCTGGAAGGGCGCCACCTGCCGCCCGCCCTTGACCCGGGTGAGCGCGCCCGAGCGGCACGAGTCGAGCAGCAGCACCTTGAGCTTGGCCGGCGACAGGCGCACCAGCTTGCTCAGCTCCTCGGAGGAGAGATCGTTGGGCCCGAGGTGCAGGTTCTGGGCGTCGCTGTGCCCGGAGAAGTACACGAACAGGATGGCCTCGTGCCCGGCCCGCACCTCTTGCTGGATGGTGAGGCTGAGATCGACCAGCGCACCCCGCACCCGCGCCGGCGTCGGCGCCGTCAGGCGGACGATCCGCTCGCTCTGGAAGCCGGCCACCTGGGTGAGCGTCTCGGCCACGCCGTTGACGTCGCTCTCGGCGTAGCGCAGCTGCACCTCGCCGGGGTGCCCGCGGTTGGCCCCCACCAGGAGCGCGTACCGCTTCACCTCGGCGCTGGCCGGGACGGCGCTGGCGAGCACGGCTCCCGAAAGGAGCGTCGCGAAGGCCAGTCGGAGCAAAACCTTCATCGAGCGTCCGATCTTAGCCTCTTGGCCTTTTCTCAGGGGATCGGGCGGGCCTGCTTGGCGATCTGGTAACGCGTTTCGGCGCAGGGCAGGCCCAGCGCGCCCAGCTCGGTGGCGGCGGCCCCCTTCTGCCGCGCCCCCGCCACCGCCTTGCGGGTGGCGTTGACCACCAGCTCGACGGGCAGCGGGCCGTCGCAGCGCACGCCGACGATCACCTCGCGGCCCAGCGACCCATCCAGCTCGACCGCCGAGCTCAGGGCCACGTCCTTGCCCGCGGCCACCGGCGCGGCGATGGCTCCGGGCGGGTAGTAGACGGAGATCTTGTTGTCCTCGTCGACGGCGACGATGGTGAGGTGGCCGGCCCGGCTGCCGTTGTAGCGGAACTGCAGCCGGTCACCCGGGTGCAGCGGCTCGCCCGTGTGCAGGGTGGCCTGGCCGCCCTCGGGGTGCAGCACGTAGGGCGACAGCGTGAACTCGCCCTTGGTGCGGCTGTCGGGGCGGCTCGCCTGCCACAGGGTGATGGCCGCCATGCCGGCCACCACGCCGAGGGGGAGAAAGAAGCGGCGCCACAGGATGCGCCAGTCGGCATCTTCCTTCTTTTGCGAGCGGACGACGGCGTCGGCGGCCAGGTTGGCGATGGGCGCCTCGGCGGCGAAGCTGGAGCGCTCGGCGGTCAAGCGGGCATTGGCACTGGCACAATCCGCGCAGACCGCCAGGTGGGCCTCGAGGGCGGGGCGCTCCTCGTGGGTGAGCTCGCCCAGCGCCAGCCGATCGAGGACCAGATCGGAGGCGCACTCGGGCCCCCGGCGTCTACGCTCGGCGTCGAGGGCGTTCAGTCGGTCGTTGCTCACCTCGATTCTCCTTCCGCCTTTGGAACCCCAGCGGCCGCGCTCACGGCAACGCCTTCCCCAAGCACCCGCTGGGCCTCCTCGCGGAAACGATCCAAGCGGTAGCCGATCGTGCGGCGCGAAACGCCGAGCACGGCGGCGATCTCGGCCTGATCCATGTCGTCGACGTAATAGAAGATTGCCACCTGGGCCAGCTCGTCGTCGACCCGGGCCAGCACCCCCCGCAGGGTGCTGCGCGCCTCGGGGGTGGGGCCGGCGTGGGGGGCCATCGGTTGCCGCCCGTCGTCGGCGGCCTCGGCCAGACGCTCGCGGCGCCGGCGGCTGTCGCGGATCCGGTTGAGGCAGAGGTTCGTGGTGATCCGGTAGAGCCACGTCGAGGGCTGGCTCTGCCCGCGGAACTCGCTCATGGCCGCGATCACCCGGACGAACACCTCCTGCATGGCGTCCTGGGCCTCGTGCTCGTCGCCCAGGATGCTGCGCGCCCGCCGCCGCACCAGCGCCCCATACCGTCGGTACAGCTCCTCGATCTCGGCGCGGTTGATGGTGGGAGCTGGCACGTCGTGTAGGTTGACTCTACCCCTTCCCGGCGTGAGACCTGCGAGGATCGACGACGGCGATTCCCTTCCCCGGCTGCGGCGGACCTACGCCGGCGGAGAGGGAATTTGCTATCCTGCGCGATCTCATGTCGCTGTCCGACGAGCTACTCGCCTCCGGCAAGAAGCTGCTGCTCAACAACTACAACCGGGCCCCCGTGGTGTTGAGCCGCGGCGAGGGCTGCCAGCTCTGGGACGCCGACGGCCGCCGCTTCCTCGATATGACGGCGGGGATCGCCGTCTGCGTGCTGGGGCACGGGGACCAGGGGCTGGCGCGGGCCATCGGCGAGCAGGCGCTCAAGCTCCACCACACCTCGAACCTCTATTACATCGAGAACCAGGTCCGCCTGGCCGAGGCGCTGGCCCGCCGGGCCTTCCAGGGCAAGGCCTTCTTCTGCAACTCGGGCACCGAGGCCAACGAGGCCGCCCTCAAGATCGCCCGCCGCTATCAGGCCGTGGTGAAGAACCAGCCCGAGCGCACCGAGTTCGTCGCCTGCGAGGGGAGCTTCCACGGCCGCACCATGGGGGCGCTGGCGGTGACCGGGCAGGCCAAGTACCGGCAGGGGTTCGGGCCTCTGGTGCCCGGCGCGCGCTTCATGCCCTTCGGCGATCTCGAGGCGGCGCGGGCGGCGCTGACCGACAAGACCTGCGCCGTGATCATCGAGCCGATCCAGGCCGAGGGCGGCATCAACCTACCGCCGCCGGGCTACCTGCAGGAGTTGAAGCGCCTGTGCGCCGACCGCGGTGTGCTCCTGATCCTGGACGAGGTGCAGACCGGGGTGGGGCGCTGTGGGACCTTCTACGCCTACGAGCGCGAGGCCATGGTCCCCGACGTGATCACCCTGGCCAAGGGCCTGGCGGGCGGCATCCCCATGGGGGCCATGCTGGCCAGCGAGGAGGTGTCGCGGGCCTTCGAGCCGGGCAGCCACGCCTCGACCTTCGGCGGCAACCCGCTCGCCTGCGCAGCGGCGCTGTACCTGCAGAAGGAGATCGACGACCGCAAGCTGTTCGCGCAGTGCCAGCAGACGGGCGCCTACCTGAACTCGGCGCTGCTGCGCCTCTCCGAGCGGCGGCGGCCGCGCACCAAGGGGGCGCGGGGGCGCGGGCTGCTCCAGGGCCTGGTGCTCGAGGGCGACGCCGGCCCGGTGGTGGTCAAGGCCCGCGACCGCGGCCTCCTGGTGTCGATCGCCGGCGGCAACGTGGTGCGGTTCGCACCGCCGCTCATCGTATCGCGCGCCGAGATCGACGAGGCGCTGGCGATCATGGACGCGGTCCTGGCGGAGGGGTGATGGCCCGCAAGCGCGACTTCCTCAGCTTCTGGGACCTGGCCGACGGCGAGATCGAGGCGCTCATCAAGCGCGCCGAGGAGTTCCGCTTTCTGCGCTCGGTGCGCCAGCCCCACGCCACCCGGCCGGGGCGGGTGCTGGGCATGGTGTTCGAGAAGGCCTCCACCCGCACCCGGGCCAGCTTCGAGATCGGGATCTACGAGCTGGGCGGGCACGGCGTGGTGCTGGGCAAGGGCGACTCGCAGCTGGGGCGGGGCGAGCCGATCCGCGACACCGCGCGGGTGCTGTCCGGCTACTGCCATGCGGTCATGGTGCGCACCTTTGGCCACGACCGCGCCGAGGAACTGGCTCGTTTCGCGACCGTTCCCGTGCTGAACGGTCTCACCGATCTGCTTCACCCCTGCCAGGTTCTGGCCGATCTACAGACCGTGTTCGCCCACTACGACGCCGGCCGCGGCTCGGACGTGCCCAGCGTGCTCCGCGCGCGCAAGTACGCCTGGATCGGCGACGGCAACAACATGGCCAACTCGTGGATCGAGGCGGCCGGGATCCTGGGTCTGGACCTGACCGTGGCCTGCCCCGAGGGCTACGAGCCCGACGAGAAGGTGCTGTTGCGGGCGCGCCAGACCGAGCGCGGCCGCATCACCATCACCCGTGATCCGAAGCAAGCGATGGCCGGCCGGCACGTGATCTCCACCGACGTGTTCGCGTCGATGGGCCAGGAGGACGAGGCCGAGGCCCGCCGCCGGGCCTTCGCCGGCTTCTGCGTCGACGGCGCCCTGATGGCCGCCGCCGATCCGCAGGCCATCGTGCTGCACTGCCTGCCCGCCCACCGGGGCGAGGAGATCACCGACGAGGTGATCGAGGGGCCGCAGAGCCTGGTCTGGCGCCAGGCCGAGAACCGCCTGCACAGCCAGAAGGCGCTGCTCGAGTGGGCTCTGGGAGAATGAGCAACCGATCGTTCGTGTGATCGTGTCCGCCCTCAGCCCTCAGCTTTACGGCCTCGGTTCCCGCGACGACAAGCCCCGTCTGAACCCGGGCGCCGACCTCACCGCCTTCCGCCTCACCCCCGTCGAGGGCTTCGTGCTCTCGCGCGTCGACGGCACCCTGAGCTACGAGGAGATCTGTCTCATCAGCGGCATCGGCAACGAGCCGACCCTGGCCATCCTGCGCCGGCTGCGCCGGGACAAGCTGATCTTGGGCCCCACCGATCCGGTGCCGCCGCCCGCGCCGCACCCGGTCCCCACCCCGGTGGCCGGCGTGCCCGTGCACGCGCCGCCCGCCGATCGCCGCTCGCTGCTCGACCGCCTGGACGACAACACCCCGGTCACCTCGGCCGAGCTGGACACCGCGCCCGATCTCGCCGACGAGCTCAAGGCCCGCATCATCCGCCTGCACCGGCGCCTCAAGAAGCTGGGCCCCCACGAGATGCTGGGCCTGGAGAAGGACGCCAGCCGCGCCGAGATCAAGCGCGCCTACTACGCCGCCTCGAAGGAGCTGCACCCCGACCGCTACTTCGGCAAGGACCTGGGCCCCTTCCGCGAGAAGCTGGGCGACATCTTCGCCCGCCTGACCGAGTCGTTCCAGAAGCTCGAGTCGCCGCCCAAGCCGAAGGACGGGGCCGCGAAGAAGTAAGTTTTTTGGCGGTCGCCGCGGCCTGGGGCAGCATCCGTAGCATGGCAAACGGATCCGTGGAGACAGCCGGCCGGGGGCGGTCCGCCAGGGGCGCCGCGGCGGTGCGATCGCCCGGGCCCGCGCGCTCGATCCTGCGCGGCGAGGTCGAGAACGTCGGCCTGCCCACCCTGCTCACCATCCTGGACATGGAGCGCCGCTCGGGGCTGCTCCTCATCCAGCGCAAGGGGACGCTGGGCCGGCTTCACATCCGTGAGGGGCGGGTGGTGCGCGCGCGCATCGAGAGCGGCAGGCGCGGCGAGGGGCCGGCCACCGGCGTCGAGGCCGTGTACGAGATGCTGGCCTGGCCCGACGGACAGTTCGAGCTGTGGCAGGCGACCGTCGAGGGGCGCGACGAGGTGAGCGCGAGTACCACCTTTCTCCTCATGGAGAGCGCGCGCCGCACCGACGAGGCCGCCGGCGCGCTGCCGGTGTCCGCCCTCGCTGCCGACGCCTGGTAGCGCTCACCTCGGTACGGCCGCTCACGCTCGCTCGGCGACCATCGCGCAATGTCCCTGCGCGCGCTCAAGTCCGCGCAGCGATTAACCGAAGTAGGCTGGCATGAGACGGTTGACCGTCGGCCGCGCCTGCCGACTTGCCCCTGGAGCGGGTCATGGCTGAGCGAGTCATCGGCATCGACCTTGGCACCACGAACTCCTGCGTCGCCGTGCTCGAGGGCAACTCGCCCGCGGTCATCGCCAACCGGGGCGGCTACAAGACCACCCCGTCGGTGGTGGCCATCTCCGAGAGCGGCAAGCGCCTGGTCGGCCACATCGCCAAGCGACAGGCGGTCACCAACGCCGAGAACACCGCTTACGCCGTCAAGCGGGTGATCGGCCGGACCTGGAACTCGCCGGCGGTCCAGACCGTCAAGCAGATGGCCACCTACCAGATCACCGAGGGGCCCCACCAGGACATCCGGGTGAAGCTGCGCGATCAGGTGTTCAGCATCCCCGAGATCTCCGCCTTCATCCTGCAAGAGATGAAGCTGATCGCCGAGGAGTACCTGGGCCACGACGTGCAGAAGGCCGTGGTCACCGTGCCGGCCTACTTCAACGACGGGCAACGGCAGGCCACCAAGGACGCCGGCCGCATCGCTGGCCTCGACGTCATCCGCATCATCAACGAGCCGACCGCGGCGGCGCTGGCCTACGGCTTCGGCAAGGACGTCGACGGCAAGATCGCCGTGTTCGATCTGGGCGGCGGCACCTTCGACATCTCGCTGCTGGAGATCTCCAACGGCGTGTTCGAGGTCCTCTCCACGGCGGGCGACACCTTCCTGGGCGGCGAGGACTTCGACAAGCGGATCCTCGACT
>Ga0134123_10002225_pt1 | contig 12714 bp, 11 predicted proteins | sample KB303_FD_96460 | JGI IMG/M metagenome (GOLD analysis project Ga0134123, IMG submission 96460) | Terrestrial soil microbial communities without Nitrogen fertilizer from Kellogg Biological Station, Michigan, USA - KB3-0-3 | ecosystem: Environmental > Terrestrial > Soil > Unclassified ...
CGTAATGATATCTTTACAATATTTTTAAAAAATTTAAAATATTTAAATATTTTAGCAATATTTTTATTTATTTTTAATATCTTAATGATATCAAAATATGATAATTTTTTTTTGAAATAATATATCTCTGCAATATTTTTATAAAATTAAATTATGAAATATTGATTTTATTTCGCAACGATATCTTTACGATATTTTCAAAATTTTAAAATATTTAAATATCTCAACGATATTTTTATTTATTTTTAATGATATCGAAATATGATAATTTTTTTTTTTATCTAGTAAGAATTTTTTATCATAGTTAATATTACTGGATATTTATTTTTACCAGAACCTTCTAATTATTACTATTTTTCATCAAAATGAATATTTTGCACATGTTTTCTAATATTTTTCTATATTTTTCACATGTTTTTCACGTTCTCTTCTAAAAATACTTTTCAAATTTTTCCTTATTCAAATTTTATCTAGATATAGAATCTTTTATTTAATCTTTTTCCCATGAGTATTATTTGAATTTTTGAAATTTCCCACTAAAAATTTTTTTCACACACTTATTTAAGAAGATATTATTTTTAGATTCTTCTTCAATTTTCCATCGCTATACTTTATTTTCCTATTATTTGTAAGTCACACTTACTTAGTATTTTCTGGTATTCTCAAGTAATTTATGGAAATATTGTTGCCCTTTGCCAAGCTGGTGGTATGGGTTTAAACATGAGTGACCCAGCTTCCCCTAATGAAAGAGATATTAAAAGACTTTGCACGTGGTGTTATGTCGTTGAAAGCTCGTCGCGACCTCTTCTTAAGAGAACGTTCCTGCATAATATCATACGTTCTTGAAGGAAAATACTAATCTGTAATTTGTTTTATCTTTTAAATTACTTTAGTTATAATAATGCCTAGAACCAATCGCCTTACTCGTGCCTATCAACATTCAAATATTATTGTAGGAGGAATTATGATCCTTCAAGAAACAGCTCAGTTTTTTCGTCGTCGTCTCCTTAATTGTTGTTGTTCTGAACTAGAAGCAGAATTATCATCTGTACAAGAGGAACTTAATATTTTGCAAGCTTTATATACTGACTATCAAGTTACCAATGAACAAAGGATAGAACAACTTCAAAGGGAAGTTCGTAATTTGAAAAGAAGTTGTAATGATATACGAGTAACTTTCATTGTATTCATTTATTCTTTTCTTTAAAAATATTTTTGCTCTTATTAATATTCTTTTTAGAATATTAATTTTTCATTAGCTCATGAAACAGAAGATCTTCGTGCTGATAATACTCGTCTTTCACGAGAAAATGTTCGTCTTCAAAACTCTCTTCAATATTTTCGTGGTTTGGTGCGTCACTTTCGAATAGAGACTTCAGGAATAGATCAAATTGTTTGTCATGCTCATGAAAATATCAGAAATAGTCAACAATAAAGATATATTTATCCTTGAATTTATTAGTTCTAATACTCTAGTACTGTGTTACTCTGTGGGTCGGTCTAGAGTAAAATAAAAGAGATGTTGCTCTGTGGGCCCTCTTTTATTTTCATCTTTCATATTCATGTTTTTACTAACTTCATAATTTCCTAAGTCAATTTGTAGGAGAAATGTTGTAATCTCTCGCTATTGCCTTACTGGTTTAAAGTGCCTAAGCTTTTTGGTAAATATAATCTCTAATTTAACTTCCTCTAACTATAACTCCTTAATAATCTAAGACTTCAATATATTAATTTCATTCAAAATTTTTCTAACACTTGTCCCATTACTTCTTTTATTATTTAATAGTCTTTTCCTATCAAGACTCCTATTCCATATGTTACTGTCCTATCTATTTGTCTTATGAATTATCTACTATTAAAATAATTACTTTAACCAAATAACTACAAAGGGATAATTATTAAATGTATTATTATAATGTATAAACTATATATAAACTATATATAATAAAATATGTGTCAGCAAATAATTAAAAATTAAACTGTGTATTGCAATGTTCTAGTTACTATAATAATAATTTGTTAAATAATTAAAATAAATTCATTATGTTTTGAGTCCATCATGCATCATAATATTTTTTTTTTTTTTTCATCACATTTCCCTCTCTTTCTTTATTTTTATTTTTTGTAACATCAATATCTATTCTATAATATAAGGTAGTGGTATGATGACGTGCCAGATATTATTAAACTTTTTCATCAATATTGACTCACTCTTGTCTCTTGAAACTTTTGCCTCTTCCTAGGTCTTACTCAAGTTTAGCAGAGACTTGCTATTGTCATTACTGATCTACTATTGCCTTTTTCCCAAGAAATATACTAATTTACTATTACTAATATTAACAAGATTATAGATAAAATAATTATCTCAAGTCAAAATATTATTCATGTGTATGTGATTGGATCTAAATTAATTATATAATTACTGATTAAATATTAAATATTTGTGTTTCTACTATCGTATTTCATTAACTAATTTTTGCGCAACACTAATAAATTATTAGATCTTTTTTTTTCTAGGAAATCAAAATTATATAAATTATTATTTGTTATAGGTGCTCCTTTGATAATACCTCGTATGTTCCCTTCAACAAGAACAACATGGGGAACTCTCTGCTACTCTTTAAAGTAGGTTAGTTGTAGAGTAAACTTATAGAGGGTATTCGTAATAATCGGAGATTCTGAAGATTCGGACGATGTACGGTACGGTACGGTATTATCTTTTCGGCGATATAGGCGTAATAAGTGGTCCCTATACTATTCTCAGGTAGCGTTATTTTAATATTTTTCTATTGTTGTCTTTTCAGGTTATCTTTTAAGTTGTCTCTAATCTTCGGCGTTCCTTTCTTTTTGAAATCCGTGGGTCTTTTCTCCAAATCGTCGGTGGCGATGTTATCCATTATAATTTCTTGCTCGACTGTTTCTTGTGATGGTTTTCTGATTTGTTGTTGTCCTATTATTGCTTTTATTTTTCTTTTAATGGGTTCGGTTGTTTAGCTTCAGTCTTTCCTTGGTTTGCCTTTTATTTCTTTTATTTTTTGAAATCGGTTGTCGGTCATCTCTCCCGATTTCGTTTTCTCCCGTCCAGTGTCATTTTCCTTATTATCTTTTATTGCTATTTATTATTTCAAAGTTAATTAATAATTTAATAATTTTTTTTTGTATTAATTTATTTAATTAATTTTTCTCCACTTCTTCTTGCCGGCGCTTTCTATTTTATTCGACATCGGCGATTTCAGCTTTTTCTTGATGGGCGATTCCAACTTTTTTTAAGGTTGTTGTTTTCCAGGTGCGAGATAAAATAAATTTGTTTATTTTATCATATTAGTATCTCAGCATATTTATTTATACTACATACATTTTAATTTTGTGAAACATCTTTTTTACTTTGTCATTTTAGATAATAAAAATAACCCCGAAACTCTAATAGTATAGGTTTTCAAATCTATTTATATACACAATTAATAAAATATAAAAATATTATGGGATTAGAAATTTGTTAAATAATTAATTAATAAAATAATCCTTTGATTTAATTATTTGCAAAATTTTTGTTTTAAATAAAACATTATTATAATGTTAAAACAATTAAATATTAAAAATATCAAGAAATAATTATATTACTATTACTATTGATTATTATTTTATTATTATTATTATTATTACTATTATTATTGTTATTATTATTATTATTATTATTACTACTATTATTATTATTTTATATATAATTAAACGAATTTAACCCATAATCGTATCCCGATTTGGCTTCAAAAGAAACGTCTTTAGTTATATGATCTAATTTTTTAACTTGAGACGACGCTTCTTTTTTTTGTTTACCGTCTAATAATATTTGGATGTGTATTTTTATTGCTGTCACAAAAAAGATTTTAAGTTTATTTAATTCAGTCTGCTCGTTTTTGGGATTTACAGCGGCTTGGAGTTGTGAACTAAATACAACTTCAATTATATCAATAGTAATGGAGTTATCGATAACGGAATCATCAATTGATTCTTTTAATTGCCAACTAAAAAATTTTTAACAAAATTTATTATAAGATTATTTTAATTGCCAACTAAAAAATTTTTAACAAAATTTATTATAAGATTATTAAAAATTTGAAAATTTATAAAATTAACTTACTTATTATTATTAATTATAATTTTTGCATAATTCATAGCCTTAGTATTCATTTTATCCCTATCACTATTTACTATACTAGAGCATAAATTAAGTGCTTTTTTTGCAAGTTCTGAATGAAGATTTATTTGGGGCCAAATCTTTTTAATAAGATCTTCTTTTAAACTTTTAGGAAACGACCTTGTTCTTAAAAGTAACAATTTTACTTGTTCTCTTAAGATTCCCTCCTAATTAAAATTTAGATATTATAAATATAAAAAATTCCTAAAATAAATAAATAATTTAAAATTTATAAAATAATACATACTTCAGTTGTTCCTTTAATCACATCTGATGAATTTATAGAATTTATAGAATTTATATTTATATTATTATTGTTAAAATTTGCTACAGAAATGTTGTTATTTTTATTTAATTCAATGGCCAATTTCAAAATGACAGGCCTTTGGGATATAAATAATGCCAATTCTGTAACTGAAATTGTAGACAAAATTTCAAGAGAACTATTTTTTTCATTACTAATAGAATATAAAATATTATTAGTATAAATATAAAATATTATTAGTATAAATATTATTAATATTATTAAAATATTTACCTAATTTCTTCACTTATTTCATTTTCATCAATTGTTTCTTCTTCGTCTATTTCAGCACAATTGGAGTCAAATGAATTAACTCGAGATATTTGGGCCTTATTTTGTAATCGAAATGATGATGATGATGATGTATTAATTAGTGTTTGTGTTTGGGATGAAGTATTTGGAGATGATGTATTTAGGGATGATGTATTTAGGGATGATGTATTTGGGGATGATGATGATGATGATGTATTAATTAGTGTTTGTGTTTGGGATGAAGTATTTGGGGATGATGTACTAATTCGTGTTTGTGTTTGTGTTTGTGTATTTGGAGATAATGTACTATTTCGTGTTTTAGATGAAATATTTCGTTGAGATAATGATGCTGCTGTATTAAGTATTTGTTGTTGTTGTTGAGATGAAGATTGTTCACAAGATGGAGATTGTGATGATTCTCTTGAAGAATATTTATTTTTTTTATTTTTTGGTTCTTCTAATAGTTATTGTCATTTTATTAGAAAAAATTTATTATTAAACAATATTAAACAAATATTATTAATATAATTACGCAATTTCATAGTTCTTTTTCCTTTTCTGCCAGACATTTTTAATTTTTTGTATATATGTATATATGTATATGTATGTGTATGTATGTGTGTGTATGTATATGTTGTGTGAAAATTTAATTTTTATAACTTTAAAGAAGAAAAAAAACTATTCTTTAAATAGGTACAGTTTATATCACATTGTTATGTTGATCAGTTACATCACACTTTGTATTGATTATTTACGTCGCGTTATATTGATTGTGTTATATTGATTGTATTATATTGATTGTGTTATATTGATTGTGTTATATTGATTGTGTTATATTGATATATTGATCGCGTTATATTGATTGTGTTATATTGATATATTGATTGCATTATTGATATATTGATCGCGTTATTGATATATTGATCACATTATATAATTCCATTTTATTATTATAATTATATTGTGTTATTATATTAATTAGTTTACTATATATTAGATCAGTTTTAATATTAAACTTAATTTTTAAATTTCTTAAGAATGACTACTGGTGTAATTATAATTAATAATTGAAAAAAATTAAAAAAAATTATAAAAAATTAATAGAAAAAAATTAAATATTTTAGATTATTTTCCAAACAAAATTGAAAGCACTTTTCTTAAATAATCGATGGCCTAGTGATGATGATTTAAATGCAATAGTCATTGAATCATTTGGTAAGCATCTTGAAAGAGAAATTAAAACCGCCCGTATAAAATTCAGTGACTATCGATACCAATTTAAGAATGAAATAAAAAAACTTAACAAGGAGTTTTTAAATGGGTAAATAAAAATATTATTAAATAAAATATAAGTTCGTCTGTAAGAATATATTTAATATTAAAATTTTATTTAGATCCCAAACATTGGAACAATTTATTAATATAAATTGGAAAATTCCTCTTGTTCGACATTTAAAGTGTATACAAATATCTAGTTTGACAATAGAAAATATTAATAAATTAAAATTATTAATTTTAAAAAGTATAGAATTATATAATAATAATACAATAACAAATGAGCTTCGTGCTCTTGATAGTCTTACTAATGATGAAATTTTTATTTTAAAATAATAAAAATTTAAAATTTATTTTGCTCCTTCTTCTTCTTTTTCTTCCTTTTCATCTTCATTTCCAAGATCAATTTCTGATACTGAAATATTATAATTATATCTTTGTACTAATGTTAAACCTTGAAGAATATCTAATGTACTATAATAATTAATTATTTCACCTATAGTATATCGTTCATTTTGTAGATCATATAACATATTTTCAAGGGTATCTTGAAACCTTGCAAAAAATGCTATCTGAGCGTTATAATCAAACATATAAAATCGTTCAATCCCACCAAATAAATAAAGTGTAGTTGATGAATTTATGGGAATACTAAAATAAATAAATAAATAAAATAAATAAAAATTTTAAATTATCAGTGTAAACATAATATATTACTAACTTATTGTCTAATATATGCCTCAAATTTCGTGAAAACCTGGTAAGTAAAAGTCTATGTTGCATTCTTAGATATTCAGTCATTTCTTCCATTGCATCATCTGGAATATTTTCATTTCCAAATAAAGAACGTATAATGGAAGTATATACGTTATCTGGATTTGTAAAAGTGCGAGTCCGAAGAAAAACAATACGTAATATATTATCTAGAGAATCTTTTATTGCTGCAGATGACTAATAAATTAATAAATTAAAAATAATTAGGTAAAATTTTTAAAAATATATATTTAAAAATAAATTTATACATACATGATTATTTGTTATTGTATATTTTATTTGACTTTCTAATGTTACACTTTTTTTGATTCCCGAACCAATATCAATCCAACCTTCTTGAGGTGAACCATAATTATCACGAGTTTCTGGTTCTTTTCCTTTTCCTTTATATTTTCTACTTGATCCTTTTCCTCTAACTCCTTTTCCTCTAACTCTACCATATGTTCGTCTTGAAGTTGACTCAATATGTAATTGTGATTGTCCTCTAGTTGAGATATTAAATCTAGGCATTGATGTAGTGGGTGTAGTGGATGTAGTGGGTGTAGTGGGTGTAGTGGGTGTATTTGATCTTTGAGATGGATGTATTAATACATATGGTTCTCCTCGAGAAGATGGTTCTCTTCGAGGAGATGGTTCTCTTCGAGGAGATGGTTCTCTTCGAGGAGATGGTTCTCTTCGAGAAGATGGTGGAGATACTGATGATAATACTATAGGTGATGCTTGCCTTGTCGATGTTTGTGATGTTTGTCTTGAAGTCCTGGGTCTCCTATGAGATGAAGTAGGAGATATTTTTGTTTTTTCTAATTCAGATGCAATTTCCTGTGAAGATGTTTGAGTTTTTCTTTTTTTACCGACTTCAGACATTTGTTCTATAATAAAATTTAAATTTGTATTTTAAATATAAATATTATAAATATAACATTATTGAATATTATAAAAAATAATTAAATACTTTTTTGTAATACATATATGTCGTCAACATTCTCTAAAGGATCATATTCGAATTCTTCATTAATTTCTCGTCCTTAATTGAAGAAATTAAAATTTATTTTGAAAATTAAAAATACATATAATAAAGAAAGATCAAAAATAATATTTATACAAACTTCTTTTTTTTGATTTTGATGGTTCTCCTTTTTCTTCTTCTCCTTCTTCTCCTTCTTCTCCTTCTTCTCCTTCTTCTTCTTCTTCTTCTTCTTCTCCTTCTCCTTTTTGTAATCTTTGAGAGGTATTGCTTTTTTTCCCTATAATTATATACAAAATAAAATAGATATAAATATTAAATATTTTTAATAATTAAAATATTATATTTATTAAATACCTTGAGTCATTTTTAACTTTCGAGTAAAGAAAAGTTTTAGGATATTTATAATAATTTTGAAAATTTTGAATGTATTATAATAAAATAATACAATTTTTAAATAATTATAATTAATACTATTATTAGATAAATATAATACTATTATTAAATAAATATAATACTATTATTAAATAAATATAGAGAATAATTAAATATAATACTATTATTAAATAAATATAAAAATAAATATAATACTATTATTAAATAAATATAGAGAATAATTAAATCTATTATGTAATTAAATGATAAGGATGAGTTCGATCATTTGCAGGAATATTATATAGTCCCCAGTATATAGAAATTGATTCACATGTATTTAAGCCTGTATTTGTTCTTACGTGAAAATCTCTTGTTAAGGGGTCAAAATATTGCAGAACATTCCTAATTTCACTTTTTTCATTTCCTATTTTACCAAAATATTTATATTGATAATGAATTTTCATAATTTCTATAGCAAGATCTTGAAATTCCATATCCCAATGCGGATTTTCAAGATCAAAAAAATTTTCATTTACTCGATTGAACCATCTTTTCCATAAATGATATAAATTATTTTTTGTTATAAAATTTTTAAAAAAATCATCTGATGGATTTTTATTAATAAAAGAAATTATAGTTATTTAATATTAATATTTCGATATTTATTATTATTTTAATAATATTACCTGGGTTTAGGGCCACGACGATGTAACATAGATTGAATAAGTTTTTTTTTAATGCTTTTTACCAATTCGTGTCTCCACCTACGAAATTGATTATATGCTTTGTCTATAAATTCAATTGTATATAGATCAGTTGTTCTTGCTGACGACGAAATTCGTTTAATAAAATCAAATAGAATTTTTCTATTAACAAATCGTATTCGCAAGAATAATGTAGCTATTTCAGATAACCAAAGTTTTTTTATAATAGATCCGGGCTATAAAATTTTATAAAAATGTTAATACAACTTTATAATAATTAAAATTAATAAATAGATAATAAAATATAATTACATGTGTATTCCAGTCATGTGAATGTGGAATAAAATCTCTTGTAGGTAGACGAGAAAATGTTAAAAGACGAGTATTAGCACGTCGTCTAAATTAAATTTATAAATAGATATATTTATTAAATAATATAATATAATTAAATTTATAAATTAGATATATTTATTAAATAATATAATATAATTAAATTCTTACAAATTCCTAAGATATTTGCGAGGAGATTGAGACATTTAATAAATTGATTAATAATTTTTAACCATATTTATAAATTAATTTATTATATATTATGGAATTTTGGGTAAATTTCTCCAGCGTGCCTAAATTAGGATTTATTCTTAGTTTTAGCAAGCTTCTATATGTATTCTTTTGTTTAATTGTTTGTATTATTCATCAATTTTCAAATAAATAAACGTATTGGAGCGAGACTCCGTTGGTTAAAAAAAAAAATGGAATTTTGGGAAATTTTTTGTATTAAATTAATAATATGAAAAAAATGAAAATAATACGATATTTATTAAATTAATAATATGAAAAAAAAAGTATCAGCAGTTGCAGGGACATCCACATCCAGGCAACGATGGGCCGATCGGTGGGGTGCATCTTTATTGTTTGTATTTCTAGTAGATGTATTTATTTGTATGTCTTTTGATAAATAAGTCTAACTAAACTTTGTTTTGTTAAGCATTATGTAAAAGGTTAAACAATAATAAAGGAACAAAAAAAAAATGAAAATAATACGATATTTTATTAAAATTTATAAAGGTTCAAATGAGTTTTTATAACAAATTCTGTTTCACAATCATAAGGAAGTTAAAACAATAATGTTTATTGTAAAACAAGTATTATGCATTAAGCATATCCCTTGGATTGTCAGTTTTCACATGCTACATTGCAAATTTGCCTGCCCAACAGCTTAAACCTCAAATTATGTTTATTGAGAATTTGTATCAAAAATAAGAAAAAAGAAATGGTTGGGAATTGGAGCTGTGCTCTCCCAGAAGGATACAGAAAATCTTGAACATCCTATCGCTTATACCAGTTGTCTTCTGTCATCTCCCGAACAAAATTATACTGTACTCAAAAGAGAGTGTTTTGTCGCGATATGGGCTGTACGATATTTTAAACATTACTTACACAGCCCCAAGTTTGATTTATATACGGATAACTCAAGCCCAATTTATGTATTGAATTAAAACAATAGTTAAAAGAATAATATATACACATTAGTAAACAATTAAATTTTCCTTATGGTATAATTAAATAATTACAACAGGTATTATTTAAATTGTAATATTTATAATGATATAAAAAATTCAACACGGAGGGTTTCAGAAATTAGTACAGTAGTATATAATTATACTATTATTAAGGTTAGAATGATTAGTTAATTTAGTTAGTACGATTTTAATAATGAAATTGTACATAGTTGCACAAAGTAATTTTCTATTTGTACTTACTAGATTGCGCAATCGTACTGTACTAACTTGAGTATATAATAATTTATTTCTAATGCTAAAGTATGTGATATATAATATTCAACACCTAATCAAGCCACAATCCTAATAGGTATATAATACGTGATATATAATATTTAACACACGTTAGTCAAACAATAGAATTAATAGAATTTCAATTTTTATTATTTAATTAGTAAATTATAACCTATTCTATTATCAATATTCTTTATTTATTTTATTATCAATATTTATTAAATAATAAATTCTTTTTAATACTTTTATTTATATAATTATACATAATATATTATTATATTTTTTCTAATAATTAAAATATTAAAAATAAAAAAATAAAAAAATAAAAAAATATGACTACAAGGTGAACAACTCCTTGCAGAAAAGAAAAAAAGAAAAAAAGAAAAAAAAGAAAAATTCGAACTGTCGCACTGTCGCACTATCGCACTATCGCACTATCGCACTGTCGCACTTAGTCAAGAAAAAAAAAAAACGCACTTGATCAAGAAAAAAAAAAATGGAAATGAAGAGATTCGATAGTCTCAATTTTTCTATACACTCTGACGGCTTGCATGTCCGTACTGAATGAAAATTTATAGATAGATATCACGGTCTATGAATCAGTAGTCATTCCCATAAAGAAGATTAAAAAAAATAAAAAAAATAACTACTACTATTATTATTCCTAATTATAATTATTGTTATTGTAAACTATTTAATAATAATAAAAATAATTACTACTACTATTATTTCTAATTATTGTTATTGTTATTATAAACTATAATAATGAAAATCAGATAAATAAATAATTGATAATACTAATTATATTAATTTAATTACCAATTATTATCATCATTATTATTATTCCTTGTTGATATTTGTTGAATGTTGTTAGTTCTTCGTTCAAACTATTTAAATAATAAATGTTAATTGTATTAATTATATTAATTTAATAATATAAATTATAAAATAAATTATTGTTACCATAATCATTATTATTATCATCATGATTATTATTCTTGTAATTATCATCATCACTATTGTTACTATTATCATTATCACCATTTGTAATTATTATCATTATTATTCTTGTTATTATTATTATCACCATTATCATCATTATTATAACTGTTTAATAATAATAAATATAATTATATTAATTATATTAATTATATTAATTATATTAATTTATTATGAAATGAATATTGTTACCATGATTATTCTTATTATTTGTTTATTATCCTCCATTGTTGGTCTGTTATTAGTTCATCATTAACTGTCGTTAGTCCTTCGTTATTGGTTCCGTCGTTGGTCTGTTATTAGTTCATCGTTGGGTGTCGTTGGGTGTCGTTAGTTCATTGTTGGGTGTTGTTAGTCCTTTGTCGTTGATCCTCTATCTTTGGTCTTTTGTCGTTTGTCCTTCATTATTGGCCCTTGTCCTTTATTCTCATTGCTATTATTATTATAAACTATTTAAATAATAATGTTATTTTTATGAATTATTTAAAAGTAATAATTATAAAAATAAATAATTACCATTATCATTATTATTATAGTTATTTTCTTTCTTTATTTATCCATTGTCCGTTATTATAAACTGAAAATAAAGAAATAATTATTATTTAGTCTTTCCTCCATTTTAATTTTTTCTCTCACTTCATCTTCCCTTCCTTTGATTTAATTCCCTTTCTTTAATTTCCTCCCTTATCTCACTTCACCATTCATCTTGCTTTTTCCGTTTACCTCACTACTACCATTTATCTTATTACCTCCATTTATTTCCCATTTTTCCCATTTATCGTACTTTAAACTCACTTTATTTTAGTTCCATTTTGAACGTAATGGATATTAAAATAATTTATTAATTTTACAAAAAAAATTATTTAAACTGATTATCAGGTTACGCAAATTGATATTTTTTAAATAAATAAAAAAACGTACTTACCTAAAAAAAAATATTTAAACTGATTATCAGGTTACGCAAATTGATATTTTTTAAAAAAACGTACTTACCTAAAAAAAAAAACTAATAAAAATAAAAAAAAAACTTAATAACTATATTAAAACTTTATATAAAAAATAAAAAAAAAAAAAAA
>Ga0134123_10002227_pt1 | contig 12707 bp, 9 predicted proteins | sample KB303_FD_96460 | JGI IMG/M metagenome (GOLD analysis project Ga0134123, IMG submission 96460) | Terrestrial soil microbial communities without Nitrogen fertilizer from Kellogg Biological Station, Michigan, USA - KB3-0-3 | ecosystem: Environmental > Terrestrial > Soil > Unclassified ...
ATCGCCAAGGTCAGCCCGAACACGCTCCAGCCCGTCCATGCCCAGGCCGAGGCGGAGCCACGCGACTCGGGCGGGAACACCACCCAATAGGCCTGGTTCTTGACTTTGATTTTTATCCACAGCGCTCGCGTAGCGTCCTCCAGCAGCACCAACGCCTGCGCATCGTCTGCGACTTCGCGCTTCAACGCCTCGCCGATGGCGCGCAGCAACGGCGACTCCGGCAGCGGCACGTCCTCATCGTCCCAGGCGGTGGCCGGCAGCAATTTGATGTTGTGATGCGCCGGTAGCCTCTCGCTGAACTTGCGGCGGACCGCAGGGGGCATAGTTTCCAACGCCACGCTCAATGTGCTGATCACGCCGGCGATCTGGTTAGCCAGGTATTCGGACTGGGTGCGCACGTTATAGGAGCGGTACAGACCAAACCAGATCAGCTGGCTGACTACCAGCAGCGCCGAGATCAGCAGCACAGAGCGGGAAAGCAGGGATTGCGGTACCCAGCTCATGCCACGACAAAAACCTAACGGGGATCGTCCGGAACGAACACGTAACCCACGCCCCAGACCGTCTGGATGTAGCGTGGATTGGCCGGATCCTCCTCCAGCAGCCGGCGCAAGCGCGAGACCTGCACGTCGATGCTGCGATCGAAGACCCCGTACTCGCGTCCTCGCGCCAGCTCCATCAACCGGTCGCGGGACAAGGGAGTGCGCGGATGGGTGACCAATGCCTTGAGCATGGCAAATTCGCCGGTTGTGAGCCCGACGTTCTTGCCATTGCGGGTAAGCGTGCGCGTAGCTAGATTGATTTCGAACGGACCGAATCGCACCGGGGCCTTGCTGTCGTCGGGAGCCCCGGGAAGGGTGGACGCGGGCGATTGGCGCCGCAAGACCGCATTGATCCTTGCGACCAGTTCGCGCGGGTTGAACGGCTTGGGCAGGTAGTCGTCCGCACCCACATCGAGTCCGGCGATGCGGTCGGTCTCATCCCCCTTCGCCGTGAGCATGATGATGGGCGTTCGCTTTCCACCCGCCCGCAGCCTGCGGCAAATGCTCATTCCATCCTCACCTGGCAGCATCAGGTCGAGAATGATCATGTCGACGTTTTCCTTTCCCATGACGCGCTCCATCGCGCTGCCATTGGCAACGGCCTGAACGCCGAACCCCTGTTCCGCGAGATAGCGGTTCAAGAGATCACGCAGGCGTTGGTCGTCGTCTACTACCAGGATGTTTGTGGTCGCGGCATTCATGTTGGCGGGGTGGTCCTTAGCATACCCGCAAATTATGAATGAGTTGGTGGCACCCATGATAGAGCCGGGAACAGGTTATTCTTGCCCCATGAACATGGGCATACAGGTGCTGCAGGGGGACATCGCGCTCCAGCGGGTGGATGCGATCGTCAACGCAGCCAATTCCTCGCTGCTTGGAGGAGGGGGTGTCGATGGGGCGATTCATCGCGCCGCGGGTCCGGAACTGCTCGCGTTTTGCCGGGGGCTGGGAGGATGTCCAACGGGTCAGGCGCGCATTTCGCCGGGATTCGGGCTGCAGGCACGATGGGTCATCCATACGGTCGGTCCTGTCTGGCGCGGCGGCAGCGAAAATGAAGACGAACTGCTGGCCTGCTGCTATGGCAACAGCCTGGCGCTCGCTGTGATGCATGAAGCGCGAAGCATTGCCTTTCCCCAAATCAGCACCGGGGCCTACGGCTTTCCGCTGCGGCGGGCTGCGGGAATTGCGATCGCTGCCATCGCGGAGTTCTTGTCACAGGCACCGCGCATCGATGTGGTGCGCTGTGTTTGCTTCAGCGCGGATGCCTACTCCGCCGTCAGCCAGGCGCTGGCGCGGTTAACGCACTAGCACGCGCGTCTGCACCCGGAACCACTGACGTCATGGATGTGACACACGGTGACTACGACCTGCTGGTGATAGGCGGCGGAATCAACGGAGTGGGCGTTGCCCGCGATGCCGCCGGCAGGGGCCTTCGCGTCGCGCTGTGCGACCGCGGTGATCTCGGCGGCGCCACCTCGATGGCAAGCAGCAAGCTGATTCACGGCGGATTGCGCTATCTCGAGCAAGGCCACTGGCGGCTGGTGCGCGAATCATTGGCGGAACGGGAAGTGTTGATGCGGGTGGCGCCGCATCTGGTGAGGCCGCTGCGCTTCGTCCTTCCTCATGCTCCCGGAGTGCGGCCGAAATGGATGATACGTGCCGGCCTGTGGCTCTACGATTGCCTGGGCGGCGCCAGCACCCTGCCGCGAAGCTGCGCGGCGGATCTGCGCAGGCCACCTTTTGACGACGATCTCGACCCCAGCTTTCGGCACGGCTACGCTTACTCCGATTGCCGGGTTGATGATGCGCGACTGGTCATCGTCAATGCGCTGTCGGCGCAAACCATGGGGGCGAAAATTCTGCCGCGGGCGGCGTGCGTGAGCCTGAGCGCCACACCGGGCGGCTGGCGCGCGCATCTCGAGTCGGCAGATGGTCAGCGCGTCGTTCTATCGGCGAAAGCAGTCGTGAACGCTGCCGGACCCTGGGTCGAGCAGGTGCTACGCGAGGTCGCCGGCCTCAATGTGCAAACCAAGGTGCGGCTGGTCAAGGGCAGCCATATTGTCGTGCCACGCAGGATCGCGGGAGACCACGCGTATATTCTGCAGAATCACGATCGCCGGATTGTTTTCCTGCTGCCGTTCGAACGCAGATTCACCCTGATCGGGACCACAGAGGTTACGCTTGCGCACCCGCCGGCGGCTAGTGATGTTGCGGATGAGGAAGTGCGATATCTTTGTGACGCGGCGAACCGCTATCTGCGCATGCCGGTTTCACCCGGCGACGTGGTGTGGAGTTATTCTGGTGTACGTGCGTTGCACGACGATGGTAAATCGAGTCCCACCGACGTCACCCGCGACTATGTACTACAGCTCGACCACGCCGGCAGCGGCGCACCGATCCTGTCCATTTACGGGGGAAAGATCACGACCTACCGCCGCCTGGCCGAGCATGCGTTGGAAAAACTCTCGATGGTGCTTCAGATAGGGGGCCGCCCGTGGACGGCGACGGCTCCGCTTCCGGGTGCGGCGACCGGACATTTCAATTATGTCGAGTTCCTGAAAAGCATGCTCATGCGCTGCGCCGGGTTGCCCAGCGGACTGGTCGAAGGGATTATCCGGCGTCACGGGTCGACTGCCATCGATCTGATCGGGGACGCGCAGCACCTCAACGAGCTCGGCACACACTTCGGGGCCGGACTGACCGGTCGCGAAGTCGATCATTTCATCGACACCGAGTGGGCCTGCACCGCAGAAGACGTGCTGTGGCGGCGCAGCAAGATGGGGCTGTTCCTGAACGGTGCCGAACGCGCTTCGCTGGAGGATTACATCAAGAAAAGGGTCGCCGCCTGAGCGCACTCACGCCAGCATCGTCGCGAAGCGTTCGGCTTCCACCGGCCTGCCGCCGAAGTAGCCCTGATAAGCCTCGCAACCAAGCGCACGCAAGAAGTCGAGCTGGCCGCGCGTTTCCACGCCTTCGGCAATCACCGTCATGCGCAGGCTCTTGGCCAGGTTGATGATCGCCTGCACGATCGCGGAGTCGTTCAGATCGTGAGGTAGGTCTTCGACGAAACCGCGGTCGATCTTGAGTTTATCGATCGGAAAGCGCTTCAGGTAGTTCAGACTGGAGTAGCCGGTGCCGAAGTCGTCGATGGACAGGCTTACCCCCATTTCGTGCAGCAACTCCAACGTCTTTGCCGTTTCCTTGGGATCCTGCATGATCGCGTTCTCGGTGAGCTCTATTTCCAGTTGGTTCGGCTTGAGGTTGTGGCGGGAAAACGCGGCCGCCACACCCTGAACCAGGTTGGCCCGGCGGAACTGGAAGGCAGAATAATTGACGGCCACAGGTACCACCTTCAGTCCCTTGGCCTGCCACTCGTTGATCTGCCGGCAAGCTTCGTTCAGCACCCATTCGCCGAGAAGATGAATGATGTCGGATTCCTCCGCCAACGAAATAAAGCTCTCCGGATACAGCAGCCCGTGCTCTTCGTGGTTCCAGCGTACCAGTGCCTCCGCGCCCAGCAACCTCCCATTGGCGGTGTCGAACTGCGGCTGATAGTGAAGCACCAGTTGATCGCGCTCGATGGCGCGGCGCAGTTGATTGGCCAGCACCAGACGCTCGGCGACCGGAGCGGTCAGCTCGGGCGTGAAGAACTCGTAACGGTTGCGTCCGCTCTTCTTCGAGTAGTACATCGCCGCATCGGCATTGCGGATCAGATCTTCCATGGTCTGGCCGTCATCTGGATAGACGCTGATGCCCACGCTTGCCGAGATCTGGACCTCCTGAGTTTCGAGCAGAAACGGTTGGTCGAAGGTGGCGAGCACCTTGCCCGCGACCAGCGCTGCCTCGGCGGGTTCACGCAGGGCGGACAGTACGATGAGGTATTCGTCGCCGGCGTGCCGGCACACGGTATCGGTTTCGCGCACGCAGCCACGCAGCCGCGCGGCTACAGTCTGCAGCAGGATGTCACCAGCGCGGTGGCCGAAGGAATCGTTGACGTATTTGAACCGGTCGAGGTCAATGAACAGCAACGCGACCCTGGTTGCCATGCGTTTCGCCGATGCGAGCGATTGCTGCAAACGGTCCTGAAACAGGGTGCGGTTGGGTAGCCCGGTGAGCAGGTCATGGTGGGCAAGGAAACGCACCCGCGCGTCCATGTCCTTGCGCTGGGACACGTCTTCGGTTACCCACAGCACCTTGATCGGTTCGCCCTCGAGATCGAGCAGCGCATCTCCCTTGGTGCGCAGCCAGCGGTGAGTTCCGTCGGGCCACGACACCCGGTACTCGATGTCGAGGTTGCCGGTTCCACCCAGGCACTCGTCGACCGCCTGGGTGAAACGGGGACGATCCTCGAGTTGGATCGATTCCACCAACTGTGTGAACGGAACGTCGGGCTGATCGCTGCGAATGCCGAACAGCCTCAGGCTCATTTCCGAAGCGCGCACCATGCGGCTGCGTACATCGAACTCGCAGGTTCCGATTTCCGCAAATGCCAGTGCGAGTTTCTCGCGGTCGAGGCTGGCCTTGAGCGCATCGAGGGTGTTGCGCGTGATCGCCTGCGAGTCGCGCAGCCGCTCCGAAGACAACAGCAGCTGCGCTGTGGCGTCCTGAAGCTTCTCGTTGGTTTCCTGCAGACGTCGTTCGGCTGCCGCGAGCCTGTTCTTCAGGTCTGCCGGTCGGGTCGATGTACGCGCGACGGGGTTTCGCGCCCGCGGAACAGCGCGTTTGCCTGGCTTCGCCTTGCTTCCAGTGCGTGCTTTGCTTTTCGCGGCGCTCACTCGGGAGGATTTGGTCGTTTCTTGTTCCATGCCTGGCGCGATCGGGAGGCGCGGACCAGTCGGATTGAGTGGGTTTCGTCAAACCGCCGCAAGGCCCGTGCCAAGGGCATTTTGAGTGATTCCCGTGTCATGGGCAACACAGTTGGCCGGGCGTGTGCGTGAATCGGGGCGAAAATAAGGCTCGTCTCGATTGCTTCGCGGCGCCGATTGTCATATTCAGGCGTGTATTGGCAATGTTTCGATGGCCTTGCACAGCGCCCGGGTAACCTGCGCGGTTGTGGCCTTGCCGCCAAGATCAGGGGTAAATACCCGCGCCTGCGTCACGCTTTCAATAGCGCCCATCAGGCGGGCGGCCGCCGCGGATTCGCCAAGGTGTTCGAGCATCAATACCGCCGTCCAGAAAGTTCCGATTGGGTTGGCGATGCCCTTGCCGACGATATCGAGCGCGGAGCCGTGAATCGGCTCGAACATCGACGGAAAACGCCGTTCAGGGTCGAGGTTGGCGGTGGGCGCGATACCCAGGCTGCCGGAAAGAGCTGCGGCGAGGTCCGACAGAATGTCCGCATGCAGATTGGTGGCGACCATCACGTCCAGGGAAGCGGGGCGCAGGACCATGCGCATGGTGGCGGCGTCCACCAGCATTTTGTCGGTTTTGACGTCGGCGAAGTCGTTCGCGACCGAGGTGAAAATCTCGTCCCACATGACCATGCCGTGACGCTGCGCGTTGGACTTGGTGATCAACGTCAAATGCCGTTTCGGCCGTTTGCGCGCAAGTGCGAAGGCGAACCGGTGGACACGTTCCACGCCTGCACGGGTAAACACAGAGATCTCGGTTGCGACCTCTCCGGGCAATCCGCGATGCGACCTTCCGCCCTGTCCCGAGTATTCGCCCTCGGTGTTCTCGCGCACGATCACCCAATCGAGGTCGGCTGGCGACTTCAGCTTGAGTGGCGGCTCGATGCCCGGCAGAACTCGCGCCGGACGCACGTTGGCGTATTGATCGAAGCCCTGGCAGATATTGAGCCGCAGGCCCCACAGCGTGATGTGATCCGGCACTTCCCTGGAACCGACGGCGCCGAAGTAAATGGCGTCGAATTTCTTGAGCGTAACCAGACCGTCCGCGGGCATCATTTCGCCGTGCTTCAAGTAATACGCGCTGCCCCAGTCGAAATGTTCGAAATGCAGATTGAAACCGCCGCCCTGCCTGGCCAGCAGTTCCAGCACCTCGATGCCGGCTGCGATGACTTCGGTACCGATGCCATCCCCCGGAATCGCCGCGATTCTATAAGTCCTCATCCCATCGTTCCTTTCGCCCCAGATTCAGAAATTCACGTTGCTCTTGCCCTTGAGTTTGAGAATCCTGCGGGCCTCCTCGGGCGTGGCAATTTCCAGCCCCAATTCCTCGAGGATGCGGCGGATCTTGGCAACCTGATCACTATTGGCCTTCGCCAATTGCCCTTTGCCGATCCACAGGCTGTCTTCCAGGCCGACTCGCACGTTGCCGCCCATTACCGCGGACTGGGTGGCAATGTACATCTGGTTGCGACCGCCGCCGAGCACCGACCATTGGTACTGGTCGCCGAACAGCCGGTCGGCAGTGCGCCTCATGTGCAGCACGTCCTCGGGGTGGGGCCCGATGCCACCGCGGATGCCGAACACCGACTGGATGAACAACGGCGGCTTTACCAGTCCGCGATCGAGGAAGTGTGCCGCCGTATAAAGATGGCCGATGTCGTAGCACTCGATCTCGAAGCGGGTGTCATTGTTGCTGCAGGACTCGAGGATGTGGGCGATGTCCTTGAAAGTGTTTTTGAAGATGCGGTCGTCCGAGCCGGCGAGGTAGGGCTTTTCCCAGTCGTACTTCCATTCCTTGACCCTCGGAATCATCTCGTACAGTCCGAAATTCATCGAGCCCATGTTCAGCGAGGCCACTTCCGGTTTCAGTTGCAGCGCGGGCTGCAGCCGGTCCTCGATGGTCATGGTCGGAGCGCCGCCGGTGGTCAGATTGATCACCACGTCGGAAGCTGCCTTGATCTTTGGCAGGAACTGCAGAAACATCTTCGGATCCTGCGTGGGGCGGCCGTCCTTGGGCTCTCGCGCATGCAGATGCACGATTGCAGCGCCGGCTCTTGCCGCTGCGATCGCGGCGTCCGCGATCTCTTGAGGCGTCACCGGCAGGTATGGCGACATCGACGGCGTGTGGATCGCGCCGGTTACCGCGCAGGTGATGATGACTTTCTGTGCCATGTTCAGGTTTCTCCAGTTAAGTCCGGATCAATACCGTTTGATCATTCTTCACTTGAAATCTTGCGCTTGTGGGCGATCAGCGCCATCAAGCGGCTGTCACGCCAGGCTTCGCGCTCGGCGTGCTGTGCCTGGGGCATGAGCTTGCGGCGCTCCCGTTCGATCTTCGCAACCAGCTCGTCGTCCCAAGGCTCGTGCCGGACGTCTTTCATCATGCCGTAAAGCACCGGGCCATAGCGCGCGGCATAGTCGGCCACGCCGCCCGGCGCGTTCAGGTCGATGGTCTCGAAGGGGCCCATGAACGACCAGCGCAACCCGAGGCCGTCCCTGAGGCATTTGTCGAGGTCCTCGACCGAGACGTAATCATCTTTTACCAGGCGCCAGGATTCCAGCAACAGCGCGGCCTGGAGGCGGTTGAGGATGAATCCTTCGACCTCTTTCTTCACGATGATGGCCACCTGGCCGACCTTGTCGTGCAGCGCGCGGGTTCTGGCGACCACCTCTGGACTGGTCCATGGCGCGGGCGAAATCTCGACGATCGGTACCACATGCGGCGGATTGACCGGGTGCGCGACGATGCAGCGATGCTTCCCCTTGAGCCCCTCGCTGAAGCGTGACGTCTGAATGGTCGAAGTCGAACTCGCCAGTATGCAGTGCGCGGGCGCCGCTTCGTCGAGCTGGCGATAGACCTCGCGCTTGACTTCCAGCCGTTCCGAAGTGTTTTCCTGCACGTAGTCGGCGTCCTTCACTGCCTGTGCAAGGGTGGTGGCGCCGCTGACGCACTTCATCACTGTGTCGGCAGATGCCTTGATCAGGCCAAACTGTTGCAATTCCTCCAGGCCCTCCCGGATCAGGCCAATGGCCTTGTTGGTCGCACCGGGGGTGCTGTCGTAAAGCCTCACCGGATGGCCCGCGCGCGCGAACACCATTGCCCACGCGCGGCCGATCAGTCCGGTACCGATGATTGCCACTTTTTCCATTTTTTCTTCCTTCCAGACTAACCCAACATCTCAACGCCCGCGCAGACGGAGAGCGCCTGGCCGGTGATGTTCTGGCCGATGTCGCTCGCGAGATAGAGCGCCATATTGGCAATGTCATAAGGGCTGACCATCCGGTGCATCGATACCCGTTCGAGCGAGATCCTCTTCTGTTCCTCGAAAGTGATGCCGACCGCTTTGGCCTTGGCGTCGATGACCTTGTTGATGCGATCGCCCTCGACGACACCGGGCTGTATCGCATTGACGCGGATGTTGTCCGGACCGACCTCCATGGACAGGCTCTTGGTGAAACCGACCACGCCCCATTTGGCGGCGGCATAAGGTGTGCGAAAGGGGAAGCCCAGCCTGCCGGCGGCGGAGGAGAGATTGATGATCGAACCACCACCGGCGGACTTGATCAGCGGCACGGCCAACCGCGTGCAGTAAAACATGCCGTTCAGATCCACGTTGATACAGCGCTCCCAGTCCGCGATCGAGATATCCTCGACTTTCCCGGTCGGTCCGGCGATGCCGGCGTTGTTGATGAGGCAGTCGAGGCCGCCCAATTGCGTTTTCACCTCGGCAAACAGCCGCTCCACGTCCTTGAGGCTGGACACGTCCGCAAGCGTGGCGCCGATCCCCGGAAACGCTTTCGCGGTCTCGTCGAGCGGGGCCTGCACCACATCGCAGATATGCACGCGCGCGCCGGCGCGATGAAATACGTCCGTCATGGCGCGGCCAATCCCCGCCGCGCCGGCGGTGATCAGGACGCGCCGACCTTTTGCTGAAATTTCCATTGATTCATTCCTTCGAGTCGAAAAATTTTGTGCGTCTTAGCAGTCACAACCACAACACCTCCCTGCGGAATTCGAGATCAGTCAGAAGCGGCTGCGCCGGTCCCTCGTGCGACACATGGCCGCGATCGAGGACGTAGGCCCGGTCGGCGAGTGAAAGCACCAGATCCAGATGATGCTCGATGATCAGGATCGCAACGTCCTGCCTGAGTTGCTCGATCGACTTGAACACCTCTTCGACCATTGCCGGCGACAGGCCTTCGAACGGCTCATCCAGCAGCAGCAGCCTGACGTTGCCGGACAGGGCGCGGGCAATCGCGACCATTTGCTGCTCGCCGCCGGAGAGCAGGTCGGCTTTGGTGTGGAGTTTCTCGCGGATTCTCGGAAAGTAGCCGTAGATCCTGTCGCGATCCCACTTCACGCCGTCGCCGGCCTGGCGCGCGAGCGCGCCGAGGCGCAGATTCTCCTCGACGGTCAGGCCGGAAAACAGCCTGCGCCCCTGCGGCACCAGGCCGATGCCCAATCGCGCCGCCCGTTCCGGTGTGCTGCCGCTGATCAGCTGGCCGTTGAACACCACGGAACCCGACGCCGGTTGAACGATGCCCAATATGCTCTTGAAGGTCGACGACTTGCCCGCTCCGTTGCGTCCCAGCAGGCCGACGACTTCGCGGGCGCGCACCGTGAGGCTGACATCGTGGAGGATATGGCTCTTGCCGTAAAAGGAATTGATCTTGTCCAGTTGCAGCAGTACTTCCTGCGATGACGGGTCTGTTTGCATGCGCTGCGAAGCCAGGTGCGCATGGCCGCTGCCGATATACACGCGCTGGACCTCCGGATGCGCGCGCACGTTTTCCGCGTCGCCCTCGACCAGCACGCTGCCTTCGTTCATGACCGTGACGATGTCAGCCATGCCGAACACGCGATCGATGTCGTGTTCGACCAGCAGCACCGCCATATGCCCGGTCAGCCGGCGTATCAGCACGCCGATGCGCTCGCGTTCAGCGGCCGCCAGACCGGCCAGCGGTTCGTCCAGCAGCAGAACACGCGGCTTTGCCGCCAGCGCCATGCCGATTTCGACCAACCTCTGTCCCCCGTAGGAAAGGCTGGAAATCAGCGCGTGCTCGGTGTTCTCGAGGCCGAGAAATTTCACCAGTTCGCGGGTTTCGGCGTTTACTTGCGGCAGGACGCTGCTGCGTGTCCATGCGTTGAAGCGTCTTCCATCGCGGGCTTGCACCGCCAGCCGCAGGTTCTCCCAGACGGACAGAGCCGGGAACAGGCTGGTGATCTGGAACGAGCGCGCCAGCCCCTGTTTCGTCACCTGCTCGGCGGGGAGGCCGGCAATGGATGTGTAGTCCAGAACAATGCGTCCGGTATCGGGAGCAAACATCCCCGAGATGGTATTGAACAGGGTGGTCTTGCCGGCGCCGTTTGGGCCGATCAGCGCGTGCAGCTTGCGGTCGACCAGCTTCATATCCACCCCCGCGACGGCAGTGAAACCGCCGAAGCGCTTGAACACTGCTGTGCAGCTCAGAATCGCGCCTGAAACCGCGGAATGCTCGCGCAGGAATGCCGGGATCTCCTGACCCGGCTGCGGGGTCACGCGGGCGGCCATGGCGCCGGCGCTCTCGTGTTTCTTGCGCAGCGGCGCAAGCAGACGCGCGCCGACGCCGACCAGCCCCGACGGGGAAAACAGGATGAAGACCATGAACAGAAGGCCGAACCAGAACTGCCAAGCCGACGTATAGCCAGTCAGCACCTCGCGGAACATGATGTAGAAAAACGCGCCGAGCGTCGGCCCGAGAAAACTGCCGACCCCGCCGAAGATGGTCATGGCGAGAATTTCCCCGGAGAAATTGACGTGCACCGTGTCCGCGGACACGAACAGTTTGAGAAAAGCCATCAGGCTGCCACCCAGGCCGGTGACCGTGGCGGAGATGACGAACGCCGCGAGCTTATAGCGCAACACCGGATAGCCGATGAAGCGTGCCCGGGTCTCATTCTCGCGGATGGCCGCGAGCACCGAACCGAGCGGCGAGTGCACGACCCGCCACATGCTCCATGCAATCGCGAACACGATCGACGCGATCAGGTAATAGAAAACAACCTGGTTGTCGAGATCGAGTCCGAAAAACGCCACGCGCCGGATCCCCGATAGACCATTTTCTCCCCCCGTGAACGAAGTCCAGCGATACACGATGTAAAAAGCCAGCGCGGTGAACGCAAGCGTGAGCAGGGAAAAATACACGCCGCGCCGGCGCAGCACCAGGAAGCCGACCATCAGGCCGAACGCGGCTGAGAACAGCACCGCGAAACCCAGCGGCAGCCAAAGGCTGTTTTTGAACCAATGCATCTGCGATAGCGCAGTGGCATAAGCAGCCAGCCCGAAGAACATGCCGTGTCCAAAGGACAGCAGTCCCGTATAGCCGAGCAACAGGTTGTAGCCGAGGCCGACCAGCGCAAAGATCGCAATCTCGGTGGCGATGCCCCAGGTGAACCCGGTGCCGGTGACGACGTGTGGCAGCGCCAGCAATGCCACTGCGGCGATGACGAGGGGATGCCTGAGAAAGGTGCCCGGCTTCATTCGAACTTCTCGAATTTCTCGCCCATCAGCCCGCGCGGGCGGAACAGCAGGATGAGCACCATCAGCAGGTACATCGAAGCTTCCGCAGCCGGCGGGTAGTAATACACGGTAATCCCACGCACCGCACCGACCAGCAAACCGGCAACGACCACACCCCAGAAACTGCCCAGGCCGCCGATCACGACCACGACGAAAGTCGCAGTGAGAATTTCGGTGCCCATCGCCGGTTGCACGCCCGCGAGTGGTGCCGAGAGCACTCCGGCCAGGCCGGCGAGCGCCACGCCCAAGGCGAATACTGCCGTGAGGATCGGTCGCAGCGAGATGCCGAGCGCGCGCACCATCTCCGGATCGCGAACCCCGGCGCGCACTACCATTCCGAATGCAGTCTTGTTGAGCAACACCCAGCAGCCGGTCACGGCACTGATGGCGACCGCGAGGACGAACAGCCGGTAGTACGAATAGATGAAATCGCCCAGAATCAATTGCCCGCGAAGCTGCTCCGGCAGCGAGAACGGCAGGCCGGTGGTCCCCCAGATCATGCGCAGGCTCTGCTCGGCGGTGAGCGCCAGGCCAAAAGTGAACAATAGGCCCAACATGGGATCCTTGCTGTAGAGGCGCCGCAGCGCTAGGCGCTCGATCAGGAGGCCGATCAGCGCGACGCCCACCGGGGACAGTCCCATCGCGCCGAAAAAGCCGAGCCGTCTTTCGATCTCGTAGGCGAGATAGGCGCCCACCGCATAGAATGCACCGTGGGCGAGGTTGACCACGCCGCCGAGACTGAAAATCAGCGAGAG
>Ga0134123_10002228_pt1 | contig 12705 bp, 28 predicted proteins | sample KB303_FD_96460 | JGI IMG/M metagenome (GOLD analysis project Ga0134123, IMG submission 96460) | Terrestrial soil microbial communities without Nitrogen fertilizer from Kellogg Biological Station, Michigan, USA - KB3-0-3 | ecosystem: Environmental > Terrestrial > Soil > Unclassified ...
AGTACGGGTGCTCCTTGCGATAGTGGTGGAACACCTCGAAGCGGTTGACCTTGCCAGCAGGCAGAACAGCGGGTTCGGGAGTCACTTGGTTTTCCTCCAGACGTTGACGCGGAAGCCGACACCATAGAACTTCTTGAGGTCCTTGGCGACTTGTCGTGCTTCCCCACGGGTTGAACATTTGCGACGGATGAAGTAGTGCTTGAATCCATCAGGCCACAGGATGCTGATTGCGTACATTCTTACCTCGCGGCTTTCACATCGTCGAGCAACTCTTTGAGACGGATGCGGAAGCTGTCTACTTGAGCCCGAGTGTCGAGTGTGCCAACATATCGGTCGAGTCGGCCGAGTTCTCGGTTCAGGTCTTGCACAGCGATGCGTCGCAGATATTGCTTCTTGCGATGTGTCTCACAGGCAAGGCAGTCGAAGCACATTGTCACTCCCAATGGGCGACGGTGCAGAGCACACCGTCGCGGAAGGTCCAGTCAGAGAAGAAGAACATGTAACCCTTTTCCTTGTAGGGTGGTGTGGCTCCATTCTTGACTGTGAGTTGAACGTCCTTGCGTTGCTTCTTGATGGTGTACTCGATGCCCGCTCGGGTGAGCATCGCCTTCAACTGTTCGAGTTCACTCATCGTCCCCTCGCCTTCTTCATGCGCTCCCTCCGCTCGGCGAGCGCCTCGGCTTCCTTGTCAGGGCATGACGTTGCCCAATGGCCGGGCTCGCCACAGTGCGAACAGGTGCGACGCTTGCGACCAGAGGGCGTGGTGAGGTTTGGCTTCGTCGTGTCGATGCGCCCTGTCGGCGTCAAACCGATGGTCTTCGACACGTCTTCGACCACGACATCGACCTTTGGCTCGTAAACAATGACCTTCGTCTTCGGCACGTCACCACGTGACGCCTCGTCCGCCGCCTCAAGTTTGAGGGCGTCGGCGTCGCTGAGCATGTGGTTGATGACCACGTCTATGCGCTGGGTGATGCAGCGCATCTCAAGGCGAAGGGCTTCGGCGATGGCGAGGCGTGCTGCACGGTCTTCGGTTGCGCTCATTTGACCCCCGTGACGTGGAAGTGGTTGCTTGACTCGGGACGAATCGCCATGTCGTGTCGGTCCGAAGTCCACAGCATGTGGATTTCATCGTGCTGGTTGATGCTCACGTCGAGGATGCCCTTCTTCGTGATGAAGCGCACCCTTGCATCGTCTCGTACGCGCTGGCCGTCGAGGTCGGAGTACGGGTCGATGAGGACAGCCGGGCCGAGCTTCTGGTCATACGTGTTGTCCGGCACAGCCCGTGCCTTCGACGCTGCGAGGGCACCACGCGCCTCGTCACGCTGGCGAATGACCATCTCGATGTACTCCTGAACGTACTTCGGCTGCTTAACGAGGTCCTGCGGTGTCCACCGATGGTCTTTCATGTTACCTCCCAAGGATACGCGCGATGGTTGCGTCGTTCTTCTCGCGCAGTGCGTTGAGTTCTCGCTGCCGTTCGGCGTACAGTTCGGCAGGCGTGCGGAGCATGGGCGCAGGCCCACGCTTGTGATTCTGGATACGGCCGATAGCTTCACCCTCGCGGAAGGGCTTCACCTTGCCGGCCAGCCGGTCCTGCACCAGTTCCTCCATGATGGAGAAGCCGGTGAGCGACGAGCCGGGTCGGCTCAACTGGTCATCGACGGACGGACAGAGGAACGCTTCCGACGCCACGTCCGCCGTCATGTCCTCGTCGATTGTGGTGAAGTCGTTCTCGTCGTCGGAGTAGTCAAACGTATCGGTCCTTGTCTTCGGGATGCCGAAGTCGCCGGCCTCCCGCTGCTTCTTCTCGACACGGAGACGATGCGCCACCTTCTCCGCGTCAGTCATCTCGCGTGGTTGCACCGGCTGTCCTTTCAGTTTTTGTTCCCACTGTCTGTGAATCGCTTCGCCGATGGAGATGACCTTACGCTTGTCCACGCTTGGGCTTCCTTCCTTCGCGCCACTTCGCTGCCGCCAGCCGAGGGTCCTTACCACTCGCCCCAATAGCTCGCCACAGCACACGGCGCAACGCACGCGCCTTCGGCACACGAGCGAAGAGCGTGATGCGCTTCTCGCGGCCACAGTAGGAGTAGCGAAATCCGGCGACGGTGATTGCCTCGGCAGTGGCGTTGACCTCTTTGGTCATGCCCTTGAGGGGACCATCGACGAATCGGACCGTCATCTTCTCCGGTGCTTCGGGTGCGTGGAAACGTCGCTGCCGACCACGCTCGTCGAAGTCAGGGAGTTCGTTCACATGGCGCTTAACTCGGCTCATTGCTCACCTCTAGGTCCGGGTAGGCACCTTCGTCGAACTTCGTGATGAAGTTTGAAACACCATCGGGCACCCCTCTCGGAAATCCACCCCCGGAGCAGGCGAACGAATGCTGGCTGATGTTGAACTCACCCACGCCCCGGTACTTCTTCTTCACGAGCCGGGCAATGGGACAGGTGTGTGCGAGTGCACGCCGGCCTTTGACGCCCTCTTTGCGCAGGCGGGCGGCGACTTCGTCGGCGGTCGCGCCGAGGGTTTCGAGGAACATGCTGATGTATCGGGGATGCGTGCTCACTTCTTGGCTCCCTTCTTATCGGGCTCGGGCTGACGCTTGCCCTTGGTGGTGGTGGGACCGTTCGCGACGGTCTTGATGACGGCGGGGTGGATGATGTTGTGCGTGACGAGGAACCACTTCGGGCTGCCGTCGTCCTGCACGACGAGGACCGAGTCGGGCGTGCCCTCGGGCACTTCGGTCACCGTGCGCTTGTCGCCGAGGACGGCGGGACGGATGACCGTGCGGGTGACGCTGACCTTCTTGCTGAACTTCTTCGCGTGTTTACGGGCCATGATTGTCAGCCTCCATGTACTTCGCCTGACGCTTGAGGGAGTCGTGGAACATCACGGAGTCAACGATGAACGTCTCTGCGTACTCACGGACGCGGCGCTTGAACTCCTTTGCGGCTGCATTGCGTTGCTGGAGCAGGTAGTGCCGCGTGTTGGCTGGTACCCGCAGCGATAGCGTGGTCGCTATCGCGTCCAGTTGGGCGTTCGTGATTCGTACTTCTACGGCGAGCTTCACGGCGCATCCTCCGTAACATGTTCGCTTGCTCGCAGGTTCGACAGCGCCAGCGGACAAGACAGTAGAGGTCGGTGTGCCCTCGCGGGCAGGTTGGTGGACGGGTGCAGTGCCGCCAGAAGATGCCTGCTATTAAGAGGCAGGCGTAGGCGCAGGCGGCGGTGATGATGCTGCGCATGTGCGGTAAGCGAGTGCGGCTGCGTAGGCTTGTTCCATGAATGGATTGGAGAACCGTACTTTGCCGCCACCGTGGTCGGGCAGGTTGACGCCCGGTGCTTGGAGCGTGATGTGGAACAGCAGGGAGTCCGGGTTCCAGCGGGTCATGTGGTACTTCTGCTCCTGACCTTTCTTGTTGTAGATGAAGAACTCCTTTGCGTAGCCGGCGTCGATTTCAGCTTCGCCTCGCGGGTGACCGTACAGCGCCAAGGCCACCAGCGTGTACTCGGGGATGAAGAGCAACGCATCCATCAGGCGCTTGATGGTGTTACCGGTCGAGACGAAGTCGTCAAGGAACACGATGCGAGGGCGATGGTTGATTGCGACGCCTTCGAGGGCAGCGCCGTGGCTGTGATGGTTGCCCTGCGCGTCGGTCTTCCTCACCACAATGAGTTGCTTGTGCATGAGGAAGGCAACGATGGCACCGGGGATGATGCCTGACTGGCCGGTGACCATGATGGCGTCGAAGTGTTCGGAGATGGGGCTCAACGCCTGCATTGAGCGCATGACTGCAAGGCGCAGCCCCTCGGGTGTCTGGTACATCTGGTAGCCGCCGTCTCGGCTACCGTCATTCGGATAGCTGCGGAGTTCCAGCATTGGTTGGCACCTCCCGTCGGTTGAAGGCTTCGGCCTCGTCGGCTGCCCGCAGGATGGCGAGTGCGTACTCACGCGCCTCCATCGGGGACACGTCACTCCACCCGCTCCAGCCGACACCTGCGATGCGGATGGTGGGCTCCATCAGGTCGGGCTGGCGCATGTTGATTCGGACTTCGCCGTGCACAGCACCACCGTACAGAATCACCAACTCGGGGTCGCCTGCCTTGTGACAGTAGCCATCGTGCTCTGTGCGGATGACCGTGAGCATTGGCTTCGTGGTACGAGCGTGTGCGATATGACGCTCACGTTCACGTCGTGCGGCGATGCGCTTGGCGTCTTCGAGAATGTCATGGACGCGCTTCGCTTCCTGATAGATGGCCGCTTCGTGTGCGACGTTTACGTCTTGGACCCTGAGAGCCATCCGCTCCAGTACAGCCTTCGCCGCTTCGACAGGGCTCTTGCGGGCGAATACCCACACGGGCGTGGTGGGTGCCCAATCCTGTCGCTCGGTCAGCTTGAAGCGAGCGATGTCACCCTCGTCATCACTGAGGATGGCGATGGTCTGGTTGGCGTAGAAGGCGAGGTGGAACTCCTTCTTTTTCCACTTGAAATGACGGATGCGCTGCATGGCTGGCTCCTTTCACAGTTCGGCGAGTCTCCGAAGAGCCTCACGTGTGCGTTCGATGACGCTCAGAACGACGACGAGCGGGGCGAAGACGCCCACAGTTCGTAGTTCGGCGGCAGCCTTCTCCGCTGTGCGCTTGCTCTCTGCGAGGTAAGCCTGTGCACGGTCGAGAGCACCAGCCCGTGCGATTGCTTCGACCGTGCGAGACTTCACTTGCGCACCTCCACGGGGACGGGTGAGGCGATGACAGCGAGGTGACGGTTCATCTCCTTGAGTTCCGCCCCGATTAAGATAAGGGTGAGGGCGATGATGTACAGAATGAAGGTCTTCATTTGGCCACCTGCTGCGGTCCGACGACCGTCGCAACACGGCCATCGGTGTCACGGTACCACTTGTCGATTTGCTGGGCAGCCTGCGCTTCGTTGCGGAAGAATCGCAGGTGAGTGACGTTCTCTTCGGTGATGTGGATGTAGTAGCCGGTCATGGCGTCACCTTCTTGCGCTTCGCCAGCTTGCGGACGAGGCCCGCGCCGATGAGGTCGGCAATCTGGTTGAACGTGAAGCCATCGTCGTTGAGCATGGCCAGCGTGACGACGCCAGCTTCACGATTCGTGAAGTTGAGAATCCCACTGTCGTCGTCCCATCTGAGACGCCGGGCCAGAAGCGTCGGAAGAACGGTGAGAGCGGACGGTTCCAGTAGATGTTTGCCGAAGAGATGAAACGAGAACTCCCGGTCACGCTTCTTCCACTCGCCGCTGCCGGAAATGTCGCAGTAGACACCGAGGCAGCAGAACCTGTCGCCCTTGCGCAGCCAGTCCGGTGTCTGCTTGTACTTGTCGGACCGAAGGGCAGCAATCAGCTTGCGCTCTTCGGCGTTCGTGAGGACACGGGGTTTGCTCATGACTGAGTCTCCTTTCGATTGTAGCAGTCGCAGTGCTTCGCGGAGATGCCGGGTGCGTTGCGAAGGATGCAGATGGGACAGCGGATGCAGCCATTGCGGTGCCACCACGTGCGCCAGCGGCGATACCGCTCGTGCCAGCGCGTCTCAGCGGTTGGGTACCAGACGAACGTGAAGAACAGGACGCAGCACCACGGGATGCCACTGTGCAGGCCACAGCGGATGTTGTGCCGCCAGTACGGCATGCGCTGGTCCACGCGCAGACGGATGGTCTGGTTGAGGTATCTCTTGAGCCCGTGCATCAGACACTCGCGACCTTGACGAAACGCTTGGTCGCGCGGTACCAGCGACGCAGCACCCTCGCCTTGTGCGTCACTTCCCACTCGGCGATGGCGGCCAAGAGGGCGGCGCGACGTCCGTCAGCCTCAGCATTGCCACGGTTTTCGGGGTAGATGAAGAACACCCACTGTTCGAGCGCGCTGTCGGCGTCCACGATGAACGTGCCGGTGGGCGTGGTGACCTTGGCGGTGTAGTCGCGGCCGTTGTCAGCGCGAAACACTCTGTTGATGCGCCGCATCTGCATCTTGCAGACCGTGCCGACGAGACACGCACCGCGCGTGCCATTGCTCGTGTCGTACGTGCTGCCGTCGAACGAGCCATCCACGATGGCGCGCTTGAGACCGTCCACCTCTTTCGGGAGGGACGTGAGGACGTTGAACAGTTCGGACTTCACATCATCGGGCATCTTCATGGTGTTGCTCCTTTCAGAAGCACGTATCACACGTGCAGTAGAGCCGCTTGCCGCTCTCGCAGCGAGGGCTTGGGTGACGGCTGGGTCCGGGCGGGCGGGGCACGTTGCCCATCGCCCGCTGTGCTGCTGGCATGTACTCGGGGTCGTCGATATCGACGCCCTTGGCACGTGCCGCTTCATCCCACTCGCGAGGGCTCACGAGGGCTGACGAAGACGGGCTTGGTCACGCTGCCATGCATCGACCGCCTCCTTCGCCTCACGCAGGCCGATGCGCGGCTTGCCCGTGTCGGGATTGGTTCCGATGGGGCAGTCACGCAGCGCCTTGATGAGGGCAATCTTGCCGGAGAACATGCCCTCGCTGGGGATGTTGTGCTTCTCCGACACAGGTTCGCCCGAAGGCAGCGGGCAGAGGGTGTCGATGAACTTGTCCACTTCCTTGCGGGCGGCGACTGCGGCATCCGAAGCACGCGTGAGTTCTTCCATCGCGTACTCCAGCTTCGCGACAGCGGTGTGGAACTTCTGGCGTGTCGTGGCCTCGGGGTACATGTTTGCTCCTTTCGATTGGAAGTTAGGTGCGGAGACGGAACCTCAATCCAACCTCTCCGCTTGATGCGCCCCGTTGATTGCGCATCTTCCCACGTTGTAACGGCCGCAGGCATGCCACTCCCGATGCTAGCATCGCCCGGAGTCGAACCGGGTGCGGCCGTTGTTTACGGGCATGGTGTGCTGTTGTTCCTGCCACGGTGGTCCGTTGTCCGGGCCGTGAGGCAGCCTAACATGCCCTTACTTGACGGGCACCAGCAGGAGGTTGCTGGCGTCCGTCTCCATCTTGCTGCGCTCGTCCGCGTTCGTGAGGCCACGAGCGACCGCCGTGAATCCGGCGAGCCAGTCGTACCGCGAACCCGTGACGTTCTTCTCTTCGCGCAACATCGCGTCGAGGGCCAGCGTCACCTGCGACTGCGTGAACGTGCCCTTGAACGCCTTGTACGCGAGGTCCAGAGTTTCCAGCTTGGCCGCACTCGTCGTGCCCGTGATGGGCACCGCCATGTCGGCCTTCGCTGCACGCACCGCTGCCACGAACCCGCTCACATCGTTCATGGTGTTGAGCGTTTCGAGGAACCTGCGGAACGTGTGCAGTGCACGCTGCGGGCCACGGCCAGCGTGCCGGGTGCGGAACGTGTTCACTTCCTTCGCTCCCCACACGTAGTGGTTGCCGCAGGCGCGGTCGAACATGAACGTGGTGTAGCCGAAGGACTTCGCGCCGGTCTCGCTGTTCCACGCGAAGAACCCACGATTGAACTGCTCGCCGTCCACGTCGAACGAGGGGTTGTCGAGCGCGTCACCCCTGTCGATGAAGAACGCGAACATGTCGCGGTCACCAGCGTACAGGCCGCTGGGCACTAACTGTGCGCCCCACTGGCCGCCTTCGTACGCCACAGGATTGCGCCAGCCGGGCGGCAGATACTCGGCCAGCGTGTTCGCGAGGTCGTAGTCCCACAGGCGACCGTACGACTCGCCGTGCAGGGCTCGGAGTGTGCGACCACCATCGTCGTCGGACGTGAGCAGCACGCGCTGCCGTGCGTCCACGTCGCCCTCGTCGATTGCCTTGTGCAGGCGGTCGTTCAGCACGTCGCTGCCGATGCTGGGGGACAGCTTGGCCAGCAGGTCACGCGGCACGCCCAGCTTGTTGCACAACTGGCCAGCAGACCAGTGTGTGAACGATGCGACACCGCCAGCAGCACCATGCGCAGTGAGCGTGCCGTTCACACGGAGCGTCACGTCACGCATGGCCAGCATGCCGTCGGTGGAACGCTGACGCCGACGCAACACCGCGTTGCGTAGGTCGCCGAGCGTGCGGAACCGTTCGTCCGCTGGGCGGGTTGCCCACTGCTTGTGCGCTTGATTGAGGACTGTCACTTGGGCCTCCGAATGAGTGTGGACAGGAACTTGCGAGCAGCGTAGGTCTCGCTGTCGCAGTGGACGTTGCTGCTCGGGATTGCGGGGATGACCTTGTGCGTGGGCTGGACCCTCGCGGTTGCCTTGCGCATGCGCTGCACGTATCCGCTCACGACCGAGGGCTGAATCACGCGGGTTCCTTTCGACATTCGCGTTCACAGCGTTCGCACAGCACGGGCGTGCCGGGCGTGTCACTCTCGCGCTTGAGGCGCGACACTTCGCGGACGTTGCAACGTCCGATGCTGCTGTTGTGGCCCTTGTAGCACTCGCAGCGCCCAGCGAACAGCACGGGGTGGCGTGGACATGGAGTCACGCGCCCGTCCACGTGTTTCGTGCGCCACAGGCACGTCTTGTGCGTGCAGTAAAACTGTGGGCACATGCGCTTCTGCTCTGCCACGCGAGCAGCGGTGGACATGTAGCGGCGAGTCGGGGCCATCAGAACCCTCCATCATGAAGCGCGCGGAGTAGTTCGACCGCACCGGCCGCAGACTGCGCGAAGTGTACGGTATTGCCGAAGCGGATTTCCCATTCGTGCTCGGCGACTTGAGTGATTTTCCAGTTCATGCCGCAGCCTCCACGAAGCCGCTCGATTCACCCTTCGCGCGGCCCTTCGCACGCAGTCCCACGATGACGCTCTTGGCATCGAGGAACCGCAGGTCAGACAGGTCGCCGTCGATAACGGGGAAGCCGTTCCACGTCTCGGGCAGCGGTTGGCCCTTGCGTGTCGCGAATACGACCGCGACGTTTCGACCACGTGCTAGCTCGGCCATTGCCCACACGCGGTTGGTTTCTGACAGGGAGAATGTCAGGTGGTAGTTTGGGGGCATGTTCATGCGGTTCGGGCGCTTTGTGTAGTCGTAAAACTGGACATGCGGGAACATCTGCGGGAGCGTGAAGCCGAGCCGGCCTTTCATGCGTTCCCAAGGGATATCGGACGTGCCGTTGAGTCGCACGCATGGTATCAGGTTGCGCTTCGCGGCACGCTTTTCGAGCCTGCGGATATCGTCCGCAAGCATTTCGACGAATGCGATTGCGTCGTCGAAAAAGAGTCGCGTCTTGCGCATGCGCCCTTCGCGGACGGGCTTCATGACACCGCGTCCGGCCGTGAACAGGCACGCAGCGCGACAGCCTGCGCTTGCGTGCGGACACAGGTTGCCTAGTCCGCTACCGTCCGAGGGCACAAGATACAGGATGCCCGTCAGGTAGCCGCGCGCTTCGCCTTTGACGGTTTTGGCGTCGTGAGAGATTGCGAGTAGGTTCATATTGCATCCACTCCGCACGCAGCGTGGAACGTGTCACGCTCGAATCGGGGATTGTCTCGCGCAAGGGTAAGCGAGATAGCGTAGACGCATGCGAGCCATGCGCGCCCTTCGGGGCCAATGTACTCGGCGCGGTTGGGTTGGGTACCACGCAGGGCACGGGCGAGTAGGACATAGTCCTTCCGGGTCATGGCGTCACTCGCTTTCGCAGCAGCCGGTACGCTGCACGCGGCCACACGTCGGGCACGCGGGGTGGGCGGAGAGATACGCTTTGATTTCGTCCGCCTTCTTCTGGAACATGGCACGCTTGGCCCCTCGCGAGTCGCGTGCTGCCTGCTCAAAAAAGGCTTGCAGATTGGGCCAATGGGGCTCGCAGTTGACGGATTTCATGCCGTACCGTCCTTTCGCCGTTCGGGCATGGTACTGCCGCTGTTTCGCGCTTTCGCGCTCTTCGGGCGTGCTGTTGCAGCACGCTACAGCGGTTCCCCCTGTGCATCGTAGGTGTCAGCCGGTCATCGCTGCGCGGGGATGGTACTCCCGCTGGAAGCGCCTCACGCACTTTGCACAGTCTCGTCCCTTGCGGGTCACGTGCACTAGTGCGAGCCTTTTGGTGGGTTATACGGCGCAACCGCTCCGCTCGCCTTACGCTGGGGGTTTAATCGGCAAAATGGGACGGTGTACCGTGCATTTTGCTCGCTTGGGGCTCGGGGCTAACATTGGCGCAAATAGGTGCGTTCTGCACTGTACCGTGATACACTGGCGAGGATACACACTCCGCGCAGTTTGAACGGCTTGGGGCACTTGAACGCACGTCCCACGCTAGGGACTGGCCGTTACGCTCCGAGCAATCGCCCACGCTTTTGCGTGGCCGTGCTTCCCTATGTCTCGGCACAAGGTATGCTTACGCATCCGTAGGGGTGCGGGGCTCGTCGCGTCGTTTCCACGGTACACCGTGGTCGTTTCGCGTGCCTGTCTCTCGGCCGCCTACGTTCCGTTGTGCTGTCCGTCCGCCTATGCATCCCCAAGGGGACCGTGCGCCTAGCACTGTGCATATTCGGCTTTGCGGGTCCGTCCTGTCCTGTCCGCCTGCCGTTCCCTCGACGGCGGATACACTGTGCACTGGCCGTGCCAATCGGCTAACTTGTTGCGGCACAACGATGCGATAACCGACTCTCACGATTTTCATTGCAGAATCGCATTGCACTAGGTGCATTATGCACGATGCCGAGGGTGCGAGTCAAGTAGAACCGCGTGCGCGCGTGCGATTGCGCGCGCTGCGGAACGCGTGAGCGTGTGCAGGTGCGTTCGACGCAAGGCTCGGAGACGCGCGCGTCTCCACGTATGCGCACGTGCGCGAGCAAGGTCCGTGCCAGTGAGTGGTCAGTTTCTGACCAGTGCTGGTCAGATTTTGACCAGTGCAAGATGCATGCCTGATTCTTGCATTCTGCAATCCCCCTTGGGTGATTTTGCCCTATCGCGAGATTTAACATCGCGCGCGAAGATTTAACACGCGCGTGCGCGATTTACGCGTGCGCGTGTGGTATACTACTAGTGGGAGAACTGCGTTTTGCAATGCACTCCAGTGCGATTTGCACGGCTGGGACCCTCGCGTGCGCTGTGAACCGCGCGCGTATCCCATTGCGCGCGTGTGCGTTGCGCGAATCACGGGCGCGTGTGCGCGGTCCAAGCCTGCGCCCGCGTGCGCGCATTATGCGTGCGCCCGCCCGCGCGTCTGTGCCGGGGCCACCGAGGCCCCCTACGACCCGCCATCGGTGCGCGTAGGAAATACCAGACCCCGAGACACCGGAAAACTGGACCCTATGCCAACCGCGAGGGTCCTCTTAAGACTAATCGCCGGATAGATATACGTCGAACGAGCGAGCGACCGCGAGAGCCGAGTCGAGTCGAAGGCTCGACGTATCTATATGTTCTACTAAATGTATATTTAGTTAGGGGAAGTAGAATACCCCCGGACGACCCCAAAGGAGCCTCATGTCACCCGACAAGCCGAAGTCGAACCTCCGGGCCACTAAGCAGTGGCAGAGGGAGGTCGCGAGGCGCGAGTACCTCCGGCACCCGGACGCGAGCATCGCGGACGTAGCTCGTGAGACTGGAGTCGCAGTACGCACTGTCGCCCGCGCCCGAGAGACGCTGGTCAGGGAGGGGCTTTTGCCCCCCGGCCGGAACAATCCCGAGTCCGGGGCGGACGCTGTGGCCCTCGCGGTCGCGGTGAAAGCTCTTGGGTCAGGTGACCCACCCGCCGAGGGTACAGACGACGATGGGCCAAATGACCCACAGCCTGCCGACAAGCAGGCTGCGAGCGAAGCGAGTCAGCCTGCGCCGAGGATGCACAAGACCGGCACGGTAGACGGCGAAGCTCTCCGTCAAATGAGCCAGATGCTCGACGACCTCGCCGACGAAGACGACGACCTCACCCGTAAGCGCATGCTCAAGCAGGTGAAACGGTTCGCCTTCGACCCCTCGCTCCATCCAGACACGCGCATGAGCGCGTCCCAGCTTTGGGCGAAGCTGCTCGACATGGCCCGGACCAAGGACCTTGGCCCCGGAAAGCCCCTGACGCTCGCCGCAGCCATCGAACGCTGCACCGACTTCCTCAACGCCTGCGGTCCACACGTCTACGTTCCCGCTTTCTACGCCGCCTCCGGCTTGGAGATGCCCGCCGATGGCCAAACTAGCCCTTCCGTGGACGCGTCCTCGCCTCCATCGCCACCTGCTGAGCCTGCTGGACCGCCCAACAACGACGCTGGTCGCCAAGAACAAGCGTGATGACGCTGCCGGCGTGGATTTCGACGACAACTTTCCGCCGCGCTACGTGAAAATCGAAATCGACCTCAACAATCACGAGGACATTGTCGAGTTCGTCATCCACGAACTGATGCATGTGACCCTTTCCGAACTCGCACGGGGCAAGTTCGATGAAAACCTCGAAGAGGTCTTCGTCCTCAGCCTCTCGTCCTACATCAGCGGTTGGGTCATGAAGTCCCCACAACGCTTGAAACGCTGGACGAAGCTCATCAATCAGAAACTGGTCGAAGCCGCCAAGGCTCTCGAACCAATCCCGCTCGAAGAAAGGGTGGTCCGCTAGTGTTCCACTACGGTTGCACGTTCCCTGACTCCCTCCACGCCATCGAGTACATCCGACGCCCCGAGTACATCACCATCAGGGGCTTTCCGGAACGGTACTTCCTTATCGCCGAGGTGAAGTATCGAGGCAAGCGGCAAATCTTCCGACTCGACCGCTACGGTGCACCAGACGAGTACACTATGGTGGAACTGGAGCGCAAACTGCTCGCGTGGAAGAAGGCGCGGGAC
>Ga0134123_10002229_pt1 | contig 12704 bp, 12 predicted proteins | sample KB303_FD_96460 | JGI IMG/M metagenome (GOLD analysis project Ga0134123, IMG submission 96460) | Terrestrial soil microbial communities without Nitrogen fertilizer from Kellogg Biological Station, Michigan, USA - KB3-0-3 | ecosystem: Environmental > Terrestrial > Soil > Unclassified ...
ACATGACGCTCCTCATCAAGAGCGGCATGGATTCCGGACTCGACATCCGCTACTACACGATGTACGCGCACCTCGGCGGCGGCGCCACCGCCATCGGGCCCGGCGGCAACGGCAAGGTGCGCTCGGTCATGGCCTTCCACGAGAACATCGCGGTGGAGACGGGCAAGACGGACACCGAGGGCTGGACCAAGCAGTTCCGCTCCCAGCACGACTTCGACTTCTACGCGGCCGGCTTCCGCACGATCTTCGAGTTCTTGCAGGCGGCGATGAACAAGGCCGGCTCCGCGGATCCCACCAAGTTCGCCGCGGCCCTCGAGGGGCTCACCATCACCGACATGCTCGGCCATCAGGTGACGATGCGGAAGGCCGACCATCAGATCCTGAGCGAGTACTTCGTGGGCGTCTTCACCAAGGGCGTGAAGTACGACTCGGAGAAGACCGGGCTGGGCTGGAAGACGGAGACCACCGTCCTGCCCAAGGACCTGGATCAGCCGAATAGCTGCAACATGAAGCGGCCGAGCTAGCCCGGCCCGCGCCGACTCGCCTCACCCTCTCCCCCGCGGGGGGAGAGGGCAGGGTGAGGGGGTTCCCCTATGGAAGTCCTGCTCGTCTCGCTGCTGAACGGGCTCGTCTACGGCATGCTGCTGTTCATGCTCGCGAGCGGGCTCACCCTCATCTTCTCGATGATGGGCGTGCTCAACTTCGCCCACGCCAGCATGTACATGCTCGGCGCCTACTTCGCCTTCTCGGTGAGCCGCGTCATCGGCTTCTGGGCCGCCCTCGTGGTGGCGCCGATCCTGTGCGGCATCCTCGGCGCCCTCATCGAGATGTACGCGCTCCGCCGCGTGCACCGGAACGGCCACATCGCCGAGCTGCTGTTCACGGTGGGGCTCGCCTTCATCATCGAGAAGGCGACGCAGATGGCGTGGGGGCTCCTCCCGGTGCCCTACCGGGTGCCGCCCGTCCTCGACCGCGCCCTGTTCCACGTCTACGGCTCCAACTTCCACGCCTATCGCGGCTTCATGCTGCTGATCTCGATCCTGATGTTCGTGGCGATCTGGCTCCTCCTCACCCGCACCCGCATCGGCCTCGTCATCCAGGCCGCGCTGACCCATCCCGAGATGGTCGGCGCCCTGGGCCACAACGTGCCCCGCGTGTTCACGATCGTCTTCGCGGGTGGCTCGGTGCTGGCGGGTCTGGCGGGCGTGATCGGCGGCAACTACCTCGTCACGGAGCCGTCGATGGCCGCGACCATGGGCCCCATCGTCTTCGTGGTGGTGGTGTTCGGCGGCCTCGGCTCCCTCGCGGGCTGCTTCATTGCCTCCCTCATCATGGGCCTGGTGCAGACGTTCGCGGTGGTGATCGACGTCTCGCTCGCGGATCTGCTCGCCCGCCTCGGCATTCAGGTGACCTCGGCCACCCCGCTCGCCGAAGTGCTCACCATGCCCTTGCCGCGCGTGGGCGCGCTCCTGCCCTACCTGATGCTGATCCTGGTCCTCTTGATCAAGCCGCGCGGCCTCATGGGGACGCGCGACACATGAGCGAAGGCGCGGTCCGGACCGCGGCGCAACCCCTCGCGGCGGGCGGTGCCGCCGCCTTCCTCCGGCGCCAGTGGCCCTGGCTGGCCGCGCTCGTCTTTGCGCTCGTGGTGCCGTGGTTTTCCTTCGACTGGTCCACCGGACGCCACTCGGGCTTCATCGTCTCCATGCTGAGCCAGATCGGCATCTCGATCATCTTCGCGCTCAGCTACAACATGCTGATGGGCCAGGCCGGCCTTCTCTCCTTCGGCCACGCGGTGTTCCTCGGCCTGGGCGGCTACGTCACCGCGCACGTCGTGAACGCGACCAAGGGCGGCGCCCTCCCGCTGCCGCTCGAGCTGACTCCCATTGCGGGCGCGCTGGGCGGCCTCGCCTTCGCCGTCGTGCTGGGCTACTTCGCGACCAAGCAGCGGGCGACCGCGTTCGCCATGATCACGCTCGGCATCGGCGAGCTCATCACCTCGTGCGCGCTCATGTTCCAGACGTTCTTCGGCGGCGAGGGCGGCGTGAGCACGAACCGGATGACCGGCCGCAGTCTCTTCGGTGTGGGCTATGCGGCGCCCATCCAGGTTTACTACCTGATCGTGGCGTGGACCGCCCTGTCGGTGGTCGCGATGCTGCTGCTCACCCGGACGCCGCTCGGCCGCATGGCGAATGCCTCGCGCGACAACTTCGAGCGCGCGCAGTTCGTGGGTTACGACCCGCGCATGGTGCGCTTCTTTCAGTTCGCGCTGTCCGGCGCCTTCGCGGGGATCGCGGGCGCGCTCTACACGCTCACCTACGAGATCGTCACCTACGACACCGTCGCCGGCCCCATGTCGGCCAACGCGCTGCTCATGACCTACATCGGCGGCGTGGGCGTCTTCGCGGGGCCGGTGGTGGGCGCGGTCCTGATCGTGCTGCTCCAGAGCTGGGTGAGCCTGCTCTCCAACTCGTGGCTGGTCTACGCGGGCGTGCTCTTCATCATGATGGTCACCTTCGCGCCCATGGGGCTCACCGGCCTCGTCATGATGCACCAGCCGATCTGGCGCGCGGGCCGTCTGGGACGGCTGATCGGCCCGTACCTCCGCCTCCTCGGGCCCGCCCTCCTGGTGCTGATCGGATTCGTGCTCGCGGTGGAGCTCTGCTCGTTCCTCACCATCGGCGCCGCGCAGGGCAAGAGCTTCACCCTGTCGAGAATCACCATCGATCCGCGCGGGGCGCGGCCGTGGCTGGTGGCCGGCCTCCTGCTCGTGGGCGGAGGTCTCTGGCTGCGGGTGGCCATGCGCGGCTTCGGGGCCGCCTGGAACGCGGTCACGGAGGAAGTGAAGACGACGGGGACGCGCGCATGAGTGTTCCCGCGCTGCGGCTCACCGACGTCAAGAAGAGCTTCGGGCCCACCGCGGTGATCATGGGCGTGAGCCTGGACGTCGCCCCCGGCTCCCGTCACGCCATCATCGGCCCCAACGGCGCGGGCAAGACCACCCTGTTCAACCTGATCAGCGGCCGCTTCCCCGCCTCCGGGGGGCGCATCGAGCTCCACGGCCGGTCCATCGACGGCCTGCCGCCGCACGAGATCAACCGCCGCGGCCTCTCGCGGAGCTTTCAGGTCACGTCGATTTTCCCGCGCATGACCGTCTTCGAGAACATCCGCTGCGGGCTTCTCTGGTCACGCGGCTACAAGTACTCCTTCTGGCATCTCGTGGGCGGCCAGCGCGTCCTCAACGCGGCGGCGGCGCAGCTCCTCGCCGACGTCAACCTGGAAGCGCGGCGCGACGTCCCCGCCGGGCTCCTCACCTACGCCGAGCAGCGCGCGCTCGAGATCGGAATCACGATTGCGGGTGGAGCCGACACCGTCCTGCTCGACGAGCCGACCGCGGGCATGAGCCGGAGCGAGGCCGACCACGCGGTGGCGCTGATCCGGCGAATCACCGCCGGCAAGACGCTCGTCATGGTCGAGCACGACATGAGCGTGGTCTTCGACCTCGCCGATGTCGTGACGGTGCTGGTGTACGGCCAGGTGATCGCCTCCGGGCCCCCCGCCGAGATCCGCGCGAACCGCGCGGTGCAGGACGCCTATCTGGGCGCGCCCGCCGAGGTCTCCTGATGCTCTCGGTGCGCGATCTCCACGCTTACTACGGCAAGAGCCACATCCTCCAGGGCGTGAACCTGGAAGTGCGGGCGGGCGAGATCGTAAGCCTCCTCGGCCGGAACGGTGTCGGCCGCTCCACCACCTGCAAGGCGATCATGGGCCTGGTCGAGCCCATCGGCGAGGTGCTGTGGAAGGACAAGAGCCTGGTGGGCCTCCGCCCGGACCAGATCGCCCACGCCGGCATCGGCTATGTCCCGGAAGACCGTCAGATCTTCCCGACCCTCACCGTGCGCCAGAATCTGGAGCTCGGGATGAAGCGGGCGGGCCGCTTCGGGCGCTGGACCTTCGACGACATGTTCCAGCTGTTCCCCCATCTCCGGGAGCGCCAGCACAACGCCGCCGGCGTGCTGTCGGGCGGGGAGCAGCAGATGCTCACCATGGGCCGGACGCTCATGGGTGATCCGGACCTCGTCATCATCGACGAGCCCACCGAGGGCCTCGCGCCCATGCTGGCCCTCCAGGTAGGACGCTTCCTCGACGAGATCGCGCATCGTGGGGTCTCGATTCTCCTGGTCGAGCAGAAGCTCACCATCGCGCTCAAGATCTCCCACCGCGTCTACGTGATGGGGCACGGGCGCATCGTCTTCGAGGGCACCCCCGCCGCGCTCGCCGCCAACGAGGCGGTGCGCCGAGAGAATCTGGAGGTCTGAGGAGTCTCCCGCATGCCGGTGTACTCACACTCGAAGCTGTCCGTCTACGAGACCTGTCCCCGCAAGTATCGGTTCCAGTACGTGGAGCGGGTGAAGGTCCCGGAGGTGAAGACGGTCGAGATGTTCCTCGGCAGCCGGGTCCACGACACGCTCGAGTCGCTCTACCGGCGCGTGAAGGCGGGGACCGTCCCCACGCTCGACGACGTGCTGGCGGACTATCGCGCGCGGTGGCAGGCGGAATGGACGGACGCCATTCGGATCAGCAAGCCGGAGCGCACCGTCGAGGATTACCGGACGCTGGGCGTCCGCCATCTGACCACCTATCACGCGCGCTACCAGCCCTTCGACCAGGAGCGCACGGTTGGTCTCGAGCGCCGCATCGCCTTCCCGCTCGACGAGACGCGAAAGATCTGGGTCCGGGGCTATATCGACCGCCTCTCGGTCACGCGGGACGGGATCTGGCAGATCCGCGACTACAAGAGCGGCCAGTGGCTGCCCACCCAGGCGCACGTGGACGCGGACCGGCAGCTCGCGCTGTACCAGATCGGGATCGAGCGGCGGTTCCGGGGCCACCCGCGCCGGGTCGAGCTGGTCTGGCACTACCTCGCGCATGACGTGGAGCTGCGCTCGCGGCGCGAGCCCGATGCGCTGCGCGCGCTGGAGTCGGAGACGCTCGGCCTCATCGACACCATCCAGGCCGACAAGGTGTGGGAGATGGTCGAGGGGCCGCACTGCCGGCGCTGCTCGTACCAGGCGATCTGCCCCGCCTGGTCGCCGCAGCTCAGGCTGCCGGGCATCTAGCCCAGCAGACGCTCCGCCGCCTCTTCCCCGGAGTGGATGCAGTCGGCGATGCCGACGCCGCGATAGGCCGCACCCGCCAGCGCCAGTCCCGGCAGCCTCCGCACCGCGGACTCGATCGCGTCCACGCGCGTGAGGTGGCCCACCTGGTACTGCGGCATCGCCTTCACGTAGCGGTTCACGCGGGTGAAGACGGGGGCGCCCTCGGCGCCGAGCAGGGCGGCGAGCTCGGCGCGTGCGGCCGCCACCAGCGCCGCGTCATCGGCTGCCACCGCCGACTCATTGAGGGCGCCGCCGACGAACACGCGCAGCAGCACGTGACCCTCGGGCGCGCGGCCCGGATACTTCACGCTCGAGAAGGTGCCCGCGATCACGGGCCGGCGCTCCACCTGGGGCACCACGAACCCGAAGCCGTCCAGCGCGTGACGGATGGCCCCGCGGCGATAGGCCAGCGTCACCGTCGCGGACGAGGCGTAGGGAATGTCCTCGAGGAGATGGCCGAGCCCGGGATCGGCATGGCGGAGCAGTCGCGCGGCCTGATACGCCTCGGTGGCCAGGATCACCGCGTCCGCGTCCATCGTGGCCCCACCTTCCGTGGCCACCCGCCAGCCCGCCCCCTGCCGCTCCAGCGCGGTGACCCGCTCCTTGAGTCGCACCGCGCCCGGCGGAAGCCGGCCGGCGAGGGCCTGCACCAGCTCCTCCATGCCGTCCTTGAAGGTGACGAAGAGAGACCAGCGCGCCCCGCTCGTGCCGGCGGTCGCCGCCGCCCGGCGCGCGGCGCGCCGCATGGCGAGGATCACGCTGCGATGCTCACGCTCCATCTCGAGAAAGCGCGGCATGGTGGCGGCGAGCGAGAGTGACTCGGGATCCGCGGTGTAGATGCCGCCGATCAGCGGCTGGGCCACGCGCTCCAGCGCCTCGCGCCCCAGCCGGCGGCGCACGAAGGCGCCCAGGCTCTCATCGGAGTCGCCCCCGCGCGGCAGCACCAGGTCCATGGCCATGCGGAGCTTGCCGCGCCAGGAGAAGAGCGACGAGCGGAGGAGCGAAGACAGTCGCGTGGGGGCCATGAGCTGAAAGCCCGCCGGCAGCGGATGGAGCCGACCCCCGAAGGCGACGAAGGCGGTGCGGAAGCGATCGCTGGTGCCGACGAGGCGGTCCTCGATGCCCAGGCGGCGGCAGAGATCAAGCGCCCAGGGCTTGTCGGAGATGAAGGAGTCGGGGCCGCACTCCACGAGAAAGCCGTCGCGGCGCTCGGTCTGGATGATGCCGCCCAGCCGGTCGGCGGCCTCGAGCACGGTGAGCTCGAGCCGCTGCCCGCGCTCACGCGCGCGCTCCACCGCCCGATGGGCCGCGGAGAGCCCGGCGATGCCGCCGCCGATGACCACGAGTCGCATCGGGAGACGCGGTCAGCGCGCCGACATCTCGTGGACCATGTCCACGAGCGCGCGCACGTGGTCCACCGGCGTCTCCTGATGCACGCCGTGGCCCAGGTTGAAGATATGACCGGGACGGCGCGCGGCGCCCTCGAGGATGGCGCCGGCGGCGCGGCGGATCTCGGGCACCGGGGCCAGCAGGAGGGCCGGATCGAGATTGCCTTGCACCGCCACCTCGCCACCAAGCCGGTCCCAGGCCGCGCCGAGCTCCACACGCCAGTCCAGCCCGATCACGTCCCCGCCCGCCTCCTTCATCAGCCCCAGCAAGGTCGCGGTGCCGGTGCCGAAGTGGATGACGGGCGCGCCGGGCGCGAGCGCGCTCAGCACCGCGCGGCTGTGCGGCAACACGAACTCGCGATAGTCCGCGGGCGACAGCGTGCCCACCCAGGAGTCGAAGAGCTGGACGGCCTGGGCCCCGGCGGTGATCTGCCCGTTGAGGTACGCCGCGGTGATGCCGGCCAGGCGCGCCATCAGCGCATGCCATGCGGCGGGCTCCGCCCGCATGAAGCGCTTGGTGTGGAGGAACTCGCGTGAGGCCCCGCCCTCGATGAGATAGGAGGCGAGCGTGAAGGGCGCCCCCGCGAAGCCGACCAGCGGCACGCGGTCGGCCAGCGCCTTGCGCACGAGACGCACCGTCTCGAAGACGAACCCCACCGATGCGGGCACGTCCACCGGGGCCAGACGCGAGACATCCTCCGCGCTCCGCACCGGCCGCGCGATGTGCGGGCCCTCGCCCCGCGTGAACTCGAGCCCGACCCCCAGCGGCTCCAGCACCAGCAGGATGTCGGCGAAGAGAATGGCGGCGTCCACGCCCAGGCGCTCGATGGGCTGGAGTGTGACCTCCGTGGCCGCCGCCGGTGTCTTGCAGAGCGTGAGGAAGTCGTGCTTCGCCCGCAGCGCGCGGTACTCGGGCAGGTAGCGCCCCGCCTGGCGCATGAGCCATATCGGCGTGAACGCGGTCTTCTCGCGTCGGCAGGCGCGGAGAAAGGGCGCGTCGGCGTTCGTCATGGCGAATGCAGCGTAGCGAGCGGCCCTGGCGGAGTCAAGAAAGGGACGGTATCATCGCCGCCGAGGAGGATTCCCCCCATGCCCTTTCTCTCCGGTAAGCAGGCCTTTCTCCAGATCCTGAAGCAGGAAGGCGTGGAGTGCATGTTCGGCAACCCGGGCACCACCGAGCTGCCCCTCATGGACGGGCTCGCGCGAGAGCCGGGCATCCGCTACATCCTGGCCCTCCAGGAGTCGGTGGCCATCGCGATGGCGGACGGCTACGCGCATGCCAGCGGCAAGCTCGCCGCCGTCAACGTACACACCTCCCCCGGCCTCGGCAATGCGATGGGCATGCTCTACGACGCGCGCATGTCCGGCGCCCCCATGCTGCTCACCGCCGGCCAGCATGACCAGGCCATGAACCTCACCGAGCCCATTCTCTGGTCCGATCTCCCGCCGGTGGCGCGGCCCTACGTGAAGTGGTCGCACGAGATCACGCGCCTGGAAGACCTGCCGCGCGCGGTGCGCCGCGCCGTCAAGACCGCCCACGCGCATCCGAGCGGGCCGGTGTTCATCTCGCTGCCGGTGGACGTGCTCAATGCCGAGCGCGAGCTGGATCTCCTCGCGTCCACGCGGATCGCGCCCCGGATCCGGGGCGATGCGGGCGCCATCGAGGCCGCCGCCGACCTGCTCGCCCGCGCCAAGCGGCCCGTCATCGTGGCGGGCGACGCCGTCACCCAGGGCGATGCGCTGGCGGAGATGGCGGAGGTGGCCGAGCTGCTGGGCGCGCCCGTGTACGGGGAGTGCGTGCCCTCCACGTGCGCGTTTCCCTTCACGCATCCGCTCTACGCGGGGCCGTTCCCGCGGCTGGGCCCGCCGATCCGCAACATGCTGATGGGCCACGACCTCCTCTTCTCGGTGGGCGGCGATCTCTTCACGCTCTCATTGCCCTCGGACGTGGAGCCCATGCCGGAAGGCTTGACCGTGGTGCACATGGACACGGATCCGTGGCAGCTCGGGAAGAACTATCCCGCTCAGGTCGCCATCCTGGGCGATCCGAAGGCAACCCTCCCCGATCTCGCCGAGGCCCTGCGCAAGCGGCTCGGCGCGAGCGGAGTGAAGGAGCGGGCGGCGAAGATCGCCGAGCTCTCGGCCGCGCACGCCTCCGCCACCGAGAAGCTCCGGACCAAGGCCCGCGCGGAAACGCAGTCCTCGCCGATCTCGCCCCTGGCTCTGGTGGGCGCGGTGGCGGACGCGGTGCCGGACGACGCCATCATCGTGGACGAGTCCATCTCCTCCAGCCACGGCGTGCGCAATCTCTTCCGCGCACAAGACCAGCGCAGCTTCTACGGGCTGCGCGGCGGGGGCATCGGCTGGGGGCTCCCCGCCACGCTGGGCGTCAAGCTCGCCCAGCCGGGGCGCCCGGTGGTGGGGCTGATCGGCGACGGCAGCGCCATGTACACCATCCAGGCGCTGTGGACGGCCTCGCACGACTCCATTCCCTGCGTCTACGTCATCTTCAACAACGCGTCCTACCGCATCCTCAAGCAGCGGACGCTGGCGCTGAAGGGCTTCTCCGCCGAGGACGACCAGTACGTGGGCATGGATCTCGTGAACCCGCGCATCGACTACGTCGGCATGGCGAAGGCGCTGGGGGTGCCGGGGGAGCTGGTGGAGAAGGGCGTGGACATCGGGGCGGCGGTGAAGCGCGGGCTCGCCTCCGGCGGCCCGTACCTGGTGGACGTGCACATCGACGGCGCCTTCAAGAACTGATCGGTGAGCGGCCGGCTCGCGGGCAAGGTCGCGATCGTGGCCGGGGCCGGCTCGCGGGGACCCGGTCTCGGCAACGGCAAGGCGGCTGCCATTCTCTTCGCGCGCGAGGGCGCGTCCGTCCTGTGCGTGGACGCCCAGGTGGAGCGCGCGGAGGAGACGGTGGGGATCATCAAGGGCGAGGGCGGCCGCGCCTCCGCCTTCGCCGCCGACGTGACCCGGAGCGCCGACTGCCGCGCCATGGTGGCGACGGCGCGCGAGCGGTACGGCGGGCTCCACGTGCTGCACAACAATGTCGGCATCGAGTCCCGCAAGGACGTGCTCGAGACCACGGAAGAGGACTGGGACCGCGTGATGACGGTGGATCTCAAGTCCATGCTCCTCACCACCCAGGCCGCCATCCCCGCCATGGCGGAGGGCAAGACCGGCTCCATCATCTGCGTCTCCTCCGTCGCCGCCATGCGCGGCCACGGCCGCACCGCCTACGCCGCCGCCAAGGCGGGCGTGATCGGCTTCATGCGCAGTGTCGCCGCCCAGGTCGGGCGCCAGGGCATCCGCGTCAACGCCATCGCGCCGGGCATGGTGTGGACGCCCATGGTGGAAACCCTGGGCCCGGAGGCGCGCGAGCGGCGGCGCAAGGCCAGCCCGCTCGGCACCGAGGGCACGGGGTGGGACGTGGGCTGGGCCGCCGTCTTTCTCGCCAGCGACGAGTCGCGCTGGATCACCGGGCACACTCTGGTGGTGGATGGCGGCGTCACCCTGACCACCAGATGATCGACACCCGAGAGCAGAGGACATCCAGATGACCATGACCTTCGGCATTCACGTGGGGCATCTCGGCGGCCCCATGGACGAGCTGCGCAAGCTCTGGCGCTTCGCGGACGCCGCCGGCTTCGACTGGACCTCGGTGGCCGACCACTTCCAGGAAAGCCCGCCCCAGGGCGGCGACGGCGACTGCTTCGAGGCCATCGCCTCCTATACCGCCATGGCCATGGAGACGAAGCGCGTCCGCCTGGGCGCGCTCGTCTTCTGCGTGAACTACCGCAACCCGGGGCTCCTCGCCAAGTCCCTCTGCACCATCGACCATCTCTCCGGCGGCCGGGTGGAATGCGGCATCGGCGCCGGCTGGCACGAGTCGGAGTATCGCGGCTTCGGCATCCCCTTCGAGCGCATCGGCGTTCGCGAGGACCAGCTCGAGGAAGCGGTGCAGATCCTCCGCCTGCTGTTCGACCAGAAGGTCTCGAGCTTCGACGGCAAGCACTTCAAGCTGGTGGACGCGCGCTGCAATCCCAAGCCGCTCCAGCCGCGCCTCCGCATCTGGATCGGCGGGCAGGGCGAGAAGCGGACGCTGCGCGCGGCCGCGAAGTACGCCGACGGCTGGAACGCGCCCTACATCGATCCCAAGGTGTGGGCGGCCAAGAGCGCCGTCCTGGACGAGTGGTGCGCCAAGGAAGGCCGCGATCCGAAGAGCATCCTGCGCTCGGTCAATGTGGGCTTCTATCTCGGAGCGGACGCCCGGGGCGCGCAGCGCTGGGAGGCCCTCTACCTGAAGCACTGGGGCGCGAATAACCCACGCGGCGGATTCTTCCGCGGCACGCCCAAGGACATCCTCGCGATGTGCGAGGCCTATCAGGCGGCGGGGGTGCAGCGGCTCAACATCGCCTTCCGGGAGGGCCCCTACGACTGGGAGGCGCTGCAGGCCTTCGCGGAGGTGGTGTTCCCCGCCTTCGGGATTCGCAAACCGATCTAGGTGCCGGCCATCGGCGGGCTGGCGAGCAGCTCGCGCACCTTGCCGACGAAGGTGTCCAGGTCGAAGGGCTTGGAGATGTAGTCGGCCAGCGCATTGGCGAGCGCGCTGGGCGAGTAGATATTGCTGGCGAAGGCCGACATGTACAGGATACGCACCCCGGGCCGCACGTCGGCGAGCTTCCGCGCCAGCTCCTGGCCGCTCATCACGGGCATCACCATGTCGGTGATGACGAGATCGATGACGCCGGCGTGGCCGCGGGCCAGGTCCATCGCCTCCGCGCCATTGGCCGCCTGCAGCACCTCGAAGCCGAGCCCGGTAAGCAGCTCGTGGAGGACGGCGCGCACCCCTTCCTCGTCCTCGACGAGGAGAATGGTGGCAGTGGAGTTCGGCGCACCTGCCATGCGCCTGTAATGATAGCAGCGAACGGGAGCGGGACCGGAGACATTGCGCTGCGGCGGGGCCCCGGTATACCGTCATAAACACGGCGAAAGGAGCCACCCATGTCGGAAGGAACCCAGCTCATCCGCGGGCTCGAGGGCGTCGTGGCCGCCGAGACCCGCCTGTGCGACCTCGACGGCGCCAACGGCCGGCTCGCCTATGGCGGTTATGACATCGACGAGCTGGCGCGGAAGGCCTCCTTCGAGGAGGTGTGCTATCTCCTCTGGGAAGGCGAGCTCCCCGACCGCGCCGCGCTGGACCGCTTCCGCGCCGAGCTGGCGGACAGCCGGAGCATCCCGCACGCGCTGGTCGAGGCGTTCCGGCTCATGCCGCGCGACACCGACCCCATGCGGGTGCTGCAGGCGGCGGTCGCCATTCTCGGCATGGACGATCCCGACACCACCGACAACTCCCGTGCCGCGAACCGGCGCAAGGCGGCGCGACTGACCAGTCAGTTCGCCACCGCCATCTGCGCCCACCATCGGGTGCGGAGCGGCGAGACCCCGGTGGCGCCCGATCCCGCCCTGCCGCTGGCCGCCAACTTCCTTTACATGCTGAGCGGCAAGCGCCCCGCGGACGTGGTGGCGCGCGCCTTCGATGCCTGCCTCGTGCTGTACGCCGAGCACGAGCTGAACGCCTCCACCTTCACCACGCGCGTGATCGCCGCCACGCTATCGGACATGCACTCGGCGGTGGCGGGCGGGGTGGGAGCGCTGAAGGGCACGCTGCACGGGGGCGCCGGCGAGGCGGTCATGCGCACCCTCATCGAGATCGGGCGGGTGAACAACGTGGACCCCTGGGCCGACAAGGCGCTGGCGGAGAAGCGGCGGCTCATGGGCTTCGGCCACCGCGTCTACACCGCGGGCGACCCCCGCGCGGCCATTCTCCGGGGCATGGCGGAGGCGGCCTGTCGCGAGTCCGGCGACGCCAAGTGGTTCGAGATGGCGGTGAAGCTGCACGCCCGCATCCACGAGGCCAAGAAGCTCATCCCCAACGTGGATTTCTACTCGGCGCCGCTCTTCTACTCCATCGGCATCCCGGTGGATCTCTTCACGCCGGTGATCGCCACCTCGCGCATCGCCGGCTGGTCCGCCAATCTCCTCGAGCAGTATGACGACAACCGCCTCATCCGCCCCCGCGCCGACTACAAGGGCCCCGGTCGGCGCCCATTCAAGGCGCTCGAGGCCAGATGAATCTCACGCAAAAGCT
>Ga0134123_10002232_pt1 | contig 12698 bp, 9 predicted proteins | sample KB303_FD_96460 | JGI IMG/M metagenome (GOLD analysis project Ga0134123, IMG submission 96460) | Terrestrial soil microbial communities without Nitrogen fertilizer from Kellogg Biological Station, Michigan, USA - KB3-0-3 | ecosystem: Environmental > Terrestrial > Soil > Unclassified ...
CTTGTCCGAGAAGTCGAGCGCGTAGAGCCCGCGCGAGCCGAAGTAGGCGTAGAGTCGCTTGCCGTCGGTCAGCAGCGACGCCGAGGCGAAGCTGTTGTCGTTGTGCTTGCCCTCGTGAGGCACCTCCGAGTGCAGCACGCTCTTCCAGCGCTGCTTGCCGTCCTTGCGGTCGTACGCCATCACAGCGAAGTCGCGGGCGGCCGGGTCCTTCTCCCCCGGGACGGCCGTCGAGACCAGCACCGCGTCGCCGCGAACGATCGGGCTGCCGAGGCCGAGGCCGGGGACCTCGACCTTCCAGCGGACGTTCTTCGCCTCCGACCACTCGGTCGGGGGATCGGCCGTCGGGCTCTCGCCGGTACGCAGCGGCCCGCGCCATTCGAGCCAGTCGGCGGCGAGCGCCGGCACGGCTGCGAGGGCGACGAGCAGGGGAACGGCCACGACGCACGAATAGAGGAAGGAAACGCGACGGGTCATGAAACCTCCGCGCTAAGAGATCTGACCTTTCTATCGCAACCCTGGCAGGTTTGGAAACCGAGAGTGCGAGAGCCCGTCTTCGAAACCCACCCTCGAGCGTTTACAGTTTTTTGCAATCGCTTGACGCCGTCATGAGGACTCCGCGAGGCAAGGGCCGCACCTTGTGCGAAGTGATCACTGGGCGATCCGTCGCGGGCTGGGTGTGCGCGTGCGTCCTGGGCGGCGCTCTCTCCGGTTGCGGCGGCAGCGGCTCGCGCGGGATCACTCCCCCCGAGCCGACCTCTTCGGTGACCGACGGCTTCACGGTGAACCCCGAGGGCAGCAGCTACCACCCGATGCACCGCGCAGCCTTCGGCCCGATCTACGCGAGCGGCTGCCCGACGAACGGCAGCTGCGGCTGCGGCCGCTCGGCCGATCTCGCCGAAGAGTTCAACTGCCAGCTCGACCAGCTCGCGAGCCACGACATTCCCATCACCGCCTACCTCTTCGATGGCAGCTCCTGGTCGCGGGCCGGCTCGGATGCGAGGAACGCCTGCACCGGTCCCGACTGCTGCATGTGGGGCCTGGGCGACCAGCCGGTGGAGCGGCTGGCGCGGCTGGGGGTGCGCGGCGTGCTGCACTTCTGGGGCGGCTGCCACGACGACGAGCAGTACCGCCGCGCGAGCACGAGGCTCGGGGGCAACCTGCTCGGCTTCTACCTCGACGACGGCTCGTCGGACGCCGAGCTCATGGGGGTCGCGGAGTTCATGGAGGGCGCCTCGCCCGGCGACTGGGAGAACTTCGCCAAGGGCTTCCAGAACCGCGCGCCATCCAACACCACCGAGGGTCTCGCGCGCTGGGCGAACGTCGCCTACGTCGGCGATCTGCCGGTCGGGTTCGCCGGCCTCAAGGAAGCGGTGAGGCGCGTGCTCGCGCTGGCGCCGACCGTCGCGGCCCCGATGGCGGAGCTCACCGGCTACGACAACGAGGGCGACTCGATCCCGGACGAGGAGGTCTACTACCGCCGGCTGCACTTCGGCGCGCTGCAACCCGTGATGGCGCACACGCCCTTCGCGAACAGCGACCCCTGGCGCCGCGAGTACGGCCCGGGCCTGGTGAAGGCGTACCGCTTCTGGGCCTGGTTCCACAAGCAGCTGGTGCCCTACTTCTACAGCCTCGCCTACCGCATGCACGAGGACCCGTCGCAGCCGGTGCTGCGAGCGGGTCCGATGCCGGACTCGCTGCTGATCGGCGACACGATCTACGCGCCGATCGTGACGAGCCCGACCGAGCGGATGGACATCGAGCTGCCGCCCGGGGAGTGGATCGACTACTGGCACGAGAGCCGGGTGGTCTCGGGCACGCTGCCGGGCTTCCCGGTGCCGCTCGGACAGGAGCCGATCTTCATCCGCCGTGGCGCGATCATTCCGCTGAAGGTCGAGCGCGACTACACGGGCCTCGGCAGCGTGAAGTCCGCCGACGCGCTCACGGTGCTCGTGTACCCGACCGACAACTCGTCGTTCCGCTATCGGCCGGACGCGCAGTCGCCGTGGGTGACGCTCACGGCCGCCAAGTCCTACGAGCGGCTGACGCTCATCGCCGAGCCGGCGCTGCCGCGCGAGCCCGTGATCTTCCGCATCGCCGGCTGGAGCGCCGTGCCCGAGTCGGTCGGGCTCTTCGGCGGGAGCGTGGCCGTCAACCAGGGCGGCGAGATGGAGCGGGCGGAGACCGAGGCCGACGCCAACGGCACCACCGAGCAGAGCGCCTGGTACTACGACGCCGAGGAGCAGCGCCTGATCATCAAGGTGGTTCCCTAGGATTACCCTAGGGCGTGACCCGCCCGCGACTCTGGCCGGCCGTCGTCGTGCTCCTGCTCGGAGCGCTCGTCGTCCTGAAGACGTGGCTCACGGGCGACGCGATCCGCCAGCAGCGCATCCTGCAGACGATCGCGACCATCGTGCTCGTCCTGCTCGCGCTCCTCGTCTGGCTGGCGTTCTTGTCGCGCCTCAGCCGGCGCGTCCGATTCGCCGCTCTCGCGCTCGTGCTCGGCCTCGTCGCGCTCATCGCGGCGCTCGTCCGCGTGCGGGGCGTGACCGGCGACCTGCGGCCGATCGTCGAGCTGCGCTTTGCGCAGCCCGCGCCGCTTCCCGAGCCGCCCCGCGCTCCGGAGCCCGTCGCGCCGCCGACCGGGGCTCCGGCCGCCCCCGCGCCGCTGGCGAGACCCGTGACCGCCGCGCCGTCCCCCGCGCCGTCCTATCCGCAGTTCCTCGGCCCGAGCCGCGACGCCACGCTCGTCGGCCCCAGGCTCGCGCGCGACTGGACCGCGCGGCCGCCGAAACCGCTCTGGCGCCAGCCGATCGGCGAGGGGTGGTCCGGCTTTGCGATCGCGGATGGCGTCGCCGTCACCCAGGAGCAGCGCGGCGACGAGGAGCGCGTCGTGGCCTACGAGCTGCGCTCGGGCCGGCCGCTCTGGTCGCACGCCGACCCGGCGCGCTACTCGACCGTGATCGCCGGCACCGGTCCGCGCGCGACACCGCTCATCGAGGGCCGGCGGGTCTACGCGCTCGGCGCGACGGGCCTGCTGAACGCTCTCGATCTCACGAGCGGGCGCAAGCTGTGGGCGCACGACGTCGTGCGCGAAAACGGCGCGACGCTGCCGGAATGGGGCAAGAGCGCCTCGCCGCTCCTCGCCGACGGCCGGGTGGTGATTCCCGCCGGCGGCCCGGGCCACGCGCTCGTGGCTTTCGACGCCGCGAACGGCGAGGCCGCCTGGTCGGCCGGCGACGGCGGCGCGAGCTACAGCTCCGCGACGCTGCTGACTCTCGCCGGCCGTCGGCAGATCGTGGTCCTGAACGCCCACAGCCTGAGCGGGCACGATCCCGCGACCGGTGCTCTGCTCTGGGAGCACCCGTTCCCGTCCGGCCAACCCAACGTGGCGATGCCGGTGCCGCTCGGTCCCGACCGCCTGCTCGCCTCGGTCGGCTACGGCGTCGGCAGCAAGGCCTACCGCATCGCCGCGAGCGGCGAGGGGCTGCAGGCGACGCTCGACTGGGAGAGCCCGCGGCTCAAGTCGAAGTTCGCGAACCTGATCGTCGCGGGCGGCTTCGTCTACGGCCTCGACGACGGCGTCCTCACCTGCATCGATCCGGCAACGGGCGAGCGGCGCTGGAAGAGCGGGCGCCACGGCCACGGCCAGCTGCTGCTGGTCGGCGGCCTGCTGCTGGTGCAGACCGAGGAAGGCGAGCTGGTGCTGGTCGATCCCTCGCCCGACGCCTACCGCGAGCTCACGCGCTTCGCGGCGCTCGACGGCAAGACCTGGAACCCGCCGGCGCTCGCGGGCGCGCTGCTGCTCGTGCGCAACGACCGCGAGGCCGCCGCCTACGAGCTGCCGGTGGAGTGAGAGGCGGCGGCCTTCGTCACCGCTTCCCGAAGCCCATCTCGACCCGGGCCATCATCTCGAACGGCCGGCCCGGGATCGCCGAATCCGAGCCGAAGCCGCGCGTCGCGTACTCCGCACCCGTCAAGTTGCGGAAGTGGAGCCCGACACGCGCGCGCTCGCGCGTGTAGAAGATCGCGGCGTCGAGAACGCCATAGGCACTGATCGTGTTGCGGTTGTCGGCGGCGACGAACTGGTCCGACAGGCAGCGCACGCCCGCGCCCACCGAGAAGCCGTCCGCGAGCTTCGTGGTCACCCACACCGACGCCATGTGGCGCGGCGCGAAAGCGGGCACGTTCCCGGCGCGGTCGAGCACGACGAAGTCGCCCGTGGGCAGCTGCAGCAGCTCCGAGAAGTCCGTGAGCTCGGCGGAGTTGAAGGAGTAGGTGGCGCGCACGCTGACGTTGTCGGTCGCGGCCGCGGACAGCTCGAACTCGAAGCCGCGCGAGCGCTGGCTGCCGCTCTGACGCGTGAGCCCGGTCGAGTCGGGAACCGCGATGTTCTCGCGCTCGAGCGCGTACGCGGCGGCGCTCGCGTAGCCCTTGCCCTCGAGGAACGAGACCTTCACGCCCGCCTCGAGCTGCTGGCTCTCCTCGGGGTCGCGCGGGCCGACGACCTGGATCGAGGGCGGCGCGAAGCCCAGGCTGCCGTTCGCGTAGATCGAGACCGTCGGCACGGGCTTGAACACGAGCCCGCCGAGCGGGCTGAGCCGCGAGGCGTCGCGCGTCGTCGAAGTGACGGCATCCTCGAAGTGGATGTCGTCGAGGCGAGCGCCCGCCACGAGCTGGAGCTTCGGCGAGAAGCTGACGCGGTCGATCAGGTACGGCGCCAGCACGCGGCTCGTCGAGTCGCCGGCCTGGTGCGCCTGCGGCAGCGGGATCGGGTAGATGCCCACGTCGAACTCGATCGGATTCGCGACGTCGAGCGGCTGGATCAGCTGCGCGTCCTGGGTGTAGACGTCCGTCATCCGGCTGAGCTCGAGCCCGGTGACGAGCTCGTGCGAGGCGCTGCCCGTGTGGAACGAAGCCACCAGCTCGAGCTGGTTGCCGTAGAGCCGCTGGCGGTCGTCGAGCAGGCCCTGCGTGCGCGCGGCGTAGGTGTTGCCGTCCGGGAAGGGGAAGGCGCCCACGAGCAGCGTGCCGTCGCTCGCCCAGTCGAGCGCGCCGAAGTAGAACTTGTCGCGCAGCACGAAGGTGTCGTCGAGCCGCCGCTCGGCGTCGAGCCGCGCGCGGTGGCCGTCCTGCTCGGAGAAGTCCGTCGCCGACTGGAACGACGTCTGCCGCGATGGCCCGGCGAGCGAGCCGTCGACGAAGGGCAGGCCCGAGTCGGGCGACTGGTCGTTGCTGAAGTACTCGTAGGAGAGCCCGACGCGCGTCTTGTCGTCGGGCCGCCACAGGAATGTGGGGTTGAAGGCGCCGAGGGTGCCCTCGCGGCCGTCGCGGTAGCCGTTCGTGCCCTGGACGACGGCGTTCAGGCGGAACGCCGCCTTGCCGTCGGCGCTGCCGAGGTTGAGGTCGCCGGCGGCTTCGTACGTCCCGTAGCGTCCGTAGGCAAGCGTCACGTCCGCGAAGCGCGCGGCGACCGGATGCTTGCGCACCACCTGGACGGCGCTGCCGAGCGCGTTGCCGCCCCACGCGAAGGCGCCCGGGCCCTTCAGCACGTCGACCTGCTGCACGTTGTAGAGCGAATAGAAGGGCGACTCGAGGTCGGGAGCGCCGTCGACCAGCACGAGCCCGGTCTCGAGCGAGTCGAACCCGCGCACGACGAAGAAGTCGAACAGGCCGAAGCCGGTCGCGACGTTCACGCCGCTCGCGTTCTTGAGCGCATCGCCGAGCACGAGGGCCCCCTGCTCGGCCGCGAGGCGGCCCGAGACGACGGAAACACTCAGGGGCAGGTCGAGCACCTTGGTCTCGAGCTTCGTCGCCGCGTCCGTGGGCGGCGGCACCGGCGGCGCCTTGGCCTCGACGCTCGCGGAGTCCTCGTAGCGCAGCGTCTTGTCGGTGGGCGTCGACTGCGGATCCGGGGCCTGGGCGACAGCGACGGCGGCGAACAGCAGGAGCGCTCCGGCGAATGAGGGCTTCAGCAGCTTGGACATCACCTTCCCCTTGGGTTAAGTGCCCAGTATGAAACCCGCTCCGGCCACAAAGCAACCGCAAGACGGTCGACGAATCGTCCTTGGCGGCGCGCGCCCACGCCTCAGGCCTCGCGCGATTCGGGCCGGCGAGCGATGCCGAGGATGTGCGGGCTCGCCCCGAGCAGCGCGGGCTCGCTCTCGACCTTGCGCAGGAAGGCAAGCAGGCGCTCGCGCGAGGCGAAGTCGGCGAAGCGCCGGTCGAAGTCGGGCATCGAGGCGGCCGGGCCCTCGACGGCCACGACAGCCACGAGGCCGAAGCCCGCCACCTCGATCTCCTCGGCGAGCCCCGCCGGATCGTGGAAGAACGCCGTGGTGAAATAGCGCGGGTTGCCGGTCTCGTTGCGGTGCTGGCCAGTGGCGAGGTCGCGCTCGACGATCGAAGCGAAGACGGCGTCGTCGAAGAGCGGGCCGCGCAGGCCATCGACGAGCGACGCGAAGCGGGAGATCGCCGCCGCGAGCAGCAGGCCGCCCGGACGCAGCACGCGCAGCGCCTCGCGGAGCGCGCTCGCGCGGTCGGCGGCTTCCGTGAGGTGGTAGAGCGGTCCGAGCAGCAGCACGGCGTCGGCCCGCCCGTCGGCGAACGAGAGGGCGCGTGCGTCGCCGACCTCGGCGCTCGCGAGCCGCCCCTGCGCTCGTCTGGCCGAGACGGTCCGCGCTCGCTCGACGTGCAGCGGAACCGGGTCCACGAGGTGGACCTCATAGCCGAGGTCCGTCAGCCAGAAGGAGTAGGCTCCGGCCCCTCCCCCGACGTCGAGCACGACGGCCGGCGGTGGCGGGATGTGGCGTCGGATCAGCTCCTGCGTGCGCGCGCGCTCCAGCGGGAAGTAGTCGAGCTCGAGCCGGCCGGGCTCCAACCCCAGCGCGTAGAAGGCGAGCACCTCGTCCGGGGGCCGCTCTCGGCTCATCGCGTCGCCGCGCTCCTTCTCAGCCCAGCTTGCGCAGCAGCTTGGGCGGAAGGTACCAGAGCAGCGAGCCGCCCTTCGCGAGCTTGCCGGGCACGTCGAGGAGCGCGGCTGCGCCCTTCTTGAAGGTCAGCCGCTCGTCCTCGCGCGTCCCGAGCAGGCGCGCGACGAGCTGCGAGACCCAGGGCTCGTGGCCGAAGATCGCCACGGTCGCGTCCTCCGGGTACTCGTCGAGGACCGCGGCCTGCGCCTCGAACGAGCCGCTCGCGAGCGCGTCCGTCTGCGTCGGCTCCGGGCCGCCCCAGGCCTCGGCGGCGATCTTGGCCGTCTGGCGCGCGCGCAGCCACGGGCTCGTGAGCAGCGCGTCGGGCCGATCGAGCACGCGGGCCAGGCCGGCGGCGGCCTCGCGGAACTTGTACTCGCCCTCCGACGTGAGCGGGCGGTCGTTGTCGGCGACCCCCGGCGTGCCGTGCGGCACGGCGATCGCGTGACGGACCACGAGCAGCCTCATGCGCCATCTCCCTTCCTCGGCAGAATCGAGCGGCTCCGCGCCATCGCCATGAGCGCGCGCAGCGCGAGGTCCGCGGGCTTCATCTCGAGCAGCACGCGGTGGAGCAGCCGCGCCATCTCGAGGAACGCGCGCCGCTCGCGCAGCGCCGCGCGCGCCAGCAGCCCATTGTCGCGCGCCGCCGCCGCGCGCGCCTGCTCCTCGAGCCAGCTCGCGAGCACGTGGTGGTCGTGTATCGCGCCGATCGCGTCCTGCAGGCGCTTCCAGAGCGCGGGCGCCCGCGTTTCGTCGCCGCGCACCGCGTCCTCGACCTCGGCGGCGTAGCGCAGGCGCCGGATCCTTCGCCGCAGTGCGTGGAGCTCGTCGGGGAGGAAGCGCTCGCCCACCTGGCTGAAGCCGCGCAAGAGCGAGGCGCCCTGCTGCTCGCGGAGCATGCGCAGCCGCAGCAGCGCGGCGGGAGCGTCCACCGCTCCCTCGCGCTGCAGCCGGCGCAGGTTGCGGCGCAGGCCGTCGATGTCGAGGTCGAACACCTGCTCCGCGACCAGCGTCCGGCTGCGCGCACGCGCCGCGCGGAGCCGGCTCAGCAGCGCCCGCTGCTCCGCGGTCGCGCCGCGGAATCCTTCCAGCCGGTCCTGGAAAAGGCCCATCACGACGTCCATGTCGCGGCCCGCGCCGACGCTGCGGGTCAGCTGACGCAGCACCCTCGTGGCCTTCGCCACCGTCCGGCCGTTTCCCTTGCGCGAGAGAAGCGGCAGCGCCACGCGCAAGCGCCGCCCGGCCACGCGAACCTGGTGGATCGCCTCCTCCTGTCCGGCGACCGCCCCTGGTAACTCACGGAAAACACGAGTGATACGGTCTTCCAGCAGGAGGGCCGAGCGATCGTCGCGCGCCGATGGAGCTGTCACGGGCTTGTCACCGGGGGGCCGTACCCTACCACGCCGTCTGTCCCCGACAATCATGCCCTCCCGGCCTCCCTCGCCGCCACGAGCCCGGTCCCCGCGCGCGTCCCGCGGCTCCGGGCAGGGGGCCGTTAGAATGGTGTTTCGATCCGGAGACAATCCTGTGACGAACCCCGAGAGCGAACGCCTGAGCCCCGTCGTCACGGCCTCCCACCGGCCGGTGGCGGTGCTCGACCTCGGGGCGAGCGCCATCCGGCTGCTGGTCGCCGAGCTGCCGCCCGGCGGCGCCCCTCGGATCCTCGAGGAGGCCTCGCGCGCGGTGCTGCTCGGCAAGGACACGTTCGGCGGCGGGCGCCTCGGGGCGCCGACGATCGAGGCGACGCTGCGGGCGCTCGAGGGCTTCCGAAGGATCATGGACTCCTACGGCGTCGTGCGCTATCGCGCCGTCGCGACGAGCGCGGTCCGCGAGGCCACGAACCGCGACACCTTCCTCGACCGCGTGCGCCTGCGCGCGGGGATCGAGGTGGAGGTGATCGACGGCTCCGAGGAGAACCGGCTCACCTATCTCGCAGTGCGAGAGGCGCTGCGCGAGCACGAGGCGATGAAGGACGGCGACGCGCTGCTGGTCGAGGTGGGGGGCGGCAGCGCCGACCTCTCGTACCTGCGCCGCGGCGAGCCGGTCTACTCGGGCACGTACGCGCTCGGGGCCGTCCGCATGCGCCAGAACCTCGCGGCCTGGCACGGCAGCCACGAGCAGCGCACCCGGCTCTACCACCGCAACGTCCGCAACGTCGTCGAGGACATCCGCCGCGAGCTGCCGCTGCGGGAGGCGCGCCATTTCCTGGCGCTGGGCGGCGACGCGCGCTTCGCGGCGGACCAGGTGGTGGGCAGCGAGAAGCCGCACCCGGCGCGCGGCGTGCCGCGCGAGCGCTTCCTCTCGTTCTGCGAGCAGACGGTGGCGCTCGACGACGACGAGCTGGTCGAGGCGTACCGCCTGCCGCTCGCCGAGGTGGAGACGCTGGTGCCCGCGCTCGTCGTGTACCGCGAGCTGCTGCTCGAGACGCAGGCCGAGACTGTGCTGGTGCCCGAGGCCACGCTGCGCGCCGGGCTGCTGCTCGACATGCTGCGCTCCGACGAGGGCCAGGGGATCGAGGACTTCTCGCGCCAGGTGCTGGCCTCGGCCGCCGCGCTCGGCGAGCGCTACCGCTACGACGCGCGCCACGCCAAGCACGTGGCGGCGCTCGCCGTGAGCCTGTTCGACGAGCTGCGCTCCGAGCACGGGCTCGCCCCGCGCGACCGGCTGCGGCTCGAGGTCGCGGCGCTGCTCCACGACATCGGGATCTTCGTGAGCCTGCGCGGCCACCACAAGCACGCGCAGTACATCCTGTCGGTCTCCGAGATCTTCGGCCTGTCGCGCGACGACATGGCGATCATCTCGAACATCGCCCGCTACCACCGCCGCGCCGGGCCCAACAAGTCGCACCTGCCGTACATGGCGCTCGACTCCGACGCGCGCGTGCTGGTGAACAAGCTCGGGGCGATCCTGCGCGTCGCGAACGCGCTCGACGCCGACCACCTGCAGAAGGTGCGTGGCGTGCGCGTGCTGCGCGAGGACGAGCAGTGGGTGCTCGAGGTCGACGGCGGCGGCGACCTCACGCTCGAGCGGCTGGCGGCGCTGGCGCGCGCCGACATGCTGACCGAGGTGTTCGGCAGCAAGGTGGGCTTCCGCGAGGCGGGAGGCCGGGCTTGAAGAAAGCCAGAAAGCGCGAGCCCGAGCTGTTCCTGAACCGCGAGCTCTCGTGGCTCGAGTTCAACGGCCGCGTGCTCGAGGAGGCCTGCGACCCGACGAACCCGCCGCTCGAGCGGCTCAAGTTCGCCTGCATCGTGGCGAGCAATCTCGACGAGTTCTTCATGGTGCGGGTGGCGGCGCTCAAGAACGCGTTCGCCGAGGGCGACACGGCGCCCGACGTGGCGGGCCTCACGCCGGCGCAGCAGCTACAGAAGATCTCCGAGCGCGGGCACGCGATGGTCGAGCAGCTCTACGCCGCGCTCACCGGCGAGATCCTGCCGCCGCTCGCCGAGCGCGGCCTGCGGCTGGTGCGGCCGGGCGACCTCGAGGCGCCGGCGCGCGCCGCGCTCACGCGCTACTTCAAGAACGAGGTGCTGCCGGCGCTGACGCCGCTCGCGATCGACGCCTCGCGGCCGTTCCCGATGCTCGCGAGCCTGAGCCTCAACCTGGCCGTGCTGATCGGTCCGGCGGAGGGCGAGGACGAGCCGCGCCTGGCGGTGGTGCAGGTGCCGGGCCGGCTGCCGCGCCTGGTGCGTCCGCCGGGCGTCGAGGGCATGGTGCACGTGCTGCTCGAGGACGTGATCTGGGCCGACCTGCAGGAGCTGTTTCCGGGCCAGGAGATCCGCGACGTCGCCGCCTTCCGCATCGCGCGCGACGCCGAGCTCGACTTCGACGACGAGGGCGGCCGCGACTTCCTGCAGGTGATCGAGGAGGAGCTCAGGAACCGCCGGCGCAACGAGATCGTCAGGCTCGAGGTCCAGGACGGCGTGAGCGAGGTGCTGCTCGAGCTCCTGATCTCGCGGCTCCAGGTCGGACGCGAGGACGTCTACCCGATCCGCGGCCCCGTCGACATCCGCCCGCTGCTGCCGCTCGTGGACCTGCCGCTGCTCGAGGACCTGCGCGACGCGCCGCTCAAGCCGGTGCCGGTGATCGAGGCCGCGGGCCCCGAGCTGTTCGCGCTGCTCGACGAGCGCGACGTCCTGCTCCACCACCCGTACGAGTCGTTCGACCCGGTCGCCGCGCTGGTGGCGTCGGCGGCCGAGGACCCCGACGTGCTCGCGATCAAGCAGACGCTCTACCGCACGAGCGGCGACTCGCCAGTGGTGCGCTCGCTCGAGCGCGCCGCGGAGTGCGGCAAGCAGGTGACCGTGCTGGTCGAGCTGCTGGCGCGCTTCGACGAGCAGTCGAACATCCGCTGGTCGCGGCGGCTGGAGGAGTCGGGCTGCCACGTGATCTACGGCATCCGCGGCTACAAGACCCACTCCAAGATCCTGCTGGTGGTGCGGCGCGGCCGCCAGGGCATCCGCCGCTACGTCCACCTCGGCACCGGCAACTACAACGAGCGCACCGCGCGCATCTACACGGACTTCGGGCTCATGACCTCGGACGCGGAGATCGGCGAGGACGCCTCGGCCTTCTTCAACGCGCTCACCGGCTACTCGGACCCGCCGCGCATGCGCAAGCTGGTGATGGCGCCGACGCAGCTGCGCGAGCGGATCGTGCGCCTGATCGGCCGCGAGCGGCAGCGCGCCGAGGCCGGCCAGGCGGCGGAGATCCGCGCCAAGCTCAACTCGCTGGTGGACGAGGACATCATCCGCGCGCTCTACGACGCGGCCAAGGCGGGCGTGCGCATCCGGCTCGCGGTGCGCGGGATCTGCTGCCTGCGGCCGGGCCTCAAGGGCGTGAGCGACGGCATCGAGGTGGTCTCGGTGGTCGACCGCTTCCTCGAGCACTCGCGCATCTACTACTTCAGGAACGGCGGCGACGAGGAGGTCTACCTCGCGAGCGCCGACTGGATGCCGCGCAACCTGGACCGCCGCATCGAGCTCCTGTTCCCGGTCGAGGCGCCGGAAGGGCGGCAGAAGGTGCTGCAGGCGCTCGACGCGATCTTCCAGGACAACGTGAAGGGCAGGAAGCTCCAGCCCGACGGCAGCTACAAGCGCAAGCGGCCGGCCAAGGGCGAGGAGGCGTACCGCGCGCAGATCGAGCTCTACCGCGAAGCGAAGCGCGCGCTCGACCGCGTGCGCGCCGGCACCGGCGTCACGCTCGAGCCGATCCGCTCGCCCGAGTGACGGCAGGGTGGCGCTTCGCGCGATGAGCGGGCCGCGGACCACGACGCGGCGCGGGCTGTTCGAGATCCTGCGCGGCAGGCCGCCCGAGCGCGGCGAGTGGGTCAAGGTCCACCGCGCGGCGATGGCGTGCCGCTTCGAGGTGACGCTCGACGACGCGGACGCGCGGCACGTCGAGGACGCGCGCGCGGCGCTCGACGAGGTCGACGCGATCGAGGCCGCGCTCAGCTGGTTCCGCGACACGAGCGAGCTCACGCGCGTCAACCGCGAGGCCGCCGTCGGGCCCGTCGCCGTCGGGCCGTTCATGGCCGAGCTGCTGTCGCTGTGCCGCGAGCTCCACGCCGCGACCGGCGGGGCGTTCGATCCCGCGAGCACCGCGCTCTCGCGCTGCTGAAACTTCCTCGAGCGCCGGCCGCGCCTGCCGGCCGAGGACGAGCTCGCGCAGGCTCGGGCCGCGTCGAGGATGGACAAGGTGCTGCTCGACGAGGCCGCGCGGAGCGTGCGCTTC
>Ga0134123_10002234_pt1 | contig 12684 bp, 8 predicted proteins | sample KB303_FD_96460 | JGI IMG/M metagenome (GOLD analysis project Ga0134123, IMG submission 96460) | Terrestrial soil microbial communities without Nitrogen fertilizer from Kellogg Biological Station, Michigan, USA - KB3-0-3 | ecosystem: Environmental > Terrestrial > Soil > Unclassified ...
GTGACACGCCGAGTATCCGATCGAGAGAAAGATCGGTTTGTCCTCGGATTTCGCCTTCCGCAGCGCCTCCTCCCCCCACGGAAACCAGTCGACGGGGTTGTGCGCGTGCTGGAGGAGGTACGGCGAGGTTTCGTTGGCGAGGCGGTTGGTCATGCTTGATTCCCGGTTTCAGTTTATCCCGCGCGCAGACGCGGGATCTCCGGTTACACCGGCATGAGGCCGCCCAACGCCGCTGCACGTGCAGCGCCAGTCGTTTCATGCAGCGCGGTGTAACCCGAGATCCCGCGTCTGCGCGCGGGATAAAGTGCGCGCAAACCTAAGCCGGACGCTGAATGGTCTCGAGCAGTTCCGGCGGGAACGCTCGCATTTCGAAGTATTCGCTCTCGAGCTCTTCCACCTGGAAGCGGTCGAGGCCGGAGTTGGAGAGGAAGTCGTTGCGCAGCTTCGTGTCCTGCTCGTCGACGATGCGCGGCAGGAGCTGGTTGATGTAGAACGCCTCGAGGCGGATCTTGGTGATCACTTCCTCGAGCAGGCTCTCGGTGATGAGCTGGTGCAGCTCGGGATCGTGCGCGATCTCCGCGCGGATCTCGCGGCGGAACGTCTCGCGACCCTCGACCGTGTTCAGCTCGAGATAGAAGTTCGCCATCCGGCGGCGCGCGAGGTTGTAGGCGGCGAAGTAGGCGCGCTCGTGGCGGTTCAGGAATGCGATCGACGTCACGACGTCCGCGATCGAGGCCTCGTTGTTCTCGATCGAGAGCAGGCCCACCGTCAGCGCGTACAGCTTCTTCTTTCCGTACGCCAGCGCGTACTCGTTGTTCACCACCGGATCGATGAAGAGCTGCTGGAACAGGCCGCGCTGCAGTTTCTCGAACACCTGCATGTTGCCGAGGAGCGAGCGCACCTGCTCCGGCGACAGCTCGACGTCGTCCATGAACGCGAGACGGTTCACGAGCGTGGTGGTGTGGTCGATGCGGTCGAAGAGCGTGACCAGCTCGCCGAAGGACTCGAGGCGCTCGAAGTCCTCTTCCTCGCGGCCGATCTCGTCGATGAGGCGTCCGGTCTCGAGCAGCAGCTCCTCGAAGGTCTGATCGCGATTCGCCGCCGCGCGCTGCTTGTTCTCCATCAGCTGCACGAGATCGAGCGACGACAGCTTGCGCGTGATGTTGCGGCCGAGGAGGAAGCCGCCGAGGATCTCGCGCGTCGAGCGGATGTAATCGGCCTCGTCTTCCTTGTGCGAGACGGCCCGCGGCTCCTGCAGCAGGATGTCCTCGAGCGTGTCGAAGATCGACAGCGGCACTTCATTGCGCAGCGAGAGCGTGCGCAGGCGCATCAGGCGCGCGCGTGCCGAGGAATCGATCGTCGAGCCCGCGCACGACGCGAGGATGCGCTTGTACTCATCGATCAGCTCCTGATTGTCGGGATGGTGATAGATCACGTCGATCTGGATGCGCTCGCGCTGATACGGCTCGATCGCCAGCTCCACGAGCGCGCTCGACACGTCCTCGAGCGAGCGCGTCGACGCGTACGTCTTCTCGCACAGGTCCGCGAGCCGCTGGTTCGCGCGGTGCACCACGCGCACGATCACAAGGGTCGAGTGCGGCTCGCCGAGCGTTTCGAGGATCTCCTGCGCCAGCGCGAGGAAGTTGCCGCCGCCGACTCTCTTCGAGCGCTTGAGCAGCTTGCCGATCGATTTGAGCGTCTGCTCCTGGCGGTCGCCGACGTCGGAGAACTTCTTCCGGTCGTCGATGAAGAAGAAGTAGTTCGCCACGGCGTTGCCCTGCAGGAAGAGGTTGTCCCAGGTCTCGAAGCCTTCGGTGCTCGTCGTGAAGCGGAGCTCGTGCGAGCGCGGGTCGACGGTGGTGCCGAAGAGCACGAGGCGGTTGACCACTTCGTCGTTGAGCAGGTCGCCGACGGGGAGGTGTCCGCCGAACATGTACTCGCCGAAGATCCCGCCGTTCCCGCGGAACCGCACGCCCTCGGGATTGAGCACGACCTCCGAGCTGCCGCCGAAGTAGCGCACCACGTCGCCGCGCGGCGCCGCGATCTGCTCGAAGAAAAACCGCTTGTCGACCTCCGGTCCGGCGACGACCGCGAAGTATTCGACCGCAGTGCCGATGAACCCGTGGTGGACGATCGCGCGGATCACCCGCGGATTCTATGTCTCACGCGCGCGGATGCGCTTTCCTGTACACCGCGATTAGCTGCCAGTCGTTGAGATGGGTGTACTTCTGCGTGGTCGACAGCGAGGCGTGGCCGAGGAGCTCCTGGATCGCGCGGAGGTCCGCGCCGGCGTTCAGGAGGTGCGTGGCGAAGGAGTGGCGCATGGTGTGCGGGGAGATGCCGGCGCGCAGCGCGGCCTTGCGGAGATAGCGCTCGAAGAGCCGGTGCACGCTGCGGGTGGTGATGCGCTTGCCGCGAAAGTTGACGAACACCGCCTGCTCCTCGGGATCCGACGCCAGCTCATCGCGCACTGCGAGATAGGCGCGCAGCGCGGCCTCGGCCTTCGAGCCGAACGGCACGATGCGCTCCTTCGAGCCCTTGCCGTGCACCTTCACGAGCCGCGAGCGCAGTTCGAGGTCGTCGAGATCGACCCCCACCAGCTCGCTGATGCGGAGCCCCGAGGCGTACATCAGCTCCAGCCACGCCGCGTCGCGGAGGCCGAGCGTCAGCGACGTGTCGGCCTGCTCGAGCAGGAGCGCCACGTCCGAGGTCTGCATCACCGACGGCAGGTGCTTCTCGCGCCGCGGCGTCGCCACCATCCGCGCCGGATTCGCCTCGACCACGCCTTCGCGCACGAGCCATTTGAAAAACATCCGCAGCGCCGAGAGATGCCGCGCCGCCGAGGAGCGGCTCAGCTTCCGCCGCGAGAGATGGGCGAGATACGAGCGGACCGCGAGATGGTCGACGCGCTTCAGCTCCAGCAGATCCCGTCCGAGCGTGAAGTAGTCGTTGCAGAGGAACGCCGTGAACGACTCCAGATCATCGCGATACGCTTTGATCGTGTTCGGCGAAACGTTGCGCTCGTAGGTCAGGTAATCGAGGAAATCGCCGATCTCGTTCGTCACGCCCGCGCTCCCGCAGGGAGCGTAACATAAGGACGGAATCGGCGAACGCTCGATGCCGATCCGAATTACCTTCGCGCGCTCGACCATCTCGTCGAGACGGGCGCCGGTGGAGGTGGTGGAGGAGCTGGCGCGGGAAGCCGGGTTCAGGAGGAGAAAGACGTATGAAATGCCGCGTATGTGGCGGTGAACTGCAGGCAATGACGACCGACCTGCCGTTCAAGATCTCCGACCGTACGATCGTGATCGTCAAGGCGCTCCCGGTTCTGCAATGCGAACGGTGCAGTGAGTACTCGATCGAAGACCCGACGTTCGAACGCGTGGAACAGCTGTTGTCGCGCGCGGATACCGCGGCTGAGCTCGAAATCATCCCATTCGCCGCCTGAATCACACAGCTGGAGCAGGTGAGGGGGCTCATCGATACGAAGGCGCGTCTCGTCGATCTATAATTCCGTCATCCGGCCATGTCTTCGCGGTCCCTGCGTCCGGGTGAGCACCTCGGCGCGTATCGAATCCTCTCCCGGCTCGGCTCCGGCGGCATGGGCGATGTCTACTTCGCCGAGGACTCGCGGCTCGGCCGCCGCGTCGCGCTGAAGGTGCTGTTGCCGGCGCTCGCGCTGGATCCCTCGGCGATGAAGCGCTTCGAGCGCGAGGCGTGCGCTGCCTCGGCGCTCAATCATCCGTCCATCCTGACGATCCACGAGCTGGGACGCGACGGCGATACGGCGTTCATCGTCGGCGAATACGTCGACGGCGGAACTCTGCGCGCGCGCCTGGGCGATGGTCCGTTGCCGGTGCCCGAGGTCGTGAAGATCGGAACGCAGATCGCGTCGGCGCTCGCGGTCGCACACGCAGCCGGAATCGTGCACCGCGACCTCAAGCCGGAGAACGTGATGTTGCGCCGCGATGGTCTGGTGAAAGTGCTCGACTTCGGTCTGGCGAAACAGCTTTCGCACCGGGCCGTCGAAGCCGATACCGCGACGATCGAGCGAACCACGGAAGCCGGAACGGTCCTCGGCACGATCGACTACATGTCTCCGGAGCAGGTGCGCGGACGCCCCGTGGACGCGCGCTCCGACATCTTCAGCCTCGGCACGATGCTGTACGAGCTCACCGCCGGACAGGTGCCGTTCACCGGCGAGACGTCGAGCCACGTGATGGAGGCGATCCTCGAGCAGGAAGCGCCGCCGCTCGACGATCCCGGATTGCAGCCGATCGTTGCGAAGGCGCTGCAGAAGGACCCGGCGGATCGGTATCAAACCGCCGATGAACTGCTTGCCGATCTGCGGGCGCTCGACCGGCATGATGAATCGCGGCCGCGATTTCGCCTCGGGCGGCGCGCCGCCATCGCCCTCGCGTCCGCGGCGGCGATCGCGGCGCTGGCGTTTGCGATGCGGTTCATGATGCGCGAGCGCGGTCCGCTGCCGCCCGTCCCGATCGCCGTCGCGGATTTCGACAACCAGACCGGAGACAAGGCGCTCGACGGCTTGTCGGGCATGCTCATCACCTCGCTCGAGCAGTCGCGCCGTCTCTCGGTGATGACGCGCTCGCGCATGTTCGACTCGCTGCGCCGCCGCGGCAGGGACGACGTCGCGCGCATCGACGAATCGATCGGGCGAGAGGTCGCGCGGTCCGAGAATCTCCGCGGACTCGTCACGGCGTCGGTCAGCAAGCTCGGGACCCTCTACGTCATCGACATGAAGATGATCGACCCGGTCACGAACAAATACGTGTTCGCTGAGAAGGCGGAGGCGAGGGGACAGGAGCGGATTCCGAAGCTGCTCGACGGCCTGTCGGAGCGATTGCGTCTCTCGGTGAAGGAAACGAAGACCGACGTACGCGCGGCGGCGAAGGGAGTGGGTGCCGCCACGACGATGAACCTCGAGGCGTACAGCCATTACTTCCGCGCGGACGAGCTGATCGGACAGGTGAAAATGGACGAAGCGATGGCCGAGTTGAAGAAGGCGGTCGAGCTCGATCCCGCATTCAGCCTTGCATGGGCGAGGCTCGCCCGCGTGGCGGATTACTTCGGCGACAAGGAGGACGCGCGCCGATACCTCGCCAACGCGCGGCGATTCAGTGAAGGCGCGGCAGAAAAGGAGTTGCTGACCATCGCGGCTCTCGAAGCGGAGATTGCAGACGACCCCGGCGAGGCGATCAAACGATGGCGGAGGCTGCTGGAGCAGTATCCCCACGACAAGGAATCGACGTTCACCGTCGGCGACATCTCGTTACACGCGGGCGACTATGCCACCGCGCGCGAATATCTGCGGCGAACGCTCGATGCCGATCCGAATTACCTTCTCGCCCTCGACCACCTCGTCGTGGCGGGTTTGGCCCTGGCCGACCCGGCGGCGATCGCCGATGCAGAGCGTTACGCGAAGCAGGCGCAATCCGCCAACTCGATCGTCATGCTGTGCCAGCTGTACTTCGCCACGGGACGAGATGCGGATGCCGTCGCCCTGGCGAAGCAGCACGCGGATCAACATCCCCAGGAATACGACTTCTACGCGGTCCGGCGCTACCTGTACTTCCTGCTGCGCGCCGGCGATCGCGAAGCCGCGCGAAGAGAGGCGAAGCGCTTCCTCGCGTATCCCGACGCAGTGAGGCGCGGGCGTTATGAGGTGGCGCTCGCCGTGGTGGCGGCCGATGAAGGGCGCTTTCGACAGGCCATCGAGCTTCTCGAAAAAGGAGCGGACGTCGCGACCGCCGGCGGCGAGCGCAGTCACGCGGGCCGCTGGCTTGCCGATCGCGCGATGCTCCTGACACTGTCCGGCCGCGTCCCCGAGGCGCGGGCGGCAGTCGCATCGCTCCTGAGCGGGCAGGCGGACCCGTCGGGCGGGTCCATGACGTTCGTGACCGCGATCTTTCTCGACGATCCGGGTACCGCTCGCTCGCTGCTCGCGAAGTTGCCGCCGTCCGCATTCAATCTCCTGCGTCCAATGCTCATCGCCGCCGAGGCGCGCCACCGCGGCGATCCCGGTGCCGCCGTCGACGCGATGCTCCATAGCTCTTCTATCTGGGGTTATGACTGGTACACCGCCCGATGTGCTCTGGAGGCCGGCCGCCTCGATGAGGCGGAAGCGAGCGTAAAACGTCTCGCCAGCGGAGCGTACGCGTATTCCTCGATCGCGGTTACGGAACATCTCCTCGGACGCATCGAAGAAGGGCGCGGCAACCGCGACGCGGCGAAGAAGCACTACGATAAGGTCCTCGAGCGCTGGCGCAACGCCGATCCCGACATCCCCGAGCTCATCGACACGAAGGCGCGTCTCGCGAAGCTTTAGCCCGATCTATAATTCCACCATTCGGCCATGGTTTCGCGGACCCTCCGCCCGGGCGAGCACCTCGGCGTGTATCGAATCCTCTCCCGGCTCGGCTCGGGCGGCATGGGAGAAGTCTACCTGGCGGACGACTCGCGGCTCGGGCGCCGCGTCGCGTTGAAGGTGCTGCTGCCCGAGCTGGCGCTGGATCCCTCGGTGATGAAGCGCTTCGAGCGCGAGGCATGCGCGGCATCGGCGCTCAATCATCCGTCGATCCTGACGATCCACGAGCTGGGACGCGACGGCGACACGGCATACATCGTCGGCGAATATGTCGACGGCGTGACGCTGCGCACGCGCCTGGACGACGGGCCGCTGCCGCTGCGCGAGGTCGTGACGATCGGAACGCAGATCGCGTCCGCGCTCGCGGTCGCGCATGCCGCCGGAATCGTGCATCGCGACCTCAAGCCGGAGAACGTGATGTTGCGCCGCGATGGTCTGGTGAAAGTGCTCGACTTCGGTCTGGCGAAACAGCTCTCCCCGCGGGCCGTCGAGGCCGATACCGCGACGATCGAGCGCACGACCGAAGCCGGTACGGTCCTCGGCACGATCGACTACATGTCGCCGGAGCAGGTGCGCTGCCGTCCGGTCGATGCGCGCTCCGACATCTTCAGCCTCGGCACGATGCTGTACGAGCTCACCGCCGGACAGGTGCCGTTCACCGGCGAGACGTCGAGCCACGTGATGGTGGCGATCCTCGAACAGGAAGCGCCGCCGCTCGACGATCCCGGATTGCAGCCGATCGTCGCCAGGGCGCTGCAGAAGGATCCTGCGGATCGGTATCAGACGGCGGATGAAATGCTCGCCGATCTGCGGGCACTGAACGCCGACGTGCCGCGGCCGCGATTCCGCTTCAACAAACGGCGAGCCGTGATCGCCGGCGCGGCGGTTGCCGCGGTCGCTGCCGTCGTGTTCCTGCTGACGTTCGTGATGCGCGATCGCGGGACGCCGCCGCGCGTGCGGATCGCGGTCGCGGACTTCGACAATCAAACAGGCGAGCGGCCGCTCGACGGACTGTCCGGCATGCTCATCACGTCGCTCGAGCAGTCGCATCGAGTGTCCGTGATGACCCGCGACCGGATGTTCGACTCGCTCCGCCGCCTCGGCCGAAACGAGGTCGCTCGCATCGATGAATCGGCGGGCCGGCAGGTGGCGCAGTCGGAAAACCTGCACGGCCTTGTGACCGCGTCCGTGAACAAGCTCGGGACTCTCTACGTGATCGACATGAAGATGATCGATCCCGTCACGAACGAGTACGTGTTCACCGGCAGGGAGCAGGCGAAAGGACAGGAACGGATCCCGGAGCTGATCGACAGCCTCTCCGATCAGCTGCGCCTCTCGCTGAAGGAATCGGGCGGCGAGGTTCGCGCGGCCCGGAAGGAGATCGGCAAAGCGACGACGACGAATCTCGAGGCGTATCAGCATTACTTTCTCGGCGATCAGTTCATTGCGCAAATGAAGTTCCCGGAAGCGATCGCCGAACTGAAGAAGGCGGTGGAGATCGATCCTGCGTTCAGTCCGGCCTGGGCGCGTCTTGCGTATGCCTGTTACTACCCCCCTCACGGCCCGGACGTTACTGATGATGTGCGGCAGTACCTCGCAAACGCTCGACGGTTCGGCGATGGGGCGCCGGAGAAGGAACGTCTGGCGCTCGATGCGTTCGAGGCGGAAATTCGGGGCGATCCCCGAACCGCCCTCGCACGCCACAAACAGATCCTGGAACGTTTCCCGGATGACAGAGAGGCGATCTGGTCGGTCGGCGATCTCTCGTGGCACCTTTCCGATTACACGACCGCACTCCCTTATCTCCGCCGCGCGCTCAGTGCCAACCCCCACGATATGCGGGCCCTGGGACACGTCGTGCTGGTTGAGATCGCAACCGGCGATCCCCGCATGGTTGAAGATGCGGAGCGTTTCGCGCGTGAAGGCATACCGATGGAGGGTTTGCCTACCCTGGTCCGAGCGTATTTCCGTACCGGAAGAGATGCGCAGGCGGTTGCGAAGGCGAAGGAAACGGTGGATCGCTTTCCACAGGAGGTTCTCGCCGTAAGCCAGTACGTACGTGCTCTTCTGCACGCCGGCGACCGGAAGGCTGCACGGAAGGAGATCGAACGTTTTCTCGAGATCCCCGCGGCGCGTAAAAACGATACCTACGATACGCACCTCGGCATCCTCGCCGCCGATGAGGGCCGTTATCGGGAAGCCATCGAATATCTGGCAAAGAGCGCAAAGGTCGCGGGCGAGAACGGCGACACCGACGCTGTCACGTCGCGACTGGCGGAGCGTGCGCTTGTCTTCGCGATGTGGGGCCACTTCGGGGAGGCTCGCGCGATCATCGCCACATTGAACCGAAGATCGGAATGGTCGGCCCGCACGCTCAACCTCGTTTTTGTGGTGACGATCTTCACCGGTGATCTCGACATGGCTCGCGCACTGAGGAACACGATGAGCCTTCTCGATCAGGAGGTGAATCGTCCACTGCTCTCGGCAGCCGAGGCGCATCAGCGTGGTGCCGGCGTTCCCGGCGGCGCCCGTCCCGATCATCAGTATTACGACTGGTTCGCCTCGCATCGCGCTCTGGATGCCGGCCGGCTCGATCTCGCCGAAGCTGCCACGAATCGCCTCGCCTCCGGCGCGCATCCGTATTTTTCGGTCGCGATCACGGAGCACCTCCTGGGGCGCATCGAAGAGGCGCGCAGCAACCGTGCCGCGGCGAAAAAGCACTACCAGAACGTCCTCGATCGCTGGCGCAATGCCGATCCCGACATTCCCGAGCTGATCGACACGAAGGCGCGTCTCGCGAAGCTTTAGTTGTGCTACGGTACGCGTCCTTCGGAGGCCGCCGCCATGTCTGATGCCCCTCTCAAAAAAACCCCGCTCAACGAAGTCGAGAAAGAGCTCGGCGGCCGGATGGTCGACTTCGGCGGGTGGGAGCTGCCGGTGCAGTACGGCGGGATCCTCGAGGAGCACGAGGCCGTGCGCACGCACGCCGGCCTCTTCGACGTCTCGCACATGGGCGAGCTCACGGTCAAAGGGCCGGAGGCGCTCGCGCTGCTGCAGCAGGCGACCTGCAACGACGTCGCGCAGCTCACTGACGGGCGCGCGCAGTACAACGGGCTGCTCTATCCGAGCGCCGGCTTCGTCGACGACATCCTGATCTACCGGATCGCGGATGACGACTACTTCATCGTCGTCAACGCGTCGAACACGGACAAGGACTTCGAGTGGTTCCAGCAGTGCGCGCAGGACTTCGACGCCGAGGTCCGCAACGTCAGCGCCGGCTACGCGCAGCTCGCGGTGCAGGGCCCCGAGGCGGAACGCGTCCTGCAGACGATGACCGACCTGCCTCTCGCGCCGATCAAGTACTACCGCTTCGCCATCGGCAACGTCGACGGCGCACCCGCGATCGTGTCGCGCACCGGCTACACGGGCGAGGACGGGTTCGAGGTGTACGTCGCGCCGGAGCACGGCCCGCGCATTTTCCGCAGGCTCGTCGACGCCGGGGTGAAGCCGTGCGGCCTCGGCGCGCGCGACACGCTGCGCCTCGAGGCGAAGATGGCGCTTTACGGGAACGACATCGACCAGACCACGACCCCCATCGAGGCGGACCTCGGGTGGATCGTCAAGCTCGACAAGGGCGACTTCCACGGCCGCGACGTCCTGCGGCGCGAGAAGGAGGAGGGCCCGGCCCGCAGGCTCGTCGGATTCGAGATGATCGACCGCGGGATCGCCCGCCACGGATACACCGTTGTCGACGGCGGGCGCGAGGTGGGCGTCGTCACCAGCGGCACCCACTCGCCGACATTGAAAAAGGCGATCGGACTCGCATATCTTCCGCTCGACAAATCGGCCCAGGGCACCGAATTCACGATCCTGAACCGCGGGAAAGAGACCAGGGCTCGTGTCGTCCCAACGCCGTTCTACAAACGCGCCAGGTAGCGCCGCGAAGGAGCAGAGATGTCGACGTCCATCCCTGAAGACAACCGGTACGCGAAGAGCCACGAATACGCTCACCCCGAGGGCGACATCGCGCTGGTCGGCATCACCGAGTACGCGCAGAAGGAGCTCGGCGACGTCGTGATGGTCGAGCTGCCCCGCGTCGGGACGCAGGTCGAGGCGAACGAGGAGATGGGCTCGATCGAGTCGGTGAAGGCGGTCTCCGACCTCTTCGCCCCGGTCTCCGGCGAAGTCATCGAGATCAACGAGGCGCTGACCGACAAGCCGGAGCTGGTGAACACCGACCCCTACGGCGACGGCTGGCTGGTGAAGATCCGCATGAGCGACCCGAGCGAGCTCGATGAGCTCATGAGCCCCGAGGAATACGACGAGTACTGCGAAGCGGAAAGCGCGAAGTGACCAATCTCCCCGACCCGGCGGATCCTTCTTCCTCCCATCGCTACATCTCCAACGCCGGCGAAGACATCCGCGAGATGCTGGCCACGATCGGCGTCGACTCGATCGACCGCCTGTTCGACACGATCCCGAACGACGTCAAGCTGAAGGAGCTGCTCGACATCCCCGGACCGTGGTCCGAGGTCGAGACGCGGCGCTGGTTCCGCGACCTCGCGGCGCGCAACAAGACCTCGATCGATCACCTCTCGTTCCTCGGCGGGGGCGCGTATGCGCACTACCAGCCGTCGTGCGTCGATCACCTGATCCAGCGCGCGGAGTTCCTCACCGCGTACACGCCGTATCAGCCGGAGGTCTCGCAGGGAACGCTGCAGTCGATCTTCGAATACCAGACCCACCAGTGCCTGCTCACGGGACTCGACGTCGCGAACGCGTCGCTGTACGACGGCTCGACGGCGCTGTGCGAGGCCGTGCTGATGGCGGAGCGTCTCTCGAAGGGCAGGAAGAAGGTCGTCCTCGCGAAGTCGATCCATCCGCACTACGTGCAGACCGTGCGGACGTACATCCAGAACCTCGGCATCGAGATCGTCGAGGTGCCGTGGGGCGACGACGGCCGGGTCGACCTCGACGCGCTGCGCGCGGCCTGTGACGGCGCGTTCGGCGTGGCGGTGCAGTCGCCGAACTTTTTCGGCGTCGTCGAGGACTACGACGCCATCGCGCGCGCGACCGAGGGCATCACGAAGATCGCGGTCGTCGCCGAGGCGACCTCGTTCGGCATCCTCACGCCGCCGGGCGAGCACGGCTTCGACATCTGCGTCAGCGAAGGACAGGCGTGGGGCGTGCCGACGCAGTTCGGCGGCCCGTACGTCGGCTTCATGGTCGTGCGCGATGCGCTGAAGCGCCACATGCCGGGACGCCTCGTCGGCGAGACGGTGGACGTCGACGGCAAGCGCGCGTACGTGCTGACGCTGGCGACGCGCGAACAGCACATCCGCCGCGGCAAGGCGACGTCGAACATCTGCACGAACCAGGCGCTCATCGCGCTGGCCGCGAACATCTACCTTTCGCTGATGGGCAAGCAGGGACTGCACGAAGTGGCGACGCAGTGCCTGCAGAAGACCGCGTATCTGCGCTCGAAGCTGCGCGAGATCGACGGGGTCGAGCTGCCGTTCGCGGGGCCGGTCTACAACGAATTCGCGGTGCGGACGCCGTTTCCCGCGAAGGAGATCCTCGCGGGTCTCGAGCGGGAGAAGATCCTCGGCGGCATCCCGCTCGGCTGGTTCTTCGAGGACCGCGACCGCGACTTCCTCGTCGCCGTCACCGAGCTGCACACGCGCGAACAGCTCGACCGCTACGCCGCCGCGCTCAATGCTGTCATCCCGAGCGTAGCGAGGGACCCGGGTGGGCGGAGCGCGAGGCACGAGCCGATTCGCGCCACCCGAGCCCCGGATCCCTCGCTCTCGCTCGGGATGACAGGGAGAGCCCAATGACCGAGCCGCTCATCTTCGAGCGCTCGAAGCCGGGACGCCGCGGCTATCAGCTGCCGGCGCTCGATGTACCGGAGCAGGGCGACGCGCTGCCGGCATCGCTGATGCGCGGCGAGATCGCGGACGAAGTCGAAGTCTCCGAGGTCGACGTAATCCGGCACTTCACACGGCTGTCGAAACTGAACGTGTCGATCGACGCGGGCCTGTATCCGCTCGGCTCGTGCACGATGAAGCACAACCCGCGCATCAACGAAGAGATCGCGCGCACGTGGGGCTTCGCGCATTCGCATCCGCTGCAGCCGGAGCATCAGGTGCAGGGCAATCTCGAGCTGCTGTGGACGCTGGAGCAGACGCTGAAGGAGATCTTCGGCATGCCGCGCGTGTCGCTGCAGCCCGTCGCCGGCGCGCACGGCGAGCTGACCGGCATCCTGATGGTGCACAAGGCGCTGGCGAAGAGCGGCA
>Ga0134123_10002236_pt1 | contig 12668 bp, 8 predicted proteins | sample KB303_FD_96460 | JGI IMG/M metagenome (GOLD analysis project Ga0134123, IMG submission 96460) | Terrestrial soil microbial communities without Nitrogen fertilizer from Kellogg Biological Station, Michigan, USA - KB3-0-3 | ecosystem: Environmental > Terrestrial > Soil > Unclassified ...
GCGAACGTCGAGTGCTGCATCTTCAACGGCTTGAAAATATTCTCGTTGATGTAGTCTTCAAAAGGACGACCCGACACGCGCTCGACGATGTAACCGGCGACAGCGGTTGCATAATTCGAGTAAGCGGGAACGGTCCCTGGGGCATAGATGCGACGAGGTATGTGCGTCTTCAGGTATTGACCGAGATCGGGCTTCGCGGGATTAGTCTGGAACAGATCTTTGATCTGCTCTTCGAAACCCGGCGTGTGAGTCATGATGTTTTTCAGCGTGATTGGCTTGCCGAAGGCTTCGGGAATCTGGTAGTCGAGATACTGGTTAACGTCGGCGTCGAGGTTGAGTTTTCCCTGTTCGAACAACTGCATGATCGCGGTCCAGGTGAACAACTTCGAAACCGAGCCGGGACGGAACAACGTGTCTTGCGCAGACACGGGTTTCTTCTTTTCGACATCGGCGTAACCGTAGCCTTTGGCGAAGAGTAATTTGCCGTCCTTCACCACTGCGACCGTGGCGCCGGCGATGTCGTCGCGTTTGATCTGAAGCGGCAGGAGTCCATCGAGAAACGATTCGACGTCAGCAGCGGTCATTTCGTGAGCGCGGCCGGAAGCTGATTCAGGAACCGGCGCGGCGTCCTTGTTCGTAACTGGCGATTGAGTAGGAACCTGGCCGAACACCCCAGCCGCAAAAACCAAAGCAATCATCAACAGCGCAACCGGTCTTCTCACGTTCGATCTCCTAATTCTTTACAGATGTGACGGACTTCGGATCTGGCTCGGGAACGCGCGTGAAGTCCGAAAGGTTCTCGATACTCACGACGTCCGCCTTGCCCTGCGTGTTCAGTTTGAAATTGACGAAGCCCTTGCCCTGCATCGCATCGCGCCACGTCACGCGGAACGTGTCGTAGTGCCAGTGCTCGAGGTCGCCGGTAAAGTTTGGACCAAAGTGAACGACCAGCTTGTCGTTCTCGAGCGCAATCTTCGTCACGCCGTACATGTCGCTTTCGAACGTCCCGGCATACTTCGCCAGCGCCAACGACGGCGACGTGCCTTTCACTCGTTCAGCGTCAGCCTTCTTCTCTGCTGCTTTGGCCTGCTCTTCGGCGCGCTTCTCGACCTTCAACATCTCTGAACTCCAGTCGCGCTCCGGCGCTTTCAGGTAGAAGTCGAAGATCTTGTACATCAAAGCCACCGGAAGAATCGTGCCGTTCAGGTTTGTGAGAACGACGAGACCGAGCTTCTCTTCCGGAATCATCGCGACTTCCGCTCGCATGCCGTCGATCGCGCCGCCGTGCTCCACGATCTTCTTTCCACGATAGTCGCTCAAAAACCATCCGAGTCCGTAGGTCAGAAAATGAGAGTCGGGATAGAGACTTCCGCGCTGGCCCTCGAGTCGAATAATGGTCTGAGGCGTTTGCATCTCCTTGATCGTAGCTGCGCTGAGCAAACGCTGCTTTTCATACATGCCTTCACCCAGGTGCAACCTGAGCCATTGGGCCATGTCCTCGACGTTGGAGTTTATCGAGCCCGCGGGCGCGATGTTGTCGATGTTGCGCCATGCGATGGCGCGGACTTTGTCTTCGATCTTCGAGTGTGGCGTCGCAACGTTGTTGTTGCCTGCGAAAGCCTTGATGCTCGTGCTGGTTGATTTCATATTCAAAGGCGTGAAGATTTGTTCGCGTAAAAAGTCGTCCCACGTTTTGCCTGTGACCGAAGGGATGATCTGACCAGCGGCGAGGAACATGATGTTCTGATAGCCAAAGCGCGCTCTCAAACTCCACGCCGGCTTCAGGAATCGGACGCGCCGCAGCACCTCGTTGCGATCGTATTCGGAGGCGTACCACAGCAGATCGCCACGCGCGAGACCGCTGCGATGGCTCAGCAGGTCTGCGACAGTAAGCTCGCGAGTGCTGTAAGGATCGAAGAGTTGAAAGCCGGGCAAGTACTTCGTCGCGGGATCGTCCCACTTGAGCTTTGCCTGGTCCACCAGTATCGCGATCGATGCGGCGGTGAAAGCCTTTGACGACGATCCGATGGCGAATAACGTGTTTTGATCGACTGGTTCCGGCTTCCCGAGCTCGCGCACGCCGTACCCTTTTGCAAAAACTATTCGATCGTCTTTGACGATCGCGATTGCGACACCCGGCGCGCCCCAATCCTTGAGCGCTTTGTTCACGTACTCATCGAAATCCGATCCCGGCGCCTGCGCAAATAGAACTCGCGCCGTACACAAAAACACAAACATCAAAATCATTGAACGTCTTGCTTTCATTGCGTCTTCCCTTCTTCCTTTGTGCCTTTTGTGATCTAAGTCCAAATCGTCGTCAGTACGCGTTCGAAATTGCCGCCCAGAATTCCTTCGATCTCCGAGTCACTGTACTTGCGGCGAATCAATCCGTCCGTCAGATCAAACATGCGTTTCGGATGGTTGAGACCTTCAATGTCGAGCTTTTCACGGAAGCCGTAACTCCCTTTGTAACTCGCACGCAATTGCTTGTTCAGCTCCGGCGGCATCGCATCGTAGCCGTAAAGGTCGATGTCGCTGCCGACGCCGAGATGCTGTGGCCCAATCAGTTTCTTAACGTGATCGAAATGGTCCAGCACATGCTCGATAGTCGTCGGCTCATCACCTTTAACAAACATACGCACAGCAGTGATGCCGATGACGCTGCCGTTTTCTCCAACTTTCTTGATGGCCTCGTCAGTTTTCAGACGCGGATGGCCAGGCACAAGCGCGCGACAGTTTGAGTGAGTAATCAAAACCGGCTTCTTGGAGATCTCGAACGCGTCGAGAGTCGTGCGATCGCCGCAGTGCGACACGTCGACGGCCATTCCGGCTTTGTTCATGCGTTCGATGATGGAGATGCCGAAGTCGGAAATGCCTTCGTCTCGTCTCTCAGTCGAACCATTGCCGATCAGATTTCGAGCATTGTAAGTGAGTTGAGAAACGCGTTGGCCCAGGCCGCGAAAGAGATCGACGTCCTCAGGACGTCGAAAGTGTTCCGAATTCTGGAGTCCGAGAATGACGCCGATCTTACCCGACTTCTTGACGCGCTTTAGATCTGGCGCGCTGTCGATGCGCGTGAAATAGTCACCGTTGCCGGCGATAAAACCGTTCCACGACGCAAAGAATTGCAGCGCGCTTTCATAAGCGTTTGGGCCACCCATGCCGATGGCCGGATGCAGCACGTTGATTCCGGATTCTGTGTAGGGCTGGAGGTCTGACGGAGTGAACGTTTCCGGATCTTTGAACCACTTGCCTTGTTTCGGAAAGTCGAGAGTTAGAACGCTGAGCATGTCGATCACTGTGGACCTGCCGACGAGATCGACAGCCTTCGAGGAATACTCAGTAAACGAATTGGCAAACAGACGGAAGCGACCGCGATTGATCATCGGCGCTGCGAGCACGGCAGCGCCTGCGATCCCGGCGCGCTTGATCATCTCGCGCCGGGGAATGCGACTGTTGTTGTTCATGATTCGAAGAAGCGGCTTTGCACAAAAATCATGTTAATCCTGACAATCATGTGAATCTTGTGAAGCCACCTTTCGGGCAAACGATTCTTTTACAGGATTTACAGGATTAGACACGATTTACATGATGATTAATTAGATTCGCTAGAACTCCAGCCTCAACCCAACTTGCCCTTCGCGCCCGGGCAACACTTGCCGCAGTGAATTGAATGGACTGTTGACGATGTTCTGCCTGTTTTCCACCGCCGCGGGATTCTGATGATTGAACACATTGAAGAACTCGAACAACGCCTGAAGCTTTACACGTTCGGTGATATTGAATCGCTTGGCAATGCGCATATCGAGATTCACGAAAGGCGGAGCAGTGAATGCATTGCGTCCGGCGCCCGGACCATGATCGATAGAGTTAAATGTTCCGTCACCGTCAGGATCTTCAAGCGCAAGGGCCACCCGGCTGAAGTGAAACCCACTCTGCGCACGGAAGATGCCACTCACCTGAAACTGCCAAGGCAACTCCAACAATCCATTTACCTGAAAAATGTGGTCCACTGACAAATCAGATGGGGCTTTATCGAGATCAGGTCCGTTCACAAACGTGCCGGCCTTCTCAACAAAACGTCCGTTGGCGCGAACGAACGAGCTGTTCTGATTAGTCCTGCCTGTGCCCGTTTCCGTCACTAACGGCGCGATCCCAACAAAACTGTCGGAAGGTAACGTGTCGATTCCGAGCTGGTTATCAGTTTGATCTGCAAAAGCATAGCTGCCACTGACCGTGAAACGTCTTGCAAAGCGTCGCGTGAAACTGGCCACGAAGCCGTCGTAGGTTCCCTCGTACCATGGGCCAAACGTTTGGATAGGTCCCGCTGGGAACGGCGGCAAGAACTGCCGGCTCGACGCTCTCGAAGCAAAGGAGATGTTTGCCTCGCGAACACCAAGCATGTTGTTCATGTTGCGGTGGTAATAGTCAACCTCGATCAAAACGTTCTTGATCTCCTGCTGCACGCCGATGCTGACACTTTCTGTGAATGGTGTCTTGAAGGTGCGATCGATGTCGGTCGGAAAGAGCTGTGCCGGGATCGCCGCGTGCGACAACGCGCCGAACGGTCCCCAGAAAAAGAAGCCCGGAGCCTTGCCAACAGCAGCAGCGGCCTGAAGCAAATACTGATCGGCAGTCAGGCCGGAAAGCTGCTGAATGTTGCTGACATTGATCACAGCGTTTGCAGGAATAAACGCATGACCCGGCGCAACCACGCGATTAAGCCGATCGATCCCGATGTGTGGATTGGTCGGCGCGACGGGACAAGGTATGTTGCCGGCCGCAATCTGCGCGTCAGTTAAATTTGGGGAGACGCATAGGCCACCTGGAAATAGCGAAGCATTGATGGCCGCGGGCGCGAGACTCGGGTTGCCAAAGAACCCGCGCGGATATGAAAACGGTTGGATCACGCGACGATCGGATCCGCCAAACGCCGGTACTCGTCGAACGAGGCCGAGTCGAAACTGATCGTAAAACCTGCCGTAGTGTCCGCGCAGCACAGTGCTCGACGTTGCCTGCCACGCAAAACCTACACGAGGCGATAGATTGCTCTTCGTCTTGAACTCAGAATCGTAGTCCCAACGCATTCCAAAGTTCAGCGTGAGTCGCGGATGAAACTTCCAGTCGTCCTGGCCGAACAAAGCGTTGTAGTTATTAAGCAGATGGATTTCGTCAGCTGCCGGAGTTAGACCACCGGCAGTCGTCACGGTAAAGAATCCTGCATTAACCGGACCGAACGTTTCGAAGTCGGGAACGGTCGCGAACAGTTGCAGGTTCAAGACGCGGTTGTCGATACCATCGACTTTCGTGCGTAAGTAGTTCCAGCCAAACTTGAGGTTGTGATCGCCCAGGAGTTTATTCGCATTCGCTGACAGCGACGCGCTCTTCTGTTCCAGTGCGGTGCGTGTTAACGAATTGCCGAACGCGAAGGAGCCAAGATTCCCGAACAGTGCGCCGGTATTGTTGTTACTGAACATCTGGAAAGTCGTTCCGACACCAGCTTCGGGATGCGATGGACGAGTTTCAGCGGTGTCGCCACGATAACTGCCACGCAGCGTTAACACCCACGGATTGCCGCTACTGCCGAGCAGCGCCGTATCGCTGAAAGCAAGCAGCAAGTGTCGCCCGCCCGTATCGTTTCTCCTGGATGGCAGGTCGGTCGCATTCGATAGTGGAAGAAACTCCGTCACATTGCCGTTCGTGTAGTTCACTGACTGGCTGAGACTGTGCCTGCCGAGCTGTTCGTCAAACTTGAAAAAGCCGCGGGTATCATAGGTGCGAGAGGGATTATCGAATTGTTCTTCAAAATCGAGAGCGATCTGCGGCGTGCCCGGCGGCGGAACGAAATTCAGTTCACGATTCTCTCTGATCCTTTCCGCCGAGCCGAAGAAGAACCACTTGTCCTTAACGATTGGACCACCCGTTGCGAGACTGTAGTCCCATCGTTGTAGAAATGGCGCGTCGTCCTGGTTTGGATCCAATGAGTTTGACGAATCAAATTTGTTGTTGCGGAAGAAGATCGATGCAAGTCCGTGATAGTCATTGCCGCCCGTCTTCGTGATCACATTGACGATCGCGCCTGATGCTTGACCAAACTCCGCCCGGAAACCCGCCGTCAGTACCTGGAACTCTGCGATTGTCTCCTGATTGAACTGCGAAGCCGCGCCCCCAAAGACCGTGTCCTTGTTTGGCTGACCATCGATGAAAAAGTTGTTGTTGCCGGCACGCTCCCCAAGCACAGGCGTTGAATTGTCGCTGCCGACGTTTGCCTGGCGATTAATAACTACGCCGGGCACGAGCTGCATGAGGTCCAGATAATTACGACCATTCGTAGGCATCTCCTTGATCTGTTGCGGTGTAATCGTGGATCCGGTGGCTGCTGTCGTGGAATTCAGCAGTTGAGCATTCTCAACTACGTCGACCTGCTCCGAAACAGCCCCGACTTCAAGGGGGAGGTCCAATGTCAGTGTGCGGTTGAGTGTCAGTTCGATGTTGTCGAAGGTTCGCGTGGCGAAACCCGAGCCACTGACTGACAACGAATAATTTCCGGCCGGGAGCGCCGTTATACGATAGAAACCTTGAGCATCACTCGTCGCCGTGCGTTCGACGCTGAGTGCGGGAGACTTAACAACGATCTGAGCGCCGGCGACAGCACTTCCCTGCGCGTCCTTTACTGTGCCTTCAATCGTAGAGACCGTCGTTTGGGCCAACGCCGCTTGCGAAAGAAACAGAAGACAAAGGACCGACAATAGGCTGTATCTCATGATATCCGCCTCCTCAGGAAAGAGATTTTGAATCCGGGCTGCTGGTGTTAGTTGGCGATCAGCGTAGCGGTATATAACATCGGGCGTTGCATCATGTCAATTCTTCTACAACAGTTGTTGCACAGAGAGGGGCGGTGTGGTATTTTCTCGCCCGCCATGCAGGGTTCCTCCAAAATTCTCGATCATCAACCAGAGACGCAGACACCTGAGATAAAACCTCAGATAAAGCCTCAGATAAAGATTGCCGGCGTCGAGCTTCGCTTGATCCGCCTGCCTCTGGTCGAGCCCTTTGAAACGAGCTTCGGCAAAATCGATTCGCGGCTGATTTTTCTTGTCTGTCTCGAGGCTGAAGGATTGAGAGGATGGGGCGAGGTCGTCGCCGAAGAAGAACCGCTGTACAGCTACGAGACCGTCCAGACCGCGTTGCATGTGATTCGAGATTTTCTTGGACCGGCAGTGCTGGCCAGTCCGATCAGCGACCTTGACGATCTCGTGAAGCGTCTAGCGCCCTTTCGCGGACACAACATGGCCAAAGCCGGTCTTGAGCTGGCGTTCATGGATCTGATGGCCCAAACCCGGGAGCAATCGCTGTCGGCGCTCAACGGCGGCGAACTCGAACGTGTGGCGGTCGGCGTTAGTCTCGGAATTCAGCCAACTATCTCGCGGCTCCTCGAACGTGTCGATCGTTATCTGAAACTCGGTTACCAGCGCATCAAGTTGAAGATCAAACCGGGCTGGGACATCGACGTCGTCGACGAGGTGAGGCGAAAGTTCCCGGACATCCTGCTTTCGGTCGATGCGAATGCTGCATACACCTTCCGCGACCTGGACCACCTGAAGCAGCTCGACGATTTCAACTTGCTGATGATCGAGCAGCCGCTTCAGTACGACGACCTGATGGATCACGCTCGTTTGCAGGAAGTGATGAAGACTCGGCTCTGTCTTGACGAGAGCATCGTTAATCTGCGGCAAGCGCGGCTGGCCCTCGAGTTGGACAGTTGCAGGATCATCAACGTCAAGGTAGGACGAGTCGGCGGTTATTCGGAAGCGCTTGGGATACACGACTTGTGTGTGTCGCGAGAAGTTCCTGTCTGGTGCGGAGGTATGCTCGAATCCGGTATCGGACGCGCGCACAACTTAGCGCTCGCAAGTCTCAAAGGTTTTACTTTGCCGGGCGATATCTCCGCGAGCTCGCGTTACTTCGATCGCGATGTTATCTCGCCGGAAGTGACCGTCGATCCGGACGGCACCGTCGTGGTTCCAAACGGCGTGGGTCTGGGATTCGAAGTCGATTTGGATTTCATCAGGCACATGACTGAAACTCGAGTGTACGTCTCTTGAAGGAGCAGAAAGTGTCAGCGGGAAATGTGCTCGACAATCGCGACGCCAATGGATCCTCACTTGAAGTCCGCTTTGCCAGGTCTCCGCTGAGTGGCAGCAGGCGCCGCTTGATCAGAGAGATCCTCGACAATCACGAACAGACTTTCTTCCTGTCATCGCGTGAGATGGCAAAGCGTTACAACGTCGACGCTGCGACGATCGTGCGGACAGTGCAGGCTCTGGGCTACGAGCGCTTTGCAGATTTCGCCGCCGACCTGCGACAGCATTTCGTCGACCACATCACTCCGTACACCGTACTCAAAGCCGCAACTCAGGAGAAGCGAAGCGTTTCGGATCAGGTGCGACACTGCCTCGAAAGAGATGTCGAGAGTTTGAGTGTGCTGAGATCGAGCGTTGAAACTAATCGGGCGGTCGAGCTCGCGCGGAAGATTCACGGAGCGCGGCGGATTCTCGTGGTGGGAGTGGATCTCGCGGCTTCCCTCGCCTGGTTTCTGGCGTATGGTCTAACGCCGCTCGGTTTTGACGCTGAAGCGCCGGTGGGAAGCACCGGAAATCTTCAACACAAGATCGATCTGATGACCGCGAAAGATTTGATGGTGGCCATCAGCTTTGGTCGGTGTTTGAGAGAGACTGTCGAAGCGGTCGAGCGTGCGCGTGCGCGTGGCGTTCCGACGTTTGGAATAACAGACAGCAGCACGACTCCGATTGCTTTGCACTGTGACGACTGTCTATTCGCATCGACGAGTAGTCCCTCGTTCACTGGATCTTACGTAGCGCCGATGGCGATGTTGAATACGATCATCGTCGCGTGCGCGCACCTGCGGCCGAAGCGAGCACTGGCGATGTTGGGCCGGACGGAGCAGGAGTACCGGACAGGTAAGCGTTGGTACCAGGAACCGGTGAGGCGAAAGAAGTAGCGACAAAAGAATCAATCCACTTTTCCTGTCATCAAGAGTTGTTTCAGGTTTGTAATCGTCTTCCTGTCGCCCGCCAGAATCAGTGTTGCGCCTTCATTCAAAACTGTGTCCGCCTCGGGATTGATACGTTTGACTCGATCGGGTTCGATGATGGAGACGATCGATGCGCCGCTTCTGGTGCGCACTTGCAGATCGCGAATCGTCGCGCCGATACAGGCTGCTCTCGCTGGGATCGTGTACCACTCGAGCAGCAGATCGTCGAGCACGATCTCGGCCGAAGGCAGCGCCTTCGGCACGTAAGTCAGCCCGCCGATGATCCCCGCAATCTGTCTCGCTTCGGCGTCTTCGAGGGTGACGACGGATGCGACGCGATCGGGAGCTTTCCGAGTGAAGTGATAGAGCTCGCGCGTTCCGTCGTCGTGGATCACGATGACCAGCCGATCACCATTCGTGGTTTCGATCTGAAACTTGCGCCCGACGCCGGGCAGAGCGGCCTCGCGTATAGTCGACATTTGCTACATCCTTTCAGGGATTGAAAGGATTGTATCTGTTGTGCTTTGGTGTGGCTAATCCACGTTCCGGCCAACTGCGGGCGCGTTTACCGGAATAACGTCGGGATGGAGGTCGGTCTTTAAGCTCCACGTGTGGAACGTGTGAAAGGCGCCGTTCACCGGTTTTCCCTTCGTAACGTGGAGATTGGTGGCGTGTTTGTAATCGAGGTGCTGAGTGAAGTCGGACTCGCGACGCCGGATACTCGCTTCGACTGAAAAAGCAGCAGGTTCGAAAGGAAGCTCGGGACAGAAAAACTCAACCACACCACGTCCTTTTTCGAGATCGAGTTTGACGTCGTCCGATTCAGTCGAGAAATGCGAGTGAAGGTTATGGAATATCGAATAAAAGCGGAGCTCGACCACGACGTCTTCGAGAGCCTCGTGCGCCATGAATTCGACTTCGGCGCGCATCTCGTCGCCAGTGGCGAACATCGTCGTTTTCTGTCCTGCGGTGTTGAACAGGTTGACCGAGGTGATGTGCACCGGCGACGTCGCATCGACGTCGGTCGGTCGCGATGATGCCGTCGCCGGCATGTTGGTGAGCATGTGCTCGTATTCTGAAATCACATCAATGGCGGGCCCACTGCGATAAACCTCTCCCTTGCGCAACAAAAACACGCGATCGCAAAGACTCTGCACCGCACCGAGATTGTGAGACACAAAAACGATCGTCGTGCCGTCGTTTCTCAGTTGCTTGATTCTCTCGATGCACTTCGTCTGAAACACTGCGTCGCCGACGGCCAGCACTTCGTCGAGCAACAGAATGTCTGGATCGAGATGCGCGGCGATGGCGAAGCCGAGGCGCAAATACATACCCGACGAGTAACGCTTGACCGGTGTGTCAATGAAGGCCGATACGCCTGCGAAATCCACGATGCTGTCGAGTTTTTTTCTGATCTCGCTGCGCTTCATTCCGAGCAGAGAACCATTGAGGAAAACGTTTTCACGTCCGGTGAGCTCGGGATGAAAACCCGAAGCGACTTCAATCAACGCCGCTAAGCGACCATTGATAGCAATTCGACCTTTTGTCGGCGTGGTGATGTTGTAAAGCAGCTTGAGGATCGTGCTCTTCCCTGCGCCGTTTTGTCCGATGATCCCCAGGGCTTCGCCGCGCTCCACTTCGAAACTCACATCGCGCAACGCCCAGAAGTCGTCCCAGTTTCCACGCAGGCGGCGCGTGATACGGCCCAACCCGCTCGGAGACTTGCCGTCTTCTGACTCGTGATAGATGCGGTACTTTTTGGAAACGCGATCGAACGTCAGATCAATCATTATCGAGTTATGCGAAATCGGCCATGGTCGCCTCAACCCACTTGAAATACAGATATGCCACGACCAGTAAAATGATCGCGATCACAGTGGCGAACAGTAAAGGTCCCATGTCGGGTGCAACGCCCTTGAGAATCGCATGCCGAAAGCTCTCGATTACTCCCACCATCGGATTCAGCATGTAGAACGGTCGTAAACGTTCGGGCACTGCGCTCAAAGGATAGATCACCGGAGTGGCAAACAACCAGACTTGCAACAACAGCGGAACAGCCACGCCGAGGTCTCGGAACCGCACTTGTGTGGCTGAAAAGAGGAGAGACATTGCAAGTGCGAAACAAGTCAGCACTGCAATGATCGGTATCGCGTACAGCGCGTTGAGAGTCAGCGGCACGCGGTAATAGATCATCAAACCGGCCAGCAGCGTCGACGCAACGAGAAAGTCAAACAACGCGGCAGCGACGTAAGAGATCGGCAAAATCTCGCGCGGGAAATAGACCTTCGTTACAAACTGCGCGTGGTTCGCGAGACTGACAGTCGCGTTGGCGACACCGCTGGAGAAGTAGTTCCACGGCAGCAACGCCGTGTAAGCAAAGATCGCGTAAGGGGCGCCTTCACTCGGCATTCTCGCAATTATCGAGAAGACGAATGTGAATATCATCATGACCGCGAGCGGTTGCAGAATGGCCCATAGGATGCCGAGCACCGATTGTTTGTATCTGACCTTCACGCGGTGAACGCAGAGCGTCCAGATCAGATCTTTGTATTGCGCGAGCTTCGTGAGACTGCCAAGAAGATTTACTCCCGCAAGTGAGGGCGGGCGGATCTCGTACCGGGGCCGCGTACCGATGCGGCCGGCTGATTCGTCGTAATTAACTGTTGAGCTACTCAATGTAGGGTGTCGTGAATCGTCGTTTCCAATAAGGCTCAGCCGCCATTGGAGTTTGCAGATTCACGATTAGCCAGCAGACACTTTCTCAATTCGTTTGCTAATCCCTGAACGTGGGGTTCTTTCAACACGCCGATGTGGCCGCCCGGGATGTAGAAAACGTCCACGCCGCCGAGCGCGAGCCGCGCCCAACCGAGAGACACGTCTCGAATTCGCTGCCGTGGTTGCCGGTGCGCGCGAAAGACCGCAATGCGACCTTTGTAAGTTCGAGGGACAAAGTTCGGACCCGGAAAATAGATCTCGTGAAGCGGATTGCGTTTGCGCTTGGCGTCAGTCGACATTCTGCTCATCAGCACGCCGCGCGCTTTCTTTCTAATGAACTCGAGCTGGTTCTTCAAACCGAGACGCATCAACCAGACAAAGCGATCGGCGTAGTGCTCGAGATAAAAGAAGATGCTGTAGGTGTTCTCAACAACCCACGTGTCCAGGATACCGAGCAGAGCAACTTCTTCGCCCTCCTGCTCCAGTCGTCGAGCCATCTCGTAAGCGATGTGAGCACCACGACAAAGTCCGACAAACTGGTAAGGACCTTTTGGCCGCTGCGCCCGCAAAGCTGCGAGATACTCTGTGGCTATGTTGTCGACAGCTTCCTGGCTGTGTTCGCCCTCAAGATCCTCCGGATACTGCGCTTGCAAACCAAACACGGGCTGATTCGAACCGAGATAACGAGCCAGACTTCGATAGCCAAGGGCGTTCACGTTCGGCATCGACACACAGAAGAGCGGAACGTTTTCGTTACCGCCCTGGATCTCGACCAGAGTGGGCCAGTCGCGCGACTCCACATCGTCGCGCAGAACAGAGGCCAGGTACTCGATGGTAGCGCCCTGGAAAAATGTAACCAGCGGCAGGCGACGGCCTGTCTCTTTTTCTATCTCCGACA
>Ga0134123_10002239_pt1 | contig 12664 bp, 12 predicted proteins | sample KB303_FD_96460 | JGI IMG/M metagenome (GOLD analysis project Ga0134123, IMG submission 96460) | Terrestrial soil microbial communities without Nitrogen fertilizer from Kellogg Biological Station, Michigan, USA - KB3-0-3 | ecosystem: Environmental > Terrestrial > Soil > Unclassified ...
ATCCGCTTTCGCCCGCGCCCCGAGATCGAGGACAACTACCTTGTTTAGCTTATGCACACGTCGACCACCGAGAAGGTGACCGCGGCGCGGGTGCTCAACTCGCGGCGGGTGGTGGGGCGGTCCTTCTTCGTGGCCACCGGCCTGGTGTCGCTGACGGTGCTGGCGGGCGCGGCGGTGGTCTTCGCCCTGGTGCCGCGCATCGGGATCGGCTTCCTGTCCGGGACGGTGCGCCGCCGCATGAGCTTCGTGGGCTTCTCCGACGAGGTCCGCCTGGGGCAGCACGGCGTCCTGTCCCAGGACAACGACACCGTGGTGCTGCGGGTCCAGGTGCCGCGGGTGGCCTCCATCACCGACGAGGCCGCGCGCGATCGCTCCATCGGGCGCCTCTACTGGCGCGGCACCGTGTACGACCGCTACGTACCGCCCTCGGGCGGGCGCAACGCCGACGGCACCCCCGAGGAGGGGCAATGGGTGCGCTCGCGCGCCGACGCCACCCGCAACATCCACCGCCGGGTGGCGGCCATGGACGGAGGCACCATCCACCTGGTGGTCTCGCCCGAGGCGCCCGAGCAGCGCCGGGAGACGCGCAAGCTGCTGGAGGAGTCGGACAAGCAGATCATCCAGGTGGTGGGCCTCTCCTTCCCGGTGGCCTTCGCCCTGGATCGGCCGGTGGCCTTCGAGATGAAGCCCCCGCCGGTGGGCTCGTTCGTGACCACCGACTTCCTCGACCGCTGGGGCGGCGAGGTGGCGCTGCGGCCGGTGAAGCTGGCGCCCAGCGGACAGTTCGTGGCGCTGTCCGACTTCAGCGGCGGCCAGTACGTCGCCTACTCACGGATCGGCGCCGCCAGCGCCGAGGGCGGCAAGCCGATCGAGCAGCTCGGGCCCGAGCAGCTGCGCACCTACCTCGAGGTCCCGGCCTCGATCTCGCCGCGCGTGCGCACGCTGGCCCTCGAGATCACCGCGAACCGGGCCACCCCGCTCGGCAAGGTCGCGGCGGTGACCGAGTGGCTGCGCAGCTCGCACCAGTACACCACCGACCTCAAGCGCAACCCCGCCATCGTCGACCCGCTCGAAGACTTCCTCTTCCACGAGAGCGCCGGCCATTGCGAGTACTTCGCCACCGCCACCGCCATCCTCCTGCGGGAGGCCGGCATCCCCACCCGCTATGTGAACGGCTTCCTCGGTGGCGAGTGGAACGACATGTCCAAGCACATCACCATCCGCGACAACCGGGCCCACTCGTGGAGCGAGGCCTATCTGGGCGCGATGGGCTGGGTGCGCGTCGACTCGACGCCGGTGGCCTCGCGGGTGACGCGCATGAGCCGCATCCGCCAGATCTTCGACTCGGTCGAGCTGTTCTGGAGCCGCTGGATCATCCAGTACGATGCCAGCCGCCAGCTCGACCTGGCCAAGCGCCTGGGCCGCCAGCTGGGCATGGAGCGCGGCCGCTCCCGCTCCACCACCCACTGGCGCCCCAACTACCGCCTCATGATCACCATCGCCTCGGTGGCGGTGGTCGGGCTCCTCGGCTGGCGATTGCGGCGGCAGCTGCGGCGCAAGGGCAGGCCGGCCGAGAAGCGCGCCGCGCGCGGCGGCCCGCCGGTGTTTCGCCTCTACCACAAGGTGCTCGATCGCCTCTCGGCGCGCGGCTGGCCCCGCCGCCCGGCCGAGACGCCCGACGAGTTCGCCGCCCGCCTGCTCGAGGCCAAGGTGCAGGGGGCCGAGGCCTTCCGCCGGCTCACCCGCCATTACACCGCCGCCCGCTACGGCGAGCGCGAGGTCCCCGAGGGGGCCCTGACCGAGCTGGGCCCCGAGCTGGACGGCCTGGGCCGCCGCCGCACCGAACCCCGCCCGGCCGCCTGAGCACTTCAAGGGTTAGCGAAGCCCGGGAGTGCTGCTAGATTGCGCGCCCGTGAGCTGCCAATTTGTCGCACGGCCGGCGCCGGGCGCGCCAGCAGGGCACGGCTCGCCGCCGCGGGCGCTCGGGGAGACGTCGAATCCGCGTGCCGGACGGCGGCACCCCCCTTGCACAGGGGGGAACCCGAAGATGTCGCCTCGCCTCTGTCTGGCCGTCCTGGCCGCCTCCACCCTGGCCACGCCGGCCCTCGCCCAGCAGACCAACCCGACCAACCCCGCGGCGCTCAGCGCGGAGGATTTCCGGATCCGGATCATGAGCAGGAACGATCCGAGCAAGGAGGACTCGACCTTCTCCTTCCTCCCGGACATCGAGGCGAAGCTCTTCTTCAACCGGGCCCGCTGCGAGTGCGAGGAGCCCATCAAGATCGTCGTCGATCTCCTCCCCACCGGCGTGGCGAAGCGGCCCACCAAGGGGACCTTTCAGCTGGTGGCCGGCAGCGTCCAGTGCGTGGACGCGGCGGCCAGCGTGCGCGGCGGCGCCCGGTGCACCAACCTGGGCGGCCCCATCCAGCTCACCAACATGGCCCGGGGCCCCCAGGAGATCCCCACCACGGTGACGGCGCTGTTCAAGGCGGGCGGGGTGCCTCAGGACGCGGGCTGCGCGATCGAGTTCCAGCAGACGCTGTTCGGCCTGGTCGACGCCGATCCCATCGACAGCACCCCCGATCTCGCCGGCACCAGCGCCCCCACCCTCAAGGAGGGGATCGCGCTCGACGGCAAGGCGCCCCTGCCGCCCTCGGAGGTGACGGTGACCGGGGGGAACGACGCCCTCGAGGTGAAGTGGACGCGCGCCGATCTGATGAACGACCAGAACGGCTTCCTGGTGTTCTGCAGCCGCGCCGAGATGCAGGTCTTCAAACCCAGCTACTACAGCGGCGACGAGTACCAGAGCCAGCGGACGGTCTGCCCGAACAAGATGGTGACGGCCACCGGGGGCGAGTCGGAGGCCTTCGAGCGCCTGGACTCGAAGTTCCTCTGCTCGGACCTGCTGACCACGTCGACCGAGTGGCGCATCAAGGGGCTGCAGAACGGGATCCTGTATCAGGTGGGCGTGGCCGCGGTCGACACGCACGGCAACGCCAGCCCCATCGACAACGTGCTGGTGCGCGCCCCGGTGCCCACCGTGGACTTCTACGATGCCTACCGGGCGGCCGGCGGCGCGGCCTCGGGGTGCGCCTACGGGGGACGTGCCTCGGGCGGCGCGGCCACCCTCCTGCTGTTGCTGGCCCTGGCCTGGCGGAGGCGGCGATGAGGGTCATCGCGCTGGTGGTCGTCCTGCTCGCGGCGCGCACGGCGCAGGCGCAGGCCATCCTTCACGACGAGCGCTTCCGTTCGCCCCAGCACTGGGCCATCGAGCTGCGCTGCGGGCCCTACGCGCCCGAGGTCGACTCCGAGTTCAAGGGCGCGGCCGATCCGCACAGCCGCTACTTCCTCAACAAGCACAAGCCGCTGTTCCAGCTCGAGGTCGACTACCAGTTCTTCCACCGCTTCGGCTCGGCGGCGGTGGGGGCGCAGCTGGGCTACTTCCGTGAGGGGGCCTACGCCTACAACGTCGCGGGCACCGAACGCACCGGCGATCGCACGGCGCTCACCCTGTTGCCGGTGGCGGTGCAGCTGGTCTACCGCATGGACGTGGCGGCGCGCCGGTGGAACGTGCCGTTCGCGCCCTACGTGAAGGCGGGGCTCAGCTACACCATGTGGCAGATCACCGACGCCAACGGCGACGTCGCGCGCGCCGACGACGGCAAGAAGGGGCGGGGCGGGACCCCGGGCTGGCAGGCGGCGGCGGGCGTGGCCCTGCTGCTCGACTGGATCGATCCCGGCTCGGCCCGGGCGCTGGACTCGGACACCGGCGTCAACCACACCTATCTGTTCGCCGAGATCGGGCGCTACGACGCCTCGGGCCTCGGGCGCAAGAACGCGCTCCACGTCGGCGACACCACCTGGGTGGCCGGCCTCATGTTCGAGTTCTGACGTGTGAGCGCGCCGGACGACGCCCCCCCGCGCACCCTTCGCCTCGTCATCGAGTACGACGGCACCGACTTCTCCGGCTGGCAGCGCCAGCTGGGCCAGCGCACGGTGCAGGCCTGCCTCGAGGAGGCGCTGCAGGCGATGACCGGTCAGGCGTTGCGGGTGACGGGGGCGGGCCGCACCGACGCCGGCGTCCACGCCGAGGGCCAGGTGGCCAGCGTGAAGCTCTCCTCGCGCATCCCCGTGGGGGGATTCCTGCGCGGGCTCAACGCGCAGCTGCCGCCCGACGTCGCCATCAAGGACGTCAGGGACGCCGACGCCGGCTTCGACGCCCGCCGCTCGGCGCGCGGCAAGAGCTACCGCTACCAGATCTGGAACCACCTCACCCGCTCGCCGCTCGAGCGGCGGACCTCCTGGCACCACCGGGCCGCGCTCGACACCCAGGCCATGCGCGAGGCGGCCGCCGCCTTCGTGGGCACCCACGACTTCCGCGCCTTCCGGGCCTCGGACTGCGATCGCAAGAACACCGTGCGCCTCATCCGCCAGTTCGAGGTGGAGCGGCAGGGCGCGCTCATCCGCTGCGAGGTGGAGGGGACCGCGTTCCTCAAGAACATGGTCCGCATCATGGTGGGGACCCTGGTGCAGGCGGGGATGGGGCAGCTCGACGCGGCGGGGGTGCGGCGCCTGCTCGAGGCCGGCGATCGCACCCAGTCGGGGGTGACCGCGCCGGCGCACGGGCTGACCCTGGTGCGGGTCACCTACTGAGCGTCAGCCCAGGCGCTGGTTGCGCCGGGTGAGGCGGTCGCGCTCCGCCTGCCAGCTGGCGCTCAACGCGTTCAGGACCTCCTTCTGCTTGTCGAGCAGGCGCTCGCGGTAGAGGCCGCGCACGTCGTGGAGCAGGCCGACGCGGATCGCCTCCAGGGCCTCGCCGTGGGCGGCGAAGATGAGGTGCGTGTAAGCCAGGTTCAGGTTGGTGAGGGCATCGCGCGGATCGATCCGGCGCGCCTGCAGGTAGGCCTCGTGGGCCTCCGGGAACTGCTCCAGGTTGAAGAGCGCGTCGCCGAGCAGGTTCCACAGCCAGGGGCTGTAGTGGGGGTTGAGCTCGACGGCGGCGCGGGCCGTGTCGCGAGCGGCGCGGGCGTCGGGGATCTGGGTGTTGAGGAAGTCCGACAGCTCGCCCAGGAGCGCCCAGTCGAAGCGGTTGCGCGCGAGCGCCCCGCGGTAGGCGGCCAGCGCCTCGTCCTTGCGCCCGGCCTTGGTGTGCTCGCGCGCCTCCTCGACGGCGGCCTCGAGCTGGCGGTGGGCCTCGGCGCCGAAGCGGTCGTGGAAGGCGGCGTCGGTGAGCGGGAGGTGGCGCCCGAGCACCAGGCGCGTGTGCAGCGAGCGGGCGTCGTCGCCGACGGCCTTGTGCGCGTGTAGCCCCAGGCGCCCCAGCTCGGTCTCCAGCCAGGGGAAGCTGATGCCCGCGGCCACCGTCTTGCCGAACTTCTGCAGGACCGCGTAGGCGGGGATCTCCTCCTCGGTGGCCGGACCGTAGTCGTTGACCAGGATGAAGCCGTCCGCCGCCAGCCGCTCGGCGCAGCGGCGCAGGCAGCCGAGCGCCCCCACGCTCAGGCGGACGCGCGCGGCGGCCGGCTGGGCGGCGACGGCCTGGGCGGCCCCGGCCAGCGCCTCGACGCCGTCGGACCGGTAGGCGACCTCGTACTCGAAGAAGCCCATCACCGGCAGCAGGCGGACCAGCGCGGCGTCGTCGCCGGCGGCGACCAGGACCCGCACCTCCTCCAGGCTCAGGGCGGGGCGGGGACGGCCGGGGCCGGGCTCGCGGGCCAGGTGGGTGCGCACGCAGAGCTGCTCGACCACGCCGGGACGATCCGGGGAGGCGCGGACGATGGCCGCGGGGAGCACGTCGAGCAGGTAGTTGCAGAAGACCGCCCGCAGCGGCCCCGCCACCGGCAGCGGGGCGTTGGCGTCGGCGACCTGGCAGGTGACGTGCTGGGCATGGTCCGCGAAGAGCCGGCGCTCCTGCCACTGGGCCACGGTGGCGGGCGAGACGTCGGTGACCAGGTACCGGAGCCGGTCGTAGAAGTCATGGCCCGCCTCCTGGCAGAGGGCGCGGAAGGCGTTCATGAACAAGAGCGCGTAGAGGCCACTGCCGGCGCCCAGCTCCAGCACCTCGATGGCGCCGGCCGGTCGCGCCTCCAGGCAGTTGGCCAGGAGCAGGCGCGCGGCCGCCTCGGAGAGCCGCCCGCTGTTGTTGACCAGGAACGGCACCTCGTTCTCGGCGAAGGGGAGCGCGCCGGCCCGCCGCCAGTACAGCCCCGCCAGCCGCCACTCCAGCGACTCGGCCAGCGGGCGGAAGTCCTCGACCACGCGGTCGGGGACCTCGACGTCGGCCAGGGCCTCCGACGGCGGCCGCGGCGGGTCGGTCCAGCGCACGCGCGCAGTCCAATCGGCGATCGGCAGCGGGATCCGGTCGTCGGCGGCGTCGTCCATGGGCCTGCGATGTTACGATGCCCAGCCTCATGCCGGTGGTGAAGATCGATACCCGACGCGGGCTCGCGCCCGAGACCAAGAGGCGCCTCCTGGACGCCGCTCACGAGGCCCTGGTGGCGGCCTTCAAGATCCCCGACCACGACCGCACCCAGCGCCTGGTCGAGCACGCGCCCGAGGACTTCGACATCCCGCCCGGCAGGGGCGAGCGGTACACGGTGGTGGAGATCAGCGTGTTCGCGGGGCGCTCGGTCGACGCCAAGCGCGCCCTCTACCGAGAGCTGGTCGAGCGCTTCGAGGCCGCGGGCATCCCGCGCGCCGACGTCTTCATCCTGCTGCACGAGGAGCCGGTCGAGAACTGGGGCCTGCGCGGCGGCATCGCCGGCTGCGACATCGACTTCGGTTTCAAGATCCAGGTCTGAACGCGGTCGCGCCGCCGCGCTACCTGCGCAGCATCTCGGCGATGGTGTCGCGCACGTGCTCGACCAGGGCGTTGCGATCGTCGGCGGTGAGGCCGGTGGTGGGGATGGGCGCGCCGATGGTGACCCGCACCCGCCCCGGCTTCACCCGCAGGCTCCCCCGCGGCATCAGCTCGCGGGTGCCGTGCAGGGCCACGGGCACGATGGGGGCGCCGGCGTCGATGGCCAGGTGGAAGCCGCCCTTCTTGAAGGCCTGGAGCTGGCCGTCGCGCGAGCGGGTCCCCTCGGGGAAGAGCAGCACCGAGGCGCCGGCGCGGATGCGCTCGCCGGCCCGCTCGATGCTGCGACGGGCGGAGATGGCGTTGTGGCGATCGATGAAGATGAAGCGCCCCGCCCACATGGCCCAGCCGAACAGCGGGATGGCGGCCAGCTGCTTCTTGGCGATCATCCGCACGGGCAGCGGCAGCGCCACGTACAGGGCCCAGATGTCGATGGTCGACAGGTGGTTGGCCATGAAGACGTAGGAGTGACCGGGGTCGAGCTGGGCCTGATGCTCGACCTCGACCTTCACCCCGGTGAGGGAGCAGATGGTGCGCGCCCACCAGCGCGCCAGCCGCAAGACGGTGTCACCGCTCGGGTCGAACAGACGCGTGAGCAGCGCCGCGATGGCGCCTCCGAATGTCGTCAGCGCGACCAACGCGGTGTTCAGGACGGCCCGGATTGCCTGCACCGCCGCATGCTATCCTCGACGCGTGGATTTTCGGAAGACCTACTACATCTTGCCGAACCTGTTCACGCTCTCCTGCGTGCTCTCGGGGTTCACGTCGCTGTCGTTGTCGGCGTCGGGCAAGAGTGAGGTCGACCTGTACCTGGCCGCCCTGGCCATCTGCTTCGGGTTCTTCTTCGACACCTTCGACGGCCGGCTGGCCCGGCTGACCAAGACCCAGTCCGACCTGGGCCGCGAGCTGGACTCGCTGGCCGACGTCATCACCTTCGGCGCGGCGCCGGCGCTGATGGTCTACCGCTGGGGGCTGAGCAGCTTCGGGCGCCTGGGGGTGCTCATCGCTGGCCTGTACGTCTGCGCGGGCGCCTTGCGCCTGGCCCGCTTCAACGTCCTGTCGCACCGCGAGCAGATGGCGGGCCAGAAGAAGCCGGGCAAGTACACCCTGGGGCTGTCCATCCCGCCCGCCGCCAGCGTGCTGGTGCTGATGGTGATCCTCAGCCACCACGCCGGCGAGTTCCGGGTGGTCAGCGAGAGCGCCACCGCCGCCATCGTGCTGGTGCTGTCGGTGCTGATGGTGTCGCGGGTGCGCTTCCGGTCCTTCAAGGACATCCGCTTCAACGGCAAGACGGCCGGCATGCTGCTGCTGATCGCCGGGGCCTACGGCGCGATCGTGTACGCCGGGCTGCACCGGGCCTCGATCTTCCTCTTCCTGGTGACCGCTTACATCGCCCTGGGGCTGGCCGAGGAGGTCATCTTCTTCCGGGCCCGCCGCGCCGAGGCCCGCGCCTCGCGCCAGGCCGCCGCCGAGACGGCCGCCCCCGCCGAGGAAGAGGTGCTGCGCGAGCTGGGCGCCTACGACGAGACCGAGGACTCGCCGTCGGCCGGATCGCCCGCGCCGAAACAGGCGTAGGCGAGCGAGGATCCGGGCCGCGGGCCCTCGAATTTCCGCCTGCTATACTCAGCAGACGATGCTGCGCGTGTTGCTCGGGATCATCAAGGGCGGGGTGGTGGGAGCGGCCGTGGGGTTCGCGGCGACCAAGGTGGGGCTGGGGACGGGCGTGGCGGCATGGCTGGTGTACGGCCTCATCGGCTTCCTGGTGGGCATCGTGTGCGGCAAGGCCATCTGGCGGCACGACACCCTGGTGACGCCGCTCCTCAAGGGCATCTTCGGGTTTCTCCTGGGCATGGGCCTTTACTGGCTGGCGCGCAAGACCCTGGGCGGCGTCTCGGCGCCGTTCACCACGCCCTTCTTCGGCCCCAGCGACAAGATCGCCGGCATCCCCCTGCTGGTCGGCCCCGCCATCGGCATCCTCTACGGCATCTTCGTCGAGGTCGATGACGGCGAGCGCAAGAAGGCCGCCCAGTCCTCGCCCGCCCCCACGCCCACGGCCAAGCCCTGACCTCTCGCTGGGCGATTGGAGAGGAGCGACGGCCTCTCCCCAACCCTCTCCACTTCGTGGAGAGGGAGCCATTCAGTGCGGCTCGGGACTGCTCGCCGTGACCGAAGCCCCGGCGTTGCCCTCCGAGCCGACGAGCGCCGAAACGAGAGGCCGACGGAGAAGCGGGTCCGGCCTCAGATCCCGAAGACGCCGGCCACGCCCAGCCAGGCGCCCCAGTACGCGTCGACGGCGCCGCCGGCCACGCGCTTGTCGTCCTCGGCGGCGTTCATGTGGTAGCGGTAGCGGCGGGCGTCGACCTGCAGGCGCGCCTCCACCCAGCGCATGATGCGGTAGCTGGCGCCCGCCATGCCGTCGACGCCGTAGGCGGTGAGGTAGGGGAACCAGTCGTCCGAGGCGATGGCACCGGTCGACAGGACGCGGCGGTAGGCGCCGCCGGCCATGACGCTGAAGCCGCTCGGCGTGTAGAGGTGGAAGATGCCGCCGACGCGCATGAACCTGTAAGAGACGTCGGGGATGGGCGGCGCCTGGGCGCTGGCGTCGTCGAGGGGGACGAACTTGCTCCGGTGGAGGCCGCCACCCAGCGCCAGATCCACGGCGATCCAGCGGTAGGGCACGCCGACCAGCGCGCCCCCGAAGACCTCGTCGGTGCGCAGGTCGTAGCTCTGGGTGTCGCCGCGGCTGGCCCGCACCCGCGAGCCGTACTGGCCCTCGATGGCCACGCCCAGGCGGGGCAGGCCGAGGCGGGGGAAAAAGGAGGCGCCGAAGCCCAGCGCGGCCGAGGGCCGATCGGTCTTGAACTCGCTCAGGGTGTTGCCAGGGACGTTCCGGTAGGTGAGGGACCGCGAGGACAGGCGCGGGCCGACCACCACCTCGATGGGCGCGGGCCCCACCGTCCTCGCCGACGGAGCGCCCTCCTCGTCCACCACCGGCGTCTCCTCGGCGGGCTGACGGTGTTCAGCCGCGGGCGCGCGGGGCCGGGCGGTGCTGGCCACGGGCGGCTCCTCGTCGATGATGGGCGAGCTCGGGCGCGCGGGCGTCGGGGCGCGCGCGGGCGTCGGCGTGGCTTCGGCGACGGGAGTCTCCTCGGGCTCGGACGGCTTCGGTGGCGCGGGCGCGCGCAGCGATTGCACCGACCGGGCGAAGGTCTTCCACATCCCCTTCTTCACCGCGCGCAGCATCGGGCCGGGCCCCTTCTTCGAGGTCCAGCTGTTCTGTTGCACCACGCCCCCGTCCTCGCCGTCGCGCAGGAGGATGGTGGCGGTGAAGACCTTGCCCTGCTTCTTCACCACGCCGCTCACCACCCCCACCGCCTTCGACTCGGCCACGGCGGTGCGCGCGGCGCCGTCCTCGCCGGGACCGTCGTCGGGAGCCGGCCCCTCTGCCACCACCACCACGCGGTAGCGCTTGGACTCGAGGGCCTTGGTCACCAGCTTCTGCAGCGGCTTGGCCGCGGGGCCGGTGAAGGGGACCACCGCGATCCGCTTGGGAGGCGCGGCCTGGGCCGGGCTGGCGGTGGCGGCCACCAGGCCGAGGAAGACGAACGTCGCGAGAGGGGCTGCGTGTTTCATTGACGATCCAGTCTGCGTTGGGGGTTCACGGCTCGACGTAGCGCCACATCCCCTGGTCCCACATCAGGCCCACGAAGATGTTGTGGTTGCCGTCGTTGGTCACGACCAGGCTGTTGGCGCCCATGACCAGGGCGGAGGGGACGTTGGCCTTCGACCAGCTGGTGCCGGGCTGGGGCGACGTCTGGAAGTTGGTGCCGACGTTGCAGTTGGAGCAGGCCCAGGAGTAGGTGGCGTAGACGTTCTTGTCGGTCCCCCACACCACGGAGAGCGGGGCCATCCCGCCGTCGACGCGGGCCCAGGTCCCGCCCAGATCGGTGCTGCGGTAGACGCCCTGGCCGGGGCCGTTGATGCCGGCCACGAAGAGGGTGTTGCCGTGCTGGAAGATCTGGGCGACGCCGTGGGGATGCTGCAGGCCGCGCAGCGCCGCCGGCACGGTCCAGGTGGCGCCGTTGTCGCTGGTCATGGTGGCGCTGCCGCCCCCCTGGGCGATGGCGAACCACTTGCCCCGGGTGGTGATGGAGTTGCCCGTGTCGATGAAGAACGGGTACCAGGAGACGCCGCCGGTGGGGAACCCGCCGCCGGGGGCCTTGCGCCAGGTGATCCCGCCGTCGCTGGACTCGTAGATGCCGTCCGCCTCGTGCAGGCCGCTGATGAGGTGGGTCGGGTCGTAGGGATCCACCTTGAGCGAGTAGAGGTCGACCATCAGCGTCGTCTGCTTGAAGGTGACGCCGGCGTCGGTGGACTTGTGGATCGAGCGGTAGCCGGCGGCCCACACCGTGGCCGGCGTGGTGCCCGCGACGGCGATGACCACGCCGCGGGGGACGTCTGGGATGGTCTTGTTGATCTGGGTCCACCGGTTGCCGTAGTCGGTGGACTTCCACAGCCCCGACTTGCTGCCGCCCACGTACATGTCACTGGGGCGGGCCGGATCGCCCACGATGCTGCCGGGGCCGAAGGCGTCCTTCGAGGGACGCAGGTCGACGGCCGGCATGCTGGAAGGGGTGACGTTGATCCAGACACCGGGCGGGCAGGTGTTGGCGGCGACGCAGGGATCGGCGGGCAAGGGGCCGTTGGGGCGCGGGACACCGTCGGTGGGCTGGCCGGCATCGGCGGGCGGGGGCGAGCCGCCGCTGCCGCCGCCGACCACGCCACCGCTGCCGGGATCGCTGCCGCCGTCGCCGCCGCCGCCGCCGGGGGGTCCGCCCTCTCCTCCGCCCGACACCGCCGGGTCGGTGATGCTGCCCGACCCCTGCAGCATCGTACAGCCGATCACAGCGAGGGCCAGGCAGCCCGCGTAACTCACCCTGTGCATCTTCGACACCAACACATCGACAGGTCTCTTTCTGACTCTACGAAGGAAACTCGAAAAGTTTCGCGCGGCCGGAGCCACCCTCCGCTCACTTCGTCGTCAGGAACCGTGATGGCCTACAGTATAGCCAAGGCCCAGCGACAGAACTCGGGACTTCAACGGATTGGTGGGTGACCGGCGCCCGATGTGTGCAGGTCGTTCACCCGAGCGATCACTCGATCGGCGTCGACTCCGGGTACACGTACAGGCACAGCATGGCCCAGATGATGATGTAGACGATCATCAGGATGTGCATGGTCTTGATCGCCTGCTTCGGCTTGGGCCGGCCCGCCAGATACAGGCCCAGCGCCGCCGTCACCAGCACCACCGAGTAGGGAATGTATTTGACCATGTCAGCGCTCCCTCATGCCGATTGGCTCGGGGCCGCGGCCGGTGCCGTCGCCACGCCCAGGGGCGGCGGATTCCCCGGCCAGACGCCCGCCTCGGCCGGGATGCGCAGGGCCGCGGCCCAGCTGATGCCCATCGTGTACATGGTGACGGGCGAGAAGATGCCCATGTCGCCGAACATCTGATTGACGCAGGTGAGGCTGACCATCACGCCGGCCAGGCCGATGCTGCGATGGAGCGGATCTCTGGCCAGACGGGCCGTCCTGGCGTGGAAGAAGAAGGTGGTGGGGAAGACCAGCCAGTAGACAATCATCCCGATCACGCCGGTGAAGGCGAACAGGCCCAGGATGCTGTTGTGGGGGACGTACTGCCAGAGCTCCATCAGGTCGGCGATGCTGTACTTGTTGGAGATCTCGACGTACTTGTGTCCCCAGCCGGTGCCGCTGCGCGGGGAGTAGCTGGCGGTGGCGATGAGGCCG
>Ga0134123_10002241_pt1 | contig 12663 bp, 24 predicted proteins | sample KB303_FD_96460 | JGI IMG/M metagenome (GOLD analysis project Ga0134123, IMG submission 96460) | Terrestrial soil microbial communities without Nitrogen fertilizer from Kellogg Biological Station, Michigan, USA - KB3-0-3 | ecosystem: Environmental > Terrestrial > Soil > Unclassified ...
ATGACATGTCACTTTCAATTGAGGATCAATTGAATAAGGGCAGAGCAATGAATATTCCAAAATGAGATTCCGCCGAACAAAAGACGAGCTTGCAAGAGGTCTAACGCCCGAGCAGGCAAAAATAGAACGCAAACAACGCTATCCTCTTGGAAGTCCAGATCCAGATCAATTGAATATTTTGGCAGAAATAATAGATGATGAAGTGGTTTCCAAAAAACTACGCAAAGCAGCAAAAAATCTAGAAATGCCAAATGGCGAAATTACCATTCGCATTCGTCCAGACAAGAATGTTGATTCTGACTATTTCGAGCATTTGGGAGACCAAGTAATCGAGGTCTCCCAAGATAATGATTTCTACAAATGGATTGACCATCTGCTTGAAAAGATTTACAACGAACATGGCGATGCCAAGCTTTTTCAAGATGTCTTAAACGAAGGCTTTGGACGAGTTCTAACTACAAGATTATTCACAAAGGATGTAAAGTAATGGGAATTCGACAAGACGTAAAATCTGGCAAAATGAGCGTAGACGAAGCCCTGAATAAATTGAAGGCTTGTGATTTCGTTACAAGCGATATCGTTCCTTGGCTGCAACGTCGCAAGGGAGTCGTGATCGAGACTGTGATTGAACGTCCACAACCAAAAAAGAATAAGAAGAATAAACGGTAGGCGTCTGGCTGGTCGAAGACACCGCCTTGAAAGCGGCTGGGCCTAAAAAGCCTCTGGGGTTCGAGTCCCTAGCCTACCGCCAAAATAAACATCATGGAATTCGCATACGGATTTATAGCAGGAGGAGTGCTTATTAGAATCATCTATGCATTCTCTCAACCATTCAAAGACGATCTCATTGGACAACAAATAGTGTACGACAAAGGCTACAACGAAGGATATCAAGATGGCAAATTCGAAAAGAAATAAGGATCTATGTGTTAAGGTTGCTCGTGACGTTTTGGCTCAATTACGTCTAAAACGATATTTTGCTGAACCTGGAACATATGTTAATTTAAACTTTGATACTTATGAAGATAATGTTAGACAATTATCTTTTAAGGATTTCTTCAAAGAGAATAAAGAGGCCACTTGTAATGTTTGTGCTTTGGGAGCAGCCTTTGTATCATTGATTAATATCAAAAACAAATGCTCAGTAGATGAAATTGATGATCATTCAACAATATTTGATCGTCTTGAAGAGGTTTTTGGTCAGAAAAATATGGCACTAATGGAATCTGCCTTTGAAAGCGTTAGGATGGTAAGAGAAGATTATGACGATTATGATATGCTGAATGCAGCCGCAGATTGGGGTACCAAATTCTATGATGATAATCAACGCCTCCGTGCCATCATGTTGAATGTTGTTAGAAATGGTGGCGATTTCAAGCTTCCCAAGAAAACGCTTGAAAGAATTGAAAGACAAGCATCATCACAATACATGTTTTAACCCTAGAATATACCCTCCGTCTGATACACGGTTGAAAGGTTAATTAGTGACACGTAGGTGCAATTCCTATTTCTAGGACCAAAATAAAACAGGGATCGGGCTCAAGGTGGGCCGCCGCTTTTGGAAAGCGGACATTCAGGAAGGTTCAATTCCTTCATCCCTGACCATTTTTTGTTGCTTTCGTGATTGACCATAAGTCCTAATTTCGCTTGACTCGCCACTCCAATGTTCGATTGCATGACAATTTGGGCATAATATCTCAAGATTTTCAAGTTCATTGTTTGAACGATCACGGTCCTTGTGATGTACAATAACAAATTTGTCAAATTGACAACGCATACAAATAGCGGGATAATGTCTCAATGCTTTAACTCGATAGTCCTGAACGTCTGTCTTGCCATAATGATCAGGTTGAATTGCTTCTATGCCTCCAATACGCGAAGCCGTGTCTTTATGTTCTCTGCAACAGAAAAATAACCCACTCTTTGAGTTTTTGAAACTACTAGGACGCATCCAAAAGGACTTAGAACAATAAGCACAAGTAGCATTTGGTTCTCGAATCCTTCTGGGCCGAGAACGACCAGCACAGGACACAGAACAATATTTACCACCACCGGCATTGATATGTTTCACAGGTGCTTGAAATGATTTGTGACAGAATAAACAGTTACGCTCTAAACATCTAATCTTGCTCATAATATGTCCTCGACCATTCAATACACTAAACCCCGACCATGGATCTATAGTATAGTAGCCATTATACGCCGCTCTTAACGGCTGAGACGAAGGTGCAAGTCCTTCTAGATCCACCAAATTTTACTTGACATAGCGTCTACGTGTGCTATGCTTTGGCATGAAGATGATTGCCTTCTGGAAGTATGATGTCTTCCCGTTTTGCTTTTGGGGCGAGCTTGTAAAGGCAGAGGAAAATGGTAACTTTCATATCAAGGGCTATGACGGATTCCATTTCAAGAAAACTGCCCTTATTGGCTATATTCCCGCCGTTGCCGCTGGATCAATCATTAAGCAACTAGAAGATCTCACAGAGGCAAAGAGAATTAGCGACAAGAATTTTTCTGAGAAGGCCAGATCAATTACACAACAAATTTGATGCAGACTTTTCTTCCTTTTCCAGATTTCAAGGCTTCGGCAGAAGCCTTAGACTATCGTCGCCTTGGCAAGCAGCGTGTCGAAGCATTCCAATTGCTTATTGCTATTGACGATCAATGGGCTTTAGAGGAACGTGCCCGAAAAGGATTAACCACGATCACGAATGGATGGCGAAATCATCCAGCGGCAGTAATGTGGCGTGGCTATAATCAGGCATTACGTCTTTATATGAATATAATGATACAGGAGTGGATTAGACGTGGCTATCGAAATACAATGTCTCTAGCAACTATTGAAGAAATTACGATGCCGCATTGGCTTCAAAATGAAGAATTTCATGCGTCACACAGAGCAAACTTGCTACGAAAGAATACCGAGTTTTACGCAAAATATGGCTGGCAGGAAGACATTAATACACAATATGTGTGGCCACGGGGTATACAATAAACATGTCCGATGTTCCTGGTGATGGTCTTCTAAACCATAGACGTTAAATAATTGGGGGGAAGTCGTGAGGTTCAACTCCTCCATCGGATACCAAAATATGTCAAATCATCATTGTAACGAAGAGTGCGAAAGAAAGTACAATTACGGATGGAATTGTGCCGCTAGAAATACCAATTGGAACAAAGCAAATCCTCCATGGCAAGAAAATGGTTTTTGGGGTGGTGGTATTGAACCAAATGAAGACGACCTAAAAGAAATAGCATGTCATTCCTCTAAATATAGACAAGGCTATAATGATTACAATGAACAACAAGCTAAGAAATAAGGCAATTCTGGGTTTTGATCCTGGTGGAAAGAAGTATGGCGAACCGCCTGCTGTAGCTCTTATCAATCCCAAGCATGCTCGAAATGTTGGGGCTGCACTTAGGGCTTGCTCTTGCTTTGGAATCCATCAACTGTGGTTTTCGGGCAACAGAATTGCCCTCAATGGAAAGCATAGATTGCCCCGTGAGGAATGCATGAAGGGCTACGACGATGTGGAGCTTCGTCAGTATGACTACATTTTTGATCAATTTGCAGATGTTGTGCCTGTGGCTGTAGAGCTTCGGCCTGGATCCGAATCGCTAGCAGATTTCGAACATCCCAAGAACGCTCTCTATGTTTTTGGGCCAGAAGATGGGTCGCTACAAAGGGTTACGACACAGCATTGTCACAGATTTGTAACTATCCCGACTAGGCATTGCACTAACCTTGCCGCTGCGGTATACTTGGTTCTATACGATAGGATCTTGAAAAGATATAAGAATGGACTCGATGATCTTCCTATTCTCGCTGAAAAGCGTGGATTTGAGAAATTCATGGATGAAGAAATAGGATAATTGGCACGGTAACTCAAATGGACAGAGTAACTCCCTTTTAAGGAGAGGGCTGTGGGATCGTACCCCACCCGTGCCACCAATATAATGAGAAAAGCAAATGAGAACAATCAAAATCAATAGAGAAAAGTGGCTTCGTGGTGGCGGCTTGTCGTATCTCTGGTCCAATGATCTTAAAAAGGGTTGTTGCCTGGGTCACGCCATTCATCAAACACAAAGATGCTCATGGAACGAATTGAATCTTCTTTGTGATCCGCATCAATTCTTTAAAAGGAAGATCGATGTTCTAGGTCTTACAGAAACAAATCGTCCTATCTATGATGATACTTATTCTTCTGGATTTACTGTTTCTGCCGAACATATTAACGATGATGCCACAATTAACGATACTGAAAGAGAAAAACAACTAATCAAACTTTTCGAGCAAAATAAGATTAAGCTGGAATTCTACAATTGAAGATCTATGTCATCGAAGGTTCTCATGGGCAATATGCCGATTATTCGACATGGATAGTCAAAGCGTTTATTTCTAAGCCCAAGGCGACAAGATTTTGTAAAAAGCTAAATGATATAGTGCGAGAAAATTACAATCCTGTTTCACTTAGTTGGAATCCAGACGAACTTGTTAAGCTGCTAAATGAAGCGGGAGATAATGATGTATATACATCAGACACAGATCATCAATATCATATATCCGAAGTGGAGTGTATAGAATGAAAATCATCCAACAAGATATGCTTGAGATTCAATCGGGCGTCCTGTTTCATCAAGTCAATTGCATTGGTGTTATGGGTGGTGGAATCGCTTATGCTCTTGCTAAGAAATTTCCTGGACTTGAAAAAGCATATAAAGAATTTTGTGATGATAATATAGAATTTGATACTTCGTCACTTCTAGGCAAGGTCTTCGTCTTTAAGGTAAATGATGATTTGTTTATTGCCAATATCTTTGGCCAAGATAATGTTTCCACCGGCTCACGACAAACAAGTTACGATGCAACGGTAATGGCATTTGAATTAATTCAAGATTCGGCATATGCTGATATGACACTTTACTTCCCTTACAAGATGGGATGCGGTCTTGGAGGCGGAAATTGGAACATCTACTCTGCAATCATTGAGGAGCATTTTCCTAACGCCATCATTTGCAAGCAATGACAAAACAAGAATTATTCGAGCGAATGAGGAATGGCGACAAAAAAGCCACAGCATTGTGGTCTTGCTTTGAACAGAATCTTTGGACACAAAAACTTCAATACATACCGAAATAGTGGCCTCCTGGTGGAATTGGCAGACACGCCGCACTCAAAATGCGGTCCAGTTAACGGGTGTGGGTTCAAATCCCACGGAGGCTACCAAATACTACAATGAACTTGACAACTAAACGTGATAGGGTATAATAAGGACAGAACGCGGGAGTGGGGGAATTGGCAGACCCGCCAGTCTTAGAAGCTGGTGCCGTAAGGCGTGTGGGTTCAAGTCCCACCTTCCGTACCAAAATATCATGAAACGCAAAACTACTAGAGAAGTCCTCAAGATCGCTGATAAGCTGATCGACAGCTTGCAAGAGGTTGACAATGTAGACCTAAATTGCAGGATTGTTTTTGAACGCCATCGCAATTTTATGCTATGCCTTTCTGCGAATGGCAAGAAATTTGTTGTATTTTTCAATGGTTTCAATGGTTTCAATGGCTGTATTCTTGGCAAGTACAATATTGCAATATATGATCTACTCTATTACATGGTGAAGCTAGATCTCATTACGGATCAAGACGGGATACATACACAAGAATATCTTCTTCATGTAAGAGAACTTGAAGCAAAGAATAGCGAAATACAAAAGGCCACAGGTCTTCTAATTTCGCATGGATATAGTGTGAAATTCGATGGTTAATCTATGCGATTTCAAGGTATCGAATTATCCTGACGGACATAAGCATATTGTGTCCGATAAGGATCTCCACGGAGATTTCACGCTTGTTGTCAGTATCAAATCATTCGATGATCTATTCTTAATTGCTCAAATCAAAGCAATTCATCCAGAACTAACGCACTTGACAATCAATTACATGCTTGCTGCCAGATGTGATCGTAGATTTTCCCCTGGCGAGGCTCTAGATCTTAAAATTGTCTGTGATTTTATCAATAGTCTTGGATTTGAATATATTCATGTTTTGAAGCCTCATTCGCCTGCAACGTTAGAGCATCTAACACAAAATGCTTGCGAAATAGATGTGACTCAAAGACTTATTGATCTGCTTAGATCAGATCTGGCCAGAGAAAAGGTCTGTTTTGTATCACCAGACGAAGGTGCTTCTCGATGGGTCAATAATCATTATCTTGAACCAATTCTTCAAGGTCAAAAGAAACGTGATTCAAAAACTGGTGCAGTAGTAGGCGTTGACTTTTATCGAGCAGAGACAATTGGTGCGTTTGGCAAAGTTATTCCTGGAAGGAATATGGTTACAGACTACTATGACTATACCAACTTTGCAATCATAGACGATCTTTGTGATGGTGGTGGAACTTTCATTGCAATTGCAAAAGAAATTCACAATCTTTTGCCCAATGCCAAAATCTATCTAATCGTGACTCACGCCATCTTTTCAAAGGGTTTTGAGCCTTTCGAAGGACATATTGAACATATTTACTGCACCGACAGTTACGCTAAGTTTTCTAACCCTCTTGTAACACAAATCGAAGTATGAAGATTTGTACTAAATGCAAAATTGAAAAATCAAATAATGCATTTGTTACCGATAAGAGGCGTCCAGACGGACTTACAATTTGGTGCAAAACATGTCGTAGCATTAGTCATAAAAAATGGTATGAATCTAATTCAGATAAAGCCAAAGAACGAAAAAGACTAGATAGAATATATCGCAAAGAATACTATCAATCACCAGAACGAAAAAAGAGATATAGAATCAAATATATAGAAAAAACATTTGGCATAAAGTATCATGAATATGATCGTATGTTACAAGAACAAAATTCGTTGTGTGCTATATGTGGAGAAAAAGAATCAAGTTCGACTTGTAAATATCTGTCGGTAGATCATTGTCATACTACGGGAAAAATTAGGGGACTTCTTTGTGTCTCATGCAATAGAGGATTGGGTATGTTACGCGATAATCCAGATTTTGTCGAAAAGGCTTTAAATTATCTAAGGAAATCTTCCAATGCAAATTAATCCGCTATTTCAAATTGATTGGTATAAGTCAAGTCATAGACAAATGTACCCTGAAGGCACTACCCTAGTCTTCTCAAACTTCACTCCGCGATCCAGTAGGATCGCAGGAGTGGATCGCGTAGTATTCTTTGGTCTCCAATACTTTATCAGAGAATACCTGATCAAGCAATGGAATGAAGGATTCTTCTCCCTGCCCAAGGCAGAAGTTGTTGCTAAGTATAAGCGTCGTGTAGACAATGCCTTGGGCAAGGATGCTGTGCCCACCGACCACATCGAAGCCCTTCATGATCTGGGTTATCTGCCCATTCAAATCATGGCTCTCCCCGAAGGGTCGCGTGTACCTATCGGTGTTCCGCCTCTTGTAATCCGCAACACCGATCCTATTGGATTCTGGCTTCCGAATTATCTTGAAACTATCCTTAGCTGCACGCTATGGCAGCCCTGTACTTCGGCTACAATTGCTCGCGAGTATAAGAAAGAATTTGAGCGTGCAGCTAAGGGAACGGGAGCTAGCGTCGATTTTACTCAATTCCAAGGTCATGACTTTTCGTTCCGTGGAATGAGCAGTCTTGAAAGTGCATGCCTAAGCGGTGCCGGTCACTTGCTTTCATTCCGTGGTACTGATACTGTGCCCGCCATTGATTTCTTGGAACAATATTACTACGCCGATTCAGACAAGGAAATGATTGGTGTTAGTGTTCCTGCCACTGAGCATTCGGTAATGTGCATGGGTACTCAAGAAAAGGAAATTGAAACTTTCCGCAGGCTCTTCAAGCTATACCCGCAGGGTATACTTAGTGTCGTTTCCGATACATGGGACTATTGGTCTGTGCTCCTAGAAATTCTGCCTCAACTCAAGGGCGAAATTATGGCACGTAATGGTAAGCTAGTAATTCGTCCTGATAGCTCACCCAAAACACCTTTGGAAATTATTTGCGGAGACCCCGATGCCCCTGAAGGATCGCCTGAATGGAAGGGTTCAATTCAAATTCTGTGGGAATTGTTTGGCGGTACTACAAATGCCGCAGGCTTCAAGGAATTAGATCCGCACATTGGTTTGATTTATGGCGATTCAATCACGTTGACGCTCGCCAAGAATATTAATGAACGTCTGAAGACTAAAGGCTTCGCGTCAACGAATTGGGTTGCTGGTATCGGCAGTTACACCTATCAGTACAATACTCGTGATACGTTCGGTTTCGCCATGAAGGCAACATTCGGTATGGTAAACGACCAACCTCGTGAGATTTTCAAGGATCCCAAAACCAATAAGGGAGAATTCAGTAAGAAATCTGCCAAAGGTTTGATTGCTGTATATGCTGAAGGTGATACCTTCAATAAGAAGGAACAGGCTTCATGGCCAGAGGTTTATAATTGTGCATTCCGTACAGTATTCAATGATGGTGTTCTTACTGAGCGTGTAACGCTCGCTGAAATCAGAAAGAGATTAGGATCATGAGTGATCTAATCGTTAAAGCTGTCAAAATTGACGAAATACGTCCACATCCTAATGCCGATAGGCTTGAAATTGTAAAAGTTGGAGGTTGGCAAATTGTATCTGGCAAGGGAAACTATGCCGTTGGAGAATTTGCTATTCATGTCCCGCCAGATGCTATGGTTCCTAAGGCATTGGCAGATGAATGGGGCGTTACGCAATATCTGTCGTGGAAGAAAGATGCCGCGAAGGGCCGTGTCAAAGCAGTGAAGCTTCGCGGAGCACCCTCTTTTGGCTTTTTGGCTCCTGCTATTCCACTTTGCGAAGAACATAATACTGATACTAATTTGGCTGAATTCCTTGGTATTGAAAAGTATGAAGAACCCATTCCGATTGGAATGCAGGCCGGTCAAATGTCTCGCAATCATCCTTTATTCCATATTTATACCGATATTCAAAATCTTCGTAATTATCCAGAACAGCTTGCTTATGAAGTACCTTTAATTGTCACTGAAAAGCTTCATGGTACAAATAGTCGTGTAGGGTGGGTGTGTTCTACTCATGAAGATGGTACTACATATCTTGAAAAAGTTGTAGGCACTCACAAGACACAACGCAAAATCGAAGATTCTGGTATATATGGATTGCCATTCGATCTATATGGTGAGGCATTAGAAAAGGTACTTGATACTGCTCTTCAAGCAACCGGCCATCCTGGTATTGAGGAACCGCTTTTCATACAGTCATTGATTATATTTGGTGAAATTTTTGGTCCTGGTGTACAAGATCTACACTATGGCACAAAAGAGAAAGCATGGCGAGTGTTTGATATTGCCGTAAATGGTATATATTTGCCATGGTCTTTTGTTGAAAAAGCTTGTGAAGAATTCGGCATTCCAATAGTACCACGCATGATGCCCGATATCTATACTTTCGAGCAATTGTGTGAACTAGCCGAAGGGGAAAGTGTTCTATCTCCTGGTCAAATCAAAGAAGGTATTGTTGTGCGTCCTATACATGAAATGACATGGGGCAAGGGTGAATTGGATCCAAATCCGAAGCGTATGATTTTCAAGGTTATTGGAACAGATTATCTTACTCGTAAGGGTGGAACGGAGCATCATTAATCATGAAATACAAAGTTATTGGATTAACAGAAGCCAAGACACTTGGTTTTGATATAGATCTCATGTATGGTGACGAATATAATTCTGGCGTCTTTGAAATGAAAGACGGTAAACCAATTAGGCTGCTTGGTCAAGATGGTGGTGAACCTGAAGATCAAAGATTGTATAGAGATTGGAGTTGGGTTGTAGATGCGTTAAATGAAGCCTATGAAAAGGGATTGCATGATCGTTAAACACTCAATGTTCTGAATATGACTGATCTTTAAATACCCTTCCCATGAATTTCAAAATCCGATAGACACTACAAACCAAATAGGTGATAATGCTTAGGAGGCAAACGATGACCAATGAATATACATTAGAGAATTTTCAAGCCAAAACTGGCTTTAGATTCCGTGTAAGCAATGAACAAAACGAAAAAATCAAGAATGGCCAACTTACTAGAGAACAGGCATTTACAGAGTTTCTTGAAAGTGGAGGGGCTAATAACCTCAAACCTCGCAAGCCAGATGTACCTGATTCCGTGTATTTAAGTGAAGGTCTTACTCTTGATAACTTTTCAGAGCGTGTAAAGGAAGCTACTGGACAGGCCCGTAGATTTCGTATGAGTAGGGAGCAAAGTGAAAGAATGAAGGCTGGTTCACTTACTAGAGAACAAGCCTTATTGGAAGTAATCGCTTCAGTTAAATCGGGACAACCTAATGCGACTAACTAATCGAACAAAACATGAAAAATTAGTTGGAAGTGAATGGTGGAAAAAGAACGAATGTTCTGGACCGCATATTGTAGCATTTCTTGCCGAAGGATCACTATATTTGATTGTGAATATCGAAGAAGGAAACATCTCTTTTAAGGGATATTTCAATGACCTAATTAAGGAGCTAAAAAATAATTATCATGAGTAATATGAACGTTGTTGTGCTACAAGGAAATTTGACCGCTGATCCCGAGTTAGTAGGCAAGGAGCAAAATGTTGCTCGTTTTACTATTGCTGTAAATAGTGGGTTCGGTGAGAACAAAGAAGTATCATTCATTGACTGCGTAGCGTTTGGTAAGCAAGTACCTACAATTAAGGAATATTTTGTGAAGGGAAAGCAAGTTCTGGTTCGTGGACAAGTTCGTCAAAATCGTTGGGAAAACGAGAAGGGCGAAAAGCGTTCAAAGCTAGAAGTAATATTGGACAATTTTGGTGGATTTAGTTTTGTAGGCAACGCAAGCGGGGGCCAAAAGAGTGAGGCCGAAGCACCCGCTGAAGTACCGGCTGAAGCTGGTACGGGAAGCGGAAAGCTTTTCTGAAAAAAACAGGAGCCAACTTGACAAAAGTTGGCTCCTGTAGTATAGTCTAACGTGGCATAAGCCAAGGTCTCAACAAACAACATGGAGAATAGAAACATGAAGTGGATTTTTGGATCTCTTATTTTGATGACCGTGTGTTCTCTGGGCTTTGCTCAGAATGATGAAACGATTGGTACGCTGCCTAATAAGGTGGTGGTTGCTCGATATACCAATCCTGATTTTTCGCCTATTGCCGTGGAACATGGCGACATTACTATTGTAAGCCAAGATGCTCAAGAAGAGTATTTTGCTACAACTAGTGAATCTGTCCAACTTACGGACGAATGGCTATGTGGTGGTGTTGTCCATAAGGTTACTACTTGGCAAAAGACAAACGAATCTCCTGATTCGCATGCTCGTAGACATAAGGCTGCTGTAGTTGCCAATTTGGCAGTTTTTCCGCCTGATCCGCCTGTAACTGGTGGCTGATAGTAGACCGTTGCTTGAAAATGTGAGAGACGGCTTGACGAAAGCCGTCTCTCACTGTATAATGGTAAGCAGCAATGAAACAACTTATCATTATTCGTGGTCCATCAGGTAGTGGTAAGAGTACCGCTGCTCGTGCCATCCAAAATGGCGATCCGTCAGTTTGGATTTTTGAAGCAGATAACTATTTCATTGGCCGAGACGGCCAATATAAGTTTATTGCTGAGAAAATTGGACAAGCACATAAATATTGCCAAGATTGTGTTCGTCATAGAATGACTTGTGGCGATAGACGAATTATCGTATCGAATACCACGATGGCTTGTGCCGATGCCGCACCTTATCTTAAACTAGCCGAAGAATTTGGTTACGACGTAAAGATTTTCAGAACCAAGCAACCTTGGGACGTAAAGATTCTTGCCGCACGAAATGTGCATGGCGTCACTGAAGAAATTGTTCAAAGACAAATTAGTAGATATCAACCGCTGGAAAACGAGGAAGAATATGTCGGATGAATGTGAAGACGAAGACGATCCGAAGCCTCAGGATAGTAAGTGCTGGACGTGTAAACATGGCATGAGTTTGTATGATAAAGAAAAGCAGGTTTTCTTTAAGCCAGATATTATTTCTGGCAATGGGTTTGAAAATGAACCAGATCAGCCGGGAGTAACCGAAGTTGGATTCATTATGAAAAAGCCGCGTTCTCTTTGTTTCTGGCGTCCAGAGAACAGTAGCCCCAATATTTCGCCCATTATTCTGAATGTCGTAATAGAATGCTCTAGATATGAAAACAAAAATGCGTGATCCCATAACAAAATTCGATGGTGAATATGAATTTCTCAGTAATTTCTATGACACCAGAGTTGAATATGAAGGACTAACTTATCCTTCATCTGAAAACGCATTTCAAGCTGCAAAAACATTGAATATGAGTGCTCGAAAAGCATTCACATTATGGAATATGTATCCAGGCATGGCGAAACATCTTGGGAAGGCGTTAACACTTAGATCAGATTGGGACAATGTGAGATTGCAGGTCATGGAAGACATTCTTGCATCAAAATTCTCTCATTTTGTTTTAAAGCAAAAGCTATTAGCCACCGAAGATGCAGAACTAATAGAAGGAAATACGTGGGGCGATACATTCTGGGGAGTCTGCAACGGCAAGGGAACAAATTTCCTAGGTGTTCTGTTGATGGATCTGAGAAAGAAATTGACTATGCCTTCGGCATAGGATATAGTAGTGTATGGAGCACTTAGAACTATGTCGCCGCATTC
>Ga0134123_10002242_pt1 | contig 12662 bp, 9 predicted proteins | sample KB303_FD_96460 | JGI IMG/M metagenome (GOLD analysis project Ga0134123, IMG submission 96460) | Terrestrial soil microbial communities without Nitrogen fertilizer from Kellogg Biological Station, Michigan, USA - KB3-0-3 | ecosystem: Environmental > Terrestrial > Soil > Unclassified ...
GCCGGCGTGTGGGCCGAGGAGATCGACTCGCTCTACCCCAACCCGCCCCAGCGGATCGTGCCGGTGAAGGGCAACGCCCTCGGGATCTCGGGCGAGCACCCCGTGCGCGACTACTGCGATCGCCTCCACGCCGAGGGCGCCGAGGTGCTGGCCGTCTACAAGAACGACTTCTACGCCGGCCAACCCTGCCTCACCGTCAACCGCCACGGGAACGGGCGCGTCTACTATCTGGGCGCGCGCCCGGCCGCCGACGACTTCCACGACGGCTTCGTGCGGGGGCTGGTGCGGGGACTGAAGCTGGGGCGGTGTTTGGAGACGGAGCTGCCCGAGGGGGTCACGGTGCAGAAACGGAGCGGGGGCGGCAAGACGTTCCTGTTCGTGCACAACCTCAAGCCCATCGCCCAGACCATCGATCTGAAGGAGCGCCTCGAGGACGTCATCGGCGGCGGCGCCGTGAACGGGCGGATCGCCCTTCGGCCCTACGGATCCCTGGTGCTGCGCCGGGGTTGAGCGCCACCCCAACGGAGCGGCTCCTCCCCCGCACCGTCCGCGGTGTGGGGGAGGTTGGGAGGGGGTCGTGGTCCCTCGCGGATGGTCGCGGCGGGCGATCCGGGAGCAGCGACGACCCCACCCAACCTCCCCCACGGCGGACCGCGGGGGAGGAGCCGGTCCTCACTGGGCCCGCCGTTTCAAGCTCAGGGTCGAGTGGCGCCGCGTCGGAGGCAAACGCTGGCCCCGACTGACCTGTGCGCTGACGTGGGCAGGGTGCCGCGGTAACGATCCCAGCCACAGGGTTGCGCGATTAGGTCAAACAAGCGGCCAAAAGCCGAAGTGTCCCGCCAATAGAGGAGTAATGGGCGTCGCCATCGCGCGGCGCTGCAGCCCTGGGAGGTTTCATGGCCAGGCTCCCGCCGCTCCGACGCGTCTTCGTCGTCGCCGTGCTCGCCGGATGCACAGGCAACATCGCCGCCCCGGATCCGTCCGCGGGTACCGGTCCCGGCGCCGGGACCGGCGCCACCGGAGGCAGCTCGCATCCGCCCCCGGGCGTCACCCCGCCGCCCGCCAACAGCGCCCCGGGAGTCGCTCAGCTCCGCCGGCTCACGGTGCTCGAGTACCGGAACACGATGCGCGATCTGCTCGGCCTCGCCGACGTCCCCATGCCCGAGCTGGCCGGGGATCAGCAGGCGCGGACGTCCGGGTACACGACCGGCGCCGCGCTCACCACCATGTCGGACGTGCGCAAGCTCCTCGACGGCACCGACCGCCTGGTCGTGACGGCGATGCCGAATCTCGAGGCCCAGGTCCCCTGCCTCAAGGATCCCGCCGCGGCCGAGCCCTGCGCCACCCAGTTCATCACCCAGTTCGGCCGCCGCGCCTTCCGCCGGCCCCTGGTCGCCGAGGAGATCGCGCACTGGCGGGGCCTCTATAGCGCCCAGCGCGCCCCGGGCGTGGACGCCAGCTTCTCGGAAGCCATCCGCGGCGTCACCGTGGGCCTCTTGACCTCGCCGAACTTCCTCTACCACCGCGAGCTGGCGCCCGGCGCCGCCATCAAGGAAGGTGCCTTCGTCCGCTTCAACTCGTACGAGATGGCCTCGCGGCTCTCCTACTCGTTCTGGGCCACCATGCCGGACGAGCGGCTGTTCATGCTCGCCGAGGCCGGCAAGCTGCAGTCCGCCGAGGCGATCCAGACCGAGGCCCGCCGCCTGCTGCTCAGCCCGAAGGCCAAGGACGTCTACGCCGACTTCGCCACCCAGTGGCTGAACATCGGGCTGGTGGTTTCTTCGCTCAAGGCCGAGACCTTGAAGTTCACGCCCGAGATCGGCAAGGCGATGCTGGCCGAGACCGGCGCGTTCCTCTCCGACCTGTTCACGAGCTCCGGCACCACGGGGCGGATGGACCTCTTGTTCACCTCGACCAAGACCTTCGCCGACCAGAACCTGGCCGGCATCTACGGGGTCAGCGGCGTCACCGGCACCAACCTCTCGCCCGTGATGCTGAACGCGAAGGAGCGGTCCGGGTTGTTCACGCAGCTCAGCTTCCTGACCATGCACGGGGACTCGGAGGGCTCGTTCCCGACCAGGAGAGGCGCCGAGATCCTGAGGCGGGTCTTCTGCAAGGAGATCGAGGTCCCCGCCGACGTGGTGGTCCCCGACCTCAAGCCGCCCGCCCCCGGCATCACGACCCGCCAGCGCTTCTCGGATCACTCGAAGGACCCCTGCGCCACCTGCCACGTGCTGATCGATCCGATCGGCTTCGCCTTCGAGGGCTACGACGGCATCGGCCGCTACCGGACCACCGACAACGGGCAGGCCGTCGACGCCAGCGGCAGCATCGATCTGGATGGACGCACGGTGAAGTTCAAGGACGCGGTCGAGCTGATGCCGGTGCTGGCGGCCTCGGACGAGGTGCGCTCGTGCGTGGCCACCCAGTGGATGCGGTACCTGCTACGCCGCGAGGAGAGCAAAGGAGACATGCCGTCCCTGACCGGGGTTCAGAAGGCGTTCCGTGACTCGTCCTACGATCTGCGCGAGCTCGTGGTGGCCATCGTCTCGAGCGACGCCTTCACCAGACGGACGCCCGCCGCCGGGGAGGTGCTGCCATGAACGCCTGGGAGCTGCGCCGCCGCGACGTGCTCAAGGCGCTGGGCGTGGGCATGGGTTGCCTGCCGCTCTTGCAGTCGAGCCGGGGCTCGGCCGCCGCGGCCAGGCCGAAGCGGCTGCTGATCGTCGCCGCGACCGAGGGCTACCGCCAGCAGTTCTGGCGGCCCATGGACGGGTCGTTGATGACTCAGACCCTGCCCGACTCGTCGAGCCCGCTCGAGCCGCACAAGGCCGACGTCATCTTCATGCCGGGCCTGACCCACCCCACCTTCACCGGCGGGGCTCACGGCGCCTTCCCCAATCACCTCTCGACCTCGAACAGCGGGGTGAAGGAGTACCGGGTCCCGACCTCGGCGACCTTCGATCAGGTGGTCGGCCCGCCGCTGGCCATGGCCAACAACCTGCAGATGGCGACCCTCAACCTGGGGATCCTCTCCGACAAGGGCATCATGGGCGAGGGGGCCAACTCCCGCTACTGCTTCGCCAAGGGCAAAGATCAGATCGTCGTCCCCGAGCAGGATCCCTGGAAGACCTACGCCCGCATCTTCGGCGGCGCCGGGGCCCAGCCCACCCAGCCCGATCCCGCGGTCATGCGCCTGCTCTCGCAGAAGAAGAGCATCCTCGACTACGTGGGCAAGGACCTGGACAACTTCGCCAGCCGCGTGGGCAAGGACGACGGCGAGATCGTGCGCGGGCACCTGGCCGCCATCCGCGATCTCGAGAAGGACCTGCGCACCGTGCGGGCCGACGCCTCGGTGTGCGGCGGCACGGCGTCCATGCCCGTCGACGCCACCATGGCCATCAACTACCCGGCCACCTTCAAGGTCAGCCTCGACCTGATGGTGGCGGCGCTGAAGTGCGACGTGACCCGGGTGGCAGCCATCCAGATGGTCGACGCCGGCGGCGCCAACCTGCCCTGGAACTTCCTTCCCGGCATCCCCGAGAAGGGCGCCGGCTTCCACACCCGCCTGCGCAACTGGCACGACATGGGCCACAACCCGATGCTCAACGGCGTGGACCACAAGCGCATGGCCGACAAGTGGTGCATGCAGCAGCTGGCCGAGCTGATCGTCCGCATGAAGGCCATCCCCGAGGAGGGCGGCACCATGCTGTCGAACAGCGTGATCCTTTGGACCAACCACATGGAGGACGGCCAGAACCACAACTGCCAGAAGCTGCCCTGGATCCTGGCCGGACAAGCCGGCGGCTACTTCAAGACCGGCCAGTGCGCCCAGAGCGCCGGCAAGCCGTTGAACGGCGTGCTCGCCGACGTCGCCAACGCCATCGGGGTGCCGATGGAGTCCTGGGGCCCGGCTACCTCGGGCAAGCCCTGGGACGGCCTCAAGGCGTGACGCAGCGGTAGAGCGAGGGCGCCACCGCGGGCGGGGGGGCGCACTTGTTGTCCTCGCCGCAGATGGTGAAGACGCACTCCTCGTCGACGGTGCAGGCGGCGCCCACGAACTTGCGCTCGGCGCACTTGCCGCTGGCGTCGTCGCAGTAGTACCCGCCCCCGCACTGGCCGAAGCTGGCGCAGGCGCCGCTGCTCGCCTTCGTGCACTTGCCGGTGGCCTCGTCGCACCACAGGTTGTCGTGAACGTCACAGACGAAGCCCTCGATGGCGTTGGACATGGGGCCGCCGGCGGGGACGGTCAGGGAATCGCTCTTGGTTCCCACGCAGGGGCCCTGCCCCTCCTTCCCCCGCACCAGCACCTGGCAGCGCCCCATCCCCGGCTCGCCCGCGCAGCGGACCGGCCCTTGCGGTGACAGCAGGCAGTCGTCGTTCTGGGTGCAGGGCTGGCCCAGACGCTTGCTGGCCACCACCCCAGCGAAGACCCGCTGGCAGGTCTGCGCGGCCGCCTCGTAGCCCTCGTTGCACAGGGTGGCCAGGCCGGCAGCCCGCAGCAGCGCCAGGCAGGCCGGGGCATTGGCCTCCCGGTAGGGGGACATCCCCTCGATGGCCGCCCGGCAGCGGGGCTGGTCGGTGCAGCAGACGTGGAGCGCGTCGCAGTAGGCGGCGGCGAAGGCGGGCTGCGAGAGGCTCGCGTCGGGGGCCGGCCGAGCGTCGAGGCGGGCCCGGGGGTCGGGAAAGCCCAGGTCCTCGGGGCTGGCGGCGTCCGCGGCGGCATCGGGGGGGCTGGCCGGGGCGCGCCCCCCGCCGGCGCAGCCGATCGTCAGGACGAGGGCCAGCCAGTGCATCTCCCTCATCACCCGAGCTTACGCCACCTCACATCGGCCGCGCGATCGCCGCCGGGAATTCAGAAACAGACGAAACGTTCAGCTAACATAATGGACATGTTCCGCTGTACCCGCCGTCTCGTGAGCCTGGTGCTCGCGGCGGCGGGTGCGGCGCTCGGCTGCGGCGGCCCCGACCTCCCCTCGGCGCAGCTCTGGGAGTCGGCGCATTTCCGCTACCACACGCGCGCCGACGACCGCGCCCCCTGCCCCGCCGTCACCGCCCGCCTCGATCGCAACCTGGAGGTGCTGCGGGCGCGGCTGGGCTTCGCCTGGGAGCCTGGCTGGAAGGTCGACTACTACAAGTTCCGCGACGACGCCGACCGCGACGACCACGGCTCCTGCCCCGACCACTTCAACTGCGCCTGGTCCCGCCACGTCGAATCGACGCGCCTGTTCGACGAGCACGAGCTGGTGCACGCCTACCTCGCCGGCGCGCCCGGTCCGCCGCTGCTCTTCGCCGAGGGGCTGGCCCAGGCCCTCGCCTGCCGGACCGAGCGCTCCAACTTCCCGCGCGTCACCCTCGACCAGCTGCTGGTCTGGCAGCCCGACCGGCGCAGCCTGCTCGGCCCCGGCGACTTCTACGACACCGCCGCCTGGTTCGTGGGCCACCTCTGGCGCAAGCACGGCGGCGAGCGCTTCATGCGCCTTTATCGAGCCCTGCCCCGCCAGGCCCGGCACGCGCAGCTCTCGCAGGTGTTCATGAACGTCCTCGGCGTCACCGTCGACCAGGCCTGGGAAGAGGCGTTCGCCGTGGTCGATCCGCAGATCGGCTGCATCCCCCTGTGGGCCTGCGATCAGGCGGCCCTGCCGCTCGACGGCTCGACGGTGGACTGGCCGGCCACCTGCACCACCGACGACGACGCCCGCACCTTCGAGCTGACCAGCGCCACCTCGCTGAAGGTGGCCTACCGGGGCCTGGCGGCCTTCCCCGGCGCCTGCGAGAGCGGCCGGGCGCCGCTGCTCTTCGACGGCAGCGGCGGCGATCCCTCGCTCACCCTCACCGAGCTCCCCGCGGGCCGTTACTACCTCTACAAGGACGGCGCCTTGAGCGAGCGGATCGCGCTGTCCAAGCTGGACGCGCCGCTGTCCGGTCCCTCCTGCGCCGGTCAGACGCCGATCGATCTGGCCGACGTCGAGTCGCGCCTCTGGATGGCCCTGCCCGAGGCCCAGCTCCCCGTGGCCGTGCGCCTGCACACGACCCTGCCGCGGGCCGGCCGGCTGTCGATCGACTTCCGCGACAACCGCTCGCTGGGCATGGACGTCGACGCCGTCCTCTGCCCCGGCTGCGGCGAGGACGCCTCCGCCTGCCGCCCCCTCTCCGCCGTCCGCGACGAGGTGATCCTGGAAGGCGACCAGGTCCTCCTGGTCCGCGCCGCCGAGCCGTCACCGGATGGATTCGTCACGGTGAGCCTGGTGCTCCGCTAATCCGGACGTCCATCTACTCCTCCGCCTTGCCCAGCGTGGCCACCACCACCGCCAGGGCCTCGTGGAGCTGCCGCATTCTCGTCTTGCCCAGGGCAGCCTCGAGCTCGGTCTCGATCCCGCGCAGCACCGACAGCCCGTGGTGAATCGACTCGAGGCCCAGCTTGGTGAAGCGCACCAGCTTGGCCCGCCCGTCCTCGGGATCGTCCACCCGCTCGAGCGCCCCCAGCGCCTCGAGGTCGCTCACCAGCTGGCCGGCCGCCTGCTTGGTCACGCCCAGGCGGCGGGCCAGCTCGGTCAGGCGGGTCCCCTGCTGGTCGACGTGGGGGAGCAGGCTGGTGTGGGCCCGCCGCAGGGTGACCTTCGGCCCTTGACGGTTGATGCGGCCGAGCGCCCGCTCGTCGAGCAGGCGCGCGCTCTTGAGCAGGAGCTGGCCGACGCTGGCTTGCTTGACGCGATCGAGCGCCTCCCAGTCGCGGGCGGTGGGCATCGCCTGGGTTTTACCTCATCGAGGCGCGGCCTTGGTAAAGAAGCCTTGACCATTTGGTCAGGCGTGCTTTACTAAATATCGAAAGGAGCCTCGCCATGCAGCTCGCCATCTCGACGCCCTCTCCCGCCTGGGTCGATCGCCAGGCCTACCCCTTCTCTCCCCGCCGCCTCCAACTGGCGGCCGGGACGGTCAGCTACGTCGACGAGGGTCAGGGTGACCCGATCCTCTTCGTGCACGGGACCCCGACCTGGTCCTTCGAGTACCGGCACCTCATCCGCGCCCTCTCGGGCCGCCACCGCTGCCTGGCCCCCGATCATCTCGGCTTCGGTCTTTCGGAGCGGCCCGCCGAGTTCGCCTACACCCCCGAGGCCCACGCCCGGGTGCTGGCCGAATTCGTCGACCGGCTGGGCCTCGAGCGGTTCACGCTGGTGGTCCACGACTTCGGCGGGCCCATCGGGCTCCCCCTGGCGCTGGAGCGTCCGGAGCGGATCCGCGGCCTGGTCCTGCTCAACACCTGGATGTGGAGCCTGGCCGACGACGCCGACCTGGCCCGCAAGGCCCGCCTGGCGGGCGGCGGCCTGGGGCGGTTCCTCTACCGCCGCTTCAACTTCTCGCTCCGGGCGATCACCCCCTCGGCCTACGGCGATCGCCGCAAGCTGACCCCCGCCATCCACCGCCAGTACCTGGCGCCTTTCCCGGACGCTGACGGGCGCGGCCGCGTGCTGTGGGCCCTGGCCCGCTCCCTGCTCGGCTCCAGCGCCTACTACGATTCGCTCTGGCAGCGCCGCGACCGGCTGGCCGCCCTGCCGGCGCTGATCCTGTGGGGCATGCGCGACAGCGCCTTCCGCCCCCACCTGCTCGCGCGCTGGCGGAGCACGCTCCCCCAGGCGCAGGTGGTGGAGCTGGCCGAGGCCGGGCACTGGCCGCACGAGGAGGCGCCCGAGGCGGTGGCCCGGCAGCTGGGCCGGTTCCTCGAGGGACTTCGCTGACACCGCTTGCGGAGGCCGGCGACCGGGCCCGATGATATTCGGAGATGTGGCGGTGGCTCCCCCTCCTCGCCCTGTGCTCGTGTCGCCCGAGCACGCTCGACGCCCCCTCCCCCGACGGCGGAGTGGCGGCCGACGCCTGTCGGCCCCGCAGCGGCGGCCGGCTGCGGGCGCGGTTCCTTGGCGGCGCCGGCGAGGGCGGCGTCGCCATCGGCGTCTTCTTGGGCTGGTTCGATCGCCAGCGCGGCGAGGCCTGCGCCTTCCGGCCCGCCACCGACGGGCGCGTCCGCTGTCTGCCCACCTCGATCGCCGCAGACTGGGCCGTCCGCTACGAGGACGCCGCCTGCACCAAGCCGACCGCCGTGCGCGACACCGGCTCGGCCTGTGCGCCCGGCCCTCGCTACGCGACGGTGAAGCCACAGCCCGACTGCGGGCAGGCGAACCCTGCGATGCTGTGGCCGGTCGGCGAGGGGATGCCGGCCACGCGCCTCTTCCGCCGCGCCGGCGGCGAGTGCGTGCCCGACGACTTCGCGGAGCCGCTGCGGCGGCTGGGCCCGCCGGTGGCACCGGCCGCCTTCGTGGCCGCCAGCGCCTCCCCGGGCGCCGCCGGCCGCATCACCGCCGACGCTCTCACGGCCGCGGACGGCGCCGTGCAACCCTGCGGCGGCCCCGAAGAGGAGCGCCTCGACCGCGACCGCGGCGAGCGCTGCCTCCCGCTGGCCACCGCCGACGGCAAGCAACGCTGCCTTCCGGTCGGTGCCGCGCGAGCGCCCATCGAGTATGGCTTCTACACCGACGCCGACTGCCGGAGCGCGAAGGTAGTCAGTGGGCTCGCCGGCTGCGCCGATCCCTCGCTGTACGTTCACATGGACCACGCGCGCGCCGACTGCTTCCTCGACGGCCGGAACGTCGCACAGGTGGTCCCGCTCTCCCCCTACGCCGGCCCGACCTACGCCCCCAACGACATCGGAGATTGCGTGACAGCGCCCCCACCGCCCGGCGCCAAGTTGTGGAGCCTGGGCCCGAAGCTGGCCGACGCCACCTTCGTCGAGGCCGCCCTGGTCGAGGTCCCCGCCACCGGACGCCTGCGCGCCCGGATGTGGCAATGGGAGGGCGGGCTCCGCCAGTGGAGCGGCCTCTTCACCGACGCCGCCCGCGGCGAGCCCTGCCGCCCCCTGCTTGCCGCCGACGGCAAGCTCCGCTGCCTCCCCGGCCGCGAGTGGCCCTCGATGGAGGCCTTCCGCGACGCCGCCTGCACCCAGCCGGCGCGGTGGGTTCCCCTCGATCCCTGCGCCGGCGACCGGAGCGTCCTCGAGACGATCTTCGATGCCTGCGGCTCCCAGCGCGTCTACCCCCTCGAGCGCCTGCCCGGCAGCGCCCTCCGCGCCCCCTCGCCCACCGGCTGCAACCCCGCCCCCGGCATGCCGGCCGAGGTCGGGGTGCTGGGGGCAGAGATTCCTCCGGCGGAGCTGGTGGAGCTGGTGGAGCGGATCGAGTGACCCGCGGTCAGCGCGGTCGGGCGGCCGGCTTGCGGAAGAGGAGCGGCGCGGTCTCGACCAGCAGCTTGCGCCAGGTCGGGTAGGTGTGGCCGCCGTCGACCTCGTGGTAGGTGGCGCCGATGCCGTGGCCGTTCAGGGTCTCGGACAGCTCCTTGGCCTTGGCCCGCGAGCCATCTTCCTTGCCGATGCCCACGTAGACGAGGTCCAGCTTCTCGCCGGTGGCCGCCCTGGGGAAGCGGGCCTCGAAGTCGGCGCGGGTCATGCCCGAGCCGAACACCCCGATGCTGGCGAAGCGGTCGCGGTGGTGCAGGCCCACCTGCAGGGCCTGGGCGCCCCCCATGGACAGCCCCACCACGGCGTGGTTGCCCCGCCCCGCCGCCACCCGGTAGCGGCCCTCCACCAGCGGGACCACCTCCTTCAACAGATAGTCCTCGAACACATCGTTGTTGCCCGGCTGACCGGCGGGCGGGCGGGCCCCGAAGGGGAGCGCGTGGCCCCAGGGCATGACGACGATCATGGGCACCGCCTTCTTCTCGGCGATGAAGTTGTCGAGGATGAGGTTGGCCCGGCCGGCCATGGTCCATCCGAAGGCCAGATCGTTGTTGCCGTGCAGGAGGTAGACGACCGGGTAGCGGGTTCGCCCTTTCTCGTAGCCGGGGGGGGTGTAGACCAGCACCTGGCGCAGGCCCTGGCAGACCTGCGACTGGTGGGTCTGGATCTCCACCGCGCCGTGGGGGACCGCCGCCGGCTCCCAGGGCTTGCCGCCGGGGATCTCCACCATGCTGGCCGAGGTGCGGGCCCGCAGCTTGACGAGCGGGTTCACCGGATCGGTGATGGTGAGGCCGTCGACGTCGAACACGTAGATGTAGATGTTGGGCTCGAGGGGACCGACGGTGATCGACCACAGCCCTTGGGCGTCGCGGGTGAGGGGCTCGGGGGTGTTGGCGGGATGGCTCCACTCGCCAGCCACGGTGACCCGCGCCGCCCGGGGCGCGCGCAAGCGCAGGGTCACCCGTCCGTCGGGGTGGACCTCGGGCGAGCGGACCTCGTCGGCCGCCCGCGGGGCCGCCCCGCCGTCAGCGACGGCCGCGAACCAGAGCCAGACCAGAAGTTGCACGGTGCCTCCTTGTCGGGGGGAGCCGCATGGTAGCACCGGTCAACGATCGAGCACGCCGGCGCGGTAGTCGGCGATGGCCCGCTCGATCTCCGCCTCGGTGTTCATGACGAAGGGCCCGCGCTGGACGATCGGCTCGTGCAGCGGTCGGCCGGCGGCCACCAGCACCTCGCTGCGGCGGTTGGTGGCGCGCAGGCGCAGGCGGTGTCCGGGGCCCAGCACGGCCAGGCTCCCCTCGGGGACGTTGCTGGCGCCGATGGCCACCTCGCCCGTGGCCACGAAGGCGAAGGCGGTGTGGCCGGGCGGCAGCTCCAGCGCCAGCGGCTGATCGTCCTCGAGCCGCGCCGTCAAGAGCAGCGGCTCGGTCGGCCGCGCGCGCACCGGCCCGGTGATCCCCAGGGTGCGGCCGGCGATCACCCGCAGCACGCTGCCGCTCGAGCCCAGCCGCTCCTCGGCGATGCGGGCGGGGGCCAGATCCTGGTAGGCCTGCGGCGACATCTTCTCGCGCGCCGGGAGGTTCACCCAGAGCTGGAACCCGGACATCAGGCCGTGCTCCTGCTCGGGCATCTCCGAGTGCACGATGCCGCGCCCCGCGGTCATCCACTGGGCGCCGCCGCCGGTGATGAGGCCGGCGTTCCCCCGGCTGTCGCGGTGGCGCATGTGCCCCTCCAGCATCACCGTCACCGTCTCGAAGCCCCGGTGCGGGTGATCGGGGAACCCCGCCTGGTAGTCGCGCGGATCGCGGGAGTGGAAGCGGTCGAGCATGACGAACGGATCCAGGTGGCGCAACGCCGGCTGGCCGATCACCCGGTGGAGGCGCACCCCCGCGCCGTCGCTGGTGGCGAGGCCGGTCAGCACGCGCTCGACCTGGCGCTCGCTCCCCCCCGCCCAGGCCGGGCGCGCCAGCGCCACCGCGGTCGAGGCGAGGAAGGCCCGTCGTCCGGTGATTGCCATGAGCGAGCCAAAAGTATGAGGGAAAGATCGTTAGACAGAAAGCCCGGCCCCCCGCCAGTAGAGCGCGTGAGACGGCCCCCGATCATTGCCCTCATGGCGCTCTGCGCCTGCCAGCAACCGGCGGGTGGGGGGCACGACGGCGCCCCGCCCGACGAGACCCCGGACGCCGCGATCACCGACGCGCCGGCGCGCGACGGCCTGCTGCCGGCCGATGCGTCGGGCGACCCGCGATCATTGCCCCCGTCCCCCGACGCCGGCGCACCGGCCAGCGACACCGCCGCCGGCGACAGCAGCCCCGCCCAGGCGATCGTTCCCAGGACGGTGGTCCTGGACGGCGCCCGCCTGGCGACGATCAAGCAGCACCTCGGTGATCCGCCGGTGGCCGCGGCGCTGGCCCGCCTGCGCGCCGCCGCCGACGCCGCCCTCACGGCCGGCCCCTGGTCGGTGATGGACAAGACCACCACGCCGCCGAGCGGGAACAAGCACGACTACCTCAGCCTGGCGCGCTACTACTGGCCGTCGGGCTCGGCCAACGGCTGCCCCTACGTGCACAAGGACGGCCAGACCAACCCCGAGACCAGCGGCAACAAGTACGACCACGCCTCCCGCCACGCCGCCGTCGACGCCATCCACGATCTCGCGCTGGCCTGGTACTTCACCGACGACGCCCGCTACGCCCAGCGCGCGGCGCTGGTGGCGCGCACCTGGTTCCTCGACCCCGCCACCGCCATGAACCCGAACGTCAACTTCGGCGAGGGCGTCCCCTGCCTGCGCGACGGCACCGACACGGGAGTGCTCAACTGGACCGAGATGACGGGCCCGCTCGTCGACGGCCTGGCCGCGCTCGACGCCGGCGCCCCCGGCTGGACCGCCACCGATCGGACCGCGATGCAGAAGTGGCTGACCGCCTTCCTCGCCTGGATGCAGACCGCCCCCCTGGCCAAGGAAGAGTCGCGCGCCACCAACAACCACGGCACCTGGTACGACGCCGGCGTGGCCGCGCTCATGGTCTACCTGGCCCAGGACACGGCAGCCAAGACCCTCATCCAGACGTCCGGCACCAAGCGCCTCGCCAGCCAGATCAAGCCCGACGGCAGCCAGCCCGAGGAGCTGGCCCGCACCAACAGCTGGGGCTACAGCAACTGGAACCTCGAAGGCTTCTGCCTGATGGCCCACGTCGCCCGCCCCCTCGGCCTCGACCTGTGGACCTACGCCGCACCCAGCGGTGGTTCGCTGGTCAAGGCGACCGACTACCTGATCGAAGCCGCCCTCAAGGGAAAGCCCGCCTGGCCCCACCCCCAGATGCTCCCCCTCGATCCCACCTGGGCCCTCCCCCTCCTCCACGCCGCCGCCGACCTCGCC
>Ga0134123_10002245_pt1 | contig 12652 bp, 18 predicted proteins | sample KB303_FD_96460 | JGI IMG/M metagenome (GOLD analysis project Ga0134123, IMG submission 96460) | Terrestrial soil microbial communities without Nitrogen fertilizer from Kellogg Biological Station, Michigan, USA - KB3-0-3 | ecosystem: Environmental > Terrestrial > Soil > Unclassified ...
GGGGAATACGAAGGCGTTGCATATGACGGCGTCATGCGTAACATTCACGGCAACCATCTTGCGCTGGTTGAGCGTGGTAGAATTGGCCGTGATGCCGTTATCAGTGACTCACTACCCCCTGAAATGAGGTTTGATATGAAACTCAAGAAAGGCGCCTTGGCGCTGATTACTGCCCGGTTGCGCGCGACTGCGCAAGACGGTGTTACGCCGGAACTCGAAAAGGCACTGCGCGCCATTGTTAGTAACGCAGAAATGGAAAAGGTTGCCGGTGAGCTGAATGTCGATAAAACCCCGGAAGACCTTACTACCAATGACGAATCGCCGAACAAGCCGAAAACCGCTGACGACGAAGATGAAGGTAAAGACGCTAGCAAAGAGCGCAAAAAGCTGGAAGAAACCGAAAAGGACGACAAGGACGCGAAGAAAGACGACAAGCGCGCCACCGCCGCTGATGCCGACTCTATCGCCAAGGCCGTCGAGCTGCGCCTGGAAGGCAAGTATGCCGCCCGTGATGCCGTCGAATCCATGGTTGGACGCATCGCCTGCGATAGCTTCCCTGATGCTGCCGCGATCTACGCCTATGCCCTCAAGCAAAAAGGCATCGCCTGCGACGGCGTTAACGAAGCCGGTCTTAAAGCGCTCGTTGCCATGCAGCGTGATGCCAAACCCGTCCAGCGTGACGTGGTTCACGACTCGGCACCATCCACTCTCACCAGCCGCTTCAAGCAGGCATAAGGAGTATTTCCATGTCCTTTCAACGAGCTTTGAACCGCGATCTGCCTCGCGGCGTGGCGGGTGACTTTGCGTCTACCAATCCACGGAACTCCATCCTGGCTGGCGAGGCCGCATTGGTCGCTGGCGAGGCGCTGACCGTTGGCCAGTTCGCATACGCCGACCTGACCACTGGCAAGGTGTGGCAGGCCTTCGATACTGGTCGCGTCACCGGTATGGTGCATCGCAACAACCAGGCCGTCGTTCCGCTGGGATCCAGCGCGAGCATGACAATTCCTGCAGGCAAGGAAGTTGCCCTGTTCTCGAACGGTGATTTCTACGTGGTTGCGCCAGCCGCAGTAACGCCAGGTCAGGCCGTGTATGCCGTCACCGCTACCGGCGCAGTTACCGACGTGTCGGCCAGCAACCAGGCGACCAACTTCAAATTTGCCGAAGATGCCGCCGCTGGCGCTCTCGTCAAAATCACTCGATTCTCCATCTAAGGGGGCAAGCATGAACCTGCACGATTTGCAGCAAAACGCGGGCATTGTGTTCGCCACCGGCTACGCGCCGAACGTATTGAGCGTGCAAGAGCGCTCGCGAATGGAGGGTGAGCTGCGTCGTGTAGCAATGGACGCCGCGCCACTGCTCACCGCACCCAACGCCGGTATCCTGTCGCTGTTCACTACCTACGTGGACCCTCGCGTAATCGAAACTCTGGTTGAGCCGATGAAGGCTGCCCAGATCTTCGGCGAGACAAAGAAAGGCAGTTGGACCGACGACTTCCTGCAATTCCCAATTGCAGAATCGACCGGCGAAACTTCGTCCTACGACGACTTCTCCGAAAACGGTATGGCGAACACCAACGTCAACTGGGAAGCCCGCGATACGTACTACTACCAGACCATCATCGAGCTGGGCGAACGTGAAGTTGAACGCGCTGGCGCCGCTAAGCTGGACTGGGTGGCGCGCAAGCAGATCTCCGCAGCCCTGACGCTGAACAAGTTCCAGAACAAGACCTACTTCTACGGCGTTTCAGGCCTGCGCAACTGGGGCATCCTGAATGATCCGTCGCTGCTGCCGTCGGTGACTCTGCCGACGTGGGTTGGCGCCGACGGTCAGGTGGTGTACGACGGCATCGCCCAGGTTTATGGCGAGCTGATCAGCCAGACCGCCGGCCTGGTTGACCGCAACACCCCGTTCATCCTGCTGATGTCTCCACAGGCCGAGGCGGCGTTCACTCGTACCAACATGTACAACGTGAACGTGAGCGATCAGATCAAGAAAAACTTCCCGAACATGGAAGTCCAAACCGCACCGGAGATGTCGACCGATGCTGGTGAAGTGATCAAGCTGATCGTGAAGAGCTACGAGGGTGTCGACACCGTTGAGCCGACCTTCACCGAGAAGATGCGCGTTCACCCAATGGTGCTGGGTTTGTCGAGCTGGCGCCAAAAGCGTTCACAGGGTACTGTGGGAACCATCATCTACCGTCCGATCTTCGTTGCCAGTGCGCTGGTGCAGATCTAAACCGTGCGGCGCGGCTTCGGCCCTGCCCTGCTTTAGGGGTAAATACATGACCACCACCGTGACCATCCACGCCCACTGCGCTGATACCAAGCGGGTTTTCGTGAAAATCACCGACAAGGCATCGCAGGTTGATGTTGAGTCATTCATTCTGCAAGATGGCGAAAAAGCTGATCGCGTTGTTTTCGATGATCGCGAGATCACCGTGCGCGAAGAGCTGAAGTAAACATCAATCACAGGCAAGGGGTAATCAATATGTCGGCCACCGTAACAATCGGTTGCAAACTGCCTAACGGCATCTTCATGCAGCAAGGTGAAGCCCGCGTACGCATCAATGGCTGGAACAACAACGCCATCCAAGGCTTGACCCACGGCATCACCTACGACGTGCCCGCCGACCTCTGGGAAGCCTGGAGCAAAGAACACGCAGAATCCAAGCTGCTGACCAATGGCCTGATCTTCGCCGAGGAATCCTCCAAGAAGGCCGAGGACAAAGCCAAGGATATGAAGGATATGAAGTCCGGTCATGAGCAGTTGCCGCAGATCAAAGCAACCGAAAAGGCTGGCATTCTCGGCAAGTCGGACGCCTAACCATGGATGAAATCGTAGTCTTCGATCCAGTTGAGTTTCGGGAACTGTACCCGAAAATCACGGCAACCGATGCTCAGCTTGAAGACTACTTCGCCATGGCTGAGACATTCCTGGATAACACCAAGTGCAGCATCGTCAAGGACCTGAAAGCCCGCAAACGCATGCTGTATCTGCTGGTGGCGCACATTGCCACGCTGACAGGGCAGGCTGAGGCGGGTAATAACGTCGTAGGCCGCATATCAAATGCGACTGAGGGTAGCGTATCCATTGGCCTGGACTACGGAACTATGGGCAACAATGAGCGCTGGTATCTTCAAACGCCATGGGGCGCCATGTACTGGCAGCTAACCAAGAAGTACAGGTCAGCCGTATACCGAATGGGGATTGCGCCTATGCCCGTGCAGCGCACCTACGTGAGTCATCAGTATGACTCTTCCGGTCGCCTTGTTGGTGAGGGGTAACCATGAGCAAGCTGACTGAAATGCTGGACAAGTATCGCAAGAGCGGCTCGCTTGGCATGAAGGTCGGCATCATGGCTGATAAGACCTATCCAGACGGCATGAAGGTTGCGCATGTAGGATGGATCAACGACCAGGGCGCCCCGCACGCACACATACCTTCTCGCCCGTTCTTCCGCGAGACTGTATTCAGGAATCAGGCTGTAATCCCGCAGATGGCCGCATCGCTGCTCAGGAATAACGAGCCAGAGACGGTGCTGCGCTTAGTGGGAGAACACATGGTCGGAGAATTCACGGATGCCGTGATGACCTGGAAGGATCCGCCAAACGAGCAAAGCACTATCGACGCCAAGGGTTATGATGCCCCACTTCGCGCAAATGACAAGCTACTGCGCAACTCATTCAGCTACGAGATCGATCAATGATCAACGTCCGCTCGCTGGCGAACATGGCGACCCAAAACGTCAATCCCAACATGGTTGTCACGCTTGAGGTGAATACCGGCTTCACGGTCGACGAATACGGCCATCAAATCCCTTCGTTTGAGTCTCAGGTGATCACGGTTCAAACTCAATCGCTGTCGTCTCGCGAGAAGTACAACTTGGATCTGGTCAATCGCCAAGGCGAGTTCATCTCGATCTATGCCTATGGTTCGATTGACGGCATCCGGCGCTGGCTGCAAAAAGGCTCTTCCAAGTTCATCTTTCCGGCTTATGGTGAGTCAGAACCCGCTGTCTGGATGGTTGATCAGGTGGCCGAGTCGTTCGCTACATGGACCCGTGTCGTCGCCTGGCGAGCCGATCCAATTCCAGCGCCAACTGGGGATTGATCATGCCGACTCTCAACGTCACGCACCAAGAAATCTACAAGGACATTCGCGGTTTCCTTCTAGGCCTGTTCCCTGGCGCCGAAAAGCAGATCATTCAGTCGATCCAGAATAATCAGGCACTGCCGAATAATGCCGTGGTGATGAGCGTGCTTTTCTCCGGCAATTTCGACACCGCAGTAGTGACCACCCTCCCCCCCGATGAGGCGGCGATTCAAAACTCTGTCGAGGTGCGGCTACAGCTAGACTTCTACGGCCAAAACGCTGAAGCGCGCAGCCGTGTCGTCAACAACATGTGGCGTACTAATTATGCATGCGAGCGTCTTTCGGTCTGTCAACCGCTATACGTTCAGTCGTATAATCGTCACCCATACGTGAACGACTCCAACCAGTACGAAGATCGCTGGATAATCGACGTTGGACTGCAATACAATCCTCAGGTAAACGTTGCGCAGGATTTTGCTGATTCCGCGCTGATCACCATAAAACCCGTAACGGAGTAACCGCGCATGTCCATCCCGGCAAGCCGCATTGTTCAGATTAACCCGTCCGCTCTCGGTACTGGCGGCAATCCGCTGGCAATGAACACTATGCTGATCGTTGACGGCCCCCAGCGCACCATTGGCGTTCAACAGAATGGCAGCGCCGCAGAAGTTGGCGCCCGCTACGGCTTGACGTCGCCCGAATACACTTTTGCCAGCCGTTACTTCTTGGGATACGACGGCGGCTTCAAGCTGCCCGACACCCTGTACACCGTACAGAACCCTGGCGCCGCACTTCCGGCCATCCTGCGCGGCGCCAGCGTGCGCACCATGACCCTGGATCAGCTCAAGCTGATCAATGGCGACCTGGTGGTGACCGTCGACGGAACCGTCAAAACCGTTCCTCTGGACTTCTCCGCCGTCACCAGCTTCTCCGAGGCAGCGGCAATGCTGACCGATGTGACTACTTTTGTTGGCGACTACAACGAGCAGTTGCAGGCCTTTGAAATTAACACCATCGCCACCGGATCGACTCATACCCTGAGCTTCGGATCTGGCGCTGTCGGTCTGGCGCTGAAGCTTGATCAATCATCTGGCGCACAAGTTGATGCTGGCCGCAACGTAATGACCACCACCGAGCTGATGACCTACGTCCTGAACAAGACGCAGAACTTCGGCGTGCTGACCCATGTGTCCGCGCAAGAGCGCGCAGTCAAGGAGTCGTTCGCCGCATGGACAACTCTGCAAAATAGCCGGTTCGCCCACATCGCGATGGACACCGATGGTTCGGCGCTGGTCGCCAACAACGATGCCAGCTTTGGCGCATGGCTCGCGGAGACCGAGCAGAACGGCACTACGCCATACTACGGCACCATCGAGCAGGTAGCGGCTGTTTGCGGCGGCATCGCGGCAATCGACTTCTCGCGCACCAACGGTCGCCGCAACATCATGTTCATGAAGCAATCCGGTATCGCGGCCAGCATCACTGACGAGGCCGATTACACCGCCCTGCTGTCGAACGGTTACACCTTCTACGGCGCTTTCGCAACCGCCAACGACGAGTTCACCTTCAACGTTAACGGCAAGGTATTCGGCCAGTTCAAGTGGCTTGACAACTATATCAACCAGATCTATCTGAATGCTCAGCTCCAGTTGGCACTGATGACCATGCTGACCAGCTACGGATTTATCCCGTACACCGCAGCTGGCGTGGCAATCCATCAAGCAGCAATTGCCGACCCAATCCGCGAGATGATCAACTTCGGAGGCATTGTCCCGCTGGTTGAGCCTGGCGCGTTGAGCGATCAGCAGAAGTCGATCATCAATACTCAGGCCGGTATCGACGTGGTTCCAAATCTTCTATCCAAGGGCTGGGCTGTCGTAATCAGGATCCCGACAGCCCAAGTTCGCGGTAATCGCGGCTCTTTCCCTTTCACCTTCTGGTACACGGACGGCGGCTCGGTTCAGAGCGTCACCATGGCCTCTATCAACGTTCAATAAGGGGAATACATCATGCCAATGGGCCAGAACCCTCGCACAATAACCGCAGCCAACAGCGTCGTCATGTTCAAGGCTGCCGGTTACTTCGATCAGGCCATTCAGCTCCAGGGATTCCAAGTTGATAACGCATTCGGATTCGGTGATGCCACTGTTGGTGAAACCCGAATCGGCGTTGACGGCAAGCAGTCCGGTGGCTGGGTTTCTCATGAGGTGCCGGTAACCGTATTCCTGGAAGCTAACAGCGCAAGCCGTCAGCAAATGGAAGAGTTTCGCGGCTGGTGTAACGCCAGCCAAGAAACCGCCCTCTGCACTCTGGATATCACCATCCCATCCATCGGCAAGCGTATTGAGGCCAGCGGCTTCATGGTCAGCCAGGGTGGCGGTCCGTCGGCGCAGAAGCTTATCAACGGCACGCAGTACGTGTTCAACATGGTCATCAACAACGAAGACAACGTCGCATGAGTACGACTAAAGACGTAACCATCGAAGAAGGTCCGGACGCCGGCAAGACGTTCATCGTCAAAAAAATGGGCTTGCTTGCTGGCGACAGCTGGGCCAACCGTGTTGCGCTATCGCTGTGCAAGTCTGGGGTTGATATCTCCGGATTGACCACTCACGACGAAAGAGGCAACGTGGTGTTCCGTGGCATGCTGGATATGGTTGGCGTCATCCCTGTTGCCCTCAAGGCCCTGGGTGGAGTTGAGGAAGACAAGGCGCTCGGCCTGCTGGCTGAACTGATCAAGGATGTGAAGTTCCGGCTGCCTAATGGCTTCGAGCGCCCCGTAATCCTGGAATCAGACATAACTAGTATTTCCACGCTATGGAAGATCCGGATTGAATCACTGAAGGTCAATCTCGATTTTTTAACGGCAGGCGTTACCCAGTAATAGAAAAAGACGGGTTGCACATGCCTCTTAATACGGAGGCTTTTGCAAGGTGCGTCAACCTAAGTCCGCAGGCTTGCTATATCCTTGAGCATGGACTTGCTCCATATGCGGACTTGATAAACCACCTGACGCTTGAGGATGCGCTCAATCTGATCGAGTATCATCAGGTTTCTCAGCACAATAAATCCCTGATGGAGGAATTGCGGAATGAACTCGGTAACCGTCGATGAGCTGGTTATGCGTATCGAGATTGAACTGGATAAGTTCAAGTCGGATGCGAGCCAGGCCGAGGGCATTGAAAAGCGCCTGCGCAAAGCCATCAAGGGAACCGAGGAAGGCTCCAGGGATGCCGGAAAGGCGATCAACGAGATGTCTTCGGAGGTTGCTCAGTCAAATCGCGAGCTTAGCAAAAGTGAAAAGGCCTTCATCGCAGCTACGGGGCGCGCCGTAGCATTTCTGGGCGCCCTGCTCGCCTCCAGCGCAATCCAGAAATTTACCACCGCCATCTCCGATGCCAATGATCAACTGGGCTTCATGTCTAAGCGCCTTGGATTGGCTGCCCGCGACATAAAAGGCTTGGAAACCGCATTCTCGGCCCTGGGTGGCTCGGGCACGTCAGCCAACAGCACTATCCGCAACCTCAATCAGGGCATCCAAGAAATGGTCCTGATGGGTAACGATTCGCTTATCCCATTTTTCGGCGCGCTTGGCGTTGGCGTGGTCGACGCTGCTGGCAGCATTCGCCAAATGGATGACGTTCTGCTCGACATGGCTGATTCGCTGTCCAAGATGAATCCCCAGCAGGCCTATGCGCTAGCCTCGGCAATGGGATTGGATGATGGCGTGGCAAATGCCCTGATCCAGGGCCGTGACGCCATGAAAGAAATGCTGGATATGCAGAAACAGGTCTACGTTTCTAGCGAGGCTGAAATCAGGGCGAGCCGTGAGTTGAGCCGCGCACAAGCATTCCTGAATGCTCAATGGGAGGGTTTCAAGACGATGGTAGCAAACGCCATCATCCCTGCCCTGCTCAAGATGACAAAAGTGGTTTCAGGCTGGATGGATTACCTGTCGCGCAATGAGCGCACTGTTCGCAACTTCTTTGAGGGGGTTGCCATTGCTGTTGGCATAGTGCTAATTCCGGTCCTGATCAAGGCAGGAATCGCAATGCTGGCTCTGATCTCTCCAGTCCTCGGCGTGGCCGCTGTGGTCACTGGGCTGGCCGCCGCGTTTGGCCTGCTCTACGACGACTACAAAACCTGGGCTGAAGGGGGTAAATCCCTGTTTAACTGGGAGATGTTCGACAATTACATCAAGAAAACCGACATCTCCGTCGACAGCCTGGCCAAGGGGCTTGCTCAGCTTTTGACCGGATACGATTCGCTCTCTGAAGCACAGGCGGCGTTCATGAAATGGATGCGCGACAACGACATCATTGACGAAAACGGTCTATCCATTCAGGGCCTTGGCAACGCCTTCAAGCAGCTTGGTCGTGACATCTACGAATCCATCCCAGCCCTGCAAACTATGGTTCAACTTATCGGCGCCATCATGGATGGCCGATGGAGTGACGCCCTGTCGCTCGCCAAGAGCATTCCCGGACAAATAGCTGGCACCGCCATTGACTTGGTTGGCGGCGCTGCCGGTCACGTATCCGGTGCCGTTGACACCGCCCTGGGCATGGAGGCCGGCGCGAGCGGAACCATCTCAGGTTCCGTGAAGAATGGCGCTGCATGGCTTAAGAATGAGCTGGCCGGATGGATTGGATCACTAGAATCTCAACCTTCATCCTCTGGGTCTGGGTCTGGGTCTGGTCGCGGATTCTCTGCCGATAAAGCCCGATCAATCGAGCGCGTAGCTGCCGAGATCGGCATGGAGCCAAACGACCTGGCGCAGATAATCAGTTTCGAGACTGGCGGTACGTTCGACACCAACGCTCGCAACCCCAAGTCGTCAGCAACCGGGCTTATCCAAAAGATGAAAGACCCCGACGGCAATTATTACGGCCTCACCCGTGACGAGCTTGGCGCAATGAGCTTTGACGACCAAATGGAAAAAGTCGTTAAGCGCTACTTCCAGGAGCGTGGATTCTCTGACGGCAAGACTCACAGCCTTGCCGAAGGGTATGAGGCCGTGGCCGGATCCGGCTACAAAAAAGGCTCTCAGGCCTACGAGCTGAACAAAGTATGGGATACCAACGGTGACGGTATCATTGACAAACATGAGGCCGTGAACTCGCTAGACTTCCAGGCTCATGCGGCAGACTGGATGGGAGCCAGCAGGGCCAGGGAAATGATCGGAATACCGGGCATTGGGGCTGACGGCAAAGCTAGCGCACCTGCTGGGGCGTCGGTTACCATCAACAGCATTAATGTGCAGACCTCAGCTACCACCCTTCCAGAAACCACAAAGGATGCGGTTGAGGCTGGGGTTGCGCGTAGCAACGATCTGCTTAACCAGCTTGGAGGCGGCATCCAATGATTCCAGGAATCCCGGACATACCCGATTTTAAGGGCCTCGTTACATCCGGGACTGACGCGCTCATAAGCTTTGGTGGCGCCACACTGGTCCGCATGATCTTCGGCAACCAGTGGGGGATTTTCAACCAGTACGGCATACCAATTATGCTGGCCGACACCGTGTATTCGGTCAAGTACCAAAACAATTCGCAGATCTCGCAGGCCCCAGTCGAGAAAGGCACGTTCGCCAGCTACAACAAAGTTCAGAGCCCGTATCAGGCCAGTGTTTGTCTTATTCGCGGCGGCGGCGATGCAACCATGCGAGGCCTATTCATGGCCCAGCTTGAGCTGCTGTCAAAATCCACACTGCTGTTCCATGTCATCACGCCGGAATACGTCCATATCAACGCCGCAATTGTGGGATACGACTACGCCAGAGAGCCTCAAGGTGGCGCACGCATGATTGTCGCCAACATCCATCTGGAAGAGGTGCGCGAAGCCAAGGTCACTTACGAAACCAAGGAAACCAAGAATCCGGAAGACGCGCCAGAAGTAGATGGCGGCGAGAATCAACCCGAAGCCGCTAACCAGTCGATACTTAGTCGTGTCGTTGACTCTGTATCAGGTGAAGGTGGGATTCTTGAGCAAGCACAAACTCTTGGCGAAAAGGCACTCGACATGTTCGATAAATTTGTCAACGGCTCAAATCCGGCTGACGTAGGGCCAGTCCAATGACGCTGATGATCATTCCATTGCGCGCAATCCCCAATCAGTCAGTGTCATTTCAGATGAACGACACCGCGTACACCGTAGATGTAAACACCCTGCGCGGCGAACTCTACATCTCCGTCTGGCAGGACGGTTCGTATGTGCTGCGCAACCGCGCCCTGCGGTCGTACGCGCCAGTTGGGTTTAATCTTCAGATGGTGGACGCAGAAGGAACAGACGACCCCCAATACACCGGGCTTGGCGCTCGCTGGTTTCTGATGGGCCTTCAAAATGGATAAAAAAGTCATCAGAGTCACTATCACCCTAAACGGCGATACATTTGCAAATGGTAACCCTTTGTTTGCCGAAGAACTTCGCACGCTCTGCACCATAAATTATGGTGGCGGATCAGTGGTTCCACATGCCGAAATATCTATCTACGGACTGAATATGCAGTCCATGCTGAAATTGACCCGCATCCGGTGGCGCGACATCAAGAGTATGCTCAACACGATCAGGATCGAGGCGGGCGATCAGGGTAAGAAGCTGACCACTGTTTTTGAAGGCAATATCACGTTCGCCTATGTGGATATGAGCAATGCCCCCGATGTTTCGCTGCGGATCACCAGCTCTACCGGGGCTCTCAACATCTACACGCCGTCAACTCCTGTCACGTACAAGGGTGAGATCTCTGTTGTGTCCGCCATAGAAGAACTCTGCGGAAAAATAGAGTGCGAGCTTGAGAATAACGGCGTGCCGGAAACTCTGACAATGACCGATGTAACGCTTACCGATACCGACCTGAACAAGATCCGGGCGCTGTGCAAGCGCTATCAGATAGACCTTTACATTGAGCAGAAGCGGATAAGCATTGCACCTCAAGGCACGCCACGGAATACCAAAATAGCCACCCTTAGGCCAGGATCAGGACTTTTGGGATATCCAGTGCCCACTATGCAGGGCATTGAGGTGCGATGCCTGTTCAACCCTGGCATAACGTTCGGCGGCGTTATCCGGGTAGCTGATTCTATTATTGAGCCATGCAATGGCGATTGGAGGGTTTTCGGGGTTACACTTAACCTGGAATCAGAAATGCCTGGGGGTAACTGGTTCATGGACCTGAAAGCCACTTACAACGAGCCCAACAATGCCGCCATCAGCAGACGTTAAACCATTTACTGTAGAGCAGTCTTCTGGCGGCGCTCGCGAGTGGGAAGCCATTATTGAGCGCATGATTGGCAAGTCCTACACGATTACGCTTGTAAAGGTAGGCGAGGTGCAAGCTTCTGGCGTAAACCCCGTGGGATACCTTCAGGCTACCGACCTGATCCAGCAAATGGACGGCAGCAACAACGGAATCCAGAACGTTCCGATGGAAAATATTCCTTATTTCAGGCTTCAAGGTGGCGGAAATGCAGTGATAATAGATCCAAAGCCAGGCGATATAGGGCTTGTGGCCTTTGCGCGCCGCGACATCACCGTCACGAAGCAAAGCAAAGCAGAGGGGCCGCCACCAAGCCTGAGAAACTTCGACGTGTCGGACGGCCTGTACATCGGCGGCTTGCTAAATGGCGCCCCAACTCAATGGATACACTTCCTTGACTCAGGAATAAACATTAAGGCCTCCGCTAGCGTTACAATTGATGCGACCATTCTTCAAGTAAACTGCCCGATCACCTCGACCGGAAACATCACTGATCCGGCTGGCAGCATGCAGGAGATGCGTGATCAGTACAACGCTCACACAGGTCACGCATCTGGCGGTTCAACTCCTAACGTGCCTATGACATGAAGACACTATTTTTACTGCCTGATACCTGGGATCTCGCGCTTGATAGCACGGGAAACATAGCCGTGGCCAGCGATGTTTATCAGCAGGCTCAGGACGTAGCCAGTGCATGCAGAACTTTTGCCCGAGACGTTTATTACGATCAGGCGGAAGGAATACCATATTTTGAAAACGTTTTAGGCCAGTACGGATTTCCTTTGTCTCTTTTCAAGATGCACCTTGAAGAGGCAGCCAAATCAATACCCGGAGTGGTTTCGGCAAACGCTCAGGTCAGGCTAAGCGGAAGGGCCGCAAGCGGATCAATCCTGTTCACCAACGAAAGCAACCAGACAGGACAAATCAACCTATGATCCCGTCAATTCAGTTTACCGATGAAGGGCTCATACTCCCAACCCGAGAAAGCGTAACAAACGGGCTTTGGGATATTATGAAAGAGGCTTTCGGTTCGGATATAAATCAAGACGCTAGAACACCTCAAGGCCAGCTTGTAACGTCTTTGACCGCCATAATTCTAGATCGTGACGCCGCTTCCGTTGAGCTGGGGAACAACTTTGATCCGAGATACGCCATCGGCCAGTTTCAGGAAGCCCTTGCGGCTATCTACTTCCTGAAGCGAAAGACAGCTACGCGCTCTATCGCTCAGCTTGAATTCATCGGGATCGCTGGCACGCCAATTCCTCAGGGATTCATCATGGTTGATGATTCCGGGGTTGA
>Ga0134123_10002247_pt1 | contig 12646 bp, 11 predicted proteins | sample KB303_FD_96460 | JGI IMG/M metagenome (GOLD analysis project Ga0134123, IMG submission 96460) | Terrestrial soil microbial communities without Nitrogen fertilizer from Kellogg Biological Station, Michigan, USA - KB3-0-3 | ecosystem: Environmental > Terrestrial > Soil > Unclassified ...
CGAGCACGCGGCGCATCGTACGGCCCGCGACCGCGAGGAAATGCCGCCTGTTCTGCCAATCGACTGAACCGGCCTCCACCAGCCGCAGAAACACTTCGTGCACGAGGGCGGTCGTTTGCAGCGCGTCGCTGACTCGCTCGTCGTGCACTACGGCGAACGGCGTCGGGCAATCGCCGCGGAGCTCGCGCTGCTCTTCAACGCGGCGCGAGACTTCGAGCGCGCGACCGAGCACTACGAGGTCGCGGTCGAAGAGGCGATCCAGATGTATGCGATGAAGGAGGCGATGATGCTGGCGCGGCAGGGCCTCGAGGCCGCCGCGCACCTGCGTGCACCGTCGAATCGGGCGCAGCGGCAACTACGCCTCCTGACCGGGCTCGGCAAATCGCTCATGGCTACGGAAAGCTGGGGCGCCGCAGAAGCTGAAGAAATCCATCGTCAGGCACTGGAGGTGTACCGCGAGGTCGGACAGACCCCGCAGCTCTTTCCAATCGTCTGGGGTCACTGGCAGTACTGTCTCGGCCGTGCGAATTATGGGAGCGCGCGCGATTGCGCACGACGTCTTTCCGCGCTCGCCAGTGAACTCGGCGAGGAGCAGTTGGTCCTGCTGGCACACCAGGCTGTTGCCCAGACGAACTGGTTATCTGGTGACTTCGCGTCCGTTGTGGGCCCTGCCGAATCGGCCATCGCGCTGTACGTTCCCGACAGACACCACATTCTGGCCGCGGCGTATGGCGGGCACGATCCTGGTGTGGCAAGCCGCTCCTGTCTGGCGCTGAACTTATGGATCCTGGGCAAGCCGGAACAGGCAGTGCGAACGAGTGAAGACGCGATCGCGCTGGCGCAGCGGCTCGAGCATCGCTATAGCCTCGTATTCGCATTGCTCTTCGATGCCATGCTGCAGACGCAATGCCGCGAGCCCGAACGCGTCCTCCACCAGACCGAGGCAGCCATTGCGCTGGCGAAGGACGAACGCTGGTGGGCGGTGGTGCTGCAATCGTGGGCGGCCGCGCTGCGAGGCTGGGCGCTTGCGCAGCAGGGAAGGCCCGACCACGGCATCGCCCTGCTGCGTGATGCGATCGACGAATGCCGGCGCGCGCGTTTCGAGAGCCTGCAGCCGTATTTTCTGGCCTTGCTCGCTGAATCGTATGTGGCCGCAGGGGATGCCGCCGCCGGGTTGAGGACGCTCGACGAGGCGCTCGCGATCACGGAACGGACGCGCGAAGGATACGTCGAGGCGGAACTCCATCGTCTCCAGGGCGAATGGCTCGAAGACAGCGCGATGAAGGAAGCCCGCTTTCTCCGGGCCGGCGACATCGCGCGCAGGCAAGGAGCGACCGCATACGAGCTTCGGGCGGCGATGAGTATGAGTCGCCTGGACGCGGCTCACGGACGGCGAGGCCAGGCGCGGCAGAGGCTGACAGAGATCTACCGTTCGTTCAGGGAAGGGTTCGACACTCGAGATGTTCGCGATGCACGTTCACTGCTGTAGTCGCGAATTTGTCGGCGGGCTTTCTTATTGCATCTTCTGCGCGGCCATGCCTCGCTCGACAACGACCCTTGATGACCAGTTGCAGACACTGGACGTTCAGATAGTGGATGTGCTGGCACAGCTCGAAGCGCTGCTGCGGCACAGCCATTCAATTCAACGCGAGCTGCTCAAGCTCCGTGCAGAAGCACCCCCGCCGAGACCGGCACCACCTGAGAGGGTGAAGACTCTTCTCACGGCTCATGCGACCGACATGCGACGCGACTGTAAAACGTTGACACGGATTGTCGCGGAACTCAGCGTCGGCATTGGAGCGCTTCCGTTGGCAAAACGATGACACGCAGCCAGGATGCGCGTTCTGATTCAAGCGATGCTGCAGGCGCTCGGTAGTTGGTTGGCGTGCGACGGCCATTTGTTGACGGCGTGCGCCGCAGATTGACTCTCTCGACCAGTTCGCTCGCTGCCGCCATCAGACCATCAACTCCACGCGCCGCATCCACACCATCCCGGCATCCAGAGGGATGTGTCCTCGGCAAGCATCGACTTCCACACAGAGGCTGCGTTGACACGTTGGGTGCCGAAAATTTCTGCGGCGGGCGGCGGGGCCTGCGGTACTCAAGTTGCATGTCGGCGCAGCCTATGGCAAACCGGCAGCGACCGTCCGCTGTCGTCATCAGGCGAGTCGCCTTCTCGGTCGCACTCGCTTGCGTGGGCTGCGGCAGTACATCGCCGACGGCCCCGTCGGCGAGTTCGCCCGTTCAATATCCGTCGCTGGTCGGGCACTGGACGCCCGGCGTCGGCAGTCGCCTGGTGCTCCAGTATCGTGAGACGGGGACTTCGGGCGGCTGGAGTTGCACGGCGATGATGGACGTGGTCTCGCAAACAGCAGGAACTTTCGCAGGACGCGTGGGGCTGACGGCGACTGGATCAAGCGAACCACCCTGCAGCTCCTCGTTCGGCTACACGGCCAGCATGCGGCCCGACGGCACGATCAGCGATTTTCGTGTGGATGGGGGCTTGGGTGTGGGCACCTGTTCGCCTGTGTCTGCCCCAACCTTCAGCGGCACCGTGACGAACACCAACATCAAAATCACCATCACTGACCGCGCCATGTGCCGCGACATATTCGGCATCGTGCGCGAGTTCGAGCGCGTGCAGGAGACGGATCGCACGTTGACAATCTCGCTGAACCGGTCAGCCCCGGTCAGCGCTTCTTGACGCACTCCCGAGGCTGGTGTTTCATCGCGGCCATGTGACGCTCGCGCCCCCGAGCCGGGACGCGTCCTCATCCGCACACGAAGGTGAGCGAGGGTCGGACGCACGTCGCGGGTGGATGATGGCGTGAGCGTCCGCCAATGACCACGAACGCGCCGATGCAAATGACGCTGTCGCCATAGCTGCGCTCGGAAAGGATCGCTTATGCCCGCTCGACGCCGCGAGCCGCTCGCCAGAGAGGAGCCAGCGGAACTGCAGGTTGCCGCGACGAACGGCAGCATCGTCACCGACTCGCGCGGCAGGAAGTACATCGACTTCGTGATGGGCTGGTGCGTCGGGAATTTCGGGTGGCGCCCCGCGGCGATCGCGAAAGCGATCGATCGCTTCAAGGGACCCGATTACGTCTATCCCGGTTACGCGTATGCGCCGTGGACGGAACTCGCGCGGCTGCTCGCGTCGCTGGCTTCCCGTCCCTTGACCACCTGCTTCCGCGCGACCGGTGGATCCGAAGCGGTCGACCTGGCGCTGCAGGCGGCGATGATCCACACCGGCCGCCGCGCGTTGCTGTCGCTCGAAGGCAGCTACCACGGCAACTCGCTCGCCGCGTTGAGCATCGGCGCGTCCGACAACCGCGAGCGCATCAAGAACCTGCTGCCGCACTGCGGCAAGATCGCCCCGCCGCTCGATGCGAAGGCGCTGCGCCGGATCGAGGCGCGGCTGAAGCGGCGGGACGTCGCCGCGTTCGTCATCGAGCCGATCAGCATCAACCTCGGGGTCCTGATTCCAGACCACGACGTCATCCGGCGGGTGCGCGACACCTGCCGCCGTTACGGCACCCTGTTCATTGCCGATGAAGTCGCGAGCGGATTCGGCCGCACCGGCCGCCTGTTCGCGTGCGAGCACTTCGGCCTCGAGCCGGACATGTTGTGCGTCGCGAAGGCGATGACCGGCGGGCTGGCGCCGATTGGCGCGGTGATCGCCACCGCGCCGATCGCGAAGTCGATGGAGCAGAACGGCACCTTTTACTCGACCTACGGCTGGCACCCGCGCAGCGTCGCCGCGGCGATCGCCACCCTGCGCGATCTCAAGGCAAACCGGGCGCGCCTGCTCGCCGGCGTGGCGGAGATGAGCGAGTATTTCCGCGTCCGCCTGCTGCAACTCGAGTTCGATCGCCCGGCGGCGGTTCGCATCCAAGGCCTGGCAATCGGGATTGATGTCGGCGACGAGGACTACGCGGACACAATCCACGACACGTGCCGCCGCAACGGGCTGCTCGTGTCGACCGAAGGCTCGACGGTGCTGCTGTTGCCGTCGCTGGCGATCGACAAGCGGACCGCAACGAGAGGACTGGACATTCTCGCGCGCTCGATATGATGCGCCCCGGTCCCGTTACCGGCGTGGGTGAGCCTACCTTTGCGCCGCGAGGATAGCCGCGGTCACCATCGTCAGGTTCTCGGACGTCCCCGTTAACTCGATCGCGTCGGTGCTCCCGACGACGCTTTCGAGTGCCGCCTTGTTACTCGTCGTGACCACGAAGGGCACGCCGGATGTCAGGAATGAGACGGAGGGCCACAAGGCAGTCCCGGTTGGGACGGTAGGAATGCTGAGGTCGAACAGCAGCACCGTGGGGGTGTGCTCGACCAGGAACGCCGCGACGTCCGGGGCCGGAACCACCTGGCTGCTCCGACGGGCCATGGCGGATTCTGCGCAACGTGAACAGTCTTCGGATCGTTTCGGCCGTATCATCTGACCCCTCCGGCAATTTCTGTCTCCTGCGCTCTACACATTCACACAAGGGAGGCTGATGATGAACGGCCTGTTCGGGCGCTCCTGTAGATCGATCCTCTTCGCGATCGTACTCACGGGTGGTTGGGTGGCGCCGCCCGGGCTGGCGTTCGCGGGCCAGGGGCAGGAGGCCAGCATCATCGGGCAGGTGATGGACGAGAGTGGCGCCGTGCTGCCGGGGGTGACGGTCACGGCGACCAGTCCCGCGCTGCAGGTTCCTGCGGTGGCTGACGTCAGCAACAACCGCGGCGAATATCGCTTGTCGCCGCTGCCGATCGGGACGTATACGGTGGAGTACGCGCTGCAGGGGTTCCAGCTCGTGCGGCGGGACAACCTGCGTCTGACGTCAGGGTTCACTGCGAAGATCGACATCGCACTGAAACTCGGCGTGCAGGCGGAAACGGTGACGGTGACCGGGGCCGCGCCTGTCGTGGACGCGACAACGGCGACCGTGCGCACCCTGTTGACGAGAGAAACGCTGGAGTTGATTCCGACGAGCCGGAATGGTCTGCAGGCTCTGATGGAACAGGCGCCCGGCGTGCGTACCAATCTCGATTTCGGCGGCGCCCCGCCCACGACCCCCAACCCGACGTTCCGCGCCTTCGGACGCGACAACGACTCGTGGACCCTCCTCGAGGGCGTCGTCACGACGTCGCCGAACACGCGGAACAACAGCAGCGGCAATTATTTCGATTACGCGGCGATCGAGGAGACGGCCGTGCAGACGGTCGGCAACGAAGCCTCCAGTCCGACGCAAGGGATCAACCTATCGGTCATTGTCAAGTCCGGTGGCAACGACTTCCATGGCAGCGGTTTCTATTCTGCGACGGGGCCGCGCTTCCAAAGCAACAACATCAGTGACACGCTGAGGGCCCAGGGCGTCACCGCAGGAAATCCGCTCTCCAAGCGGTGGGATGTCAACGGCGACGTAGGCGGCCGGATCGTTCCCGACAAACTCTGGTTCTATTACGGGGCGCGCGCACGCGCGGAGGACCAGGTCGTGGCCGGCGCGTTCAAGCACGATGGCAGTCCGCAGCAAAACAAATCCACCAGCGCGTATTCCACCGAAAAAATTTCGTATCAGATGAAGCCGGCGCTCAAGCTCATTGGCTTCCATCAGAAGTTCTATCGGGACTCCGAAGAGGAAATTACGGCGTTCACGGACTTCGACTCCAGGCAAAAGAAGCTCTATCGTGTCGACACGTACAAGATCGAAGCCCAGATCGTATCGGGGAACCGGTTCGTGTCGTTGCAATATGGGAGCTGGACGTGGGATCTCTGCCGGGCGCCATGCGAGGGAAAGAACGGCCGTGCATATTCGGACCAGATCGGAACGTTCGACCAACTCACGTCGCTGGTGACCGGTCTCAACGATGAGGCTGCCACGTTGACATATGGAGGCCGGCGGCACGTGAGAGGCGCGGTGAACTGGTATAAACCGGATTTGTTCGCGGGCAATCACGACTTCAAGGGGGGCGTCGACTATCTTCCGCGCAACGGCTTCGATCGGAGGGCGTTCGACCGCGGCGTCGCCGAAAACTACCGTCTCATTTTCAGAGGCGGAGTACCGTTCGATATAGACGTCAAGAACAACCCGGTGGACCCCAAGACGCCCTACAGCTCTCTCGGAACGTATGCGCAGGACCGCTGGACCATCGGCCGGCGGCTCACGCTCAATCTGGGGGCCCGCTTCGCGTACGACAATGGATCTATACCCAGGCAATGCCGCACGGCGGCACGAGCGCCGTTCGATATCGTGTTCCCCGCGGGCTGTTTCGAGCAGGTGCAGTTCAGGAAGCGGCACACGGTGGTTCCGCGCTTGTATGCGGCATATGACGTCACGGGTGACGGCAAGACGGTCGTCAAGGGCGGCTGGGGGCGGTTCGCGCAGGAGCGTGGTGCCGACGAGTTGAGTGCCGCAAACGCGAACGTGGCGCTCACCGCGCCGTTCCTCTGGCATGACCTGAACGGCAATAAACAGTGGGAGCCGGGTGAATCGAATCTCAACCCGAACGGGCCGGACTTCATCGGCACGACGGTTCAGTTCGGCGGCTCGACCTCGTACGCGGTCCCCAACCCAAATGAGAAGACGCCGATGAGCGACCAGTTCTCGCTCTCGGTCGAGCGGGAGATCATCGCGAATTTTGCCGTGCGTGCAACCGGAATCTATTCCCGCTCGTTCGATCAGTATCGTGTGCAAAACAATCGGCGGCCGTACGAGGTGTACGACATTCCAATAAGTAACCCCGATCCCGGCCCCGACGGCAGAGTGGGAACGGCGGACGATCCGGGCACGACGATCACTTACTACGACTATCCGGCTGCCTTCGCGGGGGTTGCCTTCCAACAGCCGATGTTGATCAACCACCCGAGCGCCGACGAACACTACAAGAGCTTCGAGATGGCGGCAACCAAGCGCTTCAGCAGCCGATGGCAGCTCATGGCGTCCTACTCCGCGACGAAGCTGGGGCTGAATCAGGCAGTCCTCGCCGACTTCAATCCCAATACGGAAATCAATACGGCCGATCACAGCTGGGAGTGGCTGACGAGGATCTCGGGGTCGTATCGTCTCCCGGCTGAGGTGCAGGTCGCGGCGAACTACGAGAACCGGAGCGGCAGTGCATTGGCGCGCACCGTGTCGGTCAGGGGCGGCCGGCAGGTCCCTTCGCTGACCGTGCGAGTGGAACCGACTGCTACGATTCGCCTTCCGAGTCTCAGCAACCTGCACATGCGCGCCGAGAAGTCGTTCCCCGTACGTGGGTCTCAGAGGGTCTCGCTGCGGCTGAATGTCTACAACGTGCTGAATGTGAATACCGTGCTCGGCGCGACCGTACTGTCCGGTCCGAACTTCATGAGACCGACCAGCATCGCGTTGCCCAGGATTGTCGAATTCGGTGCGCTGTACACCTTCTAATGCCTGGAACGCACGGCGGATGTATCGCGGACACGGAACGAACGGATAAGCGGTCTGGCATAGACGACGGCGTCGCACATCGCCTTCGACTGGGTGTTGGCCGTGCTGTCCCGAATTGACCTAGCGAATACGCGGCGCCTGCGCGGGTCCGGATCCGCGGTGCACGAACTTCTGCACCCGCTTGCCTTCGTAGGTTTCGACCTACACATGATTGCGTGCGTCGACGGCGATGCCCGCGATGGCGCCGACAAGCCAGTTGTTGGGGAGCGGTTTCGGCCACAGCGGGTCGACCTGATAGGCCGGCACCTGGCGGACCGGCTGCGCGGCGCTCAGCAGGGCGACTGATGCGAGGACGAGGGTGAACCGCAGCACAGGGAGATGCTGGCGCCGCCTGTCCAAAAGACGTGAGTACGAAGCGACGGACAACCTTCGCCGGCTTGCCGACCGCCGCTCACGCACCCGGTGGCCGCGAGCGAGCGCAGCGGTGTTCTACCAACTCCTCGACCGCGACGGGATTGCGGGACGACAATCACCTCTCAACGCGAAGCTGAACGCGATCTGCATGGCGCAGGCGTAAGACCGATATCCCCGCGTGGGCTGTAAGGTCGAAGGGTGTCGAGCGTTTTCTCAACTGCCCGTATGCTTCGACCCCCGTCACGCGACGAGGCGCCTGTGAGTCACCAGCACTGGAGCAGCGGCGAAGCCATTGCGTTGGCGCTCCCTTTCTCTGCGGCCGAGTAAAAGAAGGTATTAGGAGACTCACATGTTCACGCTGCGCATGCATGAACACAGCCCGCGCGTAACGTTGCTGCAAATCCTACTGCGGGATGAATATCACCTGAAGATAGACGGCAGCTTCGGACCAAAGACGTATACCGCTCTGAAAACGTTTCAGCAATCGCACGGAGACGTTCCGAGCGGAATCGCCACCCCTGCCACTTGGGAAAAGCTCCTTCGGCGTACCGGTCTGGCAGTCATTAGCTCCATTGACGCAGGTGACCCTGGAATGGCACGGATTGACGCCGAGGCATTGCGCGCCAGCGGCGATGAGCCGATATTGCTGGGAGCTATGTGCAATGGTCTGGGGCAGCTGATGTCGGAGGTTGGCACGCGCGCGGCGGGTAGATCGATTGCCGCCCTGCGTCTCGACGGACACGGAAATCTAGGCCGTTGGTTGACTGTTTCCGTCGGAGATGTCGTTGACATGACCAAGCGAGACTATCGCGAAACGGCGAAGGAGTACTACAGTTATATCAATCCATCTCATTTTTCAAAGGTGGCGCCTCTACTCATGCAGATATCAATGAAGTTCGCGCCCTTCGGCTTTGCCGAACACCATGGGTGTTCTCTTGGACGGCGTCCTGAAACTCGAAAGATGCTCGCGAAACTCGCAGACCTGTGGCGAGTTCCAGTGAGCGTTGGAATCAATCTGCAGCCGTTCGGTGCGGTGACGTATTTCGAAGGGCCAGTCTTCACTGCGTTCCCAGCCGGGATGAACTTAAGCTCGTGGTCACGTCAATTTCAAACTGTCCCAGTGCGAACCATGAGCATGCCGTGAACATGATCCGCAAGACCGCCAGTCACGCCATCCACTGCGTCAGGACAACGGAGAGCAGCGCGCGCGCCCGTTGAGCAGATGTGTACTTCCGTCTCGCTGCAGACAGAAGTCTGATCCACTGAACTTCAGACCATCGACGGCGACGAGCCGGAGACCAACCGTAGCGGGAAGCTTGTCAGATTCGACATCCGGCATCGTTTCTCCATTGAGAGGAGCGGGCACGCGAAAGGGCCCGACGATCTCTGAAGGAGAAGCCAATGCGCCAATATCTCGAATGTCTGAAGAAATATGCCACGTTCAGCGGCCGCAGCCAGCGAAAGGAATACTGGATGTTCGTGCTGGTGAACACCATCGTGATCGTCGCATTGACGATCATCGAGACGGTGGCTCGCGGGGATGCCGCCGGGGACGGCTCCGTGCTGGCAGGCCTGTACAATCTCGCCGTGTTCCTGCCAACCCTGGCTGCAGGTGTCCGCCGGATGCACGATACGGATCACCGCGGTTGGTGGCTGCTCGTACCGTTGGTCAACTTGGTCTTGGCGTGCCGGGACGGGGGGCAGGGTGACAATCGGTTCGGGCCTGACCCGAAAGCCACCAGTGTGAACACCGAGCCGCCCAGCTGGGCCGCCGCTCGAGCATAGGTGCCGCGCCTGCACCGGATCACGCCAACGCAAGGGTGTCCGCCAGTTCCATCGTTCGGCCGGACCGACGAGAGGTTGATCAACGCTGCACGCGTGGCCGTTCTTCTCTCGGCCGACCGGACGGTCGCGCGGTCCGCTTCCACGGTCTTACACGAATTCCCGCACGCACCTCTCGCGCAACAAGGATTCACCCCAGTTGGCATCGGTCCGGGCGGCGCACAACGATCGTCCTCGTGAAGCCCGCGACGGTCGTCGCCCTGCGCGTCCACGAAGTCGACGACCGCAGGCGCCAAACCGCACGGCATCTCGGTTGCACGACCGCTCGAGGCCCGTTGCAGGCACTCCGCGTCGAGCGGCACGAACACGGCGTTCTCGCGGACGGGAAACGGCGCGACATCACTTCTTACGCGGCAGGTCGATCGTGACGGCGCCCGTCTGAACCATCAGCCCGAGCAGATCAGAGCTGACCCACGTGGTGACGATGCGGTTGTCGGCGATCGCGAAGATGTCGGTGCCCGTGACCGTCACCGTCGTGCCTCTGGGCGGCTCACCGGCGAAGCTGCCACTGTGCGTGCCCGTCGCTTTCCAGCGCGCGGTCACCTTGTCGTGTTCGGCGACGATGTCTTCGAGCGTATAGGTCAAGCCCGAGAAGGCTTTGTGCAAGATCTCCATCAACCACTGCGCGTCTTCGACATTCCCCTTGCCGTGGGTGAACAATGGATGATGGACGACGAAACGGTGCGGATCGATCAGCTCTGCTGCGGCCTGCGGGTTACCGCCGTTGAGGATGTCGTCGAAGTATCGCCTCACCAGCGCCTTATTCGCGTCGGTCATCAGATCAGTCTACATGCGCTTGTTCACGCGGCGGTTACGCATGTTTCGGCGTCTCCTGATCGAGTTGCAGCGCTTCCTGCACGCGCGTATGCATGTTGTACGCACCGATCAGGACGGACAGCTCCACGATCTGCCGCTCGTCGAAATGCCGCCGCACATCCGCGAACACATCGTCCGGCACTCTGATGTCGCGCGTCATCGCATCGGTGAAGGCAAGCGCGGCGCGTTCGCTTTCGCTGAACAGCGACGCGGCACGCCAGTCGGCCAGTGCGTCGCATTCCGCACGCGTCATGCCGTCCGCCAGCGCCAGCGCGGGGATGTGCTGCGCCAGGCAGTATTGCGCGTCGTTCACATAGGCGATGCGGATGATGACGATCTCGCGCAGCCGGCCATGGAGCGTCGTCTTCCAGCGCACGGCGTTGAGAAGATCGAACCAGGCCGAGGCCAGCGGTGGACTGTGCAAAAGCAATCTGTAAATATTCAACAGATTGCCGCGGCGGCCGCGGCGAACCTTGGCGATGAACTCGGCCGAGTCGCCAGCTTCGTCTTCGCCCAGTAACCTCACGCGAGCCATGAATCTTTCCGCAGAGTTGCGCCCATCGAAGGCGGGACGGATGTTGTGACGCGCATTGTAGTGGAGGAAGATCATTTCCTTAAAACCGTGCCGGTCATCCTCGACCCCGCGACGCCGGCGGAACATCAGGCCGCGGTGGCGGACTTCTTCGCGCACGATCTCGATTTCATCCAATGGCGCGACGCGCTGCGCCAACGTCTTTCGGGGTTGTTCCCCGCCACGGTGACCTTCGCTGAAGATCAGGCCGATTTCGATTCGCAGCTCCGCGATGCCGACGGCGCCATCGTCGAAAGTTTCGTCGTGACCGCGGAAGCCTTGGAGAACGCGCCCAACCTGCACGTCGTCCACAAGTTCGGGCACCTCACCACGAACATCGATGAGCGCGCGTGCGCCGCGCGCAACATCGCCGTGCACCGCGTCCGCCGCCGGGTCAACGTCGCGGTGGCGGAGCAAGCCTTCGCACTGATGATCGCATTGGGCAAGCGCGTGAACGATCTGTCCGGCGTCGTCACCGCGGACGCGCTGGCCCAGGCAGGGTATCCGCTGCGGCCCTATGACCGGCGCTTCACCGGCAATGCCAATTTCGCGCGCATTCCGAATTTGCGCGCACTGCAGGGCGCAACGCTCGGCATTGTCGGCCTGGGCGAAGTAGGCCGCGAGATCGCCGCGCGCGCCAGCGCCTTCGAGATGAATGTCCTCTATCACCAGCGGCGCCCGCTTCCGGCGGCGGACGAAGCGGCGTTGTCCGCGCGTTACGTTCCGCTGCCCACGCTGCTGGCGCACTCCGATTACGTCGTGCTGCAAGTGCCACTGAACGATTCGACGCGCGGCATGATCGGCCGCGAGGAAATCGCGCACATCAAACCCGGCGCCATTCTCGTCAACGCCGCGCGCGCCGAAATCGTGCAGCGCGACGCGCTGATCGAAGCGCTTGATTCCGGCCGCGTCGCCGGTCTCGGTCTCGATGTCGGCTATAGCGAACCGGCGAGACCGGACGATTCGCTGCTGAAGTACCAGGGTGGCAATGTCATCCTGATGCCGCATACAGCGGTGGCGAACCGGCATCTGGCCGCAGCCGATCTGGAAGACCTGTGCCTCAATCTCGCGCGCGGCCTGAATCGTTAGACCGTACCGCTAGACCGTATACGCCTTCGCCGCGGCGATGATCGGCGCCTTGTCGAAGGCGTTGATCTCGTCGGTGAGTTCCTGCGTGAACAGCGGGCGCACGTCGGGAATACTGAGTCCGGCAAGCTTCGCTTCTTCGCGCCATTCGGATTCGAAAATCTGCCCCGTCTTGCCGCCGGCATACGGCGGCCGGTAGAGCGTGATCCGCTTCCTCACCGATTTCACCGTCTGCGCAATCGCATCCTGGGCCGATACGCCGCGCGGCGCCGCTTCCGGATACTTTTTCAAATAGGCGGCGGCGGCGGCATTGGGGTTGGCGAGAATGAATTCGGTCGCCATCGCCATGCTGCGCCCATAGGCGACAACCAGCGGCCGGTTCTTCGCCAGGAAATCGCGCTTCGCCGTCATGAAGAGCCCGCCCACCATCGGCACCTGGGCTGGCCTCGGCAGGAAACGCATGGGTATTCCCGCGTTCTCGATCATGCCGAAACCGACATCGTAATAGGCGAGCGCG
>Ga0134123_10002248_pt1 | contig 12644 bp, 8 predicted proteins | sample KB303_FD_96460 | JGI IMG/M metagenome (GOLD analysis project Ga0134123, IMG submission 96460) | Terrestrial soil microbial communities without Nitrogen fertilizer from Kellogg Biological Station, Michigan, USA - KB3-0-3 | ecosystem: Environmental > Terrestrial > Soil > Unclassified ...
GGCTGGAACGCCGGCTGGGGCCACAACGAGATCAACATCAATAACAACAACAGCTTCAATCGAAACGCGAACGTCAACCGCAACGTCAACGCCAACGGCAACTGGCAGCACAACGCGCAGCATCGCGGCGGCACGCCGTACAGCGATCGCAACACGGCCAATCGATACGGCGGCACCGCGCGCGGCGACTCGCTCGCCAATCGTCAGGCGGGCGCGCGCCAGGACGTTGCACGCCAGGGCGGCAACCTGCGGAGCAACGCCGTCGGCACCGGCGGCATCGGCGATCGCGGTGGTGCCGGCAACGCCGGCGGCCTCGGCGATCGCGGTGGTGTCGGCAATGCCGGCGGTCTCGGCGATCGCGGCGGTGTTGGAGACCGAGGTGGCGCGAACGTCGGCAATCGTCCCGGCGGCGGCGGATTCGGCGATCGCGGCGGCGCCAACAGCATCGGCGGACGCGATCTCTCGCGCTCGGGCGGCGACCGCGGCGGCTTCGGCGGCGGGTCCAGCGGCTTCAGCGGCGATCGCGCCCGGAGCAGCAGCCAGCGCGGCAGTTCGAGCATGGGCTCGCGCGGCGGCGGCGGATTCAGCGGCGGTGGCGGCAGTCGTGGTGGCGGCGGAAGTGGTGGCGGCGGCGGTCGCGGTGGTGGCGGCGGGCGACGCCGGTAACTCAGAGGAGCAGCAGATGCGTAGAGCGTTTCTCGTCTTCATCACGATCGCCGGCCTGCTCGCCCCCGGCATGCTTACTCCCGTCAGGGCCGCGACCGCGGCCAGGACGTTCGAGAGTCCCGAGCAGGCGGCGGACGCCCTCATCGCGGCGGCCGACGCCTTCGATCTCGCCGCCATCGACACGCTGTTCGGCACCTCCGGCAAGGACGCCGTCCTGACCGGTGAGCCGCAGGATCGCGAGCGCGCGCAGCAGTTCGTCGCGAAAGCGCGCGAGAAGCGCGACATCTCGCTCGACGCGCGGAAGACCCGCGCGTTCCTGCTCGTGGGCGGCGACGCGTGGCCCTTCCCGATTCCGATCGTGAAGCGCGGCGCCCGCTGGACCTTCGACGCCAGAGCGGGACGGCAGGAGCTGCTCTATCGCCGCATCGGCGACAACGAGCTCGACGCGATCGCGCTCTGCCGCGGCTACGTCGTCGCACAGCACGAGTACGCGCTTCAGAAGCGCGACGGCTACAACGTCAACCAGTACGCCCAACACATCATCAGCACGCCAGGCACACAGGACGGCCTCGCATGGCAGACACCCGACGGCACGTGGAACGGACCGGTGGGCGAAGCGATCGCCAAAGCGATAGCTCAGGGGTACAACGACCGGGCGGAGCCGTACCACGGCTACTTCTTCAAGATCCTCAAGGGCCAGGGCCCGGCGGCGCCCCTGGGCCGGATGGACTTCGTGGTGAAGGGCACGATGATCGGCGGCTTCGCCCTCGTGGCGGCGCCGGCGAAGTACGGCGTGAGCGGCGTGAAGACCTTCATCGTCAGCCACGACGGAGTGGTCTACGAGAAAGACCTGGGACCGTCGACGATCGGCCAGTTTCAGAAAATGGAACTCTTCAACCCGGATCGATCGTGGAACCCGGTGGAGACGAACTAGCCCGGGCGGCCAGGGAGATCGGCCGCGAGCTGGCGCAGGCGCGTGAGCGCCAGGCGCTCTCGCTGTCCGAGCTCTCGCGCCGCACGAAGTTGAGCGTCCCGACGCTCGTCACCGTCGAGCGCGGCGACTTCAGGCATCTGCCGGGCGGCATCTACACACGCGGCGTGCTGCGCGCCTGCGCGCGCGAGGTCGGTCTGGATCCGGAACAGATCGTCGGCCGGTTCAAGCACGTCGAGAGTGCCAGGGACGCGGAGCTCATGGCGCGCGTGGTGGCGCTGCGTGAGGCCGGCGAGCACGTGCAGCCGGCCAAGATCGACGCCGCCGATCGCCGGTACCATCTCGGCCATCAGCTGGCGTTCTGGTCCGCGCTGGTGCTCGGCGCCGTCCTGTACTTCGTCTTCGGCATCCACACGCGGCCCGCGATGCCCGCCGTGCCCCGGACGCCGGCGGCGGCAGTCGCGGCAGCTCTACCGCCGCCCCCGGTCCCCGCACTTCCGGCGGCCGTCGCGACAACGGGGACGGCGAGTGCAGCGGGCCCGCTCTCGCTGGACATCCTGCCGGCCGCAGAGTGCTGGGCGAGCGTCATCGCTGACGGCCAGCAGGTGCTCTATCAGCTCCTGAATGCCGGCGAGCGCACGCACGTCAATGCGACGGCCGACCTCGTGCTGCGTGTTGGAGACGCCGCGGCCTGCGCGGTCACGATTAACGGCACTCCGGCACGAGCGCTCGGAAGTGCCGGACAAGCCGTGACCGTTCACCTCACGCCGCAGAACTATCGCGACTTCCTCACCAAGTAGGCAGGGCGCGTATCGTCGGAAGCGGCGGCGAATCCCTGGGCGACTCGAACCGGCGTCCCTCTCTGGCTTCGTGGACGGCGGTGACCAGGTCGGAGACGAGCCGGGGCTTGAGGACGTAACCGGTTCCGCCGGCGGCTCTGGCCGCCGCAACGACTTCGTCCTCGTCATGAATCGTGAGAAAGACCACCGCCGCCGGCGACCCGGCAAAGCGAAGCGCGCAGGCGGTCTGGAGGCCCGACATGCCGTGCATCGAGATGTCGAGCACGATCACGTGCGGCCGCAACACCTTCGCGACTTCGACGGCCGTCACGCCGTTCGTGACGGCGCCGACGATGACGCAACTGCTCCGCAACACGCGTGTGGAGAGCTCCAGCATTCCCTCGTTGTCATCCACGAGCAGGACGCGAACGGGTTCACACGACATGGGGCACCAGCTCCTTTGAAACGTCAGTCTCCGCTTCCGCCGTGCCGAGCGGCACGGTAATCGTCACCCGCGTGCCGTTGCCGGGCGTCGAGTCGACCGCGAACATGCCGGCGACCGCGTCGGCGCGCTCACTCATGCTGATCAGACCGAGCCCTCTCCCCCACGCGCCGTTGACGTCGAATCCGGCGCCGTTGTCGTCGACGGTGAGGACGATCGCGGTTCCGCGGCTGCACAGCCGGACCGTGATCTCGCCCGCGGCGGCGTGTTTGAGGGCGTTCTGCAGCGCTTCCTGGACGGTGCGATACAGGCACAACGTCACCTCCGGCGGAAGATCCGGCGGCACGTTGTCATAGGTGAAATTGATGGCCGTGCCTGATTGCGAGAGCTCGCGCTGGAGGCCGCGAACCGCGGGCACCAGCCCGATCAGCAGGAGCTTGCCGGGATGGAGGCGGTGCGACAGCTCGTGAATGCTGCGGGCGATCCGCTGCGTCGTCCGCAATGCGTCGTCGGCGAGCTGATGACTGCCGGCGGCATCGCCTTGCGTCAGCAGTTCGAGATTGATCGAGAGCAGCGCCAGCTGCTGGCTGACATCGTCGTGCAGATCGCGCGCGATGCGCGAGCGCTCCGCCTCCTGGGCATTCAGCAGCCGCGATCCGAGATCGCGCACGCGTGCTTCTGCGTTCCGGCGTCTCGCGCGCTGCAGGAACAGGCCGGCGATGAGGACCGTCTGCGCGAGAAACGCGGTCACCGCGAGGACGATGTAACTCGAATAGCGATCCCAGACCGACGGCGCCCTGAACCGGACGACCGCTCCCGCCGGCACGCGCCGCTGGTCGATGCCCCATCGCTGTACCTGGCGCCAGTCGAGCGCGACGACGTTGAGGTTCGGCGATGCCACGGGGATCGAGTCCGCCGGCTCGCCGCGCAGCACGCGCAGTGCGAGCGACGAGACCGCCTGCGCCTGCTCCACCTGCGACTTGAGGCTGCCGCCGACGACGCCGTGATCCATCGCGGAGTCCACCCAGCTGTAGGTGGGGGCGTTCGACACCGCCGCCACGCGATCGAGGTATTCGAGCGGATTGAAATTCTGGCCGGCGCCGTCGCGATCGACGACGAGGTAGTAGACCATGGAGTGGCGAGGCAGCGCCGCCAGCCTCGCTTCGAGATCCTTCGTCGGAAGGCCCGAAAGGTACGTGACATCGAGTCGCCGGTCGAGCGACTGAAGTTGCTCGCGGGCCCGACGCTCGAAGGACTGGTTGTCGTCATTGGCGCCACTGACGACGAAGACGTGGCGGAGATCCGGCTGCAGCGTCCTGGCGAGCGTGACGGTGCCGGTGAACTCTGTGCCGACGACCAGTCCTGCGGAGTTGGAGGGGCGTCCTGCCGGCGCGCGCGTAAAGAAGACAATCGGGACGCTGCGAAACAGCATGTCGCGATTCCTGGTGACGAACTTCAGCGGGATGTCGTCCATGGCCACGACGAGATCGAACACGTGGTCCGCATACTTCAGGCGGAGGAAGTCGCGGAACGCGTCCTGATACTCCTCATGCGGAAATCTCGCGCTGTCGATAAACTCGGAGTAGTAATCGAGCCCCTCCGGCAGCCCGGCTGTGAGGATGCGCGGCATCTCGCGATCGCCGACGACGACGAGCTGTGCGTCGCGCCTGGTCGCGTACAGCACGAGGACCTGCTTCTGGCGTGGCTCCGCCCGCGCCTCGCGAGCGGTGCCGAGGCTGCCCAGCATCAGCGCGGCAACTGCGAGCCGGCGGATCAGAACGTCACCTCTCCGGCGATTTTCACGAACCGCGGCGTCAGCGTCATCATCGGCTGCAGCCAGCTCCCTCCGGGAATGAACGCGTTGTTGTAGGCGAGCACCGCGCTCGAGTTGAGCGCGTTGTAGATTTCGACCGCGACGGTCGAACGCGAACGGCCGGCCCGCAGGGTCTTCGACAGACGCAGGTCGAGTTCGTTGATGCGATCGCCGTACATCGTGCCCGGTGACACCAGGTTGACGGTGACGCTCGGCGCGTTGCCCGAGAGCGAGCGGCCGAGTGAGCTCGCCGCCTCGGCGTTCGGGACGGCGTAGTTCGCGGCCAGCATCGCGCCCGGCTTGCTCTGGAATGTCGCGGACAGCTGGACGTTCGCCTTCGGCACGAGGTAGGTGGAGAGTCCCCGGAACTGCGTCAGCACGCCGAACGCGACGTGGCAGTACGGGCTCAGCGGCGTGACCGCCGAGCCGAGCAGCCCGCCGCCGAACATGCTCGTGCCGATGACACCCGTCGACAGCTCCGGCAGATGCGCGCGAACATCGCAGTTGTCGGCGATCGTCTCGCCGGTGCTCGTGCCGCCGGAAAACGTGAAGCGCTGCCCTGCGCGCGCGTCGAACGTGACGTCGACGCCGTTGAAGTGCTGCCACCATTTTCCGAACGCCGTCGAATCGGCAATCACATTCGACACCTGTCCGAACTTGCCGGGGACGACGTCATAGAGGCCGGGGACGTCGTAGCCGCCGCCGCCCGGCAGCCGCGCGTCGATCGGCGCGACGACGCTGAACGGCGTCAGGTCGGACGCGGACAGTGACGCGTTGTCGGCGATCGAGAAGCCCCTGAACCACCGGCGCGTGTATGCGACGGTGACGGCGGCGTGCCGGACGATCTCCTGCTCGAATGCCGCGCGGAACGTCCAGTCCGACGGGCGGACGCCCCAGCCGTCGAGCAGCCGGGTGTCGAAGGCGTTGGTCAGGAGCGGCCGGCCGAAGTTCGTGTTCGACACGACGCCGCAGAGGTCGCCGCCCAGGCTCCGCGAATCCTGTGCGAGGGGATTCAGCAGATCGCAGTCGGGAACGAAGTTGCCGTTCGCGTCGATCCACGCGCGGCTCACGCCCGCGGTCCCGAACGCCATCGTCGTCTGCGGCATGCGCAGCGTCGGGTTCGTGCTGGTGTAGTTGCCGGAAGCCCCGGCGGCTTCGAGGTACTTGCCCATCGAGATCTTGAGCGCGGTGCGGCCGTCTCCGGCGACGTCGTACGCGGCGCCGAATCTGGGCGTGACGTCCTTGTAGCTGTCCACGCCGACGGTCCGGGGAATGACGAACGGATCCGGCAGAAACCGCGACGGTCCTTCCTGCTGCTGCGGAAACCAGCTACCTGCGCGGTCGAAGCGAACGGCGCCTTCGAGCGTGACGCGTCGCAGCGTCCACTGCTGCTGCACGAACACGCCGTCCCACGCGACGCGCGCGTTGTTCACCCACGGCGAGATGGACTCCGTCAGCTGATTCGGAATGCCGTTGTTGAAACGGTACGTGAGGTTCTGATCGTTGGTCATCCACCGGCGGTCGTCGGTCATGAAGGTGTGCTGGTACCCGATCTTCAGCGTCCGCGCGCCGGTGACGTACGAAAAGGATCCCTTCCAGAGATACGACCCGGAGTACGCCGTGCTGAAGTCCTGCGACCGATACACGAGGCCCGGGATGCCGCCGTTGCCGGCGCAGCCGCCGGCGCACTGCTCTTCCACGCGAATCAGCCCGCGCGTCGGATTCGGCTGGCGCTCGAAGTTGCCGACGCCGAACTGCGTGCCGCCGAAGCCCGCTTCGAGCAGGATGCGATTGGTCAGCGGCGAGGACCACGTCGCCTGCGCGACGTGCAGCGGGCGGCCGAGCACGCCGACCGCTTCCGGCGAAATGCGTCCCGGCTCGGACAGCCCTGGCGTCGCACCCGTGCACGTGCGGCAGAGCGCCTGCTCGTCCCAGAACACGCCGATCTTGTGGCGCGGCGCGGCCTGCCAGGTCAGCCGCAGGCCGGCGTTCTCGAAGGTGCGATCGGAGTACTCGAGACGGTTCGTGTCCGGTTGATAGAGCCACTGCGCCGGATCGCCGGCGTTCAGGTTGTAGTACACGCCCGCCATCGCCCGCAGGCTGCCGCCGGTGTGGGCGTTGGCGAAATACCAGAGGCGATCTCCTGTGATCGGCCCTCCGAGCGTGCCCGACACGTCGTAGACCCTCGAGAGCCTGGAGCCGCTGGCGGACGCCGAACCGCGGCGCGTGTTGCCGCCGGCCTTCGGCACGATGTTCATCACGAGCCCGGCGGTCTCGGTTTCCCCGTCCACCAGCGCCGACGAAAACGTCACTTCTTCGGCTTCGCTGGTATCGATCACGTAGCTGGCGGCGGAGTTCCCGGCAGGCGGACTTCCCACGTTCAAGCCGTCGAGCATCAGCCGCCCTTCCTGCGCGCGGCCACCGTGAATCGGAAACGCCGTCGTCGCCGTCCCGGTCACGGTGTCGTTCGTCGCCGTGACGACGCCGGGGATGAGCGAGAGCAGCGCGTTGTAGCTGCGCGCGGTGGGAAGCGATTTCACGCGATCCCCGTTCAGCGTGATCTCGTGGCGGGTCCTGCGCACGTCGACGAGCGGAGATTGCGCCGTCACGGTGAGGACGGTCTCCGGCGCCCCGACGTCGAGCCGGGCGTTGACGACGGCCGTGAACGATCCGGCGAGCTCGATCTGCTGCTGTTGATACGGCCGGAAGCCGTCGAGCGTGAAGGTGACCTGGTAGGTGCCGGGGCGCAGGTCCTCGATGCGGTACCGGCCCGAGTCGTCGGTGACGACGACGCGGATCTTTTCGATGAGCGAGGCGCTCCCGGCTTCGACCGTCACCTTCGGCAGCGCGGCGCCGGAGGAATCCCGGACCAGGCCGGTGACGGCCGCCTGGCCGAACGCCGTCGCCGGCGCCAGCAGGCACACGAGAACCAGGGGAGCTTTCATCTTCCTCCCTTCGCCTACGCGCGAAGAGAGGACGACGATAGCAAACCGGTCTACGCGTTTTACACTGGCAGTTCTTACCTCGCCGCCCCTGTCAGGAGTACCTGTGCGGATTCCGTGATCTGCGCGGGATTCTTACGGCTCAGCTTGCAAGCGGCCGGGACCGGACTCCACAATCCGTGAGGCTGTGGAGTCTGCGCTCTTTTCCGCACTCTACGAAGACCTGCACCGGCTTGCCCGCCGCGAGCTCGCCCGCAACGGCTCGGCCATGAGCCTGGGCGTGACCACGCTGCTGCACGAGGCGTATCTCGATCTGGCCGGGCGCAGCGGGCCGTCGTTTCCCGACCGGCCACGCTTCATGGGCTACGCCGCGCGCGTCATGCGCGGCCTCATCATCGACCACGTCCGCGCCGGCCACGCGCAGAAGCGCGGCGGCCAGTTCGAAATCACCTCTGCCCGGACCGACATCGTCGAGAACATCGCTACGGCGCGTGAGCTGACCGAGGTCAGCGACGCGCTCGACGAGCTGGCGAAGACCGACCAGGCGCTTGCGGAGCTGGTCGATCTGAAGTTTTTCTGCGGCTTCTCGTTCGCGGAAATCGCCGCGATGCGGGGCATCTCCGAGCGCACGGCGCAGCGGCAGTGGGAGCAGGCGCGCATCTACCTGCATCGGAGCATCCGCGTCGCGCGGCAGTAATCGAAATGGACGTCCTCGAACGCGAGCGATGGCGTGTGATCAGCCGGCACCTCGACGAGGTGCTCGAGCTCGAGGCGTCGCAACGGGCTGATTGGCTCGCGACGCTGTCCCATCGCGATCCGTCGCTCGCCGCCGATCTGGAAATGCTGCTCGATGAGCACCGGGAACTGGAGAGGGCCGGCTTCCTCGACGAGCAGCCGATGGTCCTGCCCCGCACGGGTCTGACCGGCGACACCGTCGGGGCGTACACGCTGGTCGCGCCCATCGGCCAGGGCGGGATGGGCACGGTGTGGCTCGCCGAGCGCAGCGACGGACGGTTCGACCGCCGGGTCGCCGTGAAGTTCCTCAACCTCGCGCTCGTCGGACGCGGCGAAGCGCGCTTCACGCGCGAAGGGATGCTGCTCGCGCGCCTGACGCACCCGCACATCGCCCGGCTGATCGACGCAGGGGTCTCCGCCGCCGGGCAGCCCTACCTGATTCTCGAGCACGTCGACGGCGAAGCGATCGACCGCTACTGCGACCGCATGTCGCTCGACGTCCACGGCCGCGTGCGCCTGCTCCTCACGGTCCTCGACGCGGCCGCGCACGCCCACGCCAACCTGATCGTCCATCGCGACATCAAGCCGTCAAACGTCCTGGTCGACAAGGCCGGCCAGGTGAAGCTGCTCGACTTCGGCATCGGCAAGTTGCTCGCGGACGACACGGATGCCGGCGAGGTGACGGAGTTCTCGGGGCTCACGCGCCAGGCGGGCGTCGGCATGACGCCGGAGTACGCCGCACCGGAGCAGATGACCGGCGAGGCCATCACGACCGCCACGGACGTGTACGCGCTCGGGCTGCTCTCGTACGTGCTGCTCGCCGGACGTCATCCCGCGGGCGACACCCTCCGCTCCACCGCGGACATCGTCAAAGCCGTGGTCGAAACCGAGGCACCGCTGATGTCGACGGTGGCGAAGGCCGCGGTGGCCGGCGAGCTGCGGGGCGACCTCGACACGATCGTCGCGAAGGCGCTCAGAAAGCGTCCGGGCGAGCGGTATGTGTCGGTGACGGCCTTCGCCGAGGACCTGACGCGCTATCTGGAGGATCTGCCGATCGGCGCGCGTCCGGAGACGGTCGGCTATCGCGCGGCGAAATTCGTCCGGCGCAATCGCGTGACGGTCGCGGCCGCGGCGGTGACGCTCGTGGCGCTGTCGGCGGGCCTGTTCGTGGCGAACCGTGAACGTCTCGTGGCCGAACGGCGGTTCAACCAGCTCAGGCAGCTGTCGAACAAGATGATCGCGCTCGACCGGAGCATCAGAAATCTTCCCGGCTCCATCGACGCCCGGCGCACGCTCGTCACCGACTCACTCGAGTATCTCGCCGGCCTGTCGTCCGATGCCGGCCGCGATCTGGATCTGACGCTCGAGGTCGGCCAGGCCTACAGCCGCGTCGCGCGCATTCAGGGCGTGCCGACCGAGATCAACATCGGCGACTTCAAGAGCGCCGAGGAGAGCCTGAAGAAAGCCGACGCGCTCTTCGAGCGCGTGCTCGCGGCCCGGCCCGACAGCCGCCCCGCGCTGCTGTCGTCGGCCGTCGTCGCCCACGACCGGATGATCCTCGCGCAATCGGAGCACCGTGACGCCGACGCGCGGGCCTACGCGCGGACATCGGCGGACCGCTTCGAGCTGTTCCTGAACAGAAACGACCTCACCGTCGCCGAGCGGGAGAACACCGCCGCCTCAATCGGGAACATCGCGCTTGCGTACTCGAACATGCACATGTACGACGACGCGGCGGTCTTCGCCCGCCGGGCCGTCGAGATCGCGCGTCCGCTGCCGACGACCAGCCGTTTCGGCAGCGCCCTCAGCCTGCTCGCGAACATCCAGCGGAACCAGGGGAAGATCGACGCGGCCGTCCAGACGATCGCCGAAGCCCGGCGCGCGGCCGACTCCGGCGTCTATGAGAGCGTGACCCAGCGGATGATCGACAAGTACGGCGTGCTGCTGCGCCAGGGCATGATCCTCGGCGAGGACGAAAACCTCAGCGCGAACCGGCCGGACGACGCCGTCGTGGCGTTCCAGGAGGCGCTGGACCTGACGGAGACCGAAGCGCAGCGCGATCCGAACGACTCGACGAGCCGGTCCCGCGTCGCGACGGCCGCGCGCGAACTGGGCAACATCCTGCGCCACACCGATCCGGCGCGCGCGCTGGCCGCGTACGACCTCGGGCTCAGGCGGCTCGGCGAAATCCGCAGCAGCAACCTCAAGTTCCGGCGCGACACCGCGCTGCTGCTCGCCAATTCGTCCTATCCGCTCCGGACGCTGCACCGGGGCGCAGAAGGCAAAGCACGCATCGCGAAGGCGCTCGAGATCCTCTCGCAGACGAAGGACTACCCGCCCAAAGCGCTGTCCATCGACTCGGAGGCCTACACGGTGATGCGCGCGCAGGCCGACAGCCTCGTCGCCGACGGCCGCGCGGCCGAAGGCCGGGCGCTGTACCAACAAATTCGCGACAAGCTCATGCATTCGCCGACCCCGCCCGGCGGCGATCCCCGCAGCGCCGCGAAGCTCCAGGCGTTCCTGTCGTCTTTTGCCGCCGCTTTCCGATCTCCTCAATAGACACGATCCCCTCGTGTTCAGGAGGTCCAATGCGCGCAGTCCCGGCGTCACGTCTGTTCCTGATCTTTTCCACGGTGTTTCTTGCAGTGGCCGCCCTCTCCGCTGCCAACGGCCCCAACCTGTTCGGGTTCGACAACCCCACCGGCACCGCGCGCAGCTACGTGCTGCACGGCGCCGTCGACACCAGCAACCCGTTCTTCCAGTCGCTCGGCACCAACGGACGCTCCTGCGCCTCGTGTCACGACGCCTCCGACGGCTGGTCGATCGTGCCGTCGCACGTCCAGGCGCGATTCGCCGCGACCGACGGTCTGGATCCGATCTTCCGCACCAACGACGGTTCGAACTCCCCGCTGGCGGACGTCTCGACGGTGCAGAAGCGGCAGGCGGCGTACAGCATGCTGCTCTCGAAAGGCCTGATTCGCGTCGGCATCGGCCTCCCCGCCGACGCTGAATTCGAGCTGCTCGAGGCCGACGACCCCTACGGGTACGCCTCGTCGACCGAGCTGTCGCTGTTCCGCCGGCCGCTCCCGTCGACGAATCTGCCGTTTCTGTCCGCGGTCATGTGGGACGGACGAGAGACGTTTTCCGGCCAGACGATTCATTTCGATCTGAGCGATCAGGCCAACGGCGCGACGCTCGGACACGCCGCGGCCGCCAATGCGCTTACCCCCGGGCAGCGCGACGATATCGTGTCGTTTGAAACGAGCCTCTATACCGCGCAGTCCGACGACAAGACCGCGGGCGTCCTGAATGCGCGCAGCGGCAACGGCGGGCCGCTGCCGCTGTCGAGGCAGCCGTTTCACATCGGCATCAACGACGTCCTCAGCCCGGGCTTCGATCCGCGCGCGTTCACGCTGTTCGACGCGTGGCAGGAGAACGCGCACACGCCGCCGGACGCGTGGAACTGGGCACGCGCGGCCGTCTTTCGCGGTCAGGAGATCTTCAACACGCGGAGCTTCACCGTCACCGGCGTCCGCGGCGTGAACGACGCGCTTGGCATTCCCGCGCTGACGGCGACGTGCACGACCTGCCACGACACCCCGAATGTCGGCAACCACTCCACCGCGCTGCCGCTCGATCTCGGACTCACGAGCGAAGCCGTGCGAACGCCGGACATGCCCCTCTACACATTTCGCAACAAGACCACGGGTGAAATCGTGAAGACGACGGATCCCGGCCGCGCGTTGATCACGGGAAAGTGGCGGCACATGTCGACGTTCAAGGGTCCGATCCTCCGCGGACTCGCGGCCCGCGCGCCGTATTTCCACAACGGGCTCGCCGCGACGATTGATCAGGCCGTCGACTTCTACAACACGCGGTTCGCGATCGGCCTCACGCCGCAGGAGAAAGCCGACCTCGTCGCATTCTTACGCGCACTCTGACGTTCCGGCGCCGGCAACGATTCTGTGCGTCCGGCATCAGAATCGTTGCCGCGACGCGCTGTCGCGCGCATTTCACCCACAACACCGGCGCATCCGCGCTGGCCTCCCGCTTGCTCCGCAGGGCACTCAGCGGAGTTCCCTTCCACGACAAACGCAAACCCGCCATGAGGCGGGGACGCAAAGCCACGGGTCAGGCCGCTGCCTGATAGCCGGGTTACCGAAGGATGGGTGTTTTCTAACTCTGGGTCCTGGGGATCCTCCGCATTTTGAAGGAGTGTCTCCATGGCTGCGATCACTCGCCGGCCTCGAGTTGTCGTCTGTCTCGCGTTCGCGCTCGCCGCCGTTCTCAGCGCGCTGCTGTCCACGCGCGATCTCGCGGGCCAAACCGCAGATAC
>Ga0134123_10002249_pt1 | contig 12644 bp, 8 predicted proteins | sample KB303_FD_96460 | JGI IMG/M metagenome (GOLD analysis project Ga0134123, IMG submission 96460) | Terrestrial soil microbial communities without Nitrogen fertilizer from Kellogg Biological Station, Michigan, USA - KB3-0-3 | ecosystem: Environmental > Terrestrial > Soil > Unclassified ...
AGCTCGGCCTTGGTCGTGAACGGTAGCTTCCGAAGGTCCCGAGGAAAGCTCAGCGATCCCGCGCGGAGGCCCGCCGCCTCGAGCTTTCGGGTATAGAAGGCGTTCCTGCCCTGGAGCCGGGCGAGCAGCTGCGCGAGCCGCTCGCCCTGAAGCGCCTCGAGCGCCCTCCGCTCGAGGGCCTCTTCGGTCGGCAGGCTGGCGGCGACGCTCACGGCCTCACCTCCCCGGCACCGGCCTCGGCGGGGGCGACCGCGAAGCGCGAACGGATCTCGGGAGGGATCGCCATCCCGCGCATCGGCTCGTTCGGGCGCCGCGTCGCGCAGGCGATGGTGAAGCGGCCGGTCGCGATCTTCGTGTCGCCGCGCGCCAGCAGGCAGGCGTAAGAGATCGTCTTCTCCTCGATCGCGACGATGCGGATGCGGACCTCGAACTCCTCCTCGAAGCGCAGCGGGCGGTGGTAGTCGAACGATGCGTGCACGCGCGGCCAGCCGAACGCCGCGTCGCGGTCGTGGATGCTGAGCCCGGCCGCGCGCCAGAGCGCGTGCTCGGCCTCCTCCATGTAGCGGAAGTAGACGCTGAAGTGAACGATGCCGCCCGCGTCGGTCTCGTAGAACTGCACGCGCCGCGTCAGGCGGTGCTCGCTCACGGGCTGGTCAGACAAGCGGCAGGATCTCCACGATGTCGCCGATCTTGCGGCCGTCCACGCTCATGGCGGTCTGGCGTCCGAAGAGCGTGCGCGGCTCGCGCATCCAGAAAACGCCCATCATCTCCGAGTTCGGCTTCACGCTCAGGAACTGCGTGGGCCGGCTCTTGTAGTCGACCCCGCCGTCGCGCAGCAGCCGCCCGAGCGGCACCTTGTTGCGCAGGATCGCGCCACGGATGCGCGCCTTGAATGCGTCGAGGTCGATGCGGATCGCCCCCATCTCGACGGGCCGCGCCGAGTACTCCTGCACCAGCAGCACGCGCCGGAAGTAGGAGCGGCCGTCGTGGAACGTGCTGAGCGCGCGCAGCGTGACGCGGCCGCCGAAGTGCTCCTCGAGCGTGAGCGTCATGTCGCGCTCGTGCACGAGCAGCGAGCGGTACGGGCTCGGAATGCGCTCGGGCGCCAACGGCGTCGTGAGCGGCGGGTCGATCCCCGCCTGCGCGTAGACCACGTCCAGCGGGTAGGGCGTCCGCGAGCGTCGCCGCTTTGTAGCCCGCCGTGGAAGCGACCGGACGATCGTGCTCATCTCGAAGAAATCGGCTCCTGCCCCCAGGAGTGCGACGACGTCGACGAACCGCGCTACGTGTAGCGGATCCCCCTGTGCTCCGGGAGGAAGAAGCGCGGCAGCAGCGTGTCGACCCGCAGCAGCCCCTCGCGCGTCAGCGCCACCTCGTCGGCGTCGGCGCGGCTCAGGTAGCCGTCGGCGCGCAGCGAGCGCAGCTCGCTCTCGAAGCGCCCCACTACGTCGAGCCCGTACTTCTCGCGGAAGTACGCGGGCCGGATCGAGCCGCGCTTGAGCTGCAGCACGAGCTCGCGGATGGAGCGCTCGTCGGGGCTCGGCCGGTACGCGCGGTGGAGCGGCAGCTCCCCGCGCCCGATCACCGACACGTAGGCTTCCCAGGTGTCGAGGTTCTGCATGTGGACGCCGTTCACGTGCCCGAACGAGGCGACGCCCAGGCCCACCAGGTCGGCGCCCTGCCAGAGCCGGTCCCGGTACACGAAGCTCGTGCGCGCCTTGTCCTTGACCGCCGTGTAGGCGCTGCCCACGTGGTACCCGGCCGCCTCGAGCGCCGCGAACGCCTCTTCCACCCAGCGGCGCTTCGTCGCCCAGTCCGCCACGGGCTCCTCGAAGTGGTGCGTGCCCGCGAGCTTGTCGCGGCTGATCGTGGTGTTGAAGGGCAGCTCCATCTGGTAGATCGTGATGCTGTCGGGCTCGAGCGCGAGCGTCTTCTGCACGCACGCCGTCCAGTTGGCGTCGGTCTCGCCGAGCATCCCGGCGATCAGGTCGATGTTGATCTGCGGGAAGGCGAGCGCGCGGGCGCTCGCGTAGGCCTTCTCGATCTCGCGCGAGCGGTGCGCGCGGCCGTTGATCTCGAGGATGCGGTCGTCGAAGTTCTCGACCCCGAGGCTCAGGCGCGTCACGCCCATCTGGCGGATCGCGGCGAGCTTGCCCTCGGTGAGCGTGCCGGGCTCGCACTCGAACGTGATCTCCTCGGCGCCCGCCCACGGCGTGAGCGCGCTCAGCCGTCCCACGAGGCTCTCGAGCTGCTTCGTCGACAGGAACGAAGGCGTGCCGCCGCCGAAGTAGACGAAGTCGAGCGAGCGGCCCTTCACGGCGGCCTGCTCCTGGTAGAGCTCCCATTCGCGCACGAGCGTGTCGAGGTAGCGCTGGACGTCGGCCGCGTTCTTGTCGGTGTAGACCCGGAAATAGCAGAAATGGCAGCGCTTGCGGCAGAACGGGATGTGCAGGTAGAGCCCGAGCGGAACGCCCTCGGCGGGCGGTGCCGCGAGCGCGGGCCGCGCGTCGGCGCCGACGGCCTCGCGCGTCCAGACCGAGAACGGCGGGTAGTTGGCGACGAAGTAGCTGCCGACCTCCGTCTCGTCCAGGGTGCTGGACCCGGTCTCGGGCATACCTCCAAACACTATAGCAGCGCGCCGACGCGCGGGGGCGCCGGGCCGACGAGCGAGCGAAGGCCTGTCGCCTGTATGATTGTCGCCCGCCGCGTGAATGCATCGATGACCCGCCGCCGCTTCCCCACTCCCGTCCTCTCGCTAGCGCGAGCCGTGCTCCTGGCCGCCCTCGTGCCGGCGGCCGGCGTCTCCGCGCAGCCCGCGCCCGCACCGCCGGCAGCCAGCGCGAAGCCGCGCCTCGTCGTCTTCATTGCCGTCGACCAGATGCGCGCCGAGTACCTGCAGCGCTTCAAGCCGCTCTACCAGGCCGGCCTCAAGCGGCTCGTCGAGGAAGGCGCCGTCTTCACGAACGCCATGTACCGCCATGCCTGCACGGAGACGGGCCCCGGGCACTCGGTGCTGATGTCGGGGCGCTCGCCGCGCAGCTCGGGCATCGTCGGGAACATGTGGTACGACCGCACGCTGCGGCAGCGGGTCAACGTGGTCGACGACCCGGCCGTGCGGCTGCTCGGCAGCGATCGCGGCCGCGCCGCGTCGCCCGCGTACTTCAACGCCTTCACCGTCGGGGACATGCTGAAGGCGAGCTCGCCCGCCTCGAAGGTCGTGGGCGTCTCGTTCAAGGACCGCGCGGCCATCCTGCCGGCGGGGCGGCGCGCCGACGGCGCGTACTGGTACCAGACGACCGACGGACGCTTCGTGACCAGCTCCTGGTACATGGAGCGGGCGCCCGGCTGGCTCGACCGCTGGAACGCGCGGCGGGTCGCGGACGGCTACGCCGGCCGCACCTGGCAGCGCGTGCTCCAGGATCCCGCGAGCTACCTGCGCTACGCCGGCGAGGACGAGGTCCAGGGCGAGTTCGACAGCAAGGACAACGTCTTCCCGCACTCGATCCGCGGCACGCCGCCCGCCTTCGAGTTCTACGACAGCCTGCGCCGCACGCCGTTCGCGGACGAGATGCTGCTCGATTTCGCCGTCGAGGCGATGAAGGGGCACGACCTCGGAACCGACGACGCCACGGACGTCCTCACGCTGAGCTTCTCGGCCACCGACGTGATCGGGCACACCTACGGACCCGACAGCCAGGAGCAGATGGACAACCTGCTGCACCTGGACCGCACGCTCGGGAAGCTGATGCAGGAGGCGGAGGCGCGCGCGGGCCGCGGCAAGGTGCTGTTCGCGCTCTCTGCCGACCACGGCTCGATGCCGCTCGTCGAGATCTTGAAGAAGCGCGGGATCGACGCGGTGCGGGCCGACTCGTCCGAGCTGTCGCGGGCGGTCGAGGAGGCGCTCGCCGCGCGTTTCCCCGGCGCGACCGGGCTCATCGCCGACCCCGATCCCATGGAGTACGTGCTCGACCAGGCCGCGATCGAACGCCAGGGCCTGAAGCGCGAGGAGGTCGAGGAGACGATCCGCAGGGCGCTGGTCGGCACCGGGCTCGTGGAGGCCGTCTACACGCGCGCGCAGCTCATGGGCCCGAAGCCCAAGGACGATCCCTTCTTCGACCGCCACCAGCGCGCCTTCTTCGCCACGCGCAGCGGCGACCTCGTGGCCCGGATCCGCAAGTACGTCTACCTCGGCGGCTACGTCGGCGGCACCGGCCACGGCTCGCCGCACGACTACGACCGCCAGGTGCCGATCGTCTTCATGGGGCCCGGCATCCGCCCCGGTCCGCGCGACGTGGAGACCGGCCCCGAGGACATCGCCTGGGCGCTCGGCCGGCTGCTCGGTCTCGACTACCCGCAGCAGGACTCCGTCACCGACCTCGTGCCGCTGCTGAAGTAGCGGCGCCGTTGACATTCCGGGGCCCCGCCCTTAACTTCTGGGGGATGTCGACCCGGCCAGCCGACCTGATTTCGACCCAGACGAGGCGATGCATGTGGACGAGCATGTGCATCGCGAGCGTGCGGGCCGAAGGGCACGGAGGCTAGCCGGCAGAGACAGGCTGAAGTCACCGTCGCTTTCCAAGAACCCGCACCGGCCACGGCCGAGGCGGGTTTTTTGTTTTTCCGCTGACGCCGTCGCCGATCCAAAGGGCCCGCCCGCAGCGGGCCGAGGAGACGAGGCGTGAGTGGCGCAAGGCGGAGGATCCTGAAGTTCGGCGGCACGTCGGTGGGCTCGGTCGACCCCCTGCGCGCCGCCGTCGGCATCGTCGAGGCGGCGCTCGCCGAGGCCCCGGTGGTGGTCGTGGTCTCGGCGCTGTCGGGCGTGACCGACGCACTGGAGGCGGCGGTCGCCGGGGCTTCGACCGGCTGGCTGGACGTGGCGCGCTTTGCGGATACGCTCCGCGAGCGCCACCTGGCGCTGCTCCGGAGCGTGGCGCGCGGCAAACCCGCAGCCGCGGCCGCGAGCGCCGTTGCGGACCGCGTCGCGTCGCTCGCGAGCCTGCTGCGCGCCGCCCACGCTTCCGGCGCGCGCCCGGACGACCGCGCCGCCGTCCTCGCCGCCGGTGAGCGGCTCTCGGCCGAGATCGTCGCCGCCGCGCTGCGCTCGCGCGAGGTCGACGCCGTGGCCGTCGACGCGGCGTCGATCGTCCGCACCGACGGCGCTCCCGACGAAGCGGCGGTCGACTTCCCCGCCACGCGGCGGCTGGTGGCCGAAGCGATCGGCTCGCTGTCCGCGGCCCGCGTTCCGGTGGTCACGGGCTTCATCGGCGGCAGCGCGGCCGGCGCGACGACGCTCTTGGGCCGCGGCGGCTCGGACTACTCGGCCGCGGTGCTCGGCTGGGCGCTCGAGGCCGAGCGCGTCGAGATCTGGTCCGACGTGCCGGGCGTGATGAGCGGCGACCCGCGCCGCGACGCCGGCGCGCGCACCATCCCCTGGCTGAGCTACCGCGACGCGGCCGCGCTCGCGCGGGCCGGCGCGAAGGTGCTGCACCCGCGCACGCTCGATCCGCTCGAGCCGCTCGCGATCCCGGTGTTCGTGGGGCGGACGCTCGAGCCGCGCGGTGCGGGGACCTGGATCGGGCCGCTAGAGGTCGAACGGCCCGCACGGGAGGAGGACGGAACAGCCGCCTAGCGCGGCGCGGAGCGCCGCGACTCGATGTCCTTCTTGAGGCCGGGATGGACCGCGAAGCCTGACTTCTCGGCGGCCTGGACCTGCTTCCACGCCTCCTCGATGCGGTTCGTCTTCAGGTAGACGACGGCGAGGTTGCTGTGGGCCTCGCCCAGGTTCGGGTCCGTCTTGAGCGCCTCGACGTACTCGCGCTCGGCGTCCGGCAGCGACCCCGCCCGCAGGTACGCGCTGCCCAGCGAGAAGGTGACCTCGGCGGGCACGCCCGCGTCCTCGCCGCCCGACCGGCGCGCGCGCTCCAGCTCGCGCACGCGGTCCTCCATGCGCCGGATGTTGTTCTGGTTCTGCGCCGCGAGCTGGTCGTTCCGCTGCAGCGCCGCGATCGAGTCGCGAAGCGCGTTGATCTCCTCGGTCCTCCGGCGGTCGAGCTCGCCGGCGTCCCGCAGGCCGATCCGCGAGATCTCCTGGAACGCGTTCCGGCAGCCGACGAACGCCTGGACGGCGTCCGGAAACTGCCGCTCCGCCATGAAGGTCTGGCCCAGCCGGTAGTGGGCGAGCGTCATCAGCGGGTCGAGGCCGATCGCCTTGCGGAACTCGCGTTCGGCTTCCTCGAACTGCTCGCTGTGGAACGCATCGTCGCCCTTCCGGAAGTGCTTCGCCGCTTCCTGGCGGCGCTGCTCCGTGAGCCTCTCGGGGCTCCGCAGCTGCGGAGCGGCGGGGGCGGCGACGACGGCGACGGTGAGGATCGTGGCTAGCATGAGAAACGCCGGGAGGCGGCTTGCTGCCGCCCCCCGGCCGTTACGGACTCGGCGAGCGAGCCTCTTAGAACGCCAGCTTGATGCCGATCTGCAGCGAACGCGGCGCCTGGTAGAGGATCGGCGTCTTGTAGTACGTGCTCGGAGTCAGGCTCGGGTTGAACTTCGGGTTGCCGAACGAGTCGAGGTTGCTCGGATCCTCCCACTCGTCGATGTTCGGCATGCCCTCGTACGCGTAGTCCTGGTCCGCCTCGAGCGTCTCGTGCTTGTTGAGCACGTTGAACGCGTCCACGATGATGCTGAGCCGCTTGCCGGACTTCTTCCCGAACACCGGGAGGTCGTAGTCGGCGTGCAGGTCGAGCGAGTAGTAAGCGCTCGTGCGGCCCTCCGACCCGCGCGTCTTCATCCAGATCGTCCCGTCGCCGTAGCCGTTGTAGATCTCCGGCCTCTGCGCCGAGATCGGGATGCCGGCTGAGAGGAAGAATCCCTCCGAGACTGTGAGCTTGAACGGGAACGTGTAGGCGCCGTGGACCTTGAACTGGTACGGCTTGTCGGCCCGCAGCGTGCCGTAGGCGTTGCTGAGGAACGACGGGATGTCGTAGAGCGCCGTGATGTTCGGGTCGAGCTGGTCGTAGCCGGAGATGTAGAGGCCCTCGTAGTTGCCCTTGGCCTTGGCGTAGACGAAGGACGTGAGCAGCTGCCAGTTGTTGGTCTTGGCGCGCTGCAGCGTCAGCTCGACGGCGCGGTAGTAGCGCTTGGGCGCCTCGTACGGAGCGCCGAAGGCGCCCTCGCTCGGGTTGCCGATCACGTACCCGGTCAGCAGCTGCGGATCGGACGGATCCGTGAAGATGCCGAAGTCCTCGATCACGCGCTTGAGCGAGCGGTCGACGTAGCGCGCCCCGACGCTCCAGGAGTTCGAGAACTGGTAGTCGGTGCCCACCACGATCTCGTCCTGGTACTGCGCCTTCAGGTCCTCGTCGAGCGGCGTCAGCGCGGTGAGCGACGACTGGGTGCGCTGCGTCCAGGCGCCGTTCTTGTCGAGCGGGCTGCCGCCCGGGTTGTACCAGGTGGACGCGTTGATCGCCGGGTTCGGGTTCACCCACTGCGTGATGATGTAGCGCTCGCCGTTGATCGCGCGGATGTTCATGTCGAGCGGGATCGCCTCGTAGAAGCGGCCCCAGAAGCCGTAGACCTTGCTCTTGCCGTTCTTGAGCGGGTCCCAGACCAGGCCGATGCGCGGGGCCCAGTTGCCCTTGAGCTTCAGCTGGTCGATCGTGCGGCACGCGGTGACGTCCGCGTTGCACGCCTCGCCCTCGGCCAGGCTGTTGCCCACCGCGACGTTCTGGGCCGAGTCGAGCCACTGCTCCTCGTAGCGCACGCCGAGGTTGAGCGTCAGGTTCGGCGTGATCTTCCACGCGTCCTGCGCGAAGAGCGAGGCGTTGGTCGTCGTGCCCTTGCCCTGCACGAAGTAGTCGCGGCCCTGGATGTAGTAACCGCCGCGCGAGCCGCTGAAGCCGAAGTAGCGGTACCAGAGCTCGTGCAGGTCGGCGTCGTACTTGTTCTTCTCGACGTCGACGCCGTAGCGCAGCTCGTGGTTCCCGAAGAAGTTGGTGAACTTCAGCAGGAACGCGTCGCGGTCGGACTGGTCGTTCTGGATGCGCTGGAAGCCGCCGTACTCGTACTGGCCGATCGTCTCGTCGACCTGCCGCGGCACGTTGCGGCCGGTGTCGCTGTCGGGCTCGAGCTCGTTCCTCTGGTGGTGGCGGCCGACGCTCGCCTCGATCAGCCACTTGGGCGAGAGGATGCCGTTGTAGCGGAAGGCGCCGTTGTAGCTGCCGGTGCGCTGCACGCGCAGCGCCGGGCCGGGCTCGGAGTTCGCGAGCCCGAGCCAGCCCTGCTGGGTGGTCGGGTCGCCGAACGCGGTCAGCACCAGCGTGTGGTTGGTGCTGGGCGTGAACGTGAGCTTGCCGGCGAAGATGTTGGCGTCCGTGTCGTACTTCTGGCCGGTGCTCGGAGCGGCCGTGCCGCCCGTCACCGAGCCGCCGATGTAGCTCGTGCGGCGCGTCGGGTCGGCGGCGGCGAAGAACCACAGCTTGTCCTTCACGATCGGCCCGCCCAGCGAGGCGCCGAAGTCGACGTTGCTGTCGCCGTTGAAGAAGGTGGTGGTCTCCTTGTTGCGGCGGCGCACCACCTGGTCGGGCGACCAGTCCTTGTTGCGGTAGTAGGTGAAGACGTCGCCGTGGAAGCTGTTGCCTCCCGACTTGGTGACGACGTTGAAGACGCCGCCGGTCGAGCGGCCGTACTCGGCGCCGTAGCCGCCTGTCATCACCTGGACCTCCTGCACGAAGTTCATCGTGAGGTTGGTCCCGGAGGTGCCGAAGCGCGGGTCGGTGGCCGACAGGCCGTCGATGATGTAGTTGTTCTCGGGAGCCGAGGAGGCCCCGACGTTCGGGCTGGTCGCGAAGCGCGTGTCGTGGTCGCCCATCTCGAGCGTCACGCCCGGCGCGAGCGTCGTCAGCTGCTGGAAGTTGCGCGCCGTCGGCAGCGTCTCGAACTGGCTCGCGGTGACGTTGACGCCCGTCGTGGTCTTGCTGACGTCCACGAGCGGCGACTCACCGACGACGGTGACCGCCTCGGTGAGCGCAGCCTTGATCGAGAGGTTGACCGTCGCCTCCTGGCCGAGGAAGACGTGGAGGCCTTCCTTGGTGAGGGGCTGGAAGCCCGATAGCGTCGCCGTCACCTTGTAGTCGTCCCCGGCGGGGATGTTCGAGAAGCGGTAGCGGCCCTGCGCGTCCGTCGTCGCGGTGCGCACGCCCTGCAGCCGCGGCCCGGACACCGTCACCGCGGCGCCCGGGAGCACGGCTCCCGTCTCGTCGGTGATCGCGCCGGAGACGCTTCCGCTCGTCTGCGCCATGGCCAGCGGGGCCGCGAGCGCGAGCGCGAGCATCACGAAAACGAAAAACCTGGTCTTCACTTCTTTGTCCTCCTCGCCTGCGTGAGGCGATTCCACCTGCGGAATGGAGTCGGGCGAACGCCCGCTGTATGCAGCGAATTGGAGGCAAACGCAGTGCCGCGAGACTGCCCGAAGCGAATGAGATCTGTGCTGATAGGTAAATTGTCTGTTTTCAGTGCGTTATGGCTCTCTCTCGAGGGTTGCCCGTGGTAGCGAACCGACGTTGCGGAGTGTTTCAATCCAAAATCTGAGATATTCGTCCAAACATCCGTATGCCAATTGTCCAAAAACGTGGACGCGACGGCAGAACTCGTCTCGCCTCGTACAATGGTCCTCGCACCCGTGAAGATGGCGAGTGGCGGACCGCGAAAGCGGAGGACCGGCCGAGTCTTGCGCTGGTGGCCCGCTCTGGCGGCCGCGATCCTCGCCATTGCAGCCGGGCGTAGCGTTCGTGCGGAGCCCGCGCCGTCGGCGCAGTCTCGTCCGATCGTGCTCGTCGGGATCGACGGAGCCGACTGGCTGACGATCGATCGGCTCGTCGCTCGCGGCGAGCTGCCGGCGTTCGCGCGGCTCAAGGCGCGAGGCCGCACGGGCGTGATGCGCGCGACGCCGCCGCTCTTGTCGCCGATCCTGTGGACGACCATCGCGACGGGGCGCCGCCCCGAGGACCACCGCGTGCTCGACTTCATGGTGGACGTGCCGGGGGGCGGCCAGGCGCCGGTCACGTCGTCGGAAAGGCGCGTCGCCGCGCTCTGGAACGTGTTCTCCGAGCGCGAGCGCAGCGTCGCGGTCGTCGGCTGGCTCGCGACGTGGCCGGCCGAGAGCGTGCGCGGGACCATCGTGACGGACCGAGTGGCGATGCGGCTCGCGGAGGCGGCGGCCGCGCCGGACCCGCGCGCGTGGTTCCCGGCCTCGCGGGCCCGCGAGCTCGGCGCGCTGCTGGTGCGGCCGCAGCAGCTCACGCGCGAGGACCTCGCGGCGTACGTCCCGCTGAGCGCCGCGGAGCTCGAATCCACACAGCAGGCGCTCGCCGCGCCGCCCACCGCGCTCTACAAGAACCCGCTTGCGCACCTCGCCGTCACGGTCGCGGCGGCGCGCAGCCACGCGCGGCTCGCCGAGGCGCTGCTCAAGCCGCGCCAGCCCGACCTGCTGATGGTCTACCTCGACGGCGTCGACGCGCTCTCGCATCGCTTCGTGCGCGACCCGAAGCGCGGAACCGGTGTGATCGAGCAGGCCTATCGCGAGGCGGACGCGTTCCTCGATCGCCTGGCCGCCGCGTGCCGGCCGAACGCCTGGATCGTCGTCGCGTCGGACCACGGCTTCTACGCGCCCGACGCGGGCGTGTCCGAAGACCCGGCCGAGCTCGCCGGGCCCGCGACGGCGTGGCACCGGCCCTACGGCATCGTCGCCGCGATCGAGGCGCGTGACCTCCTGCCTTCGTCCGCGCGCTCGCCCGCCGCGCCGGGCGACGCCGGCAGCGTGACCCCGCTCGACCTCGCGCCGACGATCCTTCACGCGGCCGACATCGCGCCGAGCCTCGAGATGCCGGGGCGTGTGATTCGTGCGCTGCTGCCTCCCGAGGCCGCTGCGCGCACCGTCACGCGCGTGCGCTCGCTCGAGCCTGCGCGCAAGGCGGCCGCCCCGCCGCAGGCCGACGCGGCGGACCCGGCGCTGCGCGAGCGGCTGGTGGCGCTCGGCTATGTCGGCGCGAGCGGAAGCTCGCTCGGCCGCCTCAACCTCGGCGAGATCCTCTACCGCAAGGGCGACTACGCCGGCGCGGAGCGCGAGCTGCGGGCCGTCGTCGCGGACCAGCCGAAGAGCGTCTCGGCCCTGCTGTGGCTCGCCAAGGCGATCCGCGCGCAGGACCGGCCGCAGGCGGCGCTCGACCTCTATGAGCGCGCGCTGGCGCTCGAGCCGGCGGGCGACGCGCTCGTCGAGGCGGTCGAGCTCGCGGCCCGCAGCGGCCAGCCCGGGACCGCGCGCGTCCTGCTGGGCCGCTTCCCCACCCGGACCGAGACGCGCGCCGACGCGGCGGTCGCCCGGGCGATCCTCGCGTCCGCCGAAGGCAGCCCCAAGCAGGCGGAGAGCGAGCTGTGGTCGGCGCTCGGTTCCGACCCGATCCACGAAGGCGCGCTCGAGCGCCTGTTCGAGCTGCTGCGTCCCGCGGGACGCTCGCGCGACGCCGTGAATGCGCTGCGCCGCGCCGCGGAGCTGGCGCCCGGCTCCGCGCGGATCCAGGCGCTGCTGGGGAGCGCGCTCCTGGCGAGCGGCGATGCGGCCGGCGCCGAGGCTCCGCTCGCGCGCGCGCAGCAGCTCGTGCCGGACGCCGTCTCGGTCGGCCTCGAGCTCGCCCGCGTGGACCTGGCGCAGGGCCGCGCCCCGCAGGCGCGCGCGCGGCTTTCGAAGCTTCCGGCGTCGCGCGATCGCAGCGTGCTGCTCGGCGTCGTCGCCACGCGCGGCGAGTTGTGGGAGGAGGCCGTCCGCTACTACCGGGAGGCGCTCGCCGCCGGCCCGATCGACAAGGACGTGCTGAACGCGCTCGGCTGGGCGCTCTACCGCAGCGGCCGCGGCCGCGAAGCGACGGAGCTCTTCGACCGCTCGCTCGCGCTCGACGCCGCCCAGCCCGAGATCCGGCGCCTGCGCGCGCAGCTGGCTGGCCCCGGGGAGCCCTGAGCGCGATGCGGCGCAAGCTCGCGGCCGTAGCCGCCGCGGTGGCGGCGCTCGCCCTCGCGTTCTGGCTCGCGCACCCGCGGAGCACGCCGCCGAACGTGCTGCTCGTGACGCTCGACACGCTTCGCTACGATCGGCTCGGAGCCTACGGCTACGCGGCCGCCGCGACGCCGGTGCTCGACGGCCTCGCCCGGCGCGGCGTGCGCTTCACGACCGCGATCGCGCACGCTCCCCTCACGGCCCCGTCGCACGCCTCGATCCTCACCGGCCTCCTGCCGCTCGGCCACGGCGTGCGCGACAACGGCGCCTTCGCGCTGCCGCAGGAGCCGCGGACGCTCGCCGAGGTCTTCCACGCCGCCGGCTACTCCACGGCGGCCTTCGTCTCGGGCTTCCCGCTCGACCGCCGCTACGGCTTCGCGCGCGGCTTCGACAGCTATGACGACCACCTGCAACGGGGCGGCGACGCCCGGCGCGCCGCATACGTCGAGCGCTCGGCCGCGGACGTGAGCCGTTCCGCCCTCGCCTGGCTGAAGACCGCGCGGAGCCCGTGGCTCGCCTGGGTCCACTACTTCGACCCGCACGCGCCCTACGAGCCCCCGCCCGATCTCCAGGCGCGCTTCGCCGCGAATCCGTACGACGGCGA
>Ga0134123_10002252_pt1 | contig 12637 bp, 16 predicted proteins | sample KB303_FD_96460 | JGI IMG/M metagenome (GOLD analysis project Ga0134123, IMG submission 96460) | Terrestrial soil microbial communities without Nitrogen fertilizer from Kellogg Biological Station, Michigan, USA - KB3-0-3 | ecosystem: Environmental > Terrestrial > Soil > Unclassified ...
GAGGCAGTCAACGACAAGAAGATTCTCGACAACGCGGTGGGCGACATGACCAGGATCGCCGGCCAGAAGCCGGTAGTAACCAAGGCCAAGAAATCGATTGCCGGCTTCAAGATCCGCAAGGACTATCCGATCGGCTGCAAGGTGACGCTGCGCCGCGGCCGTATGTACGAATTCCTGGACCGGCTGGTGTCGGTGGCGATTCCGCGCATCCGCGACTTTCGCGGCATTTCGGCGCGCTCTTTCGACGGCCGCGGCAATTTCAACCTGGGCGTCAAGGAACAGATCATCTTCCCCGAGATCGAGTACGACAAGATCGACGCGCTGCGGGGACTGAACATCACCATCACCACGACAGCGAAGTCCGACGAGGAAGCGCGCGCGCTCCTCGCCGCCTTCAAGTTCCCTTTCAAGAGCTGAGGTTGCCATGGCAAAGACCGCATTGGTCAATCGCGAAAAGAAGCGCCGCGCCACCGTGAAGAAATTCGCGGCCAGGCGCGCCGAACTGCTCGCAATCATCAACAACAGCAAGGCGTCCGACGAGGACCGCACCGAGGCGCGCGACAAGTTTCAGCGCCTGCCGCGCAACTCCAGCCCGGTGCGGCTGCGCAATCGCTGCTCGCTGACGGGGCGTCCGCGCGGGGTGTTCAGCAAGTTCGGTCTGGGCCGCAGCAAGCTGCGCGAGATCGCCATGCGTGGCGAGATTCCCGGCGTGACCAAGGCAAGCTGGTAGCAGGAGACTCTGGATGAGCATGAGTGATCCCATTGCCGACATGCTGACGCGGATCCGCAACGCCCAGCTTGCGGAGAAGACCTCGGTTGCCGTGCCTGCGAGCAAACTCAAGGTATCGATTGCCGAGGTCCTCAAGGACGAAGGTTATATCGAGGACTTCGCGCTGCGCGGCGAAGGCGCCAAGCGGGATCTGGAAATCGGGCTGAAGTACTACGCCGGCCGCCCGGTGATCGAGCGCATCGAACGGGTCAGCAGGCCGGGGCTGCGTATCTACAAACCGGCGAAGGATATTCCACAGGTGATGAACGGCCTGGGCGTGGCGATCGTGTCCACCTCGAGGGGCGTGATGACCGACCGCAAGGCGCGCCAGACCGGTGTGGGCGGCGAAGTGTTGTGCATCGTGGCGTAGCGCAGGCGAGGAGCGGAGCAGATGTCTCGAATTGGAAATCTTCCGGTGACTCTTCCGAGCGGGGTGGAAGCGACCCTGGCGCCAGGCCAGATCTCGATCAAGGGGCCGCTGGGCGTTCTGTCGCAGAACCTCGGTACGGGCGTGGAAGTGAAGCGCGACGGCGACAAGGTGGTGTTCAAGCCGCTCGACGATTCGATTCATGCGAATGCACTGTCCGGCACCCTGCGGGCGCTGGTGGCCAACATGGTGCAAGGCGTGACCAAGGGTTTTGAAAGGAAGCTGACATTGGTGGGTGTGGGCTACCGCGCGCAAGCGCAGGGCGACAAGCTCAATCTCACCCTGGGTTTCTCGCATCCGGTGGTTCACAAGATGCCCAAGGGCATCAAGGTGGAGACGCCGCAACAGACCGAGATCGTGATCAAAGGTATCGACAAGCAAGCGGTCGGACAGGTGGCGGCAGACGTGCGCGGTTACCGCCCCCCCGAACCTTACAAGGGCAAGGGCGTGCGCTACGCCGACGAGCGCGTCGTGCTCAAAGAGACCAAGAAGAAGTAACGGGGACCGGACATGATCGACAAGAAGCAATCACGGATGCGGCGCGCGCGCCAGACCCGCGCCAAGATCACCGAACTGAAGGCGGTGCGCCTGGCGGTTTACCGTTCCAACGGCCACATCTATGCGCAGGTGATCGACCCCACCGCGAAGGTACTGGCGACTGCATCGACGCTCGAGCCGGAGGTGCGCAAACAGGTGCCCAACGGCGCCAACGTCGAGGCCGCGGCGGTGGTGGGCAAACGCATCGCGGAAAAAGCGAAGGCGCAGGGCGTGGAGCAGGTGGCCTTCGACCGCGCCGGCTTCAAGTATCACGGCCGCGTGAAGGCGCTGGCCGAAGCGGCGCGTGAAGCCGGGCTCAAGTTCTGAAGGATTAAACCATGGCCAGAATGCAACAACATACGGAAGAGCGCAGCGATGGCATGCGGGAAAAGATGGTGTCGGTCAATCGCGTCACCAAAGTGGTGAAGGGCGGCCGCATCCTCGGTTTCGCGGCGCTGACGGTTGTGGGCTACGGCGATGGCGGCATCGGCATGGGCAAGGGCAAGGCCCGCGAAGTGCCGGTGGCGGTGCAAAAAGCGATGGACGAGGCGCGCCGCAAGATGGTCAAGGTGTCGCTCAAGAACGGCACGCTCCAGCACGCGGTGGTGGGCCAGCACGGCGCGGCCAAAGTGTTCATGCAGCCTGCGTCCGAGGGCACCGGAATCATCGCCGGCGGCCCGATGCGGGCGATCTTCGAGGTGATGGGCGTAACCAACGTACTCGCCAAGTGCCTGGGCTCGACCAATCCCTACAACGTGGTGCGCGCCACGATAAACGGTCTGCAGGGAATGAGCACCCCTTCCGAAATCGCCGCCAAGCGCGGCAAGTCGGTCGAGCAGATCCTGGGGTAAACCATGACCGAAAAGAAAATGGCGGCGAAAAAAGCCGCCGGCAAGCAAACGGCCAGGGAAGCGCCGGCCAAGGCAAAGACCGGCGGTAAGAAGGAGGCGGCGAAATCGGACAAGAAGGTCAGGGTGACGCTGGTGCGCGGTCTCATCGGTACCCGCGAGAGCCATCGTGCCACGGTGCGCGGCCTCGGCCTGCGCCGCATCAATCACACCGTGGAGCTGGAAGACACTCCATCGGTGCGCGGCATGATCAACAAGGTGAGCTATCTAGTGAAGTGCGAGGCGTAAATGCGTTTGAACCAGATCAAACCGGCGGCCGGAGCCAAACACGCGAAGAAGCGGGTCGGCCGGGGTGTAGGCAGCGGCACCGGCAAGACTGCCGGTCGCGGCCACAAGGGCCAGAAGGCGCGCTCGGGCGGCTTTCACAAGATCGGCTTCGAGGGCGGCCAGATGCCGCTGCACCGGCGTCTGCCCAAGCGCGGCTTCGTTTCGCTGACCGGCGGCGACACCGTCGAGGTGCGCCTGTCAGCGATCAATGAGGTGAAGGGGGACGATATCGATATCCTGGTGCTGAAGCAGGCCGGCGTGGTTCCGAACGCGGCGCGCGCAGCCAAGGTGATCCTGGCCGGCGAGATCAAGCGCAAGGTGAAATTGCGCGGATTGCTGGTCACCAAAGGTGCGCGTGCGGCCATCGAGAAGGCCGGCGGCGTCATCGAAGGCTGAATCGCTTGGCAGAGAACTCTTTGCTGGGACTGTCAGGGAAGTTCGGCGATCTGAAGCGCCGGCTGCTGTTCCTGCTGGGCGCACTGATCGTCTATCGGATCGGTGCACACGTGCCGGTACCCGGCATCGATCCGGTGCAACTGGCGGAGTTGTTCAAGTCGCAGCAGGGCGGAATTCTGGACATGTTCAACATGTTCTCGGGAGGCGCGCTGTCGCGCTTTACCATCTTTGCGCTGGGGATCATGCCGTACATTTCGGCGTCGATCATCATGCAACTGCTGACGGTGGTGTCACCGCAGCTTGAACAGCTGAAGAAGGAAGGCGAATCGGGCCGCAGGAAGATCACCCAGTACACGCGCTACGGCACGTTGTTTCTAGCGACTTTCCAGGCGTTGAGCATTGCCATCGCGCTGGAATCGCAGCGCGGTCTGGTGCTTGACCCGGGGCTGACGTTTCGGCTCACGGCCGTGGTGACGCTGGTGACCGGCACGATGTTCCTGATGTGGCTCGGCGAACAGATCACCGAGCGCGGCATCGGCAACGGCATCTCGCTGATCATCTTCGCGGGCATCGCTGCCGGGTTTCCGCGCGCGGTCGGCGGCACGCTCGAACTGGCGCGCACCGGGGCGTTCTCGATACCGCTGGTGCTGCTGCTGCTGGTGGGCGCGGTGCTGGTGACCGCACTGGTGGTGTTCGTCGAACGCGGCCAGCGCAAGATCCTGGTCAATTATGCCAAGCGCCAGGTCGGCCGCAAGGTCTATGGCGGGCAGAGTTCGCACCTGCCGTTGAAACTGAACATGGCCGGAGTGATCCCGCCGATTTTTGCCTCGAGCATCATCCTGTTCCCGGCCACGCTGGCCGGGTGGTTCGGCAGCAACGAGGGCATGACTTGGCTGAAGGACATCAGCGGCAAGCTTTCGCCGGGGCAACCGATCTACGTCTTGTTGTACGCGTCGGCGATCGTCTTTTTCTGCTTCTTCTATACCGCCCTGGTGTTCAATCCCAAGGAAACGGCGGAAAACCTGAAAAAGGGCGGCGCGTTCGTGCCGGGGATCCGGCCGGGCGAACAGACCGCCAAGTACATAGAGAAGATCATCATGCGGCTGACCCTGGTTGGCGCGATCTACGTGACCCTGGTCTGCCTGCTGCCGGAGTTCCTGATCGTGAAGTGGAACGTGCCGTTCTACTTTGGCGGAACCAGCCTGCTGATCATCGTGGTGGTTACGATGGATTTCATGGCCCAGGTGCAGGCCTACGTGATGTCGCACCAGTACGAGAGCCTGCTCAAGAAAGCGAACTTCAAGGGCGGGATGTTCCCGACCCGTTAACGGAGGAGCATGGCCAAAGAAGAGACGATCCAGATGCAGGGCGAGATTCTCGAGACCCTGCCCAACGCGACGTTTCGCGTGAAGCTGGAGAACGGCCATGTGGTATTGGGACATATCTCCGGCAAGATGCGCATGCACTACATCCGCATCCTGCCGGGGGACAAGGTAACGGTGGAGTTGACGCCATACGATCTGACGCGCGCGCGCATAGTTTTCCGCGCCAAGTAGGGATTGCACAGGTTCAAGGAGACAAAAATGAGAGTACAGGCGTCGGTCAAGAAAATGTGCCGGAACTGCAAAATCGTCCGGCGCAACCGGGTGGTGCGGGTGATCTGTTCGGATCCGCGCCACAAGCAACGGCAGGGTTAAACGGGCGGCAACGCCACTTTACTTAGGACGCACGAAGACTATGGCTCGCATCTCCGGAGTAAACATTCCGAACCACCAGCATGCCGAAATCGCGTTGACCGCGATTTACGGGATTGGGCGCGCGCGCGCCCGCGCCATCTGCATAGCCGCCGGGGTCACCGCCTCGGCCAAGATGAAGGACCTGTCCGACAACGACATGGACAAGCTGCGCGAACAGGTCGCCAAATTCACCGTTGAGGGCGACCTGCGGCGCGAACTGTCCATGAATATCAAGCGGCTGATGGACCTTGGCTGTTACCGCGGCGTGCGTCATCGCCGCGGCCTGCCCGTGCGCGGCCAGCGTACCCGCACCAATGCCCGGACCCGCAAGGGCCCGCGCAAGGCCATCCAGCGCAGCAGCAGCCCGGCACCGGCACCAGCCGCAGCTCCGAAATAACGGGGCGAGTAACCGCATCAAGCACAGGGAAATCAGGACATGGCAAAGGTAGCGACCGCCCCGGCAGCCCGGGTAAGGAAGAAGGTCAAGAAGAACGTAGCGGAAGGGATCGCCCATATTCACGCGTCCTTCAACAACACCATCATCACCATTACCGACCGCCAGGGTAATGCGCTGTCCTGGGCGACTTCCGGAGCAGCCGGCTTCAAGGGCTCGCGCAAGTCGACCCCGTTCGCCGCCCAGGTTGCTGCCGAACAGGCCGGCCGCGCGGCGCAGGAATGCGGGGTGAAGAACCTGGAAGTGCGCATCAAAGGCCCCGGGCCGGGGCGCGAATCCGCTGTGCGAGCGTTGAACGCGGTTGGTTTCAAGATCACCAGCATCTCGGACGTGACGCCGGTACCGCACAACGGCTGCCGCCCGCCCAAGAAGCGCCGCATCTGATCGAAGGAGACTGTAGTGGCAAGAAACCTGGATCCAAAGTGCCGCCAGTGCCGCCGTGAGGGCGAGAAGCTCTTCCTCAAGGGCGAGAAATGCTTCACTGACAAGTGTGCCATCGAGCGCCGTTCCTACGCGCCCGGCCAGCACGGGCAGAAGAATCTGCGCCGTTCGGACTACGGCACGCAGTTGCGCGAAAAGCAGAAAATCCGCCGCATCTACGGCCTGCTGGAGCGCCAGTTTCGCAATACCTACAAGGAAGCTTCGCGCGCCAAGGAAGTCACCGGCGAGGCCCTGCTGCAAATGCTGGAAAGCCGGCTGGATACCGTGGCCTACCGCATGGGATTTGGCGCCTCGCGCACCGAGGCGCGCCAGATCGTGCGCCACAACGGCATCCTGGTGAACGGCAAGCGGGTCAACATTCCGTCCTATCAGGTACGCCAGGGCGACGTTATCGAAGTGGCGCAGAACGCCAAGGCCCAGCTGCGTATCAAGGCGGCGACCGAAGCCGCGGAAGGCCGTGGTTTCCCCGACTGGATTGAAGTGGACATCAAGGCACTCAAGGGCACGTTCAAGGCGAAGCCGCAGCGTTCCGAACTTCCGGCCACCATCAATGAATCGATGGTTGTGGAACTGTACTCGAAGTAGCCGGTCTGATCGCGGCCCGCCGTTCCCGATTTGACCGGCCGGGCCGCACGTTTTTCAGACCGTAACGATCCCAATTTATCGTCGAGGGTCACCTTTATGCAAAGCAGCTTTTTGAAGCCGCGAATTATCGATGTTCAGACCATCTCGCCCTTCCACGCGAAAGTGACTATGGAGCCGTTCGAGCGCGGCTATGGCCACACGCTGGGCAATGCGCTGCGCCGGGTGCTGCTGTCCTCGATGCCCGGCTACGCGCCGACCGAAGTCAAGATCAACGGCGTGCTGCACGAGTACTCGACCATCGACGGCGTGCAGGAAGACGTCGTCGACATCCTGCTCAACCTCAAGGGTATCGTGCTGAAAATGCACAACCGGGACGAGGCCGTGCTGAACCTGAAAAAGCAGGGTGAAAGCGTGGTCACCGCGGGTGATATCGAAGCTTCGCACGACGTGGAAATCATCAATCCTGACCACGTGATCGCGCACATCGCGCCGGGCGGCAAACTGGACATGCAGATCAAGATCGAGGGCGGTCGCGGTTACGTGCCGGCAACTACCCGTGCGCTGGCAAAGGAAGGCCGCGTCATCGGCAACATCATGGTGGACGCCTCGTTCAGCCCGGTGAAGCGCGTCAGCTATGCCGTCGAATCAGCGCGCGTCGAACAGCGCACCGATCTGGACAAGCTGATCATGGACATCGAAACCAACGGCGTGGTCGAACCCGAGGAAGCGATCCGCTACGCTGCGCGCATACTGGTTGACCAGCTGTCGCTGTTCGCGGACCTCAAGGGCACGCCGGCGCCGATCGAACAGCCGAAGGCTCCGCAGGTGGACCCCATCCTGCTGCGCCCCGTGGACGATCTGGAACTCACTGTGCGCTCGGCCAACTGCCTCAAGGCGGAGAATATCTATTACATCGGCGATCTGATCCAGCGCACCGAAACCGAACTGCTGAAAACGCCGAACCTCGGCCGCAAGTCGCTCAACGAGATCAAGGAAGTGCTTGCCTCCCGCGGTTTGACCTTGGGAATGAAATTAGAAAATTGGCCGCCGGTTGGACTTGAAAAGGTCTGAAGTGCATCGTCGACAGGAGTAAGAAAGGACATCGGGCGGCCAATTTCAGTGAAGACTTACCTTTAGGTTAGTCGGAACTAAAACTGGCCCCCGGTCGGCTGGAAAAAGTTTAGGGCCACCTGTGGAACTGGGGGAAGGTTTAAGGGGATAGCAAATGCGCCACCGTCTGGGACTCAGAAAACTCAACCGCACCAGCAGCCATCGCCTGGCGATGCTGCGCAACATGACCAATTCGCTCTTACGCCACGAGGTCATCAAGACCACGCTGCCGAAGGCGAAGGAGTTGCGCCGCGTGGCCGAGCCGATCATCACGCTGGGCAAGAAGCCTTCGCTCGCCAACCGGCGCCTGGCGTTTTCCCGGCTGCGGGATCGCGGCATGGTGATGAAACTCTTCAACGAACTCGGTCCCCGTTACGCCAAGCGTAACGGCGGCTACCTGCGCATCCTCAAGTTCGGCTTCCGCCAGGGCGATAACGCGCCGATGGCACTGGTGGAGTTGCTCGATCGGCCGGAAGTCGCTGAAGAAGCGAAGCCCGCCGAGAAGTGAAACGGCGGTTGTGACAAAAAAGCCGGGCAATGCCCGGCTTTTTATTCGCGGCAGCGGCGTGGAAGAAATTCAGCGCGCGCCGGAAGCGCGCTTTGCTGCCTTGTCCAGCCCAAGCACGGGCCGCAGGTAGCGGCCCGTGTAACTGTCGGGATGACGCGCGATATCCTCCGGAATGCCCTCGGCGATGATGCGCCCGCCGCCATCGCCACCCTCAGGACCCAGGTCCACCACCCAGTCGGCGGTCTTGATCACGTCCAGATTGTGCTCGATCACCACCACGGTGTTGCCGTGATCGCGCAAGCGGTGCAACACTTTCAGCAGCATTTCGATGTCCTGGAAGTGCAGGCCGGTGGTGGGTTCGTCCAGTATGTATAGCGTGCGCCCGGTGTCGCGTTTCGACAATTCCAGCGCCAGTTTCACCCGCTGCGCCTCGCCGCCGGACAGCGTGGTGGCACTCTGGCCGAGGCGTATGTACCCCAGACCGACATCGAGCAGCGTATCCAGTTTGCGCGCAATGGCTGGCACGGCGTTGAAGAACGCATGTGCCTGCTCCACCGTCATGTCCAGCACTTCGTGGATATTCCTGCCCTTGTACTGGATTTCCAGGGTTTCGCGGTTGTAGCGGCGGCCGTGGCACACATCGCACGGGACATAGATGTCGGGAAGGAAATGCATCTCGACCTTGATGACGCCGTCGCCCTGGCATGCCTCGCAACGGCCGCCCTTGACGTTGAAGGAAAAACGTCCCGCGCTGTAGCCGCGTTCACGAGCGAGCGGGACGCCCGCGAACAGGTCGCGGATCGGCGTGAACAGTCCGGTATAGGTGGCGGGATTGGAACGCGGGGTGCGGCCGATCGGCCCCTGGTCGACATTCACTACCTTGTCGAAGCAATCGACGCCCTGGATCTCGTCGAACGGCGCTGGTTCGGTCGCGCTGCCGTACAGATGCTGCGCCACCGAGTGATGGAGCGTGTCGTTGATCAGGGTGGATTTTCCCGAACCCGACACCCCGGTCACGCACACCAGCAAGCCGACCGGCAGCTCGAGATTCACGCCCTTGAGATTATTGCCACGCGCCCCCAGCAGGCGAAGCATGTCCTTCGCCTGCGGCTTGTGGCGCAGGCGTGGAATGGCGATCTGCTTGCGGCCGGACAAATATTGGGCGGTCAGCGACTGCGTGTGCGCAATCATCGCCGGCGGCGGGCCTTCGGCGACGATGTGGCCGCCGTGCTCGCCGGCACCGGGTCCCATGTCCACCACGTAATCCGCACTCATGATCGCTTCGAAGTCGTGCTCGACCACGATGACCGAGTTGCCCAGGTCACGTAATTCCTTCAGGGTGGCCAGCAATCGGCCGTTGTCGCGCTGGTGCAAGCCGATGGATGGCTCGTCCAGCACGTACATCACGCCGGTAAGTCCGGAGCCTATCTGCGAGGCCAGCCGGATGCGCTGCGCCTCGCCTCCGGAAAGCGTGTCCGCGGCACGATCGAGCGTGAGGTAGTCGAGGCCGACGTTAACCAGGAACTGCAGCCGGTTGGCGATTTCGCGGACGATCTTTTCGGCGATCGCCAGCCTGGCCCCCTCGAGCCTGCTCTCGTGGAAGAATTGCAGCGCGCGCTTGAGCGGAATGGCGCTGACCTCGTAGATCGGTTTGCCGGCGACAAATACGAAGCGCGCTTCGCGGCGCAGCCTCGTGCCGTTGCACTCGGGACACGGCTGGCTGGCGAGAAACTTCGCCAGCTCCTCGCGCACCACGATCGAATCCGTTTCACGATAGCGCCGCTCCAGGTTCGGCAGGATGCCTTCGAACGGGTGCTCGCGCTGGTATTTGTTGCCGCGCTCGCCGACGTAATGAAAGCGAATCTTGTCCCGCCCGGAACCCAGCAACACCAGGTCCTGGATGTTCTTCGGCAGCTGCTCGAACGGTGTCTCGACGTCGAAACCGTATTGATCGCCGAGGCTGGCGAGCATCTGGAAATAGAACTGGTTGCGTCGATCCCAGCCCTTGATCGCGCCGGCGGCAAGCGACAGGTGCGGAAAGGCCACCACTCTCTTCGGATCGAAGAAGGTGATGTTGCCGATACCGTCGCAGCGCGGGCACGCCCCCATCGGATTGTTGAAGGAAAACAGGCGCGGCTCCAGTTCAGGCAGCGAGTAGCTGCAAATCGGGCAGGCGAAACGCGCCGAGAACAGATGCTCCTTGCCGCCGTCCATTTCCACAGCCAGTGCGCGCCCGTCGGCATGGCGCAGCGCGGTTTCGAAAGATTCCGCGAGCCGCTGCTTGACATCGGGACGGATCTTGAGGCGATCCACCACGATTTCTATGGTGTGCTTGCGCGTCTTGGCGAGCTTGGGCACCGAATCGATGTCGTACACCTCGCCGTCCACCCGTAGCCGCACGAAGCCCTGCGCGCGCAAATCTTCGAACAGCTCGAGGTTTTCGCCCTTGCGGCCGACCACCAGCGGCGCCACGATCATCAGCCTTGTGTCCTCCGGCAGTTGCAGTACGTGATCCACCATCTGCGACACGCTCTGGGCCGACAGCGAGATGCCGTGGTCGGGACAATGTGGCTCGCCAACTCGCGCGTACAGCAGGCGCAGGTAATCGTGGATTTCAGTAACCGTCCCGACGGTCGAGCGGGGATTGTGGCTGGTGGCCTTCTGCTCGATCGCGATCGACGGCGACAGGCCTTCGATCAGGTCCACGTCCGGCTTCTCCATCAACTCCAGGAACTGCCTGGCGTATGCCGACAGAGACTCGACGTAACGGCGCTGACCTTCGGCGTAGAGGGTATCGAAAGCGAGCGAGGACTTGCCCGACCCCGACAGTCCGGTGATTACGATCAGCCGGTTGCGCGGCAGATCGAGGTTGATGTTCTTGAGGTTGTGAGTGCGTGCGCCGCGGACCCGGATGTAGTCCATTCGCTGGAAGGGAAATGAGTCAACCTGTTAATATACTGCACTTCAATTTCTTTTCCCAATCCGCGGTTTACCCCCTTTCGCAGAATGCCCTTTCCGGACCGGATGACGCCCCAGGAACTGCGCGCAAGTGTCGGCCTGGCCGGTATTTTCGGGTTGCGCATGCTGGGGATGTTCATCATTCTTCCGGTGTTCGCGCTGTACGCAGAACGCCTTCCCGGCGGCCAGGATCACGCCTTGATCGGGCTTGCGCTCGGCGCCTATGGATTGACCCAGGCTTGCCTGCAGGTTCCATTCGGATGGCTCTCAGACCGCTGGGGGCGCAAGCGCACTATCTATCTCGGACTGATGATCTTCGCGCTGGGCAGCTTTCTGGCCGCCGCGGCGCAGGATATCTCCATGGTGATCCTGGGCCGGGTGATACAGGGCGCGGGGGCCATTTCAGCGGCGGTAATCGCGCTAACCGCCGATCTCACCCGCGACGATCAGCGCACCAAGGCGATGGCGATCATCGGCATGACCATCGGCGCCGCATTTGCACTCTCCATGGTGGCCGGTCCCGTGCTCGATCAGCTGATGGGCGTACCCGGCATCTTTGCGCTGACCGGATTTCTCGCGCTCGCGGCGATCGTGGTGGTGCGTTTCGTCGTTCCCGATCCACCGAGTCGCGCCGGCGGTGCGACTGCGGGCCCGGTGGTTCCGCTCGGCAGGGTGCTGCTCGACCGGCAGTTGTTGCGGCTCAACTATGGCATATTCGCGCTGCACGCGGTGCTGATGGCGCTGTTCGTGGTGGTGCCCTTTTCATTGCAGACGTACCTGCCGGCGGGCAGTCACTGGAAGATTTATCTGCCGGTCATGTGCGGCGCGGTCGCACTAATGCTGCCGCCGATGCTGGCGGCGGAACGCCGGGGACTGCAGAAGCCGGTATTCATCGGCGCCGTGGCCGTGCTCATCACCGGGCTGCTGTTGCTGGCGCTCGGCCGTTACGGTCTGACTGGCCTCGTCACCGGATTGGTGGTGTTCTTCGCAGCGTTCAACCTGCTCGAAGCGACACTGCCATCGCTGATTTCGAAACTGGCGCCGGCCGGCACCAAAGGCACTGCGATCGGTGTTTACAGCAGCGTACAGTTCATCGGCACGTTCACCGGTGCCGCAGTGGGCGGCTGGCTGTCGCAGCACTATGGTGCGCCTGCGGTGTTCGAGTTTTGCGCCGCGCTGGCAATGGTGTGGCTGCTGCTGGCCCTGGGAATGCGCGTGCCGGAAAGCCTCGATACGCGCCGGTACCAGTTGCCGAAGATGGATTCACAAGCGCTGCCGGCCATGACGCGCCGGCTCTCCGGATTGCCGGGCGTGCGCGAAGTGATGCTTTCCGGTGAAGGCGTCGCCTACCTCAAAGTGGACAGCCGCGGCTTCGACGAACAGAATGTCATCAAACTTCTAGGCGGGGAGATCTGAATATGGCATCGGTAAACAAAGTGATCCTGATCGGCAACCTCGGGCGTGATCCCGAGGTGCGCTACATGCCCAGCGGCGACGCGGTGGCGAACATCAGCATTGCCACCACCGAAACGTGGAAGGAC